>Ga0209913_1000078_pt1 | contig 114305 bp, 104 predicted proteins | sample PersoiDNA2013203_FD_185805 | JGI IMG/M metagenome (GOLD analysis project Ga0209913, IMG submission 185805) | Permafrost soil microbial communities from the Arctic, to analyse light accelerated degradation of dissolved organic matter (DOM) -... | ecosystem: Environmental > Terrestrial > Soil >...
GCCGCCAGCGCCGCCAGCGCCGGTTGCACAGGCTTCAGCCGCCGCCAGCAAGCCCGTGATCCGCATGGGGCCGATCACGCTGCTCAATGGACGGGTCTTGTTCTCGGACCGCTTTGTTCGACCCAACTACTCGGCCAGCCTCAGTGAGTTGACCGGGCGCCTGGGGGCCTTCTCGTCGGTGCTGGAGGCTGGCAGCGCCGGCCTGGCCGATCTGGAGTTGCGCGGCCGCGCCGAGGGCACGGCCTCGCTGGAGGTGTCGGGCAAGCTCAATCCGTTGGCCACGCCGCTGGCGCTGGACATCCAGGGCAAGGTGCGTGAGCTGGATCTGCCGCCGCTCTCGCCCTACACCATCAAGTACGCAGGTCATGGCATCGAGCGCGGCAAACTCAGTGTGAACGTGGCCTACAAGATTGACCCGGACGGGCGTCTCAACGCGAGCAACAACATCATCCTGAACCAGCTCAGCTTCGGTGAGCCGGTCGAGGGGGCACCGACGTCGCTGCCGGTGAAGCTGGCCGTGGCCCTGCTGGCCGACCGCGATGGGGTGATCGACATCAACCTGCCCATCAGCGGTTCGCTCAACGACCCGGATTTCCGGTTGGCGCCCATCGTGGGGCGGCTGCTGTTGAATCTGGTGGCCAAGGCCGTCACGTCACCTTTCAGCCTGCTGGCCAACGCGTTCGGCGGGGGGCACTCCGAAAGCAATGAAATCGTTTTTGCGCCGGGCGCAGCTGATCTGACGCCTGATGCGCAGCAGCGTCTGGACAAGGTCGCGCAGGCCTTGCTGGACCGGCCGGCGATCAAGCTCACGGTGGTAGGGCAGGTCAATGCGCAGGTGGAGCGCGAAGGCTACCGTCGCCAGCAAATGGCCCAGATGATGCTGGCCGAGAAGCGCCGGCAGGCCGTGTTGGCAGGCCACAAGGGAACCGAGGTGGAGGCCGTCACGCAGGCGGAGCAGCCGGCCTTGCTCAAGGCCGTGTACCAACGCGCCGATCTGCCCAAGCCGCGCAATCTGCTGGGCCTGGCCAAGGATCTGCCGGCGCCCGAGATGGAGGCATTGCTGTTGGCCAGCGTGCCGGTCACCGACGATCTGCTGCAGGCCCTGGCGGTGGAGCGGGGCGTGGTGGTCCGTGACTACTTGCTGGGCCGTGCGGTGCCGGTGAGCCGCCTGTTCCTGGGGGCGCCCAAGACCTTGCGCCACGAAGGCGTGTGGACGCCCTCGGCCGAACTGCTGCTCGGGACCCGCTGAAGGGCCGTGGTCTGGCGACTTTGACGCCTCGTGGGAGGTCGCCGCAGACCTGTTTTGGAGCCCTTCAGCAACACTGTTGACATCTTTCACCCGGTCGGTTTTGAGGGGCTTGTCCAATTCCGGCGAAAATAGCGCTTTGATTCCGTGGCGCAAATGTCTGCACCATGGCGTCGTGCCCGCCTGATCAGGTGGCGCGCCGTGTTTACCGACCTACAAAATGTTCAGTTTTTCTTCCCGCAACAAAATGTCCGAAGCTCCTGAAGTGAACCCGGCTCCGGCCAAAGCCCAAGAAGTCCACCCGCTGGACGCGCTCACGGGCGGTGCCTTTTCTGCCCCCACCTCGGGTGAACGCTCCTCGCGCATCCGCGAGTGGCTGGCGGGCAATCCGGCCGAAAGCCAATTGCAGGAGGTGTTCAAGGAACTCAGCGTGCGTGACAAGGGCGCTGCCCGCCCTGTGCGCGAGCGCCTGGACGAGCTCAAGCGCGCCAAGGGCCAGGAAGTGATTGCCGCCGAGTGGGCCGAGAAGGCCCAGGGGCTGCTGTCGGCACCCCGGCTGAACATTGCCGACGCCATGGCCTGGCAGCGCGATGCGGCCAAGGCGGGCGCTCCGCTGAGCCGCGAGCCTTTGTCGGTGCTCAAGGTGCAACTGGCTGATCGCGTCAAGGTGATCGAAGACCTGCAGCACCGCGTTCAGGTGCAGCGTGAGGCCGCCGTGCTGCTGGCCCAGCGCATCGAAGTGCTGTCCACCAAGCCCTGGCGCGACGCCCATGCCGTGCTCGAAGGTTTGCGCGGCGACGTGCAGGCCTGGCAAGACCAGGCCCAAGGTCTGACCGGTGACGGTGCCTGGGCCAGCGTCGATGCCCGCTTCCCGCCCATGCTGGATGCGTCCCGCGCCCAGTTGCTGGTGGTGTGGGAGGCTTTCCAGGTGGCCATTGCCCAGGCCTTGGCCGCCTCTGAAGATGCAGCGGCACCTCTGCCCACCGTGCCCGTCTGGGCCGATGAACTGCGCGTGGCCCGTGGCCTGCCCACCGAAGCCTCCGAAGCCGCCGCCAATGCGGCAGCCGCCAAGCCGGCCCGCGCTGCGCGCCCGGCCGTGCCCCCCGAATTGCGCAACAAGGCCTCGAACATCGTTCGTCAAGCCCTGGAACGCCTCGAAAAAGAGACCGCCGAAGGTCATGGCAAGGGCAGCGCCGGTGCGGCCGCCGCCCTGCGTGCCGTGCTCAAGGACCACGGCAAGCTGATCGATGCCGCCCTGGAGCACCAGGTGCACACCGCCCTCGTGGCCGCCGGTGAGCTCGAAGGCTGGCAGCGCTGGAGCGCCGACCAGGTGCGTGAAGCCCTGGTGGGCCGTGCTGAAGCCCTGTTGAACCGCCCTGAAGGCCAGGCCCTGGGTGGGCGCAAGATGCAGGAAACCCTGCGCGCCCTGCGTGACCAGTGGAAGCAGACCGACCAAGGCGGTGCGCCGAACCATGCGCTCTGGAAGCGTTTTGACGAGGCCTGCAACGAAGCCCACAAGGTGGTCGAAGCCTGGCTCGAGAAGATCAAGACCGATGCGGCCGAACACAAGGCCCAGCGTCTGGCGCTGATCGAAGAACTCAAGGCCTGGGCCGCGGCCCAGGCTGCCAGCACCGACTGGAAGGCCATCAACCGCGCCCTGTACCAATTCAGCGACCGCTGGCGCGACGCCGGGCACCTGGGTGAAAAGGCATTTGCCGAAATCCAGCCGCTCTGGAAAGAAGCCATCGCAGCGGCCGCAGCCCCGCTGGAAGCAGCCCAGAAGGCCAGCCTGGCCGTGCGCCACGCCATGATCGAAGAGGCCAAGGCCCTGGGGGCTGCCGCCTCGCTGCGCGTCGACGCCGTCAAGGCCCTGCAACAGCGCTGGCAGGCTGAGGCCCAGGCCGTGCCGCTGGACCGCAAACATGAACAAAAGCTGTGGGACACCTTCCGCAAGCCGATTGACGAAGCCTTCAACCGCAAGAGCGCCGAGCGCGAAAAAGCGTCGGCGGCCCTGAGCGAACGCGACAAGGTGGTGCTGGATGCCGCCAAGGCCCTCGAAGCGGCCAATGCCAGCGGCGATGCGCAGAAGATCCGTGCCGCCATGGCGGCGCTGGACGCGGCCCTGCGCGGCCAGGCCCAGGCTCAGCAGGCCGTGGCGGCCGCTGTGGCCGCCGAAGGTGAGGCGGCACCGGCTGCTGACGTGCCCGTGGCTGCCGAGTCCGCTGAGGGCGTTGCCGAGCAGGCCGAGGCCCCGGCTGAAGAGGCACCGAAGCCCGCCCCGGCACCGCGCAAGGTGGTGGCCGTGCGTGGCGATGACCGCCCCGGCATGAAGAAGGCCGAGCCGGCGCCGGCTGGCCGTCCGGGTCGCCCGGGTGAGCGTCGTGATGGGGGGCGCGATGGTGGCCGTGACGGTGCTCGCGGCCCGCGCGATGACGCACGCGGCGGCCCCCGTTTTGATCGTGGCGACCGGGGGGATCGCGCGCCCCGCGAAGACCGTGGCCCGCGTCTGGGCGACACCGCCTTCCGCGCCCAGCGCGAGGCGCTGGAGCATGCCCAGCTGGCCCTGCGCAAGCTGGCAGCCCAGGCCCATGGCGAGGCGCTGACCCAGTTGTTGGGCGCCTGGGAGCAACGCGATCCGGCGCAACTGCCGGGCACCCAGGAACTGGGCGGTCGGGTCAGCCCTGCCGTGCGCGGGGCCTGGAGCCAGGCCATCGGCGCTGCGCCCAAGGGCGACGCTGCCACCGCCTTGCTGCGCCTCGAGATGGCGGCCGAAGTGCCGACACCGGCCGAGCACATCAACGCTCGCCGCACGCTGCAGTTGCAGTTGCTGACCCGTCGCAACGACCCTTCGCCTCAGCAGACCTGGGGCCAGGATGCCGCCACGGTGCTGGCCTCGGCCAGCGACCCGGCCACGGCGCGTCGCCTGCAGAACGCCCTCAAGGCCTTGCTGCGCTGATGGCGTGAGGGGCCGCGCTCGTGTCTGACGCCTTTCTGAGTTCAGGCATGCAGGGGGCCACGCCGCTGCCCGGGCTCAACATCCGGGTGTTCCACCCGGCCGATGAGCCGGCCGCAGTGGCCTTGTGGGGTGCCTGTGGTCTGCTCAGGCCCTGGAACGACCCCCACAAGGACATCGCCCGCAAGCTGGCCGAACAGCCTGAGCTGTTTCTGGTGGCGGTGCTGCCCGGCGCCCAGCCCGGTGAGGCCGAGCGGCTGATCGGTACCGTGATGGCGGGCTATGACGGCCACCGGGGCTGGGTGTATTACCTGGCGGTGGACCCGGCCTGGCAGCGCCACAGTCTGGGCCGCCTGCTGATGCAGCGGGTCGAGGCCGAATTGCTGGCGCTCGGTTGCCCCAAGATCAACCTGATGGTGCGCGCCGAGAACACTGCCGTGCTCGATTTTTATGCGCGTCTGGGTTTCAGTGCCGATGCCTCGGTCAGCCTGGGCAAGCGCCTGATCCCTGACGCCTGACTCAGAGCGTTCGATGCTTGCGTGCGGGCTCAGATTCCGGCTGGCAGCAGCGCCGTCAGGCCGCCTTCAGGCTCAAACCGCTTGTTTCGATAGGTGAGCCGTGTGGGCCCCGGCCAGATGGGCTCGGACCGGCTGTGCCGCGGGTCACCCGGGTAGCAGATCACCCGTTGGCCGTCCTGGTCAAACGGTTCAGGCTCGATCAAGGCCGGTGCATGCTGCCGGGCGCTGGCCAGGGCGTCGTCGGCCTGCTCGAAGCGTGCCAATTGGCTCAGGGTCATGATCTGGGGTGGAGCCAGGTCCATGTCGTGGTTCCAGTAGCGTTGCAGGGCTGCGGCAGGGCGGATCCACAGGGTCTCGGTGGCTTCGTGGTTGTCATGGGCTGCAATCTGCCCGACAGGGGCCTTGGCCACGAAGAACCGGGTATCAAAGCGCTTGTTCGTCACCGAGGGCACCTTGGGGGTGATCCAGCGCGACCAGGGTTGCAGGGCCCGCGTGGGCAGGGGCAAGCCCAAAGCTTCGAAGGTGGCGAGCAGCGGCTGGGCCGAATGAAGGCGCTCCAGCGCCTGTTGCAGGACCTCACCCTGGGCGGGCTCCCCCAGCAACAGATCGCATTCTTCGAAGGTTTCCCGCAGGGCCGCCACATACAGGCCCAGGGCGGTGGCGGGGGGCAGGTCGGGTTCGTTGAGGTGCTTGGGCAGGTGCTCGATCGGCTGGTCGCAGGCCAAGGCCAGCGCTTGTTCGTCGGCGGCATCCAGCTTGCCACCCGGAAAGACGTGGGCGTTGCCCAGCACGGCGGAGCGGCTGTGGCGGCGCAACAGCAGCACTTCGAGGCCTGCAGGGCCATCTCGCAGCACGATCACGGAGGAGGAGGGGCTGGGGGCGCCCAGCACGGCTTCTGAGTTGATTTCGATGACCATGACCGGCATTGTCGCGGTCATGGGCGCTTGTGTGTGCCGCCTGGGTGTCCGGGTTTTCCGCGATGACCCATGAAAAAAGCCACCCGAAGGTGGCTTTCAAGAAAGCGGCGGAAGCAGCTCAGACGCGCTTGCGGTATTCGCCGGTACGGGTGTCGATTTCGATGCGGTCGCCTTGCGAGACGAACAGCGGCACCGGGATTTCGAAGCCGGTGGCGATCTTGGCGGGCTTCATGACCTTGCCAGAGGTGTCGCCCTTGACGGCGGGCTCGGTCCAGGTGATTTCGCGTTCGATGCTGGTGGGCAGTTCAACCGAGATGGCCTTGCCTTCGTAGAACACCACTTCGACAGCCATGCCGTCTTCGAGGTAGTTCAGGGCGTCGCCCATGTTTTCGGCTTCGACTTCGTACTGGTTGTACTCGCTGTCCATGCAGACGTACATGGGGTCGGCGAAGTACGAGTAGGTGCAATCCTTCTTGTCCAGGATGACCTGGTCCATCTTGTCGTCGGCCTTGAACACGACTTCGGTGCCGAAGTTGGCGATCAGGCTCTTGAGCTTCATGCGCACGGTGGCCGAGTTGCGGCCGCCACGGCTGTATTCAGTCTTCAGCACGACCATCGGGTCCTTGCCGTGCATGATCACGTTGCCGGCGCGGATTTCTTGAGCAATTTTCATAAATGTAGGGCCCTGCGGGCCTGTTGGGCTTGAATCGGGGTTTCCTGGCGCGCCGCTGTCATTGCTTGCTGTTTCCCTCGCTGTTTCCAATGAAACCATCAGGAACATCGGAAACATTGCAAAAGGTAGAAACAGCAGAAACCACGCTGCGCTGTCCGGGGAACTGCGCACCAGCAGGCTTTGAGCTGAAACGCCCGTGCTGCGCAAAACCCAGGATTTTATCGTTTTTCTGTGCAAAAACGAAGAAGCTGTGTCACCAGATCGCTTTGGGCCCGCAGTTTGGTGCGTGCCGCCTGCACGCAGGCTTGCCATTCGGGTGGGTCGATCGGGGGCAGCGGCGACTTGCTCAGCCCGTTCCAGACCTGGTGGAACTGCCTGAGCGAGGGCGGTGCATCGAGCCAGTCAAGAAAGGCGTCGAGCTTGTCACGGTGGGCCTCATCGTCTTGCGGGTAGATGTGCCAGACCAGGGCCCGCCCGGCCCACAGCGCTCGCACCACCGAGTCTTCGCCGCGCACGAAATTCAGGTTGCAAGCCCGCAAGGTGTGGTCAAACTCGGGTTGGGGCACCGCTTCGGGCCAGGCCAGGCGCAGCCGATGGGGGCTTTCAGCCAAAGCGGGCATCTGGGCTTGCAGGGCCCGCACGGCGGCGGCAGGGCGGCCAGGCATGACCAGCAGGTGCACGGGCTGACCGGCCTGACCTTGAGCCTGCCAGCGTTCCAGCAAGGCGGGCAGGGCGGGCGGCTCGTAGCAGAACAGGGAGACCAGGCAATCCTGGGCCTGGGCACCCAGGCGTTGGCGGTGTACCTGTCGCCATTCAGGGGTGGGCTCGTCGGCCACGCCGGGCTCACGCATCAGCCCCCCGGTGGCGGGGGTGAAGCCGGGGTAGAAGAACCATTTGGTCCAACCAGCCGCAGGGCCGCGCATGACCGGTGACGGCAGGGCGTGGCAGCGTTCCACCCAGGACTCGGCCGACAGGTATTCGAGGTTGATCCACACCGGAGGCTGCTCAGGTCGCTGGGCCCGGTGCCGGGCCAGCAGGCCCGCATCGATCTCGCAACCAAAAGCCTCGACCAGCACATCGGCCGGTGCCAGCGAGGCGATGGTGCCGGGGGGCAAAGGCATGTGCCAGGGCAGAACGGTGACCCCGGCGTGCCCCTGCGGCGCCATCCAGGCCAGGGCGCTGGCGTCGTCGACCCACAGCCGCACCTGTTCGCCGCGGCGCGCCAGTTCGGCCGACAGGCGCCAGCAGACGCCCAGGTCGCCATGGTTGTCGATGACGGTGCAGAAAATGTCCCAAAGCATGCTGGAGAGCGCGGGCCAGGCTGCGCGCGGGGTTGGAAGATGGGGCGCATTGTCGCCGCTGATGGGCCGGGTGGCGCCACAATACGCCCCCATGTCTGATGTGCATTCTGAACAGCTGCTGTCTGAAGTGGCCGCCTTGCCCGCCCTGCCGGGCGTCTACCGGTATTTCGATGCCGATGGGGGCTTGCTCTACGTGGGCAAGGCCCTCAACCTGAAGCGCCGGGTCTCGAGCTATTTCCAGAAAGACCACGGGGGCACGCGTATCGGTCACATGGTCAGCAAGATCGTGCGCATGGAGACCACGGTGGTGCGCTCCGAAGCCGAGGCGCTGCTGCTGGAAAACAACCTCATCAAGACGCAGAACCCCAAATACAACATTCTGTTTCGGGACGACAAGAGCTACCCCTACCTCAAGCTGGCCAGCCATGCCTACCCGCGCATGGCCTATTACCGGGGTGCGGTTGAAAAAAAACACCGCTACTTCGGCCCTTACCCCAGTGCCTGGGCAGTGAAGGAAACCATCCAGCTGCTGCAAAAGGTGTTTCGACTGCGCACCTGCGAGGACACGGTGTTCAACAACCGCAGCCGGCCTTGCCTGCTCTACCAGATCAAGCGTTGTTCAGGCCCGTGTGTTGACCTGGTGTCGGCCGAAGATTACGCCCGTGATGTGGCCGATGCCGAGCGCTTCCTGAGAGGCGAAGCCCAGGCCGTGATGGGCGAGATGGAGTCGCGCATGATGGCGCATGCCGAGCGGCTGGAGTTCGAGCAGGCGGCCGAGATCCGCAACCAGATGAGTGCCTTGTCGCGGGTCTTGCACCAGCAGGCGGTGGACACCGGCTCGGACCAGGATGCCGACATCCTGGCGGTGCGGGTGCAGGGCGGGCGCGCGTGTGTCAACCTGGCCATGGTGCGTGGTGGGCGGCACCTGGGCGACCGGCCGTACTTCCCGGTGCATGTCGAGGATGCAGTCAACCTGGGTCTGCTGGACGACTCGGAGGCGCCTGCAGACACGGGCGCCCCGGGCGAGGCCGTGCCCCAGGTGCCCGTGGATGTGCCGGTGGAGGTGCGGGTTCTCGAGGCCTTCATCGCCCAGCATTACCCCGGGGTTCCGGTGCCGCCCTTGCTCGTGACGAGCGTGCCGGTCAACAAGCGGCTGCTGGCCACCTTGTCGGAGCAGACCGGTGTGCGCATCGCCGCCGTGCACAACCCGCGTGAACAACGCCGCATCTGGCTGGAGATGGCGCAGACCAATGCCGATCTGCAGCTGGCCCGTCTGCTGTCGGAAGAGGGCTCGCAACAGGCCCGCACCCGGGCGCTGGTCGAGGCCCTGGATCTGGAGCCCGAGGACCTGGATGCGTTTCGCATCGAGTGCTTCGACATCTCGCACACGGCGGGGGAGGCGACCCAGGCCTCCTGCGTGGTGTTTCAGCACCACAAGATGCAGAACAGCGAATACCGTCGCTTCAACATCGAAGGCATCACGGGGGGGGACGACTACGCTGCCATGCGTCAGGTGTTGACGCGCCGCTACGCCAAGGTGGCCGAGGCCTTGCGCGAGGCGGGCGGTGCCGCCCCCGCGCCGGGCCAGGCGCGCCTGCCAGACCTGGTGCTGGTGGACGGCGGCAAGGGGCAGGTGTCGATGGCGCGCGAGGTGTTTGAATCCCTGGGCCTGAGCCTGTCAGTCATCGTGGGGGTGGAGAAGGGCGAGGGGCGCAAGGTGGGCTTGGAGGAACTGGTGTTTGCGGACGGCCGCGACAAGATCTACCTGGGGCGTGATTCCGCCGCCCTGATGCTGGTGGCCCAGATCCGGGACGAGGCGCACCGCTTTGCCATCACCGGCATGCGCGCGCAGCGCGCCAAGGTGCGCGTGGGCGCCAGCCGCCTGGAAGACATTGCGGGGGTCGGCCCCAAGAAGCGCGCCCGCCTGTTGCAACGCTTTGGGGGCGTGCGGGGCGTGGCCGCGGCCAGCGTGGAAGACCTGTGCACGGTCGAGGGCATCTCGCGCGACTTGGCCGAGGACATCTACCGGGCCTTGCGCTGAGCTTGGGCCGGGGCACCGAAATCGGGCGCAGCGGCCCGTTGTCGGTGCCTGAAGTGGGGCGCAAGCCACGCTTGGCCCACCCGGGGCGCATTCAAGCTGCATTCAAGCCCCAAGCCGGGGCGCAAGCCGTGACACAATCGTGCCCATGTTCTTCACAATCCCCACCATCATGACCTGGACGCGCATCGTCGCGATTCCCTTGATCGTGGGGGTGTTCTACGCGCCCCTGGACCCCGCCACGCGTAACCTCATCGCCACCGTGATGTTCGTGGTCTTTGCGGCAACCGATTGGCTGGATGGGTTTCTGGCCCGCAAGCTCAACCAGACCTCCTCGTTCGGCGCCTTCCTCGACCCGGTGGCCGACAAGTTTCTGGTGTGCGCCTCGTTGCTGGTGCTGGTGCACCTGGGGCGGGCGGATGTCTTTGTCGCCTTGATCATCATCGGGCGCGAGATCGCCATTTCTGCCCTGCGTGAATGGATGGCCCAGATCGGGGCCTCCAAGAGCGTGGCGGTGCACATGATCGGCAAGCTCAAGACCACCGTGCAGATGGTCGCCATTCCGTTCCTGCTGTTTGATGGGCCCTTGCTGGGTGTGGACACCGGCGTCTGTGGCACCTGGCTCATCTGGGCCGCTGCGGTGCTGACCGTGTGGTCGATGGTGTATTACCTGCAAAAAGCCCTTCCTGAGATCCGGGCCCGCGTCAAATGAGCGCGCCTGACCAGGTGCATGGCCGCTGGCTCGCGGCCATGCCGGCGGTGTTCGTGCTGATCTGGAGCACGGGTTTCATCGTGGCCCGCTATGGCATGCCCCATGCCCCTCCGCTTTCCTTTTTGTGTGTGCGCTACGCCTTGTCGGTGCTGTGCTTTGGTGCCTGGGTGGCCGTGGCCGGCGTGCCGCTGCCGCGCAGCCGGGCGCAATGGGGGCACCTGGCGGTCACCGGGGTGCTGATGCACGCCGGTTACCTGGGCGGTGTGTGGGCCGCCGTGAAGGCCGGCATGGGCTCGGGCTTGTCATCGTTGATCGTGGGCTTGCAGCCTGTGCTGACCGCGGCCTGGATGTCCTGGCATGGCAGCCGGGTGAGCCGGTGGCAGTGGCTGGGCCTCTTGCTGGGCTTTGGTGGCCTGGTGCTGGTGGTCAGTGCCAAGATGGGGCAGGGGGGTGAGGCTTCGTGGCAGGCTTTGTCTTTGGCTGTGATGGCCTTGTTCAGCATCACGATCGGCACCCTCTACCAGAAGCGTCACGTGACCCCTTGCGATGTGCGCAGCGCCAGCGCCGTGCAGTTGGGGGCCGCCCTGCTGGTCACTCTGCCCCTGGCCTGGCTGGAGCCCGAGGCCATCGCCTGGACACCTGAGCTGATCGGTGCCGTGGCCTGGTCGGTACTGGCCTTGTCATTGGGGGCCAGTTCCTTGTTGTATCTGCTGATCCAGCGAGGTGCGGCCACCAGTGTCACCAGCCTGTTGTACCTGGTGCCACCGTGCACTGCGGCCCTGGCCTGGCTGCTGTTTGGCGAACCCATCACCGGTCTGACATTGGCGGGCACTGCCTTGACGGCCGTGGGGGTCAGCCTGGTGGTGCGTGCACCACGCCGGGCTTGAGTGCAGGGCCGATCTTCCAGGGCTCGCCATGGAAGCGGTTGTGCAGGAAGTCGATCAGCAGGCGCACGCGTTTGGGAGTGCGGGCCTGCCAGGGGGCCAGCCAGTGGATGTCTGCGTCGGCCATGGCGTGATCCGGCAGCACCCGTACCAGTTCGCCACTTTGGAGTGCAGCTGCGATGTCCCAAAGACTGCGCAGCATGATGCCCTGGCCTGCCAGACACCAGTCGCGAACCAACTCGCCTGAATTGCTGCTCAGCGCGCCTTTCACCGTGACGCGGTGCAGGGCCTTGCGGCGGCCCTGGCTGGATTGCAGCGTCCAGTGGTCAAAGCGCTGTGCCGGGTCGCCACCGTTTTCACGCACCACCAGGCATTGATGCAGAGCCAGGTCGTCGGCGCTGGCCGGCTCACCGTGGGCTTGGAGGTAGGCCGGTGAGGCGACCAGCACACGTTGGTTGCTTGCCAGCCGCTTCGATATCCATTCGCCGGCCCGCTGTCCGGGGACGTTCCAGAGCCAGATCGCGCCGTCGTAGCCCTCCACCGTCAAGTCTGGCAGCTGCTCGACCAGATGCAGTTGGATCTGCAGCCGGGGGTAGCGTTGTTGAAACTCTGCCACCGCAGGGCCCACCCAGAGGCGCCCGAAGCCGAAGGTGGCGGCCAGGCGGATCAGGCCTGTGGGCTCGGACTGGCGCTCGCGCAATTCGGCCTCGGCCTGCTGGAAGCCACGCAACAAGGTCTGTGCGTGCTCGCACAAGGCGTCGCCATCGGCTGTGGGGCTGACCTTGCGCGTGGTGCGCTGGAACAGTTGCACCCTCAGCAGGCTCTCAAGGGCGGCCAGACGCTTGGTGACCACCGGCGGGGTGACATGCAGGGCCCGCGCCGCCGATGACAGGCTGCCATGCTGCCGGATGGCCAGCACCAACTCCAGGTCCGATCGATCCATTGTTTCCTCTTTGGAAATGATTTCTTGCCGGATTATTGCCTTTTGCCGCGATAGAGTTGAGGCCAACCAAGAAGGCAACGAGACAGATGTTTGACAATTTCTCCACCGAGACGGTGCTGCGCGAGGGCGTTGAATTGCGCACCTGGCGTGGCGGTCAGGGGCCGGCGCTGCTGCTTCTGCATGGGCACCCGCAGACCCACGTGATGTGGCATCGGGTGGCCGACGAGTTGGCCACCCGTTTCACGGTGGTGATGATGGATCTGCGAGGCTATGGGGATTCGGGGCGCCCTGGCGCGACGGCGGGCCATGGGGCCCACAGCAAGCGCGAGATGGCGCGCGATGCCCTGGCCGTGATGCGGCACCACGGTTTTGAGTGCTTCCAGGTGCTGGCCCACGACCGGGGCGCCCGGGTGGCGCACAGGTTGGCCCTGGACCACGCCGAGGCGGTGGAGCGCATGATGCTGCTCGACATCGCCCCCACCCTGGCGATGTACGAGGGCACCACGGAAGCCTTTGCCCGCGCTTACTGGCACTGGTTTTTCCTGATTCAGCCCAGCCCCTTGCCCGAGACACTGATTGCCAGCGATCCAGTGGCCTATGTGCGTGGGGTGATGGGCAAACGGCATGCGGGGTTGGCGGCGTTCGACCCGGCGGCACTGGCCGAATATGAACGTTGTGCGGGCTTGCCGGGCACAGCCGAGTCGATCTGCGAGGACTACCGGGCCAGCGCCACCATCGACCTGGAGCATGACCGGCTGGATGCCGCACGCGGCCATGGGCTGGCCATGCCGCTGCGCGTGTTGTGGGGTGAGCATGGCGCGGTGGCGGCCAGCTTTGCGGTACTCGATCTGTGGCGCGAGCGCGCCTCGCAGGTCAGTGGTCGAGCCTTGCCCTGTGGCCACTACATCGCCGAAGAGGCACCGACCCTGCTGTTGCAGGAAGCATTTGATTTTTTCAGGAGTTGAACCATGAGCAAGAAACGCATTGCAGTCATCGCCGGCGATGGGATCGGCAAAGAGGTCATGCCCGAGGGCGTGCGCGTGATGGACGCAGCGGCCCGCAAATTCGGCATCGACCTGCATTTTGACCACTTCGATTTTTCGAGCTGGGATTACTGCGAGCGGCACGGCAAGATGCTGCCCGACGACTGGAAGGACCAGATCGGTGGGCACGATGCCATCTACTTCGGCGCCGTGGGCTGGCCCGACAAGATTGCCGACCATGTGTCGCTGTGGGGCTCGCTGTTGCTGTTCCGGCGGGAGTTCGATCAGTACGTGAATCTGCGCCCGGCCCGCCTGATGCCGGGCATCATCGCACCGGTGGTGCGCCGTGATGGCTCGCCACGCCAGCCGGGCGAGATCGACATGTACATCGTGCGTGAGAACACCGAAGGCGAGTATTCCAGCATTGGCGGACGCATGTACCCCGGTACCGAGCGTGAGATCGTGATGCAGGAGACCGTGATGTCCCGCATCGGTGTGGACCGGGTGCTGAAGTTCGCCTTCGAGCTGGCGCAGTCGCGGCCCAAGAAGCACCTCACCAGCGCCACCAAGTCGAACGGCATCGCCATCACGATGCCCTACTGGGATGAGCGTGTGGCCGAGATGGCCAAGGCCTACCCTGGCGTCAACGTCGACAAGTTCCACATCGACATCCTCACGGCGCACTTTGTTCAGCGCCCTGACTTCTTTGATGTGGTGGTGGCCAGCAATCTGTTTGGCGACATCCTCAGCGATCTGGGGCCGGCCTGCACCGGCACCATTGGCATTGCGCCCAGTGCCAACCTCAATCCGGACCGGCGCTTCCCCTCCTTGTTCGAGCCGGTGCACGGGTCGGCGCCCGACATCGCAGGCCAGAACATCGCCAACCCGATCGGCCAGATCTGGTGTGGGGCCATGATGCTGGAGTTCCTGGGGCACAAGGAAGCCCACGATGCGGTGCTTGCCGCCATCGAGAAAGTGCTCGATCCGAAAAGCGGTGCGCCGCGCACCCGCGACATCGGTGGCACAGCCAGCACCACTGATGTGGGGCGTGCCATTGCCGAGGTGCTCTGAGGCGAGGCTCCATACAAGGGGCCGGCGACGGACCTATTTCACACTGCCTGCCTGAGTCCGCGCAGAGGTGTCGCAAAAACACCGCTGCGAGCGCCAAACAGGCCCCGAAAAGGGTCTAGAATCCGCGTCCTTGCTGTTGCGAAACAGCTTGTTGTATTGACACCTTGAAGGTCCATCGCTTTAATCCTTTCAGCAGTTGAACCTGCGAATGCGCCTCCCGCCCAGCGGACACAACCATCCATGGATGGCCCAGCTGAGGGGAGGCAAGATTTTTGATGAGACAACCTGATCAACACCATTTCTGTACGAGGGGCTCCTTGTGAATAAGACTGAACTGATTGAGCACATTGCCAACAACGCTGATATTTCCAAGGCTGCCGCTGCGCGCGCCCTGGAGTCGACGATCGAGGCAGTGAAGAAGACCCTGAAAAAGGGCGGTACCGTTTCTCTGGTGGGTTTCGGCACTTTCGCCGTGGGCAAGCGTGCCGCTCGTACCGGTCGCAATCCGCGCACTGGCGATACAATCAAGATCAAGGCTGCTAAAGTTCCTAAGTTTCGTCCAGGCAAGGCATTGAAAGATGCCTTGAACTGAGATCCAGTTCAGGTGGGGTGCTTAGCTCAGTTGGTAGAGCAGCGCCCTTACAAGGCGCGGGTCGGCGGTTCGAGCCCGTCAGCACCCACCACCACCGATGCGAAGGCGAACACATTGTTCGCCTTTTCTTTTTTGCCCTTGAAAGATTGCCATGTTTGAGTCCATCCGCAAGCACTCGAAGATCGTCATGATCGTGCTGTTCTTGCTGATCATTCCATCCTTCGTTCTGTTCGGCATCGATGGCTACAACCGGGCCATGGAAAAGGGCACGACCGTGGCCAAGGTCGATGGTCAGGCCATCACGCAGGGCGAGTGGGATGCCGCTCACAAGAACGAAGTCGAGCGTCTGCGTGTGCAGATGCCCAATGTGGACATCAAGCGCTTCGAGTCGCCGGAGGCCCGGTACGTGACTCTCGAGCGTCTGGTTCGCGAGAAGGTGCTGGCTGCTGCCGCCACCAATCAGCATCTGGCCATCAGTGACCAGAAGCTCGCCCGCTCGCTGCAGGACAACCCCACGATTGCTTCACTGCGGCGCGAGGACGGCACACTTGACGTTGACCGCTATCGCCAGCTGTTGGGCTCGCAAGGCATGACGCCCGAGATGTACGAGGCCAGTGTGCGTGCTGATCTGGCGAGTCGACAGGTGTTGGGGGGGATCAGTGCCAGCGTACTGGCCCCGGCAGGGCAGGCCGATGTGGCACTGAATGCTTTCTTTGAGCACCGTGAAATCCAGGTGGCGGCTTTCCGGCCTGCTGATTTTGTGGCCCGCGTGACGCCCAGCGATGCAGACATCGAGGCCTACTACAAGGCGCACACGGCGCGGTTCCAGATGCCTGAGCGTGCTACTGTGGAGTATGCCGTTCTTGACCTCGACAGCGTCAAGGCGGGCATTGCCCTCAACGAGGCAGACCTCAAGACCTACTATGAACAGAACGCTGCTCGCCTGGCTTCGAAGGAAGAGCGCCGTGCCAGCCATATTCTGATCACCTCGCCCAAAGAGGCCTCCGCCGAGGAGCGTGAGAAGGCCAAGGCCAAGGCCCAAGCCCTGCTGGCGGAAGTGCGCAAGGCGCCGGCCAGTTTTGCGGACGTGGCTCGCAAGAATTCGCAGGATCCTGGCTCTGCGCCCAAGGGTGGCGACCTGGACTTCTTTGCCCGTGGTGCCATGGTCAAGCCTTTCGAGGACGCTGTGTTTGCCATGGCCAAGGGTGATATCAGCGATGTGGTCCAGTCGGATTTCGGTTTCCACATCATCAAGCTGACCGACATCAAGGTGCCTCAGCAAAAGAGCTTCGAGGCCATGCGCCCCGAGATGGAGGCGGAACTCAAGCAGCAACAAGCGCAACGCAAGTTTGCTGAAGTGGCTGAGACCTTCACCAACACGGTCTACGAGCAATCTGACAGCCTCAAGCCTGTGGCCGACCGTTTGAAGCTGACTTTGCGCACGGCCAAGGATGTGACCCGTACTCCCGGCCCGGGCCTGCCGCCCGCGCTCAGCAATCCGAAGGTGCTCGCGGCCCTGTTTGCTGCAGACTCCGTGGACAAGAAGCGCAACACCGAAGCCATTGAGGTTGGCCCAAGCCAGATGGTGTCGGCTCGCATCGTGGCCTACGTGCCCGCTCGGATCCAGGCCCTGGATGAAGTCAAGCCCAAGGTGCGTGAGTTGGTGGTTGCCGAGCGCGCCCAGGCGTTGGCTCGCAAGGAAGGTGAAGACAAGCTGGCCGCCTGGAAGGCCAATCCGGCCAGCGCGACCAACCTCGGTGCAATGATCACCGTGTCGCGTGACGAGACCGCCAAGCAAGCGCCGGCGGTGGTCGATGCGGCCCTGCGCCAACGCGGGTCAGCGTTGCCGGCCTGGGTCGGGGTGGATCTCGGGCAGCAAGGGTATGCCGTGGTTCGGGTGGCCAAGGTGGTGCCCCGTGTAGGTGTTGAAGAGGCCCGCAAGGCACAGGAGCGGGCCCAGTACGCCCAGTGGTGGGCATCTGCAGAATCCCGCGCCTATTACGAGTTCCTGGCTGACAAGTACAAGGTGCAACTCAAGACGGCCAAGCCCGCGCCGCAAGCGACAGAAGAAAATTCAAATTCGGGCGGTTGAGCATGAAATCCGGGTTATAATTTTTGTCTGCGGTGGCTGTAGCTCAGTTGGTAGAGTCCCAGATTGTGATTCTGGTTGTCGTGGGTTCGAGTCCCATCAGCCACCCCAAGCAGATCCTGAAAAGCCTGTCATGTTTCACATGACGGGCTTTTTTTATGGTTTTTACACTTTCCGTTCAGCGTGGTTCTCGGGTAATGTCAGAGCACTGAACAGAACGTTTGCCTTTTGAGGGGCGCCAATCCCAAGCCTTCAGCGGCCATTTCGACGTGAGGGCTGTGCTCACCCGGGTGCTGGCGGGTACCGGCGGGTTCTGGCGGCAGGTGCCGGGTCTTGTCCTTTTCGGCGTGTGTGGCATTCAATGCATGCGGGTGCTGTTGGCGGGTGAGTAGCAGCTCTATGATGTGCAGATTAAAGAGCAACTAGACATGCGTTCCCCTTCAAGTTCCTCCAAAGCGGGTACGGATGTACCCTTGTCGGACGTGTGGCCCGATTTTGGGGAGGCGACCATGCCACAGCCCCTGCGGGCTTTGTCTGAGGGGCTGGACGGCGAAAGCACGCAACCTGACTTTCTCGAGTTCGATGTGCCGGACACCACGAGTCCCATGCCCATGGAGTCGATGTTCCCGGTGCAGGATGCCAACCACCACACCTTGTTGAGGGACTGGCCGCATGCTGTGCTGGCCCTGGAAATGGGTCGCGAGCCCCGCCTGCTGTTCTGGAATGCGCAGGCGGAGCACCTGTTGGGCTATGAGGCCCTGGACCTGGTGGGCAATCCTTTGGGGCTGACGCTTTTGTGTCCCGACCCGGATTACCGCACCCGCAAGTTGTCCGAGTTGCAGCAGCTGGGGGCGGGGGGTGTCGAGTTGGAATGGACGTTGACCTGCAGGGATGGTCAGAAGCTGCGCCTGGCATGGTCTTTGTTGCCGATGTTGCAGACACAGGGGGTGTCCAGGGTCTTCTGGCTGGTTGGTGTTGACGTGAGCCGCCGCGCGTTGACCGAACAGGCCTTGCGTGGGCGCGATCGATTGTTGCGTTCACTGTTCCGCCATCTGCCCGACATGGTGTATCTGAAGGATGGTCGAGGGGCCTGGCTGATGGCCAATCCGGCCGCGCTGGCCGTCGTGGGGCTCACCGAGGCCCAGGCCATCGGCCACACCAACCTTGAATTGGCAGATCGCGGCTCGCCGGTGGCAGCCGCCTTGCGTTTGAGTGCGCTGAATGAGGAGGCGACCTGGCAGACCGGTCGTGCCACGCATCTCCAAGAGGTTGGTGATGATGTGCAGGGCTTGTCCAGGTCCTTCGATGTGGTGCGGGTACCCAGCTTCGCCCGGGATGGCGGTCGCCTGCACATGCTGGTGATTCGCCGCGACATCACCGAACAACGCACCGCAGCGACCAAACTGGAGTTGGCGGGGCGTGTGCTTGATCAGGGCAGCGACGGCATTGTGATCTGCGATGCTGACCGTCAGGTGATGATGGTCAATCAGGCCTTTTCAGACATCTCGGGTTTTGCTGCCGATGAGATGGTGGGGCGACCGTACAAATTGCTGGCGGATGGTCAGCACGACGATGCATTTCTGGCGTCGATCTGGTCTGCGGTGCACGAGCATGGCCGTTGGAGCGGTGAGGTCTGGGGCCGACGCAAGACCGGCGAGGTCTACCCCCAGTGGCTCATATTGTCCGCCCTGCGTCACCGTGCCAGTGGCGAGCTGACCCACTATGTGGCGGCAGTCTCCGACTTGAGTTCGCGCAAGGCAGCGGAAGAGAAGATCGCTTTTCTGTCCACCCGCGATGTGGTCACCGGACTGCCCAATCGCACCCAGGTGGCCATGCGGGCCGAGGTGGCCCTGGATCGGGCCCGCATCGAAGGTGACGGGGTGGCCGTGCTGGTCGTGGACATCGACAACTTCAAAACACTCAATGATTCGTTGGGGCATGCGGCGGGCGATTTTCTGCTGCGCGAGATTGGCCAGCGCCTCCAGCATTTTGGTGGCGCGCAGTCGGTGGTCGGGCGTTTGAGTGGTGACGAGTTCCTGCTGATGCAAGCCGGCATCAAGACCACCACCGATGCGGCCCACCTGGCGAGTGCCATGATGGAAGCGGTGGCCCAGCCTGTGACGCTGGATGACCTGCCGGTGAACGTGTCCTTGTCTGTCGGCGTGGCCCTGTTCCCTTCGGATGGCGACCGTTTTGACACCTTGTTCGGTCGAGCTGATGCCGCCATGTATGCGGCCAAGCGGGGTGGGAGGGCCGCCTATCAGTTTGCCACCGCCAGCATGAACGACGCCGCACTGGAGCGCTTGCAGTTGGAGGCCGCCTTGCGTGCCGCGATCGAGCAGGAGGCCTTGAGGCTGGAATACCAGCCGCTGATCGAGCTCTCCTCGGGGCACATGGTGGGCGTCGAGGCCTTGTGCCGCTGGGATGATCCGGAGCGTGGATCGATACCGCCCGGGGTGTTCATTCCCTTGGCCGAAGATTCTGGCCTGATCCAATCCTTGGGGCGCTGGGTCTTGCGCGAGAGCACCCGGCAACTGAAGGTCTGGCACGACGCTGGCCACACTGAGCTGCTGATGGCTGTCAATCTTTCGGCCCGGCAGTTCCAGCATGGAGCCGTCCTGACCCAGGTGGAAGAAGCGTTGGTAACGTCTGGCATCAACCCGGCTCGACTGGAGCTTGAGCTGACGGAAAGCGTGCTGCTGCACGATGGCGAGGCGGTGATGAACACCTTGCGGCAACTGAAGGCCTTGGGGGTGAAGTTGTCGATCGACGACTTCGGCACGGGCTATTCCAGCTTCGCCTACCTGCGGCGCTTCAAGTTTGACAAGATCAAGATCGATCAGTCTTTTGTGCGCGACCTGATCGACGACCCGGAAGACGCCGCCATCGTGCGCGGCATCATCTCGTTGGCCATCAGCCTGGGGCTGGCCGTGCTGGCCGAGGGGGTTGAAACCGATGCGATCGCACAGCGGTTGAAGACCCTCAAATGCACCTATGCCCAGGGCTACCACTTTGCCAGGCCCTTGCGGCCGGAGGCTTTGGCCGCCAAGTTCCTTTCCGAGGCGGGCTGAGTCGGTTGCTGGATGGCGTTGGGTGCACCGACCCGCCCGAAATAGCCCCCGCGATGGAGGCTTGGGCTCTCTCAGGGGTTGGTCATCACCAACTTGCCCATCACGCCGCGCGAGCCCATGTGGGCGTAGGCCGCCTTCAACTCGGACATCGGCATGGTGCGATCGATCACGGGCTTGATCTTGCCCTGCGCATACCACTGGGCCAACTCGCCCATCATGGCGGCGTTGGCCTGCGGCTCCCGGCGGGCAAAGTCGCCCCAGAACACGCCGACCAAGGAAGCCCCCTTGAGCAGCGGCAGGTTCAGCGGCAGGTTGGGAATCGGGCCGGAGGCGAAGCCCACCACGAGGTAGCGTCCCCGCCAGGCGATGGAGCGGAAGGCCGGCTCGGCGAAATCACCACCCACGGGGTCGTAGATCACGTCTGGGCCTTTGCCACCGGTCAGGGCCTTGATCTTTTCACGGAAGGCGTTGGGCACGCTGTCGACGCTGTAATTGATGGTTTCATCGGCGCCGATCTGCTTGCAGAGCGCACATTTCTCGTCGGTGGATGCCGCAGCAATCACCTTGGCTCCCGCGGCCTTGGCAATCTGTATCGCGGCCGTCCCTACTCCGCCGGCCGCGCCCAGCACCAGCACGGTTTCGCCAGCCTTGAGTTGGGCCCGGTCGATCAGGGCATGCCAGGAGGTGGCATAGATCATGATGAAGGCGGCCGCGTCAACATGCGGGAAGCCGGCCGGCAATGGCATGCACAAGGCGGCAGGGGCCAGGGTGTGGGTGCCGAAGCCCCCGGTGCCCGACAGGCAGGCAACGCTGTCGCCGACCTTCAGGTGCTTGACCCCTTCGCCCACCGCGGCGACCACGCCGGCGTATTCCGAGCCTGGAACAAAGGGCAGGGGGGGCTTCATCTGGTATTTGTTCTGCACGATCAGCAGATCCGGGAAATTCAGGCTGGCGGCCTTGATCTCGATCAGCACCTCACCCGGCTTGGGTTCAGGGGTGGGCAGTTCCTTCCAGCTGAGGGCGTCCACGCCCACGGGGTTCTCGCAAAGCCATGCATGCATTCGAATGTCTCCTGAAATTCAGCCGGAAATCATAGGTGGGCTGTCTGGCGCGGGTGTGTCGCTGTAGCGACGGCTTTTCCGGTGGAGGTGCCCGGGCGCAAGGGGCACCCTACAATCCGCTGTCCATCCATCAGACCATGAAAATCCTCCTCTCCAACGACGACGGCTACCAGGCGCCTGGCATCGTGGCCTTGTACGAAGCCCTGAAAACCATTGCCGATGTCGAGGTGGTGGCGCCAGAGCAGAACAACAGTGCCAAGTCCAATGCGCTGACCCTGCATTCGCCGCTGTATGTGCACCGGGCATCCAACGGCTTTCGGTTTGTGAACGGCACGCCGGCCGATTGTGTGCACATTGCGCTGACCGGTCTTCTGGGCTATCGGCCCGATCTCGTGGTGTCAGGCATCAACAACGGCGCCAACATGGGAGATGACACGATTTATTCGGGCACCGTGGGTGCGGCGATGGAGGGCTACCTTTTCGGCATTCCGGCGATTGCCTTTTCACAGGTGGAAAAGGGCTGGGCTGAGCTCGATGCCGCTGCCCGCAAGGCCCGCGAGATCGTTGAGCAGATCCGGGCCCAGTCCATGATCGGCACGCAGCCCTGGCTGTTGAACGTCAACATGCCCAACCTGCCTTATGACCAGCTCAAGCCGGTGCGGGTGTGTCGCCTGGGGCGCCGGCATGCGGCCGAGCGCGTGATCACCCAGGAAAGCCCCCGCGGTGAGACCATGTACTGGATTGGTGGCGCAGGCCCCGCCAAGGATGACTCCGAGGGGACCGATTTCCACGCGACGGCCCAGGGCCATGTCGCCCTGACGCCATTGAAAGTGGATCTGACCGACCACGAACTGCTGGGCTATTGGTCCCAGACGGCGGCCAAGCTGCAACATCCACCGGGAGAGCGCTCGTGAACCGCCGCCCAGGCTTCCCGGCCCGACTGGATCAGGCGGTGGCTGCTCCGCGGCCCTCGGGGGTGCCCGCGCCGGCTCCGGCCCGTGCGGCGCGTGCGCCAGAGCGGGGCGGCCCTTGGTCCGTGCCTGCAGGGCTGGGCATGGATTCTCATGCGGTGCGCCAGCGCATGGTGCAGAAACTGGCGGCGCAGGGCATTCAATCTGCCAGTGTGCTGGCCGCCATGGGGCAGGTGGAGCGCCATGCCTTTGTCGACAGTGCACTGGTCAATCAGTCGTACGAAGACACCAGCCTGCCGATCGGCCTGGGCCAGACCATCTCCAAGCCGAGCGTGGTGGCCCGCATGCTGGATCTGTTGTTGCAAGCGCCCATCGTGGCCCAGGGCGGCCTGGGTCGGGTGCTGGAGGTGGGCACCGGATGTGGTTACCAGGCTGCAGTGCTGAGCCTGCTGGCGCGGGAGGTGTACTCCATCGAGCGCTTGCGTGGGCTGCACGAAAAAGCCCGCGAGAACCTGCGTCCCATGCGCCTGAGCAATCTGCATCTGTTGCTGGGTGATGGGATGGAAGGGTTTCCCAAGGGAGCCCCCTATGCGGGCATCGTGGCGGCGGCGGGCGGGGATGCCGTGCCGCAGGCCTGGTGCGACCAATTGGCTGTTGGCGGGCGCTTGGTGGCACCGACGGTCATGTCGGCAGGCAAGCAGGCTTTGGTGGTCATCGACAAGACGGCCCAGGGTCTGCAGCAGACCGTTCTTGAGGCGGTGCACTTTGTCCCTCTAAAATCGGGCATTGCTTGAAGGAAAGACATTCATATGCGGGGTTTGCAAGGGCGGAGTGGTTGGTGGACTGTGGCGGTGCTGGGCCTGCTGCTTGCAGGATGCGCCTCCAAGACGGGACGCCAGGCGCCTGTCGAAGAGCGTGGCCCGCAATCGGCCAGTGTGGCTGCCGATCCGACACCCAGCTCGGCTCCACCCAAGCCCCTGCCTGGCGCTGAGAACGCGGGCAAACCCGGCTACTACACCGTCAAACCCGGTGACACCTTGATCCGCATCGGGCTCGAGTCGGGCCAGAACTGGCGTGATCTGGTGCGCTGGAATGGCCTGGACAACCCCAACCTGATCGAGGTGGGGCAGGTTCTGCGGGTGGTGCCACCTTCGGCAACAGTCGCTGAGAGTGGCGCGGTCAGTCGACCCGTGGGGAGCCCCACGGTTGCGCCCACGAATGGGGCCGCAAACTCGTCGACCAAGGCTGCAGCCGCGACAGCGACAGCGACAGCGACGCCTGCACCTGCTCCCGCCACCCCCGCGCCGGCTGCACCCACTGAAGATGACCCCGGTTTCATGTGGCCCACAGGCGGCGCCTTGTTGGCTGGTTTTGATGAGGCCAAGAACAAGGGCCTGGATCTGGCCGGCAAGGCGGGCGATCCTGTCGTGGCTGCCGCTGACGGGCGCGTTGTCTATGCGGGCGCCGGTCTGCGGGGTTATGGCAACCTGATCATCCTCAAGCACAACAACACCTTCCTCACGGCCTACGCCCACAACCAGCTGTTGCTGGTGAAGGAAGACCAGGCGGTGCGCAAGGGCCAGAAGATCGCTGAGATGGGCAACAGCGATTCTGACCGGGTCAAGCTTCATTTCGAGATCCGGCGGCAGGGCAAGCCGGTGGATCCGTCCCGCTACCTGCCCAACCGCTAGCCAAGAAGGTCGGCCCATCATGACCATGCGCAACGATGAACCTCTGTCTGGTGACTCCGATGCGCATGATGAGGTGCCGGCAGACGAGGGCCTGCTTTCTGCCGAGGCCGCCCCCGATGCAGCCCCTGATGTCGAGGGCTTGGCCGCCTCCCTGGCACCGTTGCCTGCCGATGGCGAGGGGGGTGATTCGCTGGCCGTCTACTTGCGTGAGGTGCGGCGCAAGCCCTTGTTCACGCCACAAGAAGAATTGGCCATGGCCACACGGGCACGCGCGGGTGACTTTGAAGCCCGGCAGTCGATGATCGAGCACAACCTTCGGCTGGTGGTGAGCATTGCCAAGGCCTATGCCTCGCGCGGTGTGCCCATGTCCGACCTGATCGAAGAAGGCAATCTGGGCTTGATGCATGCCATCGACAAGTTCGAGCCCGAACGGGGTTTTCGCTTTTCAACCTACGCCACGTGGTGGATTCGCCAATCGGTGGAGCGGGCGGTGATGAACCAGGGGCGGGTGGTGCGGCTACCGGTTCATGTGGTGCGCGAATTGCAGCAGGTGCTGCGCGCAAGGCGCTCGCTTGAAAATGATCCGAGTTTTGTGGCGCGCCGGCCCGATGGGGTGCGCGCTGAAGATGTGGCCGCTTTTCTGGGGCGGGAGGTGCAGGAGGTGACCGAACTCCTCGCCATGGCCGAGGCCCCTCGGTCCCTGGATGCTTCGCTGGACCGCTCGGGTGATGATCACACCCTGGGCGACACCCTGGTGGATGAGTTGGCCGCCGACCCCAGTGGGCTGACCCAGGAGCACCAGGTCGAGCGCTTGCTGGATCGTTGGGTGGACGGCTTGTCCAGCCGTGAGAAAGAGGTGCTGACAGGGCGGTTTGGCCTGCATGACCGCGAGCCCGAAACCCTGGAGGTGTTGAGCGAACGGCTGGGCTTGACCCGTGAGCGCGTGCGCCAGATCCAGAACGAGGCCTTGTTCAAGCTCAAGCGCCATCTGGCCAGGCATGGCATCTCGCGCGACGCCCTGTTGTGATCCCTTGGCGGCCGCAGCGCATCCACCCGCGCAGCCTGAGACAATCGGGGGATGACAACCGTTTCTGAGCCCACCCTCACCGACGACCCGAGCATCGGGTTGCAGCCTTCTGACTCCACCAGTGCCAGTGCCAGTGCCAGTGCCGACTTGCCGCCTGGCTGGCTGGCCATCGAATCTCTTGACCTCGAAGCGCAAGGGGTGGCTCGTCGCCCCGATGGCAAGGTCGTGTTCGTCGATGGCGCACTTCCCTTTGAACTGGTCAGCGCCCAGGTCAATCGCAAGAAAAACAATTGGGAGCAGGCCACCCTGACCGACATCCACCGTGAATCGTCCCAGCGCGTGCGCCCGGGTTGCAGCCATTTCGGCCTGCATGCCGGGGCCTGCGGGGGCTGCAAGATGCAGCATTTGCATGTCGGGGCCCAGGTGGCGGTCAAGCAGCGGGTGTTGGAGGACAACCTTTGGCACCTTGGCAAGGTCAAGCCAGAGACCCTGTTGCGGCCCATTGAAGGGCCGGCCTGGGGCTACCGCTACCGTGCTCGGCTGTCGGTACGCCATGTGATCAAAAAAGGCACTGTCCTGGTGGGCTTCCATGAGCGCAAGAGCCGCTATGTGGCTGACATGAGCGAGTGCCCCGTGTTGCCCCCTCACGTGAATGCCATGCTGCTGCCCTTGCGGGCCTTGGTGGCCGGCATGGAGGCCCGCGACACCTGCCCTCAGATCGAACTGGCCTGTGGGGACGAAGTCACCGCGCTGGTCTTGCGCCACCTGGAGCCTCTCAGCGAGGCGGATCTGGCGCGTTTGCGCGCCTTCGCGGCAGAGCACGGGGTGCAATGGTGGTTGCAGCCCAAGGGCCCGGATACGGTTCGCCTGCTGGAATCTGGGGGGCCTCAGCTGGCCTACTCGCTGCCTGAGTTCGGCATCGTGATGCCTTTCAAACCCACCGACTTCACCCAGGTGAACCCGCACATCAACCGGGTGTTGGTCAGCCGGGCTCTGCGGCTTCTGGCGGTGCAAGACGACGAGCGTGTGATCGACTGGTTTTGCGGCCTGGGCAATTTCACCTTGCCGCTGGCCACCCAGGCCCGGGAGGTACTGGGCATTGAGGGCAGCGAGGCCCTGGTGGCACGCTCGCGCGAAAACTACGCCGGTAACCAGGCGGCGCGTTCCGACGCGCCCTTGTGCCCCACGGGCTTCGTGGCCCGAAATCTGTTTGAAATGACGCCGGAGATGCTGGTGGCCGATGGCTATGCCGATCGTTGGTTGGTGGATCCGCCGCGTGAAGGCGCCTTCGCGCTGGCCAAGGCCTTGTCGGATCTGCATCAGCAACACCTGGCTCAGCCGGGCAGCTTGCCCCAGGGCTGGACAGCCCCCAAGCGCATCGTGTACGTGAGTTGCAACCCCGCCACCCTGGCCCGCGACGCCGGTTTGTTGGTGCATCAGGGCGGCTACCGTTGCACGGCCGCAGGCGCCGTGAACATGTTCCCTCACACGGCCCACGTTGAGAGCATGGCCGTGTTCGAGCGCACGGCAGCCTGGGATTGACCGCAGGGCCGCCGTCGTGGCGGCTCAGTGCTTGTCGCCGCCCTTGCCTTTCTTGGGCTTGGGCTCTTCGACCTCGACGGCGGCTTTGCTTTCTCCGCCTTCGGGTGGCGCAGCCACCGGAACCGGAATGACCGACGGCGCGCCTTCGATCTTGTTGTCGCGCATGTATTGGTCCATTTCTTTCCAGCCATCGAACACGGCTGACTTGGGCGCCTTCGGGTTCAGCGTGTAACAGTCTTCGATACCGCGTTGGGCGTAACGACAGGCGCCGCCTGTGGCTTTTGCGTCGGCTTCCCGTTGAACGACCTTTGGATCGGGGCCCAGGCCCGGAATGTCACAACCCGCCAGCATCAGCAAGGCAGGGGCAAGGATCAGCAGACGGCGCGCAAACATGGTGAAGCCTGATAAGAGTGTCTTGATGGATTATCGGCGCCGCCCGAGGCGAGTTGAGTCTTCATCCTGGGGCCTAGGTATCGCCCGTTCAAAAATACGGGGCTCCGGGCCTCTGCCGTGACTTCAGGTCGGGGGGCGCAGGCCGACGCTGCCATGAAAAAAGGCCCCGAAGGGCCTTGGTCAGTGGGCGCCTCTGCGCGCAGGCGCCAGATGACGATCACTCGCGCTCACCACCAAAGATGCCCAGCAATGCCAGCAGGTTCTGGAACACGTTGTACAGGTCCAGGTACAGCGACAGGGTGGCCGAGATGTAGTTCGTTTCACCGCCGTCGATGATCTGCTTGATGTCGTACAGCATGTAGGCGCTGAAGATGCCGATGGCTGCCACAGACAAGGCCAGCATGCCGGCGGAGGAGCCCACGAAGGCATTCACCAGGCTGCCGACCAGCAGAACCAGCATGCCAACGAACAGCCACTTGCCCAGGCCGGAGATGTCACGCTTGATCACGGTGGCCAGGCTGGCCATCACGAAAAACACGCCGGCGGTGCCGCCGAAGGCCGTCATGACCAGTTCCGGGCCATTCTTGAAGCCGAGCACCATGGCGATCATGCGCGAGAGCATCAAGCCCATGAAGAAGGTGAAACCCAGCAGTACCGGCACGCCGGTGGCCGAGTGCTTGGTCTTCTCGATGGCAAACATGAAGCCGAAGGCCCCAACCAGGAAGACGACGATGCCCACGCCCCCTGACAGCATGGCCGACAGATTGGTGACGACGCCGATCCAGGCGCCCAGCACCGTGGGCACCATGCTCAGCGCCAGCAGCCAGTAGGTGTTGCGCAGCACACGGTGGCGTTGCTCTTGCGACAGGGCGCTGCCATAACCCACCGACAGGTCGATGTTTTGAAAAGGTTGGTTCATGAATGAATCTCCTTGGGGAACGGCCAGAACTTGGCTTCTCAGGCATTCTATGTGGGGATGATGAGGCGATTCTTAAAGACCCGACTGTCAAATGTTCGCTTGCTGCCCAAATAGTGAAAATTGTTTTTCACCTGCAACGCCCTGGCAATCACCGAGGTGCCGCTATCCTTGCTGTTTTTCGACCATCATCAAAGGTTTTTCATGCAAACCAAGTCCGTTCTCGAACTCGCCGATGTCAAGGCCATTGCTGCTGCCGCTGAAGCAGAAGCCCTGAAGAACAAATGGGCGGTGACCATTGCCATCGTGGACGACGGTGGCCATCTGCTCTGGCTGCAACGCCTGGACGGCGCGCCGGCCATCTCCTCGCACATTGCCCCCGCCAAGGCCCACACGGCCGCGCTGGGCCGCCGCGAAACCAAGGGTTACGAAGACATCATCAATGGCGGGCGCTATGCCTTTCTCACCGTGCCCAAGGTCGAGGGGCTGCTGGAAGGCGGGGTTCCCGTTCTCAAGGACGGACACTGCATCGGTGCCGTGGGCGTGAGTGGGGTGAAGTCATCGGAAGACGTGCAGATTGCCAAGGCGGGTATTGCTGCCATCGGCCTGTAAAGCTCTCGTCCCTTTCTCGACCCTCAGCCGCACGGTGCGGCGTTTTCGGGGGGCGTCCAAGTGAAAAGCCGCTGCCCCCGAAGGGACAGCGGCTTTGCTTTTGGGGCCGGCGGTGCCCCGGCCTGTTTCCGGTGTTGCCGCTGTTGCCTGTGACGGTTGTCCGTTGGTCTCAGTTCTTGGGCTCGGTGATGAAGCCGATCTTCTTCAGGCCAGCCTGCTGAGCCGCAGCCATGGCCTGGGCCACGCGTTCATAGCGAACCTCGCGATCGCCCCGGATGTGCAACTCAGGCTGGGGCTCTTTGGCCGCGTTCTGCGCCAGCATGGGCCCCAGGGCGGCATCCTCGATCCGGTTTTCATTCCAGAAGTAGCTGCCATCGGCAGCGACTGACAGGCGGATGGTCTCCGGCTTGGCCGCCTCGGGTTGGTTGCTGGCACGGGGCAGATCGACGTTCACCGAGTGTTTCATGACCGGGATCGTGATGATGAAGATGATCAGCAGCACCAGCATGACGTCAACCAGCGGCGTCATGTTGATTTCACTCATCACCTCTTCAGAGTCTTCCTGACGTCCGAAGGCCATGGTCAGACCCCTTTCTTGAGGGCCACCACGCTGGTGTTGCCACCGCTGTGGACCCGGGCCCCGGTCACGAAGAAGGCGTGCAGGTCGTGGGCAAAGCTGTTGAGCTTGTTCAGGATGGCCTTGTTCCCTCGAACCAGTGCGTTGTAGCCCAGCACGGCAGGGATGGCCACGGCCAGACCCAGGGCGGTCATGATCAGCGCTTCACCCACTGGGCCGGCCACTTTGTCGATGGTGGCCTGGCCCGCTGAGCCAATGCCCAGCAGCGCGTGATAGATGCCCCAGACGGTGCCAAAGAGGCCCACAAAGGGGGCTGTGGAGCCCACGGAGGCAAGGATGGCCAAGCCACCCTGCAGGCGTGCTGTGAACTCATCAATGCCGTTGCGAAGGCAGCGGGTCACCCAGTCACTGACGTCCAGGCTGTCATGCAGGTGCACCTTGGTGTTGCTGTGGTGGGCGGTCGCGTCACGCCCATCCAGAGCCAGCTGGCGGAAGGGGTTGTCGGTGTCGGTGCCCAGGCTGCTGAGGCCGGCACTGAGGTCGGGGTTGTGCCAGAAGTCTTCGGCCCCGCGGGCAAACTTCTTGTACTTGATGATGTCCAGCGCCTTCAGGATGATGACGATCCAGGAGGCCAGCGACATGCCCAGCAACAGCAGCGCGACGGTCTTGGTGACCAGGTCGCCTTGGGCCCAGACGTGGGCGAGTCCGAATTCGGTTTCCATTGAAAAGTGCTCCGTGAATTATTCGAGAACGAAATTGAGGGGAACCTGAAACCACATGGTCTCAGGCACACCACCGCGTTTGCCGGGCACATAGCGCCAGCGCATCACAGTGGCCAAAGCGGCTTGGTCCAGTCGGTCAAAGCCGCTGGATTGTTTGATTTCTGCCTTTTGAGGCAGCCCATCTGCACCAATCAACACGCGCAGCACCACCTTGCCTTGTTCGCCCAGGCGTTTGCTGATGGCGGGGTAGGCGGGCTTGGGGTTTTGCAGGTAGTCGGCATCGCTGGAGGGCAATTCGACTTTCGGCGGGGCCGGTGGTGCAGGTGGGGCCGGCGGAGCGGCAGCCACAGGCGCTGCCATCGGTGGTGCCGGCGGTTGCGGGGTGCTGACACCCGTGGGCGCGGCAGGCGCTGGCGTCGGGTCTGCAATGGCCACTGGTTGCGGTGCGGGCGGCAGTGGGGTGGGGCGGGGGAGCGCCGTTTTTGGCTGTGGGACTTTGGGCACCGGGGCTGGGGGAGGCGGGGCCTTGGGCGCCGGTGGCTCGATGATCTCACTGAGCACTTCTGCCGGGACAATGACTTCGACAGCGCGCCGGATCAGGCCACTTTGCAGTCCCCACAGTGCCAGGGCATGAAACAGCAGCACCCCCCCGATGACAGCGGTGTTGCGGCTGATTTTGGGGCGTGCAGGAATGGAGTGGGCGTGCATGTTCAGGGGTTGTGCGGGGTACCGAGGCGCAGGCAGCGGCGGGGCATGTCCGTCATCGACGAAACACCCACCAGGCCGAGCCCAGTACGAGAATCAGACCGCCACCGAGAGTTGTGATTGTTGCCATGCTCGACCTTCCGTGATTGAGGTGGCGAGCTGAATGGCCTGTCCCGGCATGTCCGCATGGAGTGCGGCAACCGGGTGGGCAGCATTGCACTGATCCACCACGCTGCGTGCGCAAGTCTCGCACCGGCCACACTGGGTGGCCACACCGAGCTCAAACTGGATTTCATCGAAACCCAGCCCCGCCTTGGCGTGGCGGACAATTTCTCGGTCGGAGACGCGACGGCATACACAGACAATCATGGCAGACAGGCGGTTTGGGCTGGCTGTTGAGGATGGTGTCAGTATAAATGCGAATCTGTCGCATTTGCAATAACCTCTCGAAAATCCCGCTTTCAAACCTCTTGCCGGGCGGACCTGTCTCCCGTCTCAGTGGGGGCAGGGCAGCCCATGAAAAAAGCCGACCTGAGGTCGGCTTGGTGGGGTGCAGGTCTGGTTTACTTGACGTGCTTGCCGATCAGTGCGGCAAGTTCAAACATCGAAACCTGGGCCTTGCCAAAGACTTCCTTGAGCTTGGCGTCAGCGTTGATCAGGCGCTTGTTCAGCTTGTCTTGCAGGTCGTTCTTCTTGATGTAGACCCACAGCTTGCTCACGATCTCAGTGCGCGGCAGCGGGCTGGTGCCCACCACGGCGGCCAGGGCAGCGCTGGGGGTCAGGGCCTTCATGAAGGCCGCATTCGGGGTGCGCTTTTTGGCAGGTGCTGCAGCCTTCTTGGCGGGCGCAGCAGCCTTTTTGGCAGGAGCAGCAGCCTTGGTGGCCGGTGCCTTGGCCGCTACCTTCTTGGCGGCGGGCGCAGCAGCAGCCTTCTTGGCGGGAGCAGCGGCCTTTGTTGCCGGCGCGGCCTTTTTGGCAGGCGCTTTTGCCGGGGCTTTCTTTGCAGTTGCCATGATTGAATTTTCCTTCTGGAAGTTGATTAATCACCAGCCAAACACTGCGTTCTCGCTGGCATACCGGATGCTAATGGAGAAAAAACGGCTTTCCAAGCGAAAACGCATATTTTTCGGTGCTCTCTGTTGCGTCTGTGTGTCCGCAAAGCCAATAAGGGCGCGGGTTTCCTGCAATCGGCGGGCACAAGGCCCACTGCGGCGGTTGGGCACATCCCTCGCGGCTCTGTCCCATCAGCATGGTCTGGCGCTCGTGGGGGGCGCTTGTGGGGTTGCTGTGGCGCCGCTTTTGTATGCTCTCGGGTGGGCTCGCCACGGACATCGGCGGGCCACTTCCATCCTCTACATGCCATGAAAGGTCACTCTCCATGTCTTCCCAGCCTGCGGTCGTCAGCACCTGCGATCTTTGTGATGAACACAAGAACGATGAATCCGGCCAGTTTCGTGTCCTACCGCCAGTGTTCAAGGCCTTTGGTGGCTTGGCGGCTTTCTGCGGGCCTGTGAGCACCGTGAAGGTGTTTGAAGACAACACATGGGTCAAGCAGGCCGTGGACTCACCCGGCGAGGGGCGTGTGCTGGTGGTTGATGGCGGCGGCTCCTTGCGGCGTGCGTTGGTGGGTGGCAATCTGGCCAAGGCCGCAGCACGCAACGGCTGGGCCGGCATCGTGGTGGACGGATGTGTCCGTGATGTTGCGGAGCTCAACGTGGAGGCCGTGGGAATCCGGGCGCTGGCCTTGATGCCCTTGCCGACCGAGAAGCGGGGCGAAGGCCAGCGAGATGTGGCAGTTCAGATCCAGGGCGTGTGGGTGCGCCCGGGCGACTGGCTGTATGCGGATGCCGATGGCATCGTGGTCAGTTCGAAACCTTTGGCCTGAGCGCGTCAGGACGGCTTGGTGGGTGCTGCTGCGGGGCTTGGGCCGGGCAAGGTTGCCAGCACCACCCCGGCCAGGGCGATGCCGAAGGCCAGCATCTGCAACAAGGTCATGGGTTCACCGAGAAACAGCACGCCGACGGCTGCCGCCGTGATGGGCAGCATCACCGTGAACAGTCCTGCGTGGGCGGCGGGGATGGTGCGCAATCCGGTCATCCACAGCCACACGGTCCACACGCTGGCGGCCAAGGCGTAGAACACCAGCAGCAGCCAGTAGGCCGGAGGCACGCTGGCAAAGTTGAACGACATGGCCTGATACAGCCCCAATGGCGTGGCCAACGCCAGGCCCCAGAGGTTGATCAAGGCGCTGATGCGCCGGGCACTCAAGGCGCCAGTCAGCCTCTTGCCGATCACCGCATAGGCGCTTTCGCACAGCACCGCACCGATGATCAGCAGGTTTCCCAGCCAGTGCGATTCGGTCGATCCTGCGCCAGTGTCGGCCGCTGGGCGGGCCAGCGTGAACAGCGTGATGCCTGCCACCGCCAGGCCGATGGCCACGGCGACGCGGGTGCTGATGCGCTCCCTCAGGAAGATCCAGCTCAACAAGGCCACGCAGGCGGGTATGCCTGACATGATCACCCCTGTCGCCACGACGGAGGTCAATTTGACACCGTTGAGCATCAACACCGAGAACAGGAAGTTGCCCAACAGGGACTCCAGGAACACCAGGCGTTTGGTGGCGCTGCTCATTCGTGGCTCGTCCGGGGCCCGCTGGGTCCATCGAAGCATGGCCAAGGCGCCAATGCCAAAGCGCAACCAGGCCAGTAGAAAAATGGGCAGGATGAGGGTGAGTGGCTTGGAAAGCGCTACATAGCTGCCGACCAGTGCCATGCTGGCGGCCAGGCAGAGGCAGGCCAGCCATCGGCTGGGGGCTGCCACCGTGGTGGATGGGGTGTCCTGCATTCGTTACAACGTTCAGAGGAGTTGGATTGAAAACCGAAATCATGCCCGAGGAGCGGCCGTCCCAAGACCTTGAGCCGCGCCTGGTGTTTGTCTACGGCACTTTGCGAAGAGGCGGCATCAACGATATCAACCGCCTAGCGCCACCCCCCGTCTTTCAAGGCACGGCCCGGGTGTGGGGGCAGCTTTTTGACCTGGGGGCCTACCCGGGCCTCGTTCTGCTGAGTCCCTCGGATGAGGGGCGCAGTGTTGTTTGTGGTGAGGTGTATGCGATCGACGCCGCGCTGGAGAGGCAACTCGACGTCATCGAGGAAATCCAGGGGCGGCCCGATGACGAATATTTTCGTCGTCAGGTGTCGGTCAAGGTGGGCGAGCAGAGTTGTGTCTGCCTTGTCTATGAGATCAACCCAAAGCGCGTGCTGGGCCGTTCATTGATCGATCACGGCGATTGGATCAGGCATGTGGGAGGGGGACATCCGTGAGCCGACAGTCAGTTGGGCCTGTCTTTTCACGTGGCGGTGGTTTGATTTCTCATTATGAAATATTGTGATTGCTGCGCTGCACACAATTTCCTATTATGAGAAATTAAATTTCACAATGAGGTATGTCGTTTGTAAGTTGTTGATTTTCATTGAAAATAAAAAAGTCTTCTATAAGACATAAGATTGTTTTTGACTCTTATAGAAGACTTAAAGTTGTCTCAACGCCAACGAACTTGCAAGCGCAATACGGCAGGCACCTTTCAACCAACCTGGAGTGATCACATGTCGCAATCTCTCAATTCCCAACTGAGCCGTCAGCAGCAAATCGAAGCCCTCGAAAAGGATTGGGCACAGAACCCCCGTTGGAAGGGTGTCAAGCGCAACTACAGCGCTGCCGATGTGGTGCGTCTGCGTGGCAGCGTGTCGATCGAGCACACCTTGGCCAAGCGTGGTGCTGAAAAGCTGTGGGATCTGGTGAACGGCAGCGCCAAGAAGGGCTACGTCAACTCGTTCGGCGCCATCTCTGCTGGCCAGGCCATGCAGCAGGCCAAGGCTGGCCTGGAGGCCGTGTACCTGTCGGGCTGGCAAGTGGCTGCCGACGGCAACACGTCCGAAACCATGTACCCCGATCAGTCGCTGTACGCCTACGACTCGGTGCCGACCATGGTGCGTCGCATCAACAACACCTTCAAGCGCGCTGACGAAATCCAGTGGGGCCGTGGCATCAACCCCGGCGACAAGGAGTTCATCGACTACTTCCTGCCCATCGTGGCCGATGCTGAAGCCGGTTTCGGTGGCGTGCTCAACGCTTTCGAACTGATGAAGAACATGATTGCCGCAGGCGCAGCCGGCGTGCACTTCGAAGACCAACTGGCAGCCGTGAAGAAGTGCGGCCACATGGGTGGCAAGGTGCTGGTGCCCACCCAGGAAGCCTGCGAAAAGCTGACCGCTGCCCGCTTCGCTGCCGACGTGATGGGCGTGTCTACCATCGTGCTGGCCCGCACCGACGCTGAAGCCGCCAACCTGATCACCTCGGACCACGACGCCAACGACAAGCCTTTCCTGACCGGCGAGCGTACCCAAGAGGGCTTCTACCGCGTCAAGAACGGCCTGGAGCAAGCCATCAGCCGCGGTGTGGCTTACGCACCGTACGCTGACCTGGTGTGGTGCGAAACCGGTACGCCTGACCTGGGCTTTGCCCGTGAGTTTGCGCAAGCCGTGCATGCAGCCTGCCCTGGCAAGCTGCTGTCGTACAACTGCTCGCCGTCGTTCAACTGGAAGAAGAACCTTGACGATGCAACCATCGCTCGCTTCCAGGACGAACTGTCGGCACTGGGCTACAAGTACCAGTTCATCACGCTGGCCGGTATCCACAGCAACTGGTACAACACCTTCAAGTTTGCCCACGCCTATGCACGCGGCGAAGGCATGCGCCACTACGTTGAAATGGTGCAGGAGCCCGAGTTCGCTGCCCGCGAGCAAGGCTACACCTTCGTGTCGCACCAGCAAGAAGTGGGCGCCGGTTACTTTGACGACGTCACCACCGTCATTCAGGGCGGCTCGTCCTCGGTGAAGGCGCTGACCGGTTCGACCGAAGAAGAGCAGTTCCACTGATCTGGGGCACTTGAGTCCAGCAAAGCCCGGGCATGCCCGGGCTTTTTTCATGGTGCGACCTCAAAGGGCGCAAGCCATCAGAAGGCCGTTGTTGCACAGCTTGAGGCTGGGGCATTTTTCAGGGCCTTGGTTGGCACGCTGGGGTCGAGGCGTTAAAATCCTGTGATCCCCTGGCAACAGGGCCACTTGCAAGAGCGAGAAAGGCATCTTGGTTATGACACCGCGAACTACATCGGAGATCTTCCAGGGTCGTTGAGACCCGCTGGTTCGCGCCTGCACACCTGTTTTTGCTCCATGGAAAAAAGCGCGGCCTTCACCGCGCTTTTTTTATGCGCCTTCACTGGCTCAACTCACATACAACATGATTCAGATCACCCTTCCCGACGGTTCCAAACGTGAATTTCCTGGCCCTGTCACGGTGGCCGAAGTGGCCGCATCGATTGGCACGGGCCTGGCCAAGGCCGCCTTGGCGGGCAAAATCGGTGACAAGGTGGTGGACACCAACTACGCCATCACCTCGGACAGCCCTTTGTCCATCATCACGGCCAAGGATGCCGATGGCTTGGAGGTGATCCGCCACTCCACCGCCCACTTGCTGGCCTATGCCGTCAAAGAGCTTTTCCCGGATGCCCAGGTCACCATCGGGCCTGTCATTGAGAACGGCTTCTACTACGACTTTTCCTACAAGCGTCCTTTCACGCCTGAGGACCTGGCGGCCATCGAGAAGCGCATGTCCGAGTTGGCAGCCAAGGACGAACCGGTGGTGCGTCGCGTGCTGCCGCGTGATGAGGCTGTGGCCTACTTCAAGGGCATTGGCGAGCATTACAAGGCGGAGATCATCGCCAGCATTCCCAGCAATGAAGACGTGAGCTTGTACCGCGAAGGCAATTTCGAAGACCTTTGCCGTGGCCCTCACGTGCCGAGCACCGGCAAGCTCAAGTTTTTCAAGCTGATGAAGGTGGCGGGCGCCTACTGGCGTGGCGATCATCGCAATGAGATGCTTCAGCGCGTGTACGGAACCGCCTGGGCCAGCAAGGACGACCTGCAGCAGTACCTGACGATGCTGGAGGAGGCCGAAAAGCGCGACCACCGCAAGCTTGGCAGGGAGCTGGATCTCTTCCATATCGACGAGCACTCGCCGGGCACCGTGTTCTGGCATCCCAAGGGCTGGACGGTCTGGCAGGAGGTCGAGCAGTACATGCGCCGCGTCTACCGCGACAACGGTTACCAAGAGGTCAAGGGCCCGCAGATCCTGGACCAAGGCCTGTGGGAGAAGACGGGGCACTGGGACAAATACCGCGAGAACATGTTCACCACCGAGTCTGAGAAGCGTGATTACGCCCTCAAGCCGATGAACTGCCCTGGGCACATCCTGATCTTCAAGCAGGGCATCAAGAGCTACCGTGACCTGCCCTTGCGCTTCGGGGAGTTCGGTCAATGCCATCGCAACGAGCCCACCGGGGGGCTGCACGGCATCATGCGCGTGCGGGCTTTCACACAGGATGATGGGCACATCTTCTGCACCGAAGATCAGATCCAGAGCGAGGTCATCGCCTTCACCACGTTGCTGCAAAAGGTCTACAAGGACTTTGGCTTCAAGGACATCATCTACAAGCTTTCCACCCGTCCTGAGAAGCGCATCGGTTCTGAAGAGAGCTGGGATCGTGCTGAGAATGCGCTGGCGGAAGGCTTGCGTGCTTCCGGTTGCGATTTCGAATACCTCCCGGGCGAGGGTGCTTTCTATGGTCCGAAGATCGAATACACCCTGAAGGATGCCCTGGGGCGTCCTTGGCAATGCGGCACCATCCAGGTGGATCCGAACATGCCGGAGCGCCTGGACGCCGAGTTTGTGGGCGAAGATGGCGCTCGCCATCGCCCCATCATGCTGCACCGTGCCATCGTGGGCAGCCTCGAGCGATTCATCGGAATTTTGATCGAGCAGCATGCTGGCGCGTTGCCCACCTGGCTGGCTCCAGTGCAGGTTTCGGTGCTCAATATCACCGATTCGCAGGCAGATTACTGCCGGGAGCTGGTCAAAACGCTTGAGAATCAAGGGCTTAGGGTTCAGTTAGATCTGCGCAACGAGAAAATTACGTATAAAATACGCGAGCATTCGTTGCAAAAGCTGCCTTACATCTTGGTCGTTGGTGACAAAGAGAAGGCTGCAGGTGCCGTTGCGGTACGCGCCCGGGGTAACAAAGACCTCGGAGTGATGTCGGTTGAAGCCTTCGTTCAGACGATTGTTTCAGACATCGCCTCTAAAGCCTGACACTCAGTCAAACATCGCTTTAGCTGACGCGTCGCCGTCGGCTGAAGCTGCATGTGCAGCCACTATTTAAAGGACACTAGCCATCGCTACTGAATTTCGTGATCGTCGCCAGCGGGAAGAGCGCAAGCACCGTCTGAACCGTGAAATCATGGCACCGGAAGTTCGACTTTCCGGTCCGGAAAACGAGCCCATCGGCATCGTCAGCCTTGCGGAAGCGCTTCGCATGGCGGGTGAGTTGGATGTGGACCTGGTTGAAATCGCAGCCACTGCGAACCCGCCAGTCTGTCGTTTGATGGATTACGGCAAGTTCAAGTACCAAGAGCAGAAAAAAGCTGCTGAGGCGAAATCCAAGCAAAAGGTCATCGAGGTCAAGGAAGTCAAGTTCCGCCCTGGCACCGATGACGGCGACTACAACATCAAGATGCGCAACATCAAGCGCTTTCTTGAGGACGGCGACAAATGCAAGATCACCTTGCGGTTTCGTGGGCGTGAAATCACCCACCAGGAAATCGGTATGGCCTTGCTGCAACGCATTCGGGACGAGCTGGCTGACCTGATCGTGGTCGAGCAGTTTCCCAAGCTGGAAGGGCGTCAGATGATCATGATGATCGCCCCTGGCAAGCGCAAGCCCTCAGCAGCCAAGCCTGCTGAAGCGGGTGCTGCTGCAGCGTCGGTTTGATCAGAACACTGAAGTCCTTTGCGAGAGGGGCTTCGGCAGGCGGTAGGCAGCAATGCCTGCTGTCCAGGTGGCAGGGTTCGCTCTGCCGCTGACCAAGTGGCTCGGGGCCATCAAGGCTGCAATCAGTTTGCAGACGCCTCACGAGCACAATGAAAAAGGAGCATGAACATGCCCAAAATGAAGACCAAGAGCAGCGCAAAGAAGCGCTTCCGTGTCCGTCCGGGTGGTACCGTCAAGCGCGGTCAAGCCTTCAAGCGTCACATCTTGACCAAGAAGACCACCAAGAACAAGCGTCACCTCCGCGGTGCTGTGGCTGTGCATGAGACCAACATGGGTCACATGGCGCAGATGCTGCCCGGTGCTGGCCTGTAATCAACTGACGAACAAGGAGTAATTCAATGCCTCGCGTCAAACGTGGTGTAACGGCTCGTGCCCGTCACAAAAAGGTTCTGGCCCTCGCCAAGGGTTTCCGTGGTCGCCGCGGTAATGTCTTCCGCATCGCCAAGCAGGCGGTGATGAAGGCTGGGCAATATGCCTACCGTGACCGCCGTACCAAGAAGCGTGTGTTCCGCCAGTTGTGGATTGCCCGTATCAACGCCGCTGCCCGTGAACTGGGCCTGACCTACAGCCAGTTCGCCAACGGCCTGAAGAAGGCTTCCATCGAGATCGACCGCAAGATGCTGGCCGACCTCGCTGTGCATGACAAGGCTGCCTTCGGCAGCATCGTGAACCAAGTCAAGGCCAAGCTGGCTGCTTGATTTTTCACGGCTACGCCCCGCCTTGTGTGGGGCGCTGCGAACAAGAAACAAGGGCTAGGGCTTTGCACAAAGCTTTAGCCCTTTTTCATTGACAAGAGAATTTATGAACGAGTTGGACGCACTGGTCGACAGCGCCAGACAAGGTTTCGAGCAAGCTGCCACGCCGGCAGACCTGGAAAACGCCAAGGCGGTGTTTCTGGGCAAGTCGGGGCGCATCACCGAGTTGATGAAAGGCTTGGCGAGTTTGTCGATTGATGAGAAGAAGGCCCGAGGCGCCGTCATCAACCAAGCCAAGCAAGCCATCGAGGCGGCACTGAATGCCCGCCGGCAGGCGCTGGCCGATGCCGAACTGGATGCCCAACTCAAGGCCGAGGCGTTGGACGTGACGCTTGCCGGGCGTCAGGCCGGGCAGGGCGGCCTGCACCCGGTGTCGTTGACGCTGGAGCGCATCGAGGGCATTTTTGGCTCGATGGGCTTTGATGTTGCCCAGGGGCCTGAAATCGAATCCGACTGGTTCAATTTCACGGCGCTCAACACGCCGGAGGACCACCCCGCACGCTCCATGCACGACACCTTCTACGTCGAAGGGGGCACCGCGACTGCGCCGAACCTGTTGCGCACGCACACCAGCCCGATGCAGATCCGCCATGCGGTCCAGCACGTGAATGCCCACCGTGCCCTGCTCGATGCTGGCGAGACCATGCCTGAGATCCGTGTCATCGCACCTGGCCGCACCTACCGCGTCGACAGCGATGCCACCCACTCGCCGATGTTCCATCAGTGTGAGGGCTTGTGGATCGGTGCCAATGTCAGCTTCAAGGACCTGAAGGTCGTCTTCACCGATTTCTGCCGCACCTTTTTCGAGTCGGATGACCTGGTGCTGCGGTTCCGTCCGAGCTTCTTCCCCTTCACCGAGCCCAGCGCCGAGATCGACATCCAGTTCCAGAGCGGTCCGCTGGCGGGGCGTTGGCTGGAGGTGGCTGGCTCCGGGCAAGTGCACCCCAACGTGGTTCGCAACATGGGGCTGGACCCCGAGAAGTACATCGGTTTTGCCTTTGGCATGGGCCCGGATCGTCTGACCATGCTTCGCTATGGTGTGAACGATCTGCGCCTGTTCTTTGATGGCGATATCCGTTTCCTGTCCCAGTTCCAGTAACCCGTTTTGAGGCCTTGGCGGGCCGTGGTGCGCAAGACGCACCGCCTGCGCGCCACGCCTTCACCAGAAGAGTCCGACTATGCAATTTCCTGAATCCTGGTTGCGTGAGTTCTGCAACCCGCCGCTGACGACGGCCGAGCTTTCCGAGGCCCTCACGATGGCGGGCCTGGAGGTGGAAGAGTTGCAGCCTGTGGCGCCTCCCTTCACCCGTGTGGTGGTGGGGGAGATCAAGCAGGCAGAGCAGCATCCCAACGCCGATCGCCTGCGCGTGTGCCAAGTGGATGTGGGCCAGGCTGAGCTGCTCAACATCGTCTGCGGTGCGCCCAATGCGCGCGTGGGCATCCGCATCCCCTGCGCCATGGTGGGCGCCGAGTTGCCGCCTGGTGAGGATGGCAAGCCCTTTGTGATCAAGGTCGGCAAGCTGCGGGGCGTGGAAAGCCAGGGCATGTTGTGCTCTGCCCGTGAGCTGAAGTTGTCCGAAGACCATGGCGGTTTGATGGAGCTGCCCGCTGACGCGCCGCTGGGTCAGAACATCCGCGACTACCTGCAGCTGGACGACACGCTGTTCACGCTGAAGCTCACGCCCAATCTGGCGCACTGCCTGAGCGTGTATGGCATTGCACGGGAAGTCGCTGCGCTCACGGGCAGCCCTTTGCTGCAGCCTGCATTCCCCGCCCTGAAGGCAGTTCATGAGCAACGCCTGCCTGTGACGATCAGCGCGCCTGATCTGTGCGGCCGTTTCTCGGGCCGCGTGGTGCGTGGTGTGAACCCCAAGGCGGCCACCCCGAAGTGGATGGTGGACCGGCTGGCACGTTGCGGCCAGCGCAGTGTGGCCCCGTTGGTGGACATCTCCAACTATGTGATGTTCGAACTGGGGCGCCCCTCGCATATCTTTGATCTGGACAAGATCCATGGCGGCTTGGACGTGCGTTGGGGGCGTGAAGGCGAGTCGCTGAAGCTGCTCAATGGCAACACCATCACGGTGGATGGCCAGGTGGGTGTGATCGCCGATGCGCAGCAGGTCGAGTCTTTGGCGGGCATCATGGGCGGGGATTCGACGGCGGTGTCTGACGACACGCAAAACGTCTACGTCGAAGCCGCTTTCTGGTGGCCCAAGGCCGTCGCCGGTCGTTCGCGCCGTTTCAACTTCTCGACCGATGCGGGTCACCGGTTCGAGCGAGGCGTCGATCCTGAACTCACCGTTGAGCACATCGAGCGCATCACGCAGTTGATCCTCGACATCTGCGGTGGCGAGCCGGGTCCGATTGACGATCAGCGGGTCAACGTGCCTGCGGCTCAGCCGGTCACCTTGCGGGTTGCCCGTGCTGAAAAGGTCATTGGCATGGCCTTGGGACAGGAGCGTTGTGCGCTGGCGCTGCGCCGATTGGGACTGCCGGTCTCCGAGGGCTCGGGCACCTTGACCGTCACGCCACCCTCCTACCGCTTCGACATCACCATCGAGGAAGACCTCATTGAGGAAGTCGCTCGCATGGTGGGTTACAACAACCTGCCGACCACGAAGCCGCTGGCCCCCATCGCACCCAAGCTGCGAGCGGAGGCGCAGCGCAGTTCCTTTGCCGTGCGCCGCCTGCTGGCCGGCCTGGGCTACCAGGAAACCATCAACTTCAGTTTCGTGGATGCCTCCTGGGAGCACGAGCTGGCGGCCAATCCCAACCCCATCAAGTTGCTGAACCCGATTGCCAGCCAGATGAGCGTCATGCGCTCGTCGTTGATCGGTTCGCTCTTGCAGGTCCTCAAGTTCAATGCGGATCGCAAGGCCTCTCGTGTGCGTGTGTTCGAACTGGGGCGTGTGTTCTTGCGCGATGCCTCCGTGACAGACTCGATCACCACCGTTTCGGGTTTCGACCAGCCCATGCGGGTGGCGGGTGTGGCCTGGGGCACGCATGCATCGACCCAGTGGGGGATGCCTGAAAGAGCGGTTGATTTTTATGACATCAAGGGCGACGTCGAGGCCTTGCTGGCTCCGCTCAAGCCGGTCTTTGTTCCGGCCGAGCACCCCTCCCTGCACCCGGGGCGTACCGCAGCCGTGCAGCTGGATGGGCAGACCATCGGGCATGTCGGAGAGTTGCATCCGCGCTGGCGTCAGAAGTGGGGTTTTTCGTCTTCACCACTGGTCTTTGAACTGGCTTTGGATCCTGTGTTGGCACGCAGCGTCCCGGCCTTCGAGCCGGTCTCGCGCCTGCAGCCGGTTACCCGCGACATCGCCGTGGTGCTGGGGGATCAGGTCAGCTATGCCGCAGTGCAGTCGGCCATCCGTGCGGCTGATACCGGTGGCCTGTTGCGTGACGTGACCCTTTTCGACCTCTACCGACCCAAGGTTCAGAAGGATGGCTCGGTTGTGCAGGGTGGGTTGGCTGTGGGTGAAAAGAGCCTGGCCATCCGTCTCACGCTGCATGGTGGTGAGAACACGCTCACGGACGAGCAGATCGAAGCGGCCGTGCAGGCCGTGTTGCAGAAGCTGTCCGCCGATACGGGCGCCCGCCTGCGTGCCTGAGAAGATGCGAGACAACATGGCGACTCTTCCCGAGATCGAGTTCGCGGTCGATGACCTCGAAACGACGGCGCTGACCAAGGCGCAATTGGCAGACCTCTTGTTCGAGCAGATCGGCTTGAACAAGCGCGAATCCAAAGACATGGTCGATGCGTTTTTTGACTTGGTCGCAGAGAGCCTGGTGTCGGGGGAGGATGTGAAGATTTCCGGTTTCGGCAATTTTCAGATCCGTACCAAGGCACCGCGCCCGGGGCGCAATCCGCGCACTGGCGAGGCCATCCCCATCGGGGCCCGGCGCGTTGTGACCTTCCATGCCAGCCACAAGCTCAAAGAGCAGATCCAAGGCTGAGGACTAAGCCACTCTTTTGCGAGAGACCTGCCCGTGCTGGCTGGCATTTGAGGCAGCTCTGCAGTAACCTAAAAGCTTTTCGTGTCGTCCGTCATCCACATGGCAAACCCCTTGCCCCCCATTCCGGTCAAACGCTACTTCACCATCGGTGAGGTGGGCGAGCTGTGCGGCGTCAAGCCGCACGTCCTGCGGTATTGGGAGCAAGAGTTCACCCAGCTGCGGCCCATGAAGCGCCGCGGGAATCGCCGCTACTACCAGCACCATGAGGTGCTCATGATTCGGCGAATCCGAGATTTGCTGTACGACCAGGGCTTCACCATCGTCGGGGCGCGCAACAAGCTGCAAGAGGTCGGCGGCCTGGAGCAGGTCGTGGCTGAAGGTGACTCGCATCCGGTGCCGCCTCAAGGGCTTGGCTCGGTGGCGCTGTCTGCCGAAGAGGGCGTGCGCGCTGCTGTCAAGTTGCCTGCCGTGGGTGACCTGCAAGCGCTGCGCAAAGAATTATTTGAGATTTGCGAGCTTCTCGCCGAAAGCGCCTGAAAACCGCTATATAATTTAATTCTTGTCGGCGTGTAGCGCAGCCTGGTAGCGCACTTGCATGGGGTGCAAGGGGTCGCGAGTTCGAATCCCGCCACGCCGACCATTTTATTCCAGTGAATCAATGGGTCAGTTCTCAAAAGGAACTGACCCATTTTTTTTGTCCCGCTGTCGACACGGACTTTCGCATCGCTTGTTCGCATCTCCGCAACCGCTACTCCAGCGGGTGTCGTTAACTAGTTCACCAATTGATTTGAACCTTGGCGGCGCTGTCATCAAGTTTGGTTGTATGCCCCCATGCCGGTCGTTATGATCCTGGTGACAGAATGTTACCCATCAATACATTTCGACGCAGCACACTGGAACACAGCCAGGCGCGGCTCGATGGCTTGATGGTTCTTTGGAATCACAGGAATCATGAACAACGCACTGCGTGAGATCTTCGCCAAGCAAGGACGCATGGCCCAGGCCCTGGATGGCTTGAGTGACGATGCCGATCTGTTTGCAGCTGGGCTGGACAGTCTGGCCATCGTCAACGTCATGCTGGCCGTCGAGGATCGTTTCGATGTCGAAATCCCCGATGAATACCTGAACCGTGCCACTTTCTCCAGCATTGCGGCTTTGGCCTCTGTTCTGCACAAACTGCAGGCTGAGCAAGCCTCGACATGAGCACGGCCACCCCTCTTGGCCCGGCTGAGGTCCTTCCGGGCGCGACCTCGTGTCGTGACGATTGGGCCGCGCGTGCCGCGGCGATTGCCGAAGTGGCGGCGCGCCATGCCCAGGACGTTGATCGTGAGGGGCGTTTCCCCGCTGAGGCCGTGCAAGCCATGCGTGACTCCGGGCTGCTGGCTGCCTGGGTGCCCCAGTCGCTGGGGGGGCCTGGCCTGAGCTTGCGCCAGATCGCCGCCATGTGTGCCCAGATCGGTGGCGCCTGTGGTGCCAGCGGGATGATCTTTGCCATGCACCAGATCAAGCTGTCTTCGATCGTGCACCACGCCGGGTCCTCGCCCTGGTACCAAGCCCTGCAAAAGCGGGTCGTCGCCGAGGCCTTGCTGCTGGGGTCGGTGACCTCCGAAGTGGGGGTGGGCGGCGATATCCGTCGCTCGCTGACCCATGTGGTCCGGGACGGGGATCGCTTCAAGCTCGACAAACATGGCTCGGTGGTCTCGTATGGCGCCTATGCCGATGCTTTGCTCATCACGGCGCGCGCCGACGAGCAGGCACCGCCCAATGGCCAGGTCATGGTCACGGTTCTGAAGGACCAGTACCAGCTGGAAAAGACCGGTAGCTGGGACGCCATGGGCATGCGGGGTACCTGCAGCGATGCGTTCATGATCCGCTCCGAGGGGGCTTGTGAGCAGATCTTCGAGGCGCCCTTTGCCGAGATCATCGCCAATACCATGCTGCCGGTCTCGCACATCCTGTGGTCCAGCGTGTGGTTCGGCATCGCCCACAGTGCCTTGCTGCGGGCCCGCACCCACTTGCGCTCGGTGATGAAGCAGTCGGGTGGTCAATTGCCGGCGGCAGCCACGCGCCTGCCCGATCTGGTGGCCCGGGTGCAGGTGCTGCACGCACGTCTGCTGTCGGCTGCCACCCGGTTCGAGGCCACCATGGCTGCGGGGCAGGGGGCCTTGCCCATGTCGTTGACGACCGATCTGACCTTGCTCAAGAGCACCATGTCCGAGGGCTGTCTTGCGGTGGTGCAAGAGGCCCTCACCACGGTCGGCTTTGCCGGCTACAAGACCGAAGGTGCGGCCAGTCTGGGCCGCCACCTGCGTGATCTGCATTCCGCACCGTTGATGATCAACAACGCACGTTTGATTGAAACCATGAGCAGCTTCCTGCTGATGGATCCCCTGCAATTCGGATTGGCCTGACATGAGCGACGCCCTGGATACGAGTCCCACTTTTCTTGAGCAGTTGATCGCCGCAGGCCACCTGATTCCCATGGGTGTGGATGGCCTGTATGGCAAAAGCGGCGTGTTCGAGGACATCCTCGACAAGCTGGATCGCCTGATCACCCGCTATGGCGCTGATCAGAAGGCCGAGGTGATGCGCTTCCCGCCTGCCATCTCGCAGCAGACCTTTGAAGAGAGCGAATACCTCAAGACCTTTCCGCACTTTGCGGGCACGGTGCATTGCTTTTGTGGCGACGAGAGCGAGCACCGCCGCATCCTGGAGTGTGTGGCTGAAGGCAAGGACTGGACCGAAGGCCAGAAGGCCTCTGGCGTGGTCTTGACGCCGGCGGCCTGCTACCCATCCTACCCGGTGGTAGCACGCCGAGGGCCGGTCGGCCCTGACGGGGTGACCTTGGACCTGCTCTCGTACTGCTTCCGGCACGAGCCCTCGCTGGAGCCCACCCGGCTGCAATTGTTCCGCATGCGTGAGTACGTGCGCGTCGGCACACCAGACCAAGTGCTGGCCTTCCGGGCCCACTGGCTGGAGGCGGGCGAAAAGCTCATGCGCTCCCTGGCCTTGCCCTTGACCATCGATGTGGCCAATGACCCCTTCTTTGGTCGTGCCGGCCGTGTGTTGGCCGCCAGCCAGCGGCAGCAGAAACTCAAGTTCGAATTGCTGGTGCCCGTCAACAGCGAAGAGAACCCGACCGCCTGCCTGAGCTTCAACTACCACATGGACCATTTCGGTCTGATCTGGAAGCTGCGCACCCCGGGCGACGAGGTAGCCCACACCGCCTGCGTCGGCTTTGGCATGGAGCGCATCACCCTGGCCCTGTTCCGCCACCATGGCTTTGACCCCAAGGCCTGGCCGGCTGATGTGCAGGCGGCGCTGGGAGGGTTCTGATGCTGGGCGAGGCCCTTGCGCTGCCGGCCTACAGCCCGCACGCGGTGCACGCTGCCGAGCGCCATTGGCCGCAGTCCAATTGCAGCCTGGACCTCTGGATCACCTACCTCAACCACCTTGGCTTGGCTCCTGAGGCCCTGATGGGGGCCTTGGTCCAGTTGGACTACGAGGGTGATCAGTTCACCTTCTGCAAGTTCGAGCCTGCCGACCTCGCCAACATGCACGGCCTGGTGCTGCGCGAGCTGGCGATGTTTGACCGCCTGCAGGGCCACGTGGCGGCCCAGGTCGCACGCGGGCATCTGGTGCTGGTGGAGCTGGACGGCTTTCACATGCCCGACACCCGCAGCACCTCGTACCAGCGGGAGCACAGCAAGACCACCATCGGCATCGAGTTCATCGACCCCGACAAGCAGGTGCTGGGCTACTTCCACAACGCAGGGCGCTATGTGCTGCAGGGTGAGGATTACCGCGCCCTGTTTGCCATCGACTCGGTGGACCGCCAGGCCACCGGCGCTTTGCTGCCCTACACCGAAGTGCTGCAGCGCAAGCGATCGCCCCTGCAAGGCGATGCCTTGCGAGCAGCGGCCCGTGCCGCCCTGCAGCAGCACCTGCTGTTGGCGCCGGCGGTCAATCCGTTTCTCGCCTATCAGCAACAGTACGAGGCCGATCTGGCCCGGGTGATCGAGCGCGGCAACGAGTATTTCCACCTCTATGCCTTCAATCACTTCCGCCAATTCGGCGCCGTGTTCGGCTTGCTGGAGCATTATTTGCGCTGGCTTGGCGATGAGGCCTTGCTGCCACTGGCCGTGCACTGCGACCACATCGCGGCCCAGGCCAAGCTGCTGCAGTTTCGCGTGGTGCGTGCCGTGGCGCGGCGCAAGCCCGACGATTCGGGCCGCATCCTGAGCGATGTCGCCGAACGCTGGGACGCCGTCATGGGCGGCCTGCGTCAGCACCTGGGCTGAGGTCGCATGGCGGGTCCCTCCTGGCAACTGCTGGAAACCCCTGGCGGTCAGTTCGATCATCCCGATCAACTGCCCCGGGCCGATGGCGCCTGGTTGGCCGCACCTGTGCCAGGCACGGCCTGCGAGGCGCTCTCGCAAGCGGGTCGCCTCGATCTGCTGGCGCCGCGCTCGCTGATGGAGCACGACCTCTGGTACCGATCTGCCTGGAACCTGCCCGCTGCGGCCACACTGCACTTCGAAGGTCTGGCCGGTGTGGTCGAGGTCTGGCTGGATGGGCAGTTGCTGTGCACGCATCGCCACATGCACCTGCCCCTGAGCCTGGCCTTGCCGGCCGGGGCCTTCTCTCTCTTTCTTTGTTTCAGGGCTTTGGCGCGGGGCGGGCTCAAGCGTCAGGGCCGGGCCCGCTGGCGCCCCCGGATGATCCAGCCACCCAGTCTGCGTGACATGCGCCAGACCGTGTTGGGGCACATGGTGGGCTGGTGCCCGGAGTGGACGCCCATCGGCCCTTTTGGCGAGATCAGGCTGACCTCGCCGTCGGACGGCGAGCCGGTGAGGATCGAGGCCATGCGTGCGGATTGGACCGGGCAGGGCGCTTGGCTGCAACTGGGGTTGCGGGGAGCGCAGTGGTCCGAGGGCGCTCAGATCCGCTGTGCCGGCACCTGTTTGCCCTTGCGGCAGCGTGATGACGGGCTTTGGTGGGCCGAGGGGGGGCTGCCGCAGGCCCAGGCCTGGGCACCGCATACCCATGGCCGCCCTGAGCTGCACGACCTGTGGCTGGATGCAGGCCCACAGCAGACCCTGCTGGCCAGGGTCGGGTTTCGAAGCATCGAGCTGGATCGGCAACAGGGCGCGTTCCGCCTGCTGATCAACGGCCAGCCGGTTTTTTGCCGCGGCGTGTGCTGGACTCCGCCAGATCTGCTGCGCCTGAGCAGCCAGCCGGAGGTGTACCGTGCGCTGGCGCGTGAACTGGTCAACGCGGGCATGAACATGGTGCGCGTGAGCGGCACCATGTTGTATGAGCAGGCTGCATTCTTTGCGGCGTGCGATGAGGCCGGTCTGCTGGTCTGGCACGACTTCATGTTGGCCAATTTCGACTACCCCTCGCGCGATGCCGGCTTTCTGGCCGAACTGGACGCTGAGGCGCGGCATTTCCTGGGCCGCACTTTGTGCCACCCCTGTGTGGCCGTGCTGTGCGGCGGCAGCGAGGTGCGCCAGCAGGCCGAGATGCTGGGGGTCGACTGGCCCGAAGACGACCCGATTTTTCAGGGGTTGCTGGCCCGGGCCTGTGCCGAGGCCCGGCCCGATGTGCCCTATGTGCCCAACACGCCCTGGGGTGGGCAGCCCAGCTTCTCGACCGATCAGGGGGTGTGCCATTACTACGGCGTGGGGGCCTACCAGCGCGGGCTGGACGATGCCCGCCGCGCGCGGGTGCGCTTCGCCAGCGAGTGCATGGCCCTGGCCCACGTGCCGGCCGAGGCCGATCTGGCTCCCGCACTCGCCCAGCAACCCATGGGCTTGCTCTGGAAGCAGGGAACCCCGCGCGACGCCGCGGCCTCGTGGGATTTCGATGACGTGCGCGAGCACTACCTGCAGCATCTGTATGGGGTTGACCCGGGCCGCCTGCGGCGCGAAGACCCGGCTCGCTACCTGGACCTGGGGCGGGCTGTCTCTTGCGATCTGGCCGAGCACCTGTTCTCGGAGTGGCGCCGCCCCGATTCCGGCTGTGCCGGGGCGCTGGTCTGGCAATTGCGTGATCTGCGCGAGGGCGCCGGGTGGGGCCTGCTGGACCATCAGGCCCGCCCCAAGCCCGTGTGGCATGCATTGACTCGGGTGCTGCAACCTGTGCAGGTCCTGATCACCGACGAAGGCCTGAACGGCCTGGCCCTGCATGTGATCAACGAGCGGCCGCAGGTGCTGAAGGCGGTGCTCAGCCTGCAGGTGCTGCGCGAGGGCCAGCGCTTGGTGATCGATGGCCAGCAGACGCTGGAGCTGCCTGCCCATGGGGCCGTCACGCTGAGCAGCACGGACCTGCTCGGGCGCTTCTTCGACATCAGCTATGCCTACCGTTTTGGGCCTCCGGCCCATGATGTCAGTGTGGCCGTGCTGCGCGATGCACTCACGGCCCAGGTGCTGGGCTGGGCCTGCCATCTGCCGCAACGGGCGCTGCCTGCGGCCGATGTGGGCTTCAGCACCCGGCTGCAGTGGCGCGATGGCGCCTGGCAGTTGGGCATCACGGTGCAGCGCTTCGCCCACCATGTTCATTTTGTCAGCCACAGCCACCAGCCCTCGGACGATTGGTTCCATCTGCCGCCGGGCATCGAGAAGTGGCTGAGCCTGCGCCCGCGCGAAGGCGCCGCTGTGGAGCCTGCGCTGGCCGGGGGCACCCTGGCCGCACTCAATGGCCTGACGGCGCCCTGGGTGCGCCTGGCCCAGCCTCAGGCTTGAGCATTCTGTTCATCACGTCGTCATGAAATCTGTCGTCTTCTCCGGCTGCCGGGCCCAGCTGCATTCACCTGCCGATGGGGTGTTCCACCATCTCGTGGTTCTGTGCAATGCCTTTGGCGGTGAGGGCCTGTATGCCCACCGCGCTCTGGGGGCCCTGGCCGAGGACATGGCTGCGGCCGGCCTGGCGGCCTTGCACCTGGACTACCCGGGCCTGGGCGACAGTGTCGACCTGACCGCACCCGTGGATGCCACCCAGGCCTGGTTGGCCGGGGTGCGCGCCGCACTGACCTGGGCACGCAGCCATTTTCCAGGGGTGGCGTTGAGCCTGTGCGGCCACCGTCTGGGCGCCTTGCTGGCTGCCGAGGTGGCCAGCACCGAGCCCGATGTGCTGGCCTTGCTGCTGTTGTCGCCGCCGCAATCCGGCCGCCATCTGGTGCGCGAACTGCAACTGACCGCCCAACCTGCAGCCCAGGGGGATGGCTTCTACCTCTACGGCTGGTGGCTTTCGACAGCCACGCTGGCAGGGCTTCAGTCGCTCGATCTGAACTGCCTGGCCCGGCGCCCGGCGCTGGCCGTGCAGGTGTTGAGCGAGGCGGGTGTCCGCAGCTTGGCCAAGCTGGGGCAGGCGCACACCCAGGCGGGTGGCGCCGAATTCAGCGTGCACGAGATGCCCGATCTGGCGGGTTTGAGGGCGGAGCCCCATCTGGTCGAGGCGGCCGAGGCCAGCTTTGCGCAGGGGGTGCCGTGGCTGGCGCAGCAGGGGGCCAAGGGGTCAGGCCTGGGTTCAATGCATGAACCAGCGCTGCCCTTGACAACGGAGCTGAGCCTGCCCCAGGGCCTGGAATCCGGGCACCGCTTCGGCCCGGGTGAGGCCTATTTCGGCATTCTTTGCCGGCCCCACGGGGCCCAGTCAGAGGGGCCTTGTGTGCTGATTCTGAACACCGGCGGCAATCCGCGCTCCGGCCACCACCGCCTCAGTGTGGCCCTGGCTCGATCGCTGGCGGCGACCGGCGTGGCCTCCTTGCGCATGGATGCCACCGGCATCGGCGACACCTTGCCCGTGGTGCGAGGGCGCAGCCTGGCGCTCTACAGCCAGGCCTCGTTGGCGGACGTGGGCCATGCGCTGAGCTGGCTGCAGGAGCAGGGTTGGGTTCGCCCCATCGTCTTCGGCATTTGTTCGGGGGGCTACCTGGGCTTGCATGCCGCAGTCCACGAAACACGCATGGGGGGGCTGGTGATGGTGAATCCGCAGAGTTTTCTCTGGGAGGGCCCCGCCTTTGGCAGCGAGGTGCCGGAGCAGGCGGGGGCGCCTGCCAAGGTCGAGATCCAGCAACTGGGCCACTACTGGCGTGTGCTGTTCTCGGGTCACTTCTGGCGCCGCTTGTGGCGCGCCGAGGTGGCGGTGACCGGGGTGCTTCGCCAGGTGGGCAAGGCCTTGTGGTTTCGTTGTGCCGCGGCCTTGCAGGCCAGGCTGCCGTCCGGTTGGGCGCTGGCGCCGCGGGCCGCCCAGGTGCAGGCCTTGTTTGCCGCGCTGGCCAAGCAGCGCCTGCCGCTGTTGCTGGTGTATGCCGACACCGATCCCGGGCTGAACGAATTGCAGGCCTGCTTTGGCCCGGGGGGACGGCGCCTGCTGCGCAATCCGGCGGCCCGTGTGCAACTCGTGCCGGGGGCCGATCACACCTTCACGGCGGCCGCGGATTCCGAGAACCTGATCCAAATCGTCAGGCAATTCGTGGCGTCACGGGTCACCTGAAATACTTTCTGCACTGAATTCGTAACATTCGGCAAGCATTGCCGCGGGCCCGAACAAGCCCGTTGAGGGCTTTCGAAGACAAGTGCGGGACATCTTGCGCCAACGGTCTGCAACCGCTGTCAGTGCCCGCGGGTGGCCTGTCGGCTGATCCCGAGGTGTCACTTTGAAAGCACTGCAGCAGCCATCGGTTTAGGGGGCTTACCCCTTGATGCATGGCCATTCGGTGGCACAATCGCGTCCGCAAAAGGCCCTTCCCCAGCCACTGTCGCATCCGCCAATCGGTTCAGCCGTGTCGCGGAAGGTTTATCAACCAGCTAATGCTTCCCTGAGGGGAGCGGAGGTCCGCGGAATATGAGCGATTCTTCGTCCGTCTATCAAGCCTACCAAGGCAACACCTATCTCTTCGGGGGCAACGCGCCCTACGTCGAAGAGATGTACGAAAACTACCTGGCCAACCCGGGCAGCGTGCCTGACACCTGGCGCGACTACTTCGACGCCCTGCAGCATGTGCCCGCCGTCGACGGCAGCAATGCCCGCGACGTGCCCCACCTGCCTGTCATCAATGCCTTTGCCGAGCGCGCCAAGTCGGGCCAGACCAAAGTGGTCGTGGCCAGTGCTGATGCCGAAATGGGCCGCAAGCGCACCGCCGTTCAGCAACTGATCGCCGCATATCGCAATGTGGGCGCCCGTTGGGCCGATCTGGACCCGCTCAAGCGCACCGAGCGCGCGCCCATTCCCCAGCTGGAACTCTCCTATTACGGCTTCACCGGTGCCGACCAGGAGACGGTGTTCAACATCAGCAACACCTTCTTCGGCAAGGACACCATGTCCCTGCGCGAACTGCACAACGCCCTGCGTGAAACCTACTGCGGCACCATCGGCGCCGAGTACATGCACACCACCGACCAGGACCAGAAGGCCTGGTGGCAGAAGAAGCTGGAAAGCATTCGCAGCAAGCCGAATTTCGGTGGCGACAAGAAAAAGCACATCCTCGACCGCCTGACCGCGGCTGAAGGCCTTGAGCGCTACCTGCACACCAAGTACGTCGGCCAGAAGCGCTTCTCGCTCGAAGGTGGCGAGAGCTTCATCGCCGCCATGGACGAACTGATCCAGTCGGCCGGCGCCCAGGGCGTGCAGGAAATCGTGATCGGCATGGCCCACCGCGGCCGTCTGAACGTGCTGGTCAATACCCTGGGCAAGATGCCCAAGGACCTGTTTGCCGAATTCGACCACACCGCACCGGAAGACCTGCCGGCCGGTGACGTGAAGTACCACCAGGGCTTCAGCTCGGACGTGACCACCCCTGGCGGCCCGGTCCACCTGTCGCTGGCCTTCAACCCATCCCACCTCGAAATCGTCAACCCGGTGGTTGAAGGTTCGGTGCGTGCCCGCATGGACCGCCGCAACGACCCGCATGGCAACCAGGTGCTGCCGGTGCTGGTGCACGGCGACGCCGCCTTCGGTGGTCAGGGCGTCAACCAGGAAACCCTGGCCCTGGCCCAGACCCGTGGCTACACCACGGGCGGCACGGTGCACATCATCATCAACAACCAGATCGGCTTCACCACCAGCGATCCGCGCGACATGCGCTCCAGTGCCTATTGCACGGACATCGTCAAGATGGTCGAGGCGCCAGTGCTGCACGTGAACGGTGACGATCCGGAAGCTGTGGTGCTGTGCATGCAACTCGCCCTCGAGTTCCGCATGACCTTCCGCCAGGACGTGGTGGTTGATATCACCTGCTTCCGCAAGCTGGGCCACAACGAGCAGGACACCCCCAGCCTGACCCAGCCGCTGATGTACAAGAAGATCGCGGCCCACCCGGGCACCCGTCGCCTGTACGCCGACAAGCTGGCTGCCCAAGGCCTGGGCGCCACGCTGGGTGACGACATGGTGAAGGAATACCGTGCCGCCATGGACGCCGGCCGCCACACCGTCGATCCGGTCCTGACCAACTTCAAGAGCAAGTTTGCCGTCGACTGGAGCCCTTACCTGGGCAAGAAGTGGACCGATTCGGGTGACACCGCCATCCCGGCTGCCGAATGGCACCGTCTGGCCACCAAGATCACGACCATCCCGGCCAGCGTCACCCCGCACCAACTGGTGAAGAAGGTGTACGACGACCGCGCTGCCATGGGCCGTGGCGACATTCCGGTGGACTGGGGCATGGGCGAGCACATGGCTTTCGCTTCGCTGGTGGCCAGTGGCTACCCGGTGCGTCTGTCGGGCGAAGACTGCGGTCGCGGTACCTTCACCCACCGCCACGCTGTGATTCACGACCAAAGCCGTGAAAAGTGGGACACCGGCACCTACGTGCCCTTGCAGAACGTGGCCGAGAACCAGGCCCCGTTCGTGGTGATCGACTCCATCCTGTCCGAAGAGGCGGTGCTGGGCTTTGAATACGGCTACGCCTCGAACGACCCCAACACCCTGGTGATCTGGGAAGCCCAGTTCGGCGACTTCGCCAACGGCGCCCAGGTGGTGATCGACCAGTTCATCGCCTCCGGTGAAGTGAAGTGGGGCCGCGTCAACGGCATCACCCTGATGCTGCCGCACGGTTACGAAGGCCAGGGCCCTGAGCACAGCTCGGCTCGCCTGGAGCGCTTCATGCAGTTGTCGGCCGACACCAACATGCAAGTGGTGCAACCGACCACCGCCAGCCAGATCTTCCACCTGCTGCGTCGTCAGATGGTGCGCAACCTGCGCAAGCCGCTGGTGATCATGACGCCCAAGTCGCTGCTGCGTAACAAGGACGCCACCTCGCCGCTGATCGAATTCACCAAGGGCAGTTTCCAGACCGTCATTGGCGAGCACAAGGAAGACGTGCTCAAGAAGGCCGACAAGGTCAAACGCGTCATCGCCTGCTCGGGCAAGGTCTACTACGACCTGGCCAAGAAGCGCGAAGAGAAGGGGGCTGACGATGTGGCCATCATCCGCGTCGAACAGCTCTACCCCTTCCCGCACAAGGTGTTCGCGGCCGAACTGAAGAAGTTCCCCAACGCCACCGACATCGTGTGGTGCCAGGACGAGCCGCAGAACCAGGGCGCCTGGTTCTTTGTGCAGCACTACATCCACGAGAACATGCTCGACGGTCAGAAGCTGGGTTACTCCGGTCGTGCCGCTTCGGCCTCGCCGGCTGTGGGCTATTCCCACCTGCACCAGGAACAGCAGAAGGCCCTCGTGGACGGCGCCTTCAGCAAGCTCAAGGGTTTCGTGCTGACCAAGTAAATGCAAGAAGGGGGCTGTAAAAGCCCCCGTCGAACCAGAACAAGATACCGAAAGAATTGATATGGCAATCGTAGAAGTCAAAGTCCCCCAGTTGTCTGAATCCGTGGCCGAAGCCACCATGCTGACTTGGAAGAAGAAGGCCGGCGAAGCCGTGGCCGTGGACGAAATCCTGATTGAGATCGAAACCGACAAGGTGGTGCTCGAAGTGCCGGCCCCGGCTGCCGGCGTGCTGGCTGAAATCGTGCAAGGCGATGGCGCCACCGTGGTGGCCGATCAGCTGATCGCCCGCATCGACACCGAAGGCAAGGCGGGCGCCGCCGCTCCGGCCGCTGCCGCTGCACCTGCTGCAGCCCCCGCCGCCGCTGCCCCGGCTGCTGCCGCTGCCTCGACCTCCAAGGCCGATGTGGCCATGCCTGCTGCCGCCAAGCTGCTGGCCGACAACGGCTTGGCCGTGGGCGCCGTCACCGGTACTGGCAAGGACGGCCGCGTCACCAAGGGTGATGTGCTGGGTGCCGTGGCTGCAGGTGTCAAGCCGGCTGCCGCTCCCTCGGTCATCCCGACCGGTGCGCCCACCAAGTCGCTGCCCCAAGTGGCTGCACCCGCCGCCCCGAGCCTGGGTGATCGCCCTGAGCAGCGCGTGCCCATGAGCCGACTGCGTGCCCGCGTGGCCGAGCGCCTGCTGCAATCGCAGTCGACCAACGCCATCCTGACCACCTTCAACGAAGTCAACATGGCCCCGGTCATGGACATGCGCAAGAAGTTCCAGGACGCCTTCACCAAGGAACACGGCGTGAAGATCGGCTTCATGAGCTTCTTCGTCAAGGCGGCCGTGCACGCCCTGAAGAAGTACCCGGTGCTGAACGCTTCGGTCGATGGCAACGACATCGTCTACCACGGCTACTTCGACATCGGCATTGCCGTGGGCTCGCCCCGCGGCCTGGTGGTGCCCATCCTGCGCAATGCCGACCAGATGAGCTTTGCCGACATCGAAAAGAAGATCGCTGAATTCGGCCAGAAGGCCAAGGACGGCAAGCTGGGCATCGAAGAAATGACCGGCGGTACCTTCTCGATCTCCAACGGTGGCACCTTCGGCTCCATGCTGTCGACCCCCATCATCAACCCGCCGCAATCGGCCATCCTGGGCGTGCACGCCACCAAGGACCGTGCCGTGGTCGAAAACGGTCAAGTCGTGGTTCGTCCGATCAACTACCTGGCCATGTCCTATGACCACCGCATCATCGACGGCCGCGAAGCCGTGCTGGGTCTGGTGGCCATGAAGGAAGCGCTGGAAGATCCGTCGCGCCTGCTGTTCGACATCTAAGCCTTCAGGCTCGAGAACCCACCGGGGTGCAGCGTGCACCCGGGTGGGTTTTGTTCCAACTGATTCAAGAGATTTCACATGAGCAAACAATTTGATGTCGTCGTCATCGGCGGCGGCCCCGGCGGCTACATCGCTGCCATCCGTGCAGCCCAACTCGGTTTCCAAGTGGCCTGTATCGACGAGTGGAAGAACGACAAGGGCGGCCCCGCTCCTGGCGGCACCTGCACCAACGTCGGCTGCATCCCCTCCAAGGCCCTGCTGCAATCGTCCGAGCATTTCGACCACGCCACTCACCACTTCGCCGACCACGGCATTTCGGTGTCTGACGTCAAGATGGACGTGGCCAAGATGATTGCCCGCAAGGACACCGTCGTGAAGCAGAACAACGACGGCATCCTGTACCTGTTCAAGAAGAACAAGGTCAGCTTCTTCCACGGCCGTGGTTCTTTCGTGAAGGCGGCCGAAGGCGGCTACGAGATCAAGGTGGCTGGCGCCGCCGAAGAGTCCATCACCGGCAAGCACATCATCATCGCCACCGGCTCGAACGCCCGCGCCTTGCCTGGCACGCCCTTTGACGAAGTCAATGTGCTGTCCAACGACGGTGCGCTGCGTCTGGGCGCCGTGCCCAAGAAGCTGGGCCTGATTGGCTCTGGCGTGATCGGCCTTGAAATGGGTTCCGTGTGGCGCCGTCTGGGTGCTGAAGTCACCATTCTGGAAGGTCTGCCGACCTTCCTGGGCGCCGTGGACGAGCAGATCGCCAAGGAAGCCAAGAAGGCCTTCGACAAGCAAGGCCTGAAGATCGAACTCGGCGTCAAGGTCGGTGAGATCAAGAACGGCAAGAAGGGCGTCAGCGTCGCCTACACCAACGCCAAGGGCGAAGCCGTGGATCTGGAAGTGGACAAGCTGATCATCTCGATCGGTCGCGTGCCCAACACCATCGGCCTGAACACCGAAGCCGTCGGCCTGCAACTGGACGAGCGCGGCGCCATCGTGGTGAACGACGATTGCCAGACCAACCTGCCCAACGTGTGGGCGGTGGGTGACGTGGTGCGTGGCCCCATGCTGGCCCACAAGGCCGAGGAAGAAGGCGTTGCCGTGGCCGAGCGCATTGCCGGTCAGCACGGTCACGTCAACTTCGGCACCATCCCCTGGGTGATCTACACCAGCCCCGAGATTGCCTGGGTGGGCCAGACCGAGCAGCAGCTCAAGGCCAGTGGCCGCGCCTACAAGGCCGGTACTTTCCCGTTCCTGGCCAACGGCCGCGCACGTGCCCTGGGTGACACCACCGGCATGGTGAAGTTCCTGGCCGATGCCACCACCGACGAGATCCTGGGCGTTCACATCGTGGGCCCGATGGCCAGCGAGCTGATCTCCGAAGCCGTCGTGGCCATGGAGTTCAAGGCCAGCGCCGAAGACATCGCACGCATCTGCCACGCGCACCCCTCGCTGTCCGAGGCCACCAAGGAAGCTGCCTTGGCCGTGGACAAGCGCACGCTGAACTTCTGATCAGCCACGCATGTCGGGATCTGATGCCGTTCGCTTGGCCTACGAGGCCGAGATCAAGGCGCGGGGGTTCAGCAGTGACCCCGCGCAGCTTCGCGCTGTCGAGGCCTTGCAGCGTTGCGCCAATGATTGGGCAGCCTACAAGGACAAGCGCTCCAACTCGTTCAAGAAGCTGATCAATCGGCCTGAGATCCCGCGTGGCGTGTACATGTACGGCGGGGTGGGGCGGGGCAAGAGCTTTCTGATGGATTGCTTCTTCAACGCCGTGCCCATCCGCCGCAAGGTGCGACTGCACTTCCACGAGTTCATGCGCGAGGTGCACCGCGAGATGACGGTGCTGCAAGGCACCGTCAACCCGCTTGATGTGCTGGGCGCCAAGATTGCCAAGCGCTACAAGCTCATCTGCTTTGATGAATTCCATGTGGCCGACATCACCGATGCGATGATTCTTCATCGCTTGCTGGTGTCCCTTTTCGACAATGGGGTGGGCTTTGTCACCACCTCCAATTTCAAGCCGGACGACCTGTACCCCGACGGCTTGCACCGCGACCGCATCCTGCCGGCCATTGCCTTGCTCAATGAGCGCATGGACGTGCTGAACGTGGACAACGGCACCGATTACCGTCGGCGCACGCTCGAGCAAGTGCGGGCCTACATCACCCCGCTGGGGGCCGAGGCCGATGCCGAGATGCGCGACAACTTCGCCCGTCTGGCCGAGACCAAGGACGAAGACCCGGTGATGCGCATCGAGTCGCGTGAGATCCATGCCTTGCGCAAGGCCGGCGGCGTGGTCTGGTTCGACTTCAAGACCCTGTGTGGTGGCCCGCGCTCGCAGAATGATTACCTGGAGATCGCCACCCAGTTCCACACCGTGCTGCTCAGCGGCGTGCCCCATATGCCGGTCAGCCGGGCTTCTGAGGCGCGGCGTTTCACCTGGCTGGTCGATGTGCTGTATGACCGCCGGGTGAAGCTCATCCTGTCGGCGGCCGTGGCACCCGAAGAGCTCTACACCGAGGGCCCGATGGCGCATGAGTTCCCGCGCACCGTCTCACGTCTCAACGAGATGCAGTCGGCCGAGTTCCTGGCGCTGGAGCGCCGCCTGGTCGATACGAGCCTCACATGATGTCCTCCTCACGCCTGAAGGGTCTGTTCCTGTCGGTCATGCTCAGTCTGGCAGGCCCGGTGCTCGCCGTCGACCCCTCCTCGGACGGGCCCGCACAGCCGCAGGCAAGCCCTTCTTTCAGCGAGGTGGAGCGGGTCCGCATCGAGCGTGAGCGCACTGTCGAGATGCAGCGTCAGCAGCAGGTGGAAAGTGCCTGCTACCAGCGCTTCGCGGTCAACGATTGTCTGCTGGAGAGCCGGGTCAAGCACCGGGAGGTGATGGCCGATCTCAAACGCCAGGAGATCACCCTCAATGACCGGGAGCGCCGCCTTCGCTCCAGCGAGCAGCTGCGTCGCATTGAAGACAAGGTGTCTTCGCCCGAGCGCGACATCGACTTGATGAACCGCCAGCAGCAAGGGATTCAGAAAAACACTGATGCTGCCAACGCAGCGGCCCAGAAGGCGGCTGATGCAGCCAATCAGGTGCGCGAGCGGGCAGAGCGCCAGGCTGAGCAGCAGCGCAAGCAGCAGCAGGCCACCGAAAAGGCCGCAGAACGTGCCAGCAAGGCCGCGCAAGCCCCGCAGGAGGCCCGCCGGTTTCAGGACAAGCAGCAGGATGCCGCCAGCCACCGCCAGCAGGTGGAGCGCGACGCCAAGAACAGCCCCGGCCCGCGCGGCAAGCCGTTGCCCGTGCCTGCTGAGGCGGCTGGGGTGCCTGCCGTGCGTCCCTGACGCCCGTTGTGGCCGGGCGTGGCCCAGGGCAGGCTGGCTTCAGCGCCGGATGGTGCTGGGTGAGCCCACCAGGGGCTCGATGCGCACCACCACCAGTGACAGGTTGTCGCCGCCGCCACGTGCGCGGCTGCGCGCCTTGTCGATCAGGAACTCGGTGGCTTCTCGCGGCGAGAGGCCGGCCAATACCGAACCCAACTCGGCGTTCGTGAAGTAGTGCCAGACCCCGTCGCTGCAGGCCATCAGCGAGTCGCCGGGCTTGACCTGGTCGATCACGTGGTAGGCCATCGGTGGATCCGATTCGGTGCCCAGGCAGCCCAGCAGAATGTTGGACTGCGGGTGGTGGCTGGCCTCTTCCTCGGTCAGTTCGCCGCGGTCGACCAGGGCCTGCACATAGGAGTGGTCCATGGTGCGCTTGACCAGCCGGTCGCCATGGAAATGGTAGATGCGCGAGTCACCTGCGTGGATCCAATGGCATTCCCCGTTGGGCAGGATCAGAAATGCGGCCACCGTGCTGTGGGGTTCCTGCTCGGCCGAGATGGCGGTGAGCTTGATCACCAGATGGGCTTCCTTGAGCAACTGCTGCAGCAACTCATGCGGCGAATCGTTTTCGGGCGCGAAGCGCTCGAACAATTGTCGCGCGCTGAGCATCACCTGGTCAGACGCCTTGCGCCCCCCGCTGCGGCCCCCCATGCCGTCGGCCACCACAGCCAGCACGCAGCCGTTCACCCGGGCATGGCTCAGCAAGGCCACCTGGTCCTGCTGGTATTCGCGGTCTCCCTTGTGAATGCCGGTGGAGGCGGTAAGTCGGTAACCTTGAGACATGATAGGGACTTCAACCTGCAGGAGTTTCGCGCAAAGTGGTCACCTATTATCGTGTGAAGAAATGACAAGCGAATCGCAGCCGGAGCTGTCTTTTTCATTGGTGCCTGGCTCTGAGTCGCCGCCCTGGGCGGTGCAGGTGGCCGATTGGCTGGGCCCCGAGGGGCATCTGCAGCGGGTCGAGCCGGATTTCAGGCCCCGACCTGGGCAGTTGCGCCTGGCCCTGGCGGTCGGGCAGTGCGTGGCCGAAGGCGGGGTGTTGGTGGCCGAGGCCGGCACCGGTGTCGGCAAGACCTATGGCTACCTGCTGCCCGCTTTGCTCAGCGGTCGTCGCACCCTGATTGCCACGGCCACGCGCAATCTGCAGGACCAGCTCTCCACGCGTGATCTGCCCAGGCTGCTGGCCTTGCTGGGGGTCACCCGGCGCGTTGCTCCCTTGAAGGGGCGGGCCAGCTACCTTTGCACCCATCGGTTGGCCTCGGCGCGCCGCGATGGCCACTACCTCGGGGATGCCGAACTGCGCCACCTGGCCCAGGTCGAGCGCTGGGCTCATTCGACGCGCTCCGGCGACCTGGCCGAGCTGCCTGAGCTGGACGAGACCTCGCCCTTGCTGCCCCTGATCACCTCGACCCGCGACAACTGCCTGGGCACCCGCTGTGCGGCCTGGCAGGCGTGTCATGTCAACGAGGCCCGGCGGCGCGCCATGTTGGCCGACGTGGTGGTGATCAACCACCACCTGTTCTTCGCCGACCTGCAATTGCGTGAGTCGGGGGTGGCTGAACTGCTGCCTTCGGTGCAGACCGTGGTCTTCGATGAGGCGCATCGGCTCAATGACATCGGGGTGCAATTCATGGGCCGGCAGTTCAGTACGCGCCAGTTGCGTGGTCTGGCCACCGAACTGGTCAATGAAGGCATGCGTTGGGCCCGTGGCTTTCAACCCTGGCCGGAGTTGGCTTCGCTGCTGGAGCAGCAGGCTCGGGCGTTGGACCAATGCCTGGGGCGGGAGACGCCCCGTGCGGGGGTGCGCCTGCGCTGGCTGGGGCCTAGTCCAGAGGGTGTGACGGCGGGGCTCTGGCAGCAGAACCAGCTTCAATTGGCCGCAGTGCTGGCGCGGGTTCTCGAGGCACTCCAGGTGGTGGCAGAGACGGCGCCCGAGCTGCGTCGACTGGCTGAGCGTGTGGACGCGTTGCGGCAGAGCTGGGCCGGCTTCATGAGCCCCCCTTCCGGCATGGTGGTGCGCTGGCTGGAGTTGGGGCGGCAGGCGCGCTGCATGGAGGCCCCGCTCAACATTGCCGGTGCCCTTGCGCCCCTGATGGCGCCTGGGGCGCAGGGCGACACCCGCTCCTGGGTGTTCACCTCGGCCACCCTGGGGCTGGACGAGTCCCTCAGTTGGTTCACTGAGCCCGCAGGCTTGAAGGGGCATGCGACCGTGTTGCGCGTGGCCAGCCCCTTCGATTACCGCCACCAGACCTGCCTGCACGTGCCCGAGGGCCTGCCCGATGCGCAGGACCCAGACCACGCCGGCGCACTGGCGCACTGGCTGGTCGAGCCCTTGCGATGTCTGGGGGGGCGCACCCTGGTGCTGGCCACCTCCTTGCGCGCGCTGGGTGAACTGGCCCAGCAGTTGCAGCATTTGATGGCGGGCTCGGGCATCGATGTGCTGGTGCAGGGGCAGGGCTCACGCAGGCGCCTGCTGGAGCGCTTTCGCCAGGGCGGTGGGGCAGGGCGCCCCTGTGTGTTGCTGGCCTCGGGGGCGTTCTGGGAGGGGGTGGACGTGCCCGGCGACGCCTTGCAGATGCTGGTCATCGACAAGCTGCCGTTTCCGGTGCCTGACGATCCGCTGGTGCAGGCGCGCAGCCAGGCCCTGCGCCAGCAGGGGCTCTCACCGTTCGAGGCCTACGTGCTGCCCGAGACCGCCATGGCCCTGAAGCAGGGCGCTGGCCGCCTGATCCGTTCAGAGACCGACCGGGGGGTGCTGGTGATCGCGGATGAGCGCTTGCTGCAACGCAGCTACGGGCCGCAACTGCTGGCGGCCTTGCCCGAGATGCCGGCCGTGCATGGCCAGGCGGCTCTGATGCAGGCCCTCACAGCCTTGCGTCAGCAGGGCCCGACAGGGCGGGCGGCCTGAGGGGTCTTTACCAGATCTTCCACCAGGGGCCGGTGGATTTCTTGAGGCCGCTGGATTGGCCGCCCAGGTAGGCGTTTTGGGGGTAGTTCTGGGCCAGCACACGACGCGAGTCGTCACGCAGCTGGGGCATGCCCAGTGCATCGTACGACTTGGCCAGGATGACCAGCGCTTCTTCGGTGGCGGGCACATCACGGTACTCGGTCACGGCCACCTGGGCGCGGTTGATTGCCGCCACGTAGGCACCGCGAGAGTAGTAATAACGGGCCACGTGCACCTCGTACTGGGCCAGCGAGTTCACGATGTACACCATGCGCTGACGCGCGTCGGGGGTGTAACGCGAGTCGGGGAAGCGGGTGCTCAATTCCTTGAAGGACTCGAAGGAGTCCTTGGCCGCCTTCTGGTCTCGCTCAGACAGGTCCTGGTGGGTGAACGAGGCAAACAGCCCCAGGTTGTCATTGAAGTTGACGATGCCCTTCATGTAGAGGGCGTAGTCCATGCCGGGGCTGGCCGGGTGCAGGCGGATGAAACGGTCCAGCGTGGCCAGGGCCTGGGCTTGTTCATTGGCCCGGTACTGGGCATAGGCCTTTTCCAGTTCGGCCTGCTGGGCCAGCGGCGTCCCGGCGGCGCGCCCTTCGAGCTTCTCGAACAGGGGCACGGCCTTGTCGTAGGCGCCGGAGCTCAGTTCGTCCTTGGCTTCGCTGTAGATGCGGTCGGGCGTCCAGTTGGCGGTCTTGTCGTAATTGGTCGACGAGCACCCGCCCAACAGCGCGGACAGACAGGCAACCAGCGCGAACGCGGGGACCACGGATAATTTGGCACGTAGCATCACTGGAAACCTCTTGAAGCAAAGCAAATTGATTATATCGGCGGCCCCCGGGGCTTCCTCTCTCGAAGGCATCGACAAGGGTGTCGATACCGAGCTGCTGGAGGAAGAGGGCTTGGAGCGGGTGGATGGCGCTGAGGAGTCCGCCGAGGAGTCCGCCGAGGAACTGCGCCAGGGCGAAGTCCCGCTGGCCAGCCATGGCCTGCGGCTGGACAAGGCCTTGACCGAGTTTGTCAGCGAGTTCTCGCGCAGCTACCTGCAGCAGCTCATTGACGAGGGGGCCGTGCGGCTCAATGGGCAGCCCGTGAGCAAGGCCTCGCTCAAGGTCAAGGTCGGCGACCGGCTGGAGGTCTGCCTGCGGCCCACGCCGCAAAGCCAGGCGTTCAAGCCCGAGGCCATGGCCCTCGACATCGTGTTCGAGGACCAGGATCTGATTGTCTTGAACAAACCGCCGGGTCTGGTGGTGCATCCGGCGCCGGGGCATTGGAGCGGCACCTTGCTCAACGGCCTGCTGGCCCACCATGCCGGGGCGGTGTTGCTGCCGCGCGCCGGCATCGTGCACCGCCTCGATCGCGACACCAGTGGCTTGATGGTGGTGGCCAAGACGCGCCAGACCATGGACCGCCTGGTGCAGCTGATTGCGGCGCGCGAGGTCAGTCGGCAGTACATGGCGCTGGCGCACAAACCTTGGCAGGGAGCCGCCCAGGTCACGGTCGAGGCCGCCATCGGCAGGGACCCGCGCAACCGCCTGCGCATGGCGGTGGTGGACCTGACGCACCAGTCGGGCAAGACGGCGCGCACGGACATCGAATTGATGGGCAATGCCACGCAGGGTTGCTGGGTGCGCTGCAAGCTCCACACCGGTCGTACCCATCAGATCCGTGTGCACATGGCGCATCTGGGGCACCCCTTGCTGGCCGACGGGCTGTATGGTGGAGCGCCTGCTGCAGGCATGCAGCGCCAGGCCCTCCATGCCTGGCGGCTGGCCTTTGAGCACCCGGTGAGTGGCGAACATCTGGCCTTCGAGACCGCGCTTCCAGCCGATCTGCAGGCCGCCTTGGCCGATTGGGGCCTGCGTTACAATCCGCCCATCGCACCCCTCTAGCCCTCGGCTCAGCGTCGGTGCCCGGACATCGGTCAGGGGCTTGCAGCCCTCCCCACTGCCCCTCCGAGACAGCCTTGTTGCCCCCGCCCCCGTGACGGCCTTCGCCCTCTCGGGCGCCTACCCCGGAATTTTTGAACATGAACACGACGGATGCCCGGCGTATCCTCGAAACAGCGTTGATCTGTTCGCATCAGCCTTTGTCGCTGCGCGACCTGCGCGCGCTGTTCGACGATGAGCTGGGCTCGGACACCCTCAAGGCCTTGCTGATCGATCTGCAGGCCGAGTGGACCCAGAAGGGCGTCGAGCTGGTGTGTGTGGCCTCGGGCTGGCGCTTTCAGAGCCGCCCCGACATGCGGTACTACCTGGATCGCCTGCACCCCGAAAAGCCCCCGCGGTACACCCGCGCCGCGCTCGAGACGCTGGCCATCATTGCGTACCGCCAACCCGTCACACGGGGTGACATCGAAGACATCCGAGGTGTCACGGTCAACTCGCTGGTCATCAAACAGCTGGAGGACCGGGGTTGGGTGGAGGTCATCGGCCACCGCGAGACGGTGGGCCGCCCGGCCCTGTTTGCCACCACGCGTCAGTTTCTCGATGACCTGGGCTTGGCCTCGCTGGACCAACTGCCTTCGCTGGACGACCCGGAGCGGCAGGAGCGCCTGCTGCAGGAGTTGCAAGCCGCGCCGGGGCTGGACGAGCCCGAGCTTTCCATCGCCGAGCCAGAACTGCCGTTTGAACTGAATCCATTGACCGCCGAATCGGTGGTCCCCTTTTCCCTCACCTCCGAGCCCCCGGGACTCGCAGGTGACTCTCCTACCGTCCCCGGGACAGGCCAAGCCCATGAATGATCAAGTGAACTCCCCGTCAGACCCGTCGGACCCCCCTCAGACCGATGCCGCGCAGTCGGCTGCTGAGGCACAGACCAAGCCCGATCGCAGTCGACGTGGCCAGGCCGGTGCGCGGCCCGCCGCGGCCTCGCATGCGCCGGCCATCCGTTTCGAAGATGTGGTTTCCGGTCAGTTCGACGCCGACGAAGAGGCGCTGGACCTGGTGCCCCTGAAGCGGGTTCTGGCCCCGCAGGTGGAAACCCCCAAGCTGCACAAGGTGCTGGCGCAAGCCGGGCTGGGCTCCCGCCTCGAGATGGAGCAACTGATCCTGGAAGGGCGCATCTCCGTCAACAACGAGCCGGCCCACATCGGTCAGCGCGTGCAGTACGGTGACCAGGTGAAGGTCAATGGCAAGCCCATCCGCTACCGAATCGACCCGCCGCCGGCGCGTGTCATCGCCTACCACAAGCCCGTGGGCGAGGTGGTCACCCATGATGACCCGCAGAACCGCCCCACGGTGTTCCGCCGCCTGCCGCGCCTGCAGCAGGGCAAGTGGCAGTCCGTCGGCCGCCTCGACCTGAACACCGAAGGCCTGTTGTTGTTCACCAGCTCGGGCGAGTTGGCCAACCAGCTGATGCACCCGCGCTTCGGCCTGGAGCGCGAATACGCGGTTCGTGTGCTGGGTGCCCTGAGCAAGGAAGAGAAAGAGCGCCTGCTTGCCGGTGTGAACCTCGACGACGGGCCGGCCCAGTTCGGCTCGATCGAGGACGGTGGCGGCGAGGGCTCCAACTGCTGGTACCGGGTCACCATCTCCGAAGGCCGCAACCGCGAGGTGCGTCGCCTGTTCGAGGCGGTGGGCCATGCCGTGAGCCGCCTGATCCGCATTCGCTATGGCGCCATGGTGCTGCCGCGCGGCCTCAAGCGCGGGGCCTGGGTGGAGCTCGATGAACGGGACATCCGCTCGCTCATGCAGGCCGCTGGCGCGCGTGGCGAAGAGGGCGGGGCCCGCCGGGCCGAGGCCCCGGCACCCCGCGGTCAACGCGCTGGCAATGGCCCGCAGCGTCGTGCCGCCGGCCCCGGCCCGCGTGGCAACACCGATTTCAAGCGCGGTGGCGGCCCCCGCCAGCCCGATCCTTTGACCACCGGCGTGACAGCCGGCCGCCCGCGCCCAGAGCGCGGCGACCGGGTGGCCCCGGGCGCGCAACCCGATCCCATGAAGACATCGGTGGGCTACATCGGTGCCGACAGTTTTTCGCGTGCCCGTCAAAACCGGCAGAGCAAAGGTGGCCCTCGCCGTGGTGGGCCGCCGGGTGGCGTGGCCGGCGGTCCGGGCACGGCAGGCCGTGGCGGTCCGCGCGGTGGCCGGGGGCGTTGACCCTCGCGGCAGGAATGGCTGTCAAGGCATTGCCGCACAGCCGAGTTAGAATCCGAGGTTTTGCCAAGTGGCAAAAATTACAAAAACTCAGTTCAGGAATCAATCATGGCAATCGAACGCACTCTCTCCATCATCAAGCCTGACGCCGTCGCCAAGAACGTCATCGGCCAAATCCTGGCTCGCTTTGAAGCCGCCGGCCTGAAGATCGCTGCTTCGCGTCTGGTGCAACTGTCGCGCGCAGAAGCCGAACAGTTCTACGCTGTGCACGCTGCACGCCCCTTCTTCAAGGACCTGGTTGACTTCATGATCTCCGGCCCTGTCCACGTTCAAGTTCTGGAAGGCGAAAACGCCATCCTGAAGAACCGCGAACTGATGGGCGCCACCGACCCGAAGAAGGCCGACGCCGGCACCATCCGTGCTGACTTCGCTGACAGCATCGATGCCAACGCCGTGCACGGTTCCGACGCCGCTGAAACCGCTGCCGTCGAAATCGCTTTCTTCTTCCCCAGCCTGAACATCTACGCTCGTTGATTTTTCGCGAGCCACGCATGCAATGACAGCCAATCTGCTTGATTTCGACCTCGAGGGGTTGGCTGCGTTCTGCGACCAGCTGGGTGAGAAGCGCTTCCGTGCCACCCAGCTCTTCCGCTGGATCCACCAGCGGGGCGAATCCGATTTCGACCAGATGACCGATCTGGCCAAGTCGCTTCGCGAAAAGCTCAAGGGACGAGCCCGTGTCGAGGGGCTTTCTGTCCTGAGCCGCCATGACTCCGCCGACGGCACCATCAAGTGGCTGTTCGATGTGGGCGACGGCAATGCCGTCGAGGCCGTATTCATTCCCGAAGACGATCGAGGCACGCTGTGCGTGTCATCCCAGGCCGGTTGTGCCGTGGGTTGTCGTTTTTGTTCCACCGGTCATCAGGGCTTCAGCCGCAACCTCAGCACCGGCGAGATCGTTGCCCAGCTCTGGTATGCCGAGCACACCCTGCGCCGCCAGTTTCAAACCTCCGAGCGTGTCATCTCCAACGTGGTGATGATGGGCATGGGTGAGCCACTGCAGAACTACGGTGCCCTGGTGCCCGCCTTGCGCACCATGCTGGACGACCACGGCTACGGCCTGTCGCGCCGGCGTGTCACCGTGTCCACCTCGGGCGTGGTGCCCATGATGGAGCGCTTGTCACAAGATTGTGCCGTCGCCCTGGCCGTGTCGTTGCACGCGCCGAACGATCCGTTGCGTGACAACCTGGTGCCGCTCAACCGCAAGTACCCCATCGCCGAGTTGATGGCGGCTTGCAACCAATACCTCGAATTTGCACCCCGTGACTTCATCACCTTCGAGTACTGCATGCTCGATGGCGTCAATGACGGTCCTGAGCATGCGCGCCAGCTGATCGAGCTGGTGCGTCAGCACGCCAGCGGAAAAGGCGTGTGGTGCAAGTTCAATCTGATTCCTTTCAATCCCTTCCCGGCCTCCGGCCTGTTGCGCTCTCCGTCCGAGCGTGTGCAGGCGTTTGCGAAAATCCTGCTTGATGCTGGTATCGTGACGACCGTGCGAAAGACCCGTGGTGATGACATCGATGCGGCATGCGGCCAACTGGCCGGTGATGTCCGCGACCGAACCCGGGTGGCTGAGCGTATTGCCCAGCAGCGCACCATCGTTCTGAAACCTGTGACCGAATTGACGGCCAACAACAAGGAGGCTTGATGGGGACTGCCCTGGCAATGCGCCATCTCTGGCGAAGTGTCCTGAGTGCCACCGTGACTGCCGTGGTTGCCAGCGTGCTGCTGGGGGCATTGGGCGGCTGTGCCACGCAGCCCAGCGCCTCCAATGATCCGGTCATCGCCGAGACGCCGGGGGGCGCCAGCGACGAGGGTGAAGCCCGGCGCAGAGCCCGCATCCGGCTGGAGCTGGCTTCCAACTACTTTGACCAGGGCAAGACCACCGTGGCGCTCGATGAGGTGCGCCAGGTGCTGGCCGCCGACCCGGGCTTTGCCGAGGCCTACAACCTGCGTGGCCTGATCTACATGCGGCTCAATGATGAGCGCCAGGCCGAAGAGGGTTTCAAGCGTGCCCTGGCACTGAGCCCGCGCGACGCCAACATCCTGCACAACTACGGCTGGCTGCTGTGCCAGCGCAAACGTTACAGCGAAGCCGAAGACCTGTTCAACCAGGCCTTGCAGAGCACCCTGTATGGCGACAAGGCCAAGACTTTCATGGCCCAGGGCCTGTGTCAGGCCCGTGCCGGGCGCAAGGCCGAGGCCGAACGCAGTCTCGCACGTTCGTACGAGCTGGACGCCGGCAACCCCATCACCGGCTACAACCTGGCCACCTTGTTGTACCAGCGCGGCGAGTTGGTGCGGGCCCAGTTCTACATCCGTCGCCTGAACAACAGTGAATACGCCAACGCCGAGTCCTTGTGGCTGGGCATCCGGGTGGAACACCGCATGGGTGACCGGGTGGCGATGTTGCAACTGGTCGAGCAATTGAAGAAACGGTTCCCTCAGGCCCGGGAGCTGTCGTCCTACGAGCGGGGAGCGTTTGATGAGTGAGGTGGAAGACGTGGCGGTGGCAAGCGTGCCGCCGCTCTCGGCAGGCGCACTGTTGCGCCAGGCCCGTGAAGCGGCCGGCATGCATGTGGCGGCTTTGGCGGTGGCGCTCAAGGTGCCCGTGAGCAAGCTCGAGGCGCTCGAAGCCGATCGCTACGATCAGTTGCCCGATGCTGTGTTCGTGCGTGCCCTGGCCTCCAGCGTGTGTCGCACCCTGCGCATCGATGCCGCTCCGGTGCTGGAGCGCCTGCCCCAGACCCAGACCCCCAGGTTGAACCCGGACGACGCGGGCATCAACACCCCTTTCCGGGCCCAGAACGAGCGCCGCAATCGCCTGGTGTCGGAGCATCGCTTCAGCCCCACACTGTTGGCGGTGCCTCTGTTGTGCCTTGGTGCGCTGGCGATCTACCTTTGGCCCCGTTTCAGCCCCAGCGTGCCCGAGCCTGCTGCCCCGCTGACCAGCCCGGGGGCCGTGGTCCAGGCGGCACCAGACCCTGAACCCGCCCCGCCACCCGGGGTGGCGCAGGCGCCGGAAGTGTCTGTGGCCGCTCCGGCTGCGGCAACACCGTCGGCACCTGTGCCCGCTGTGCCCGCTGTGGCTGTGGTGCCGCCACCGGCCCCGGCTTCTGCGCCAGCACCGGCACCCAGCCCTGCGCCGGCCCCGGCCCCTGCACCGGCTCCAGTGCCCGCCTCCACCGCTGCGGCGGCGTCGGTCCAGCCTGCTTCCTCGGTCAGCCCGGCCGCGGCCGCGCCGGTGGCCCCATCGGCGCCCCTGGCCACCTCGGTACTGAGTTTCAGTGCCACCGGCAGTTCCTGGATCAAGGTGACCGATGCCAACGGCCAGGTCACCTTCCAGAAAACCCTGAGCGCTGGCGAGACCGCCACCGCCAGCGGCGTGCCTCCGCTGTCTGTGGTGGTGGGCAAGGTGGATGTCACCCAGGTCCAGGTGCGGGGCAAGGCTTTCGATCTGCAATCTGTGGCCCGTGACAACGTGGCCCGTTTCGAGGTGAAGTGATGAGTGACAGCGAGCGCCCGGTGTGGGGGCAGCAACCGATTCCGACGGCCCAGCCCAAGCCGCGCCGCTCGCGCCAGGCGGTGACGTCCTGGGGCGGCAACCATGTCACCGTGGGGGGCGATGCACCCGTGCGTGTCCAGTCGATGACCAACACCGACACGGTGGACGTGATTGGCACCGCCATCCAGGTCAAGGAGCTGGCGCTTGCGGGCTCCGAGATGGTGCGCATCACAGTGAACACGCCCGAGGCGGCCGCTGCCGTGCCCCACATCCGTGAGCAGCTCGACCGCATGGGCATTTCCGTGCCCTTGATTGGCGACTTCCACTACAACGGACACCGTCTGCTGACCGAGCACCCCGCCTGCGCCGAGGCCTTGTCCAAGTACCGTATCAACCCGGGCAACGTGGGCAAGGGCGACAAACACGATCGCCAGTTCGGCCAGATGATCGATGCCGCCATCCGCTGGAACAAGCCTGTGCGCATCGGCGTCAACTGGGGCAGCCTCGACCAGGAGCTGCTTGCCAGCCTGATGGACGAGAACAGCCAGCGCGCCCAACCCTGGGATGCACGCCAGGTGATGTACGAAGCCCTCATCTCTTCGGCCATCACCTCGGCTCAGCGTGCCGAGGAAATGGGCCTGCCGGGCCACCAGATCATCCTGTCGTGCAAGGTCAGTGGGGTGCAGGACCTGATCGCGGTCTACCGCGAACTGGGTCGCCGCACCGACTACGCCTTGCACCTGGGCCTGACCGAGGCCGGCATGGGTACCAAGGGCACGGTGGCCTCGGCCACGGCGCTGTCCATCCTGCTGCAGGAGGGCATTGGCGACACGATCCGCGTGTCGCTCACCCCTCAGCCTGGTGAGTCGCGCACCCAAGAGGTGGTGATCGCGTCCGAGATCCTGCAGGCGCTGGGCCTGCGTGTGTTCGTGCCCAGTGTCACGGCCTGCCCGGGCTGTGGTCGCACCACCAGCACCACCTTTCAGGAACTGGCCAAGCAGATCGACGACTTCCTGCGGGCGCAGATGCCCGTCTGGCGATCGCGCTACCCCGGCGTCGAAAACCTCAAGCTGGCCGTCATGGGCTGCATCGTCAACGGCCCCGGTGAAAGCAAGCACGCCGACATCGGCATCAGCCTGCCGGGCACCGGCGAGGCACCGGCTGCGCCGGTGTTCATCGATGGCGAGAAGGCCCTCACGCTGCGTGGCGACAACATCGCGGCCGAGTTCCACCAGATCGTCGAAAACTACATTGAAAAGCGCTTTGGAGCGGCCGCCGTGGCCCCGCACTCCGAGGCCATCTGATCCTTATGTCCGAGAAACCCCAGGCAGCCCCCGCGGCTGCGGCGTCCGCGCCCCGATTTGAAAAGCTTTCCGCCGTCAAAGGCATGAACGACATCCTGCCGCCCGAGTCGGCGCAGTGGGAGTGGCTGGAAGACAAGGTGCGTCAGTTGATGGCCCGCCATGCCTACCGCAACATCCGCACCCCCATCGTCGAGCCCACGCCCCTGTTTGTGCGGGGCTTGGGCGAGGTGACCGACATCGTCGAAAAAGAGATGTACTCCTTCGAGGACAAGCTCAACGGTGAAGCCCTGACTCTGCGCCCCGAGAACACCGCCGGCGTGGTGCGTGCCGTGGCCGAGCACTCGATGCTGTACGACGGCGGCAAGCGCCTGTATTACATGGGCCCGATGTTCCGGCACGAGCGCCCGCAGCGCGGCCGCTATCGCCAGTTCCATCAGATCGGCGCCGAGGCCCTGGGCTTTCCGGGTGCCGAGGTCGACGCCGAGCTGATCCTGCTGGCCAACGCCTTGTGGCAGGAGCTGGGTCTCAAGGATGTGCGCCTGGAGCTCAACAGCCTGGGTCAGCCGGCCGAGCGCAAGGCCCACCGCGCCGCCCTGATCGCCCACTTCGAGCAGCATCAAGAACTGCTGGACGAGGATGCCCGCCGTCGGCTGCACAGCAACCCGTTGCGCATCCTGGACACCAAGAACCCCGCCATGCGCGAGGTGGTCGAATCGGCCCCGCGCCTGATCGACTTCCTGGGCGAGGCTTCGCTGGCGCATTTCAACACCGTGCGCGGCATTCTGGACGCCTGTGGTGTGGCCTACACCATCAACCCGCGCCTGGTGCGCGGCATGGACTATTACAACCTCACGGTGTTCGAGTTCATCACCGAGAGCCTGGGCTCGCAAGGCACGATCTGCGGTGGTGGCCGTTACGACTACCTGATCGAGCAGATCGGCGGCAAGGCGGCGCCTGCGGTGGGCTGGGCCCTGGGCGTGGAGCGTGTGCTGGAGCTGCTGCGCGAGCAGGCCCCGGCGCAGGCCCCGGCGCCCGATGCCTATGCCATCGTGCCCGATGCCTCGGCCTTGCCGGTGGTCCTCAAGACCCTGGTGCAATTGCGCGCCTTGGGCGTGTCGGTGCAGATGCATGCCGGTGCGGCAGAGTCCTGGGGCAGCATGAAATCCCAGTTCAAGAAGGCCGATGCCAGTGGCGCCCGCCACGCCCTCATTTTTGGCGGCGACGAACTGGCCCGTGGCGAGGTCACCGTCAAGTCGCTGCGCGATGGCGCAGGCGCTCAACAGGCCCGCTCCCTGGGCGATCTGCCCCAATGGGCGATCACCCTACAATCCCCGAATTAACAGCACAACGCCATGGCATCTCATCTCGACCTCGAAGAACAAGAACAACTCGATCAGCTCAAGCACTTCTGGAACCGCTATGGCAATGCCATCAGCTGGGTGCTGATCGTGATCTTTGGCGGTTTTGCCGCTTGGAACGGTTACCAGTACTGGCAGCGCAGCCAGGCCGCCCAGGCCGCTGTGCTCTATGACGAAATGGAGCGGGCAGTCAAGGCCCAGGACCTGCAGAAGGTGGCCCGCGTGCAGGAAGACATCCACGGCAAGTATGGCCGCACGGCCTATGCTGCCCAGGCCAGTCTGCTGGCCGCCCAGGCGCTGGCCGACAAAGGCAATGCCGATGCCGCCAAGGCCGCACTCAACTGGGTGCTGGAGCAGTCCGGTGATGATGGCGTGAAGGCCGTGGCCCGCCTGCGTCTGGCGGCCCTTCAGGTGGATGCCAAGGCCTACGATGAAGCGCTCAAGACGCTGGGCACCGCTTTCCCTGCCGAATTCGAAGCCCTGGCCGCCGACCGCAAGGGCGATGTGCTGGCCCTGCAAGGCAAGGCCGACGAGGCCGTCGCCGAATACCGCAAGGCCTATCAAAAGCTCGACGAGCGCACGGAGTACCGGCGCCTGATCGAGGCCAAGCTCAATGCACTGGGCGTCAACCCGCAAGCTGGCACGGAGCCGGCAACAGCCCCTACTGAGGACAAGAAGTGATGCAAATGGCACGACCGGTCGTTGAACGCAGCCTCATGGCGGCCCTGGCGGCCGTCTCGCTGCTGGTGTTGACTGCTTGCAGCTCGGGCTCACCCAAGCACAAGCCTGCCGAGCTGACGCCCGTGGTGGCGCTGGTGGGGGTCAAGCCGGCCTGGTCGGCCAGCCTGGGGGCGGTGGATTTCCCGCTCGATGCCCAGGTCACGGGGTCGACGCTGACCCTGGCCTCGTCGGCAGGGCAGGTCACCGCTTTTGACGCGGCCAGCGGGCGCGAGCTCTGGCGCGCTGACGCCAAGGCCAGCATCACCGCCGGTGTGGGCGGCGATGGCAAGCAGGTGGCTGTGGTCACCAGCAACAACGAACTGGTCAGTTTTGTGGCCGGGCGCGAAGTCTGGCGTCGTCAATTGCCCGCACAGGTCTTCACCGCACCCCTGGTGGCGGGCGGGCGGGTGTTTGTGCTGGCCGCCGATCGTTCGGTCTCGGCCTTCGATGCTGAATCGGGCCGCAAGATCTGGACCCAGCAACGCCCAGGCGAGCCCCTGGTGCTGCGCCAGCCCGGCGTGCTGATCCCGGTCAATGACACCCTGGTGGCAGGCCTGTCGGGGCGTCTGGCGGGGCTGAACCCGTCCAATGGCGGTATCCGCTGGGAAGCGCCTCTGGCCACGCCGCGCGGTACCAACGATGTCGAACGCCTGGTCGATCTGGTGGGGCGCGTCAGCCGTGTGGACGACTCGGTCTGCGTGCGCGCCTTCCAGGCTGCGGTGGGCTGCGTGCAGGCCCAGCGCGGTACCCTGAGCTGGACCAAGCCTGCCAATGGCTTCACTGGTGTGCATGGCGATGCGGCCACGGTCTTCGGGACCGAGTCCGACGGCCGCCTCGTGGCCTGGCGCCGCACCGACGGTGAGCGCCTGTGGACCAGCGATCGCCTGCAGTACCGTCGCCTCACGGCCCCGCTGCTGCTGGGCCGCTCGCTGGCCATCGGTGATGACGCCGGCTTTGTTCATCTGCTGTCACGCGAAGATGGCAGTTCTCTCAATCGCCTCAGCACCGATGGCTCGCCGATCGCGGTGGCTCCGGTACTGGCTGACGGTGTGTTGGTCGTGGTCACCCGCAAGGGTGGCGTGTTTGCATTCCGTCCGGAATGAATCGGCGGTAATGTTTCATGAAACCCGTTATTGCGCTCGTAGGGCGCCCCAATGTCGGCAAGTCGACACTTTTCAACCGCCTCACCAAATCGCGTGACGCCATCGTGGCCGACTTCGCGGGCCTGACCCGCGACCGCCACTATGGCAATGGCCGCCAGGGCGCGCACGAGTACATCGTGATCGACACCGGTGGCTTCGAGCCCGATGCCGCCAGCGGCATCTACAAGGAAATGGCCAAGCAGACCCAGCAGGCCGTGGCAGAGGCCGACGTGGTGGTCTTCGTCGTGGATGCCCGGGCCGGCCTGTCGGCCCAGGACCACGACATCGCCAAGTACCTGCGCCGCCTGGGCAAGCCCTGCGTGCTGACGGCCAACAAGGCCGAAGGCATGAAAGAGGGCATGCAGTTGTCCGAGTTCTATGAGCTCGGCCTGGGTGAGGTCTATCCGGTTTCGGCGGCGCACGGCCAGGGCATCCGGGGTCTGGTCGACTTGGCGCTGGCCCCTTTGAACCTGCCCGAACCCGACGAAGACGCCGAAGAGGTCGATGCCGGCCTGATCAAGCTCGCTGTGGCGGGGCGCCCCAATGTCGGCAAGTCGACGCTGATCAACACCTGGCTGGGCGAGGAGCGACTCGTCGCCTTCGACATGCCCGGGACCACCCGCGATGCGATCTCGGTTCCTTTCGAGCGCAACGGGCAGCGCTATGAACTGGTGGACACCGCAGGCCTGCGCCGCAAGGGCAAGGTGTTCGAGGCGATCGAGAAGTTCTCGGTGGTCAAGACCCTGCAGGCCATCGAATCGGCCAATGTGGTGCTGCTGTTGCTGGACGCCACCCAGGGCGTGACCGATCAGGACGCCCACATTGCGGGCTACATCCTGGAGAGTGGCCGCGCCGTGGTGATCGCCATCAACAAATGGGATGCGGTGGACGACTACCAGCGCCAACTGGTGGAGCGCTCGATCGAAACCCGGCTGTCTTTCCTGAAGTTTGCCTCGGTGCACTTCATCTCGGCCCGCAAGCGCCAGGGCTTGGGGCCGGTGTGGTCGGCGATTGCGCAGGCCCACAAGGCGGCCACCTGCAAGATGCCCACGCCGGTGCTCACCCGCCTGCTGCTGGAGGCGGTGCAGTTCCAGACCCCCAAGAAGACGGGCATGTACCGTCCGAAGCTGCGCTATGCCCACCAAGGGGGCATGAACCCACCCGTGATCGTGATCCATGGCAACTCCCTGGAGCATGTGACCGAGGCCTACAAGCGCTTCCTCGAAGGCCGGTTCCGCAAGGAGTTCAGCCTCGTGGGTACACCTTTGCGCATTGAGCTCAAGACCTCGCAAAACCCCTTCGCTGACAAGGACGGCCACTGAGTCCTGTGTCGCCCCAGGCCAGGAGGCCGGGCGCTGAAAATTGGCCTTGCGCCTTGCCAGGGGTTGGGCCTGTGGTAAGGTCTGGCTTTCCAACAACATTTTGAACACGGAGAATATCGTGAGCAATAAAGGGCAGCTTCTTCAAGACCCGTTCCTGAACGCACTGCGCCGCGAGCATGTGCCGGTGTCGATTTACCTCGTCAACGGCATCAAGCTTCAAGGTCAGATCGAGTCGTTCGACCAGTACGTGGTGTTGCTGCGCAACACCGTGACGCAAATGGTTTACAAGCATGCCATCTCGACCATCGTGCCGGGTCGTGCTGTGAACTTCTCCACTGCTGACGCTGCAGAGCCCGCAGCCGCACAGTGATCCGGAAGCCGGCCGTCCCCCGCAAGGGGGGCGGCCGGCTTTTTTACAGGCTCTGTTGATTTGACTGACAAGAATTCTCCTGCCCCCACCCCGGTCATCCTTGTGGGTGTGGACCTGGGTGGCCCGCATTTCGATGCCGACCTGGAAGAACTGGGTCTGCTCGCCGAAACCGCAGGTCTGGCCCCCGTGGCGCGCATCACCTGCAAGCGCAAGGCGCCTGATGCGGCCCTGTTTGTCGGCAGTGGCAAGGCGGACGAGATCCGTTTCATGGCCGAACAGCATGGGGCCGTCGAGGTCTTGTTCGACCAGTCCCTGAGCCCGGCCCAGCAGCGCAACCTGGAGCGCCACCTGGGCCTGCCGGTCAACGACCGGACCCTGCTCATTCTTGAAATCTTTGCCCAGCGTGCCCGCAGCTTCGAAGGCAAGCTGCAGGTCGAGTTGGCACGTTTGCAATACATCAGCACGCGCCTGGTGCGCCGCTGGTCCCACCTGGAACGTCAGCGCGGGGGCATCGGTGCCCGTGGCGGTCCGGGTGAAACCCAGATCGAGCTGGACCGCCGCATGATCGGCGAGTCCATCAAGCGCACCAAGGAGCGCCTCGAGAAGGTCAAGCGCCAGCGCAGCACCCAGCGCCGCCAGCGCGAGCGCCGTGACACCTTCAATATCTCGCTGGTGGGCTACACCAACGCGGGCAAGTCGACACTGTTCAACGCCCTGGTGAAGGCCCGGGCCTATGCGGCAGACCAGCTTTTTGCCACCCTGGACACCACCACCCGTCAGCTCTACCTGGGCGAGGCCGGGCGTTCGGTGTCGTTGTCAGACACGGTGGGTTTCATCCGCGACCTGCCCCACGGGCTGATCGATGCCTTCCAGGCCACGCTGCAGGAGGCCACCGACGCCGACCTGCTGCTGCATGTGGTGGATGCGGCCAACCCGGATTACCCCGAACAACTCAATGAGGTCCTGCGTGTGCTGGGCGAGATCGGCGCGGCCGAGGTGCCGCAGCTGCTGGTCTTCAACAAGCTCGATGCGATCGATGAGGCGCAGCGCCCGCTGCAGGCACTGGACACCTTTGAGCTGGCCGGTCGGCAGGTGCCCCGCGTGTTCCTGAGTGCCCGCAGCGGCGAAGGTCTGCCGGTGCTGCGTCAGCAGCTGGCCGCCCTGGCCCTGGCGCATCTGGCCCCCGCCACAGATCCCGCAGCCGGCGCCACGGAATTGGCACTTCCTTCGTCCTGATTGGGCACAATCAGTCCCGTACAAGAAAAGAGCAATGCGAATGAACTTCAAGACCAAAGCCTTGCGCTGGCCGGCCCTGCCGGGTCGCATCAAGGGGATGTTCAATCTCAACGATCCACGCTGGGGTCGGGGGGATGATTCCTCCGGTGAACGTGGCCGTCCGGACAAGGATGCTCCTGAGCAACAAAACCCGCGTGGTCAGGGTGGCCAGCAGGTTCCGCCGGATCTCGACGAGTTGTGGCGTGACCTCAACCGCAAACTGGGCAAGCTGTTCGGCGGCCAAGGGGGCGGGCAGGGCGGTGGCTCGGGTGGCAAGGGCGGTGGCGGTGGCTACCAGCCCGACATGAAGAGCGCCGGCGTCGGTGTGGGTCTGATCGCGGCCGTGGCCGTGCTGATCTGGCTGGGCACCGGCTTCTTCATCGTCCAGGAAGGCCAGCAGGCCGTGATCACGCAGTTCGGCCGTTACAAGTCGACGGTGGGGGCGGGCTTCAATTGGCGCCTGCCTTATCCGATCCAGCGCCACGAACTCGTGTTCGTCACCCAGATCCGCTCGGTGGACGTGGGCCGCGATACGGTCATCAAGAGCACGGGTCTGCGCGACTCGGCCATGCTGACCGAAGACGAGAACATCGTCGAAATCAAGTTCGCGGTGCAATACCGCCTCAATGACGCGCGCGCCTGGTTGTTCGAGTCCAAGAACCCCGGTGAGTCCGTGGTGCAGGCGGCCGAGACCGCAGTGCGTGAGGTGGTCGGCAAGATGCGCATGGACACTGCCCTGTCCGATGAGCGCGACCAGATCGCACCCCGCGTGCGCGCGCTGATGCAAAGCATCCTCGACCGCTACAAGGTCGGTGTCGAGGTGGTGGGCATCAACCTGCAGCAAGGGGGCGTGCGCCCACCCGAGCAGGTGCAGGCGGCCTTTGACGATGTGCTCAAGGCCGGCCAGGAGCGCGAACGCGCCAAGAACGAGGCCCAGGCCTATGCCAACGACGTGATTCCGCGCGCGGTGGGCTCGGCCTCCCGCCTGAAGGAAGAGGCCGAGGCCTACAAGGGCCGCATCGTGGCCCAGGCGCAGGGTGACGCCCAACGCTTCAAGTCCGTGCTGAGCGAGTACCAGAAGGCGCCCCAGGTCACGCGTGACCGCATGTACATCGACACCATGCAGCAGATCTACGGCAACGTGACCAAGGTGCTCGTCGAGTCGCGCCAAGGCGGCAATCTGCTGTACATGCCGCTCGACAAGATCCTGCAGCAGGCAGGCTCGGCGACGGTGGAGGTTGCGCCCGCAGCCGCCGCGGTGCCCCAGGCCCCCGCCAGCGCACCGGCCACCGGTGCTGCGTTTTCCAACGAGTCGCGTGCTCGTGACAACGGCCGCTCGCGTGACCGTGAATCGCGCTAGGGAGTAGCTTCGTGAACAGAATCGGATTTTTCATTTCATCGTTGCTGGTGGCCCTCGCGCTGCTGAGCTCCATGCTGTTCGTGGTCGACCAGCGTCAGTTCGGGGTGGTCTATGCCCTGGGGCAGATCAAGGAAGTCATCACCGAGCCCGGCCTGAACTTCAAGCTGCCGCCACCGTTCCAGAACGTGTCGTACATCGACAAGCGACTGCTCATGCTCGACAGCACCGACACCGAGCCCATGCTGACCGCTGAGAAGCAACGCGTGGTGATCGACTGGTATGTGCGCTGGCGCATCGCCGACCCGCTGGAGTACATCCGCAACGTGGGTCTGGACGAGACGGCCGGTGCCAACCAACTCAACCGCGTGGTGCGCAACGCCTTTCAGGAAGAGGTCAACAAGCACACCGTCAAGGAACTGCTGTCGTCCAAGCGCGAAGCGGTCATGAACGATGTGCGCCGCGAAGTGCTCAAGGTGGTCAAGGGTGACAAGCCCTGGGGCGTGGATGTGGTGGACGTGCGGGTGACCCGCGTCGATTACGTGGACGCCATCACCGAGTCGGTCTACCGGCGCATGGAGGCCGAGCGCAAGCGCGTGGCCAACGAGTTGCGCTCCACCGGTGGCGCCGAGGGCGAAAAGATCCGGGCTGACGCCGATCGCCAGCGCGAAATCACGGTGGCGAACGCCTACCGTGAAGCGCAGCAGATCAAGGGCGAGGGCGATGCCGAGGCGGCGCGCACCTACGCCGAAGCCTTTGGCAAGGACCCTCAGTTCGCACAGTTCTACCGCAGCCTGGACGCCTACAAGGCCACCTTGAACAAGAAGAGCGATGTGGTGGTGGTCGATCCATCCACCTCCGAGTTCTTCCGCATCTTCCGCGGCGCTGCGCCTGCAGCCCCTGCCGGCAAGAAGTGAGCGCGGGTGTTGGATTCTGATGCGCTGTGGCTGGCGCTGGGCTTTGTCTTGGTGATTGAGGGGCTTTTTCCCTTCATCTCACCCAGCGCCTGGCGTCAGACTTTCACCCGCCTGCTGCAACTGCAGGACGGTCAGATCCGCTTCATCGGCCTGCTCAGCGTGCTGGCGGGTCTGGCACTGGTGTGGGCCTTGTCCTGAGTGGGCTGGCCAACATCTGTAAAATCACGTTTTTAACAGCCCCCCCATCACCATGTCTGCCTGGGTCCTGCCGGATCACATTGCCGATGTCCTGCCCTCCGAGGCCCGGCACATCGAAGAACTGCGCCGCGCCCTGCTCGATACGGCGCGCAGCTACGGCTATGAGCTGGTCATGCCACCTCTGCTGGAGCACCTTGAATCCCTGTTGACCGGTACAGGTGAAGCGCTCGATCTCCTCACCTTCAAGCTGGTCGACCAGCTGTCGGGCCGCACCATGGGCCTGCGTGCCGACACCACCCCTCAGGTGGCCCGCATCGACGCCCATCTGCTCAACCGCCAAGGTGTTACCCGCCTGTGCTACTGCGGCCCGGTGTTGCACACCCGACCGGACAGCCCGCATGCCACCCGCGAGCCGCTGCAGTTCGGCGCCGAGATCTACGGCCATGCCGGCCCCGAGGCCGATCTGGAAGCCCTGCAACTGGCCCTGGACTGCCTGAAGGCCGCCGGTGTCAGCGGCCTCAGCGTCGACCTGGCCGATGCACGCATCCTCCGCACCTTGCTCGACGGCCTGCAACTGGCCCCGGCCCGCCTGCAGGCCATCCAGCAGGCCCTGGCCGTCAAGGCGGGCAGTGATCTGCAGGCACTGGTGGCCGATCTGCCTTCGCCCACGCGTGAGCTGCTGCTGGCCCTGCCGGGCCTGTATGGCGACATCGGCGTGCTCGATGAGGCCAGCCGTGTGTTTGCCGGTCAGCCCAAGCTGCTGGCGGCGCTGGACCAGCTGCGCTGGCTGGCCAGCCAGTTGGGCGAGGTCAACCTGACCTTTGACCTGGCCGACATGCGCGGCTATGCCTACTACACCGGAGCGCGCTTCTCGATTTATGTGCCCGGCACCAGCGATGCGCTGGTCCGCGGGGGACGTTACGACGAAGTGGGTGCGGTTTTCGGCCGCAATCGCCCGGCGGCCGGCTTCAGCCTGGACGTGCGTGAGCTGGTGAGCGTGGTGGCGCCGCGTGCCCTGCGAGCGGCCATCCGCGCGCCCTGGGGCGTGGATCCTGCGCTGCGTGCTGCGGTGGCGGCCCTGCGTGCGCAGGGTGAGACGGTGGTGGGCGTGCTGCCGGGCCACGAGAGTGAAGTTGATGAGTTCCATTGCGATCGCCAGCTGGTCTCCAGCGCTGGGCAGTGGGTCGTGAAATCCCTTTGAATCAAATACTGTGATGAACAAGACAAGCGGTCGTAATGTGGTGGTGGTCGGTACCCAATGGGGTGACGAAGGCAAGGGCAAGCTCGTGGACTGGCTCACCGAGAGTGCCCAGGGCGTGGTGCGCTTCCAGGGTGGCCACAATGCCGGCCACACCCTCGTGATCAATGGCGTCAAGACGGCGCTGCACCTGATCCCCAGCGGCATCATGCGCGCCGGCGTCAAGTGCTACATCGGCAACGGTGTGGTGCTGTCGGCGGCCAAGTTGTTCGAGGAAATCGAAGGCCTGGAAAAGGCCGGTGTCGAGGTGCGCTCGCGTCTGCGCATCAGCGAGGCCTGCCCGCTGATCCTGCCCTTCCATGCCGCGCTCGACGTGGCCCGTGAAGCGGCCCGCGAAGAAGGCGGTACCGAGAAGATCGGCACCACCGGTCGTGGCATCGGCCCGGCTTACGAAGACAAGATTGCCCGCCGTGCCCTGCGCGTGCAAGACCTGAAGTACCCCGAGCGTTTTGCAGCCAAGCTGCGCGAGCTGCTGGCCCTGCACAACCATGTGCTGACCACCTTCCTGGGCTCGCGCAAGTTCGTGTTCGGTGATGCGCTCAAGCCCTACATCGTCGATGGCGAAGTGCAGTTTGAACCGGTCTACCAAGAGGCGATGCGCCACGCCGAGTTGCTCAAGCCCATGATGGCCGACGTCTCGCGCGAACTCAACGACGCTCACCAGAACGGCGCCAACCTGCTGTTCGAAGGCGCCCAGGGCACCTTGCTCGACGTCGATCACGGCACCTACCCCTACGTGACCTCCAGCAACTGCGTGGCCGGCAACGCCGCCGCAGGCGCCGGTGTGGGCCCGGGCATGCTGCATTACATCCTGGGCATCACCAAGGCCTATTGCACCCGCGTGGGTGGCGGCCCCTTCCCGACCGAACTCGAGTGGGAAAAAGAAGGCACCCCGGGCTGGCACATGAGCACCATCGGTGCTGAAAAAGGCGTGACCACCGGTCGCAGCCGCCGTTGTGGCTGGTTCGACGCCGCCTTGCTCAAGCGCAGCGCGCAGGTCAATGGCCTGACCGGGCTGTGCATCACCAAGCTCGACGTGCTCGATGGCCTGACCGAGCTCAAGCTGTGCACCGGCTATGAACTCGATGGCGAAGTGACCGACATCCTGCCCATGGGCGCGGACGACATTGCCCGTTGCAAGCCGATCTACGAAACCATGGAAGGCTGGACCGACAGCACCGTGGGCGTGACCGACTACGACAAGCTACCCGTCAATGCCCGCCTGTACCTGCAGCGCATCGAGCATGTGACCGGCGTGCCGATCCATGTCATCTCGACCAGCCCGGACCGTGACCACACCATCATGATGCGTCACCCTTACCTGGCCTGACATCCTGCGCCGAGACAGGCTTCATTTCTTTACAAATTCATGAATAATGAGCCCGTCGCAAGCGTGCGGCGGGCTTTTTAGCTATCTATCCAGGAGCAAATCAGATGCTGACCGAAGACGGTAAACACCTGTACGTGAGCTACGACGAGTACCACAGCCTCATCGAGAAGCTGGCCATCAAGATCCACCAATCGGGTTGGCAGTTCGACACCATCCTGTGCCTGGCGCGCGGGGGCATGCGCCCGGGCGACATCCTGAGCCGCATCTTCGACAAGCCGCTGGCCATCATGTCGACCAGCTCGTACCGCGCCGAAGCCGGCACGGTGCAGGGCCATCTCGACATCGCACGCTTCATCACCACCCCCAAGGGCGAGATTGCCGGCCGCGTGCTGCTGGTCGATGACCTGGCCGATTCGGGTCACACCCTGAACGCCGTGATCCAGATGCTGAAGAACAACTATGCCCCCATCACCGAGCTGCGCAGCGCCGTGATCTGGACCAAGCAGCTGTCCATCTTCACGCCCGACTACTCGGTGGAATACCTGCCCACCAACCCCTGGATCCACCAGCCCTTCGAGAGCTACGACAGCCTGCGCCCCGAAAAGCTGCTGGAGAAGTGGAAGATCTGAGTCTTTCACCCGCCCCAGCGCATCGGCCACCGCACTTCGCAGTCGGTGGCCGTTTTTTTTGGGGGCTTCAGGCCTCAGGGCGCCGCAGCGGATAGCGCAACAGGCGCAGCGCGTTCACCACCACCAGCAGGGTCGAGCCTTCATGGAACAGCACGGCGGTGCCCATGTTCAGGCCCAGCAGGGTGGAGGGCAGCAGCACTGCCACCACCCCCAGGCTCACCCACAGGTTCTGCCGGATGATCCGGCTGGTCTGGCGCGACAGCCCGACCGCAAACGGCAATTGAGCCAGGTCGTCGCCCAGCAGGGCGACGTCCGCAGTCTCCAGTGCCACATCGGACCCCGCCGCCCCCATGGCGATGCCCACCGTGGCGTGGGCCATGGCGGGCGCGTCGTTCACGCCATCGCCCACCATGGCGACCTGGCCCCCGTTGGCCCTCAGGGCCTGGATGGCCTGCACCTTGTCCTCGGGCATCAACTCGCCACGGGCTTCGCTCAGGCCGATGGCCTGGGCCACGGCCTCGGCCACCCGCTGGCTGTCGCCCGAGATCATGATCAGGCGTTGGATGCCCAGCGCCCGCAGCGCCTGCATCACCCCGGCCGCCCCCGGGCGAGGGGTGTCCATCAGCCCCAGCACGCCCAGATCGCGTTGCCCCAGTCGGACCAGCATGGTGCTGCGTCCCGCCTGCTCCAGCGCCTCGCGGGTTTGCTGCAGCGTCGCGTCGGGGGCGGCGAGGCCCAGCCGGCTGAACAGGGCCGGTTTGCCGATGCAGGCTGTCTGCTCGCCCACCCGTGCCGTCACGCCCAGGCCCGTGAGGCTTTGCAGGCCCCGCACCTCGGGCAGGCTGGCCAAAGGCCCCAGGCGTTCCTGGGCCCCTTCCACCACGGCAGCGGCCAGCGGGTGGTCGCTGTGGCGTTCGACCGCCAGGGCCACCGTCAGCAGTTCTTCATCGGAGACCCCGGCCGCAGGCTGTACATCGGTCAGACTGGGCTTGCCTTCGGTCAGGGTGCCGGTCTTGTCAAAGGCCATGGCATCGAGGCGACCCAGGCTCTCCAGCGGGGCGCCACCCTTGATCAACACGCCGCCATGCCCGGCACGCGCCACGCCGCTGAGCACGGCGCTGGGTACCGAGATGGCCAGCGCGCAGGGGCTGGCCGCCACCAGCACCGCCATGGCGCGGTAAAAGCTGGCCGAGAACGGCTCATCCACCACCACCCAGGCGAACAGCAGCAGCAACACCAGGCCCAGCACCAGGGGGACGAACACACGTGCAAAGCGTTCGGTGAAGTTCTGCGTGGGAGAGCGCTGGGTTTGCGCCTCGGTGACCAGTCGAACCATGCGGGCCATGGTGGATTCGCTGGCCACCCGCGCCACCACCACCTCCAGCGCACCCCGTCCATTGAGGCTGCCGGCAAACACACGGTGCCTGGCGGGCAGGCGAGCGAAATCGCGCAGCGCAGTCTGGGGGCTGCTCACCGGCACCTTCTCGACGGGCAGGCTCTCCCCGGTGATCGGGGCCTGGTTCACGCTGCTCTGGCCGGCCAGCACAAAGCCATCGGCGGGAAAGCGCTCGTTGGGCTTGACCAGGAGCTGGTCACCAGCACGCAGCGAGCTCACCTCCACCTCGCGGGTGTGCTCGCCCTCGCGCAGGGTGGCGCGTTCGGGGGCAAACTGGGCCAGGGCCTCGATGGCCCGCCGGGCCCGCCCCATGGCAAAGTGCTCCAGGGAGTGGCCCAGGCTGAAGAGGAACAGCAGCAGGCCACCCTCGGCCCATTGCCCCAGGGCGGCCGCGCCGGCTGCGGCCACCAGCATCAGGGTGTCGATTTCGAACCGGCGCGCGCGCAGGTTGGCCAGGGCTTCGCCCACGGTGAACCAGCCCCCTGCCAGGTAGGCGAGTGCGTAACAGGCCAGCGCCAGCCAGCCCGGTGAGGCCTGCCAGGTCTCGAGCAACCATCCCCCGAGTACAAATACGCCCGCCAACAAGGCAAACACCAGTTCGGCATGCTCGCCCAGCGGGCCCCCATGCGCATGCTGATGTCCGTGTCCGTGTCCGTGGTCATGGTCATGGTCATGGTCATGGTCATGCGGGGGCGCCATGGGTTCTTCCTTCCGAATATGAGGTGTTGGGGGTGCGAGGGACGTCGCCCTGGCTTGAAACGATTGTCGTCCATGCCCCTTGCCCCTGCGGCCTTTCATGGCAAGGCGGGCAGCCCATTGGGCAGGCTGAGCGCTTGGCGTGCGGCTTCACCAGTCTGCATTTGAAGCGGGGATGAAACACATACATGCCGATGTTTACAAAAAGACAAGACGGAAGCCCAAGCTGGCGCGTTAAGGTCCCATCAACACTAGGAGTCAACGCCGTGGGTAATAAGTCAATGTCATTGGTCCACTCGATCAATCCCATCCGCCAACTGAAGGGGCTGAAGTCGGGTTTGCTCGCTTTGGCCATGGGGGCCCTGAGCGTCGGGGCTGCCCATGCTCAGGCCTATGTGAACCTCACGGTAGGGGGGCCCATGGCCCCTGGGGTGTATGGTCAGATTTCGGTGGGCAACAACCCTGTGCCCCCCATCATCAATTCAGCACCGGTTGTCATCGGTCAGCCTGTTTTTGGTGCGGCGCCAATGTATCTGTATGTGTCTACGGTGGAGTATCGGAATTGGGGCCGCTATTGCCACCGCTACCAGGCCTGTGGTCGGCCGGTGTATTTCGTGCGGGTGGACGACCGCGATCGCTGGTGGGAGCGACGTGGCGAGGGCCCTCGCGGACCGGGTCGTGGCTTCGAGCGTCATGAGGAGCGGCACCCCGACAGGGGCGAGCACCGGGGCTGGGACCGTGACGGGCGCGGGCCGGGCGGTGATCGTGGTGATCGCGGCGAGGGGCATGGAGATCGTCACGGCGATCGCCGATGACCCGACCCCGATTGCCGTCAGGCCTCAGGCAATGTCGATCTGGTGGATGTCGTAATGGCCGCGGCGCCGATCCGCGAAATAGCACTCCAGGGTTTCCTTGACCGTTCTGAAGGCGATCTCGTCCCAGGGGATTTCGTGCTCCTCGAACAGCCGGGCCTCGATGGTTTCGTGGCCGGGGTGGAAGGTCTCGCTGAGCAGGCGGGCCCGGTAGAAAAGATGCACCTGGCCGACCCGGATCACGTTCAGGATGCTGAACAGGCCTTCGAGTTCGAACAAGGCGCCGGCTTCTTCCTGGGTTTCGCGGGCGGCGCCCTGGGCGGTGGATTCTTCGAGCTCCATGAAGCCCGCAGGCAGCGTCCATTTGCCCCAGCGCGGCTCGATGTTGCGCTTGCACAGCAGCACCTTGGTGCCCAGGTAGGGCACAGTGCCGACCACGTTGAGCGGGTTCTCGTAATGGATCGTGTGGCAGACCGTGCAGACGGCACGCGGTTTGGTGTCTCCGTCGTCAGGAATCCGATAGGCCACGACCGAACCGCAGTTGCGGCAGTGCTTGATGGGGCTGCGATACGTCATGCCGCGAGTGTACGGGCAAGTGCGGCACCCACCGATTCAGGGGGCCATCGTCGCTGGCCCCAGGTGTCAGGCCCGGACCAGGGCGGGCAGTTCGGTCAGTCGCCGCGCCACCACGGCCGCCCAACGGGCCTTGGATTCGGGGTAGATCAGGGATTCCTCCAGGGCGATGTGGCCTTCGCACAGGCTCAGGAACACCTCGGCGTAATGCTGGAACTCGGCCGGGTCGGTCCAACCGTGGCCATCGGCCATGGCGCGCAGTTGCGGGGCCAGCTCGATCCAGTTCTCTTCGATCCAGCCATGGTCCTGTTGCAAGGTGCGGATGGTCTGCGCCAGTGAGGCATCGGCCGTGGCCAGCAGCGGCGGAAACACGCTGCGCTCCTCCTCGGCGTGGTGATCGCGCGAGGTGCCGGAGAAAAAGGCTTCGATGGCTGCGGCCTGCTGCTGGGCCCACGGGTCCACCCCGGTCTCGGCAACGTGCTTGACCAGGGCCTTGAGGGTCTGGAGGTGGCTGGCGATCTGCTGGTGGCAGGCATCCAGGGCTTCAAAGTCGGCGGATTCGGTGACCGTGCTCATGGCGTGCTCCTGTGAATGGGATGACTCCATCGTAGGACGCGGGCGCCAGGCTTTCTTAAGCCATGTCAAGGCTTGTGCGGAAATGAAAAAGCCCCTTGCGGGGCTCTCGGGGGCTTGTGCGGTGGGTGGCCGATCAGGCGATCCGCACGTTCAGGTTGCCCAGGCCGGTCACGCCGCCCTCCAGCAGATCGCCCTTGACCACGGCAGACACGCCCTCGGGGGTGCCGGTGTAGATCAGATCGCCCGGGCTCAGCTCCCAGGCGACAGACAGGTGCTCGATGGTCTCGGCGATGTTCCAGATCAGCTTGGAAATCTGGCTGGACTGGCGCTCTTGGCCGTTTACCTTGAGCCAGATCGCGGCCTGGTTCAGGTCGCCGGCCTGGGCCACCGGGGTGATGGGCCCGATGGGTGCGCTGTGGTCGAAGCCCTTGCCGATGCACCAGGGGCGTCCTTGCTTCTTCATTTCGTTTTGCAGGTCGCGGCGGGTCATGTCCAGGCCCACGGCGTAGCCGTAGATGTGCTTGTGCGCATCGGCCGCCGTGATGTTGCGCCCCCCGGTGCCGATGGCCACCACCAGTTCGATCTCGTGGTGCAGGTTCTGCGTCAGGCTGGGGTAGGGCATGGTGCCGGTCTCGCCGGCATTCACCACCACCAGCGCATCGGCCGGCTTCAGGAAGAAGAACGGCGGTTCGCGCCCGGTGAAGCCCATTTCCTTGGCATGTTCTTCGTAGTTGCGGCCCACGCAGTAGATGCGGTGCACCGGAAAACGGTCGCTGGTACCCAGCACCGGGACGCTCACCGGAGGAGCGGCAGGGATCACATAGCTCATGTCAGCCTTTCAGGTCGTCTTGCAGCAGGGAAGGGGACGGAGGCGGTGGGCGCTTCAGTTGCCGTCGGAATGGGTCACCAGTTCAAAGTGCTCCACCACCGGCGGCGCTGCAAAGAAGGGGCCCACGATGGCGCGCCATTCGGCAAACAGCGGCGAGCCACGGAAGCCTTCGGTGTGGTCTTCCAGGGTGGCCCAGAAAATCTGCAGCACATAGCGTTCGGGCGACTCGATGCCATGGTTCACGGTGAAGCCCTGAAAGCCCTTGGCCTGGCTGATCACGGTGCGCAGGCCACGCTCGATGGCCTCCTCGAAGGCGGCCTGCTGGCCGGGTTGGATGCGGATGTCGGCAAGTTCGAGAATCATGGGGCGTCTCTTTCGTGGCTCGGTCAATGATGCCCTGGAGTCTACCGTCAGCCCTTATCCTTGCGCTCATGAAGCTCTTCAACTATTTCCGATCCTCGGCCTCGTTCCGCGTGCGCATCGCCTTGCAGCTCAAGGGCCTGCCGTATGAGTACCAGCCGGTGCACCTGGTCAAGGGCGAGCACCGGGCCCCGGCCTATGCCAGCCTGGTGGGCGATGCCCTGGTGCCCATGCTGGAGGTGGACGGTGCCCACCTGACGCAGTCGATGGCCATCATCGAGTACCTCGACGAAACCCACCCCGAGCCGCCCCTGCTGCCCGCCGATCCCCTGGGCCGGGCCCGCGTGCGCGCGCTGGCCCAGACCATTGCCTGCGAGATCCACCCGATCAACAACCTGCGCGTGCTCAAGTACCTGTCGCAAGAGCTCCAAATCGACGACGAGGCCAAGAACACCTGGTACCGTCATTGGGTGCGCCAGGGCCTGGAAGCCTTCGAGCGCCAACTCGCCCAAGCCGGTACCGGGCGTTTCTGCCACGGCGACACCCCGGGCTTGGCCGACTGCTGCCTGGTACCCCAGATCTTCAATGGTCAGCGTTTCAAGGTGAGCTTCGAGGGCTTGGACCGCACCCTGGCCGTGTTCGAGTCCTGCATGGCGCTGGAGGCCTTCCAGCGGGCCCAGCCCTCGCAATGCCCGGATGCCGAGGCCTGAGCATGGCGCAGCCTCCAGTCTCTGCGCTGGCCCGTGCCGGAGCCAGCTGGTTCGAACCTGAATGGCCGGCACCGGCGTCGGTGCGCGCGCTGTTCACCACCCGCCAAGGGGGTGTCAGCGCGCCCCCCTGGGACGCCTTCAACCTGGGCGCCCACGTGGGTGACCGGCCCGGGCATGTGGCGCAGAACAGGGCCCTGCTGCAGGCCGCGGTGCATGAACGAGGCGGCGGCGAGCTGCTGTTTCTGAACCAGGTGCACGGCTGTGATGTGCTCGACCTGGACGCCCAGCCCGCTGGCGAGGCGCTGTCGGGCCGCGCCGCGGACGGCTCCATCACCGGCCACCCCGGCCAGGCCTTGGTCATGATGGTGGCCGACTGTCTGCCGGTGCTGATCACCGACCGGGTCGGCCAGCATGTGGGCGCTTTTCATGCCGGCTGGCGAGGCCTGGCCGGTGCTCAGGGGCGCGGCATCCTGGAGTCGGCCGTCGAGGCCTTTGCCCGGGCACGGCCTCAGGCCCCTGTGCTGGCAGCCTCCGACCTGCTGGTCTGGCTGGGGCCCTGCATCGGTCCCTCCGCCTTCGAGGTGGGCGAGGAGGTGCGTCAGGCCTTCTGCAGCGTGCAAGCTGAGGCCCAGGGCCTGTTCCGGCCCGTGGCGCAGCGGCCCGGGCATTGGCTGGCCGATCTGGCGGGCCTGGCCCGCCTGCGCCTGCGTGCGGCCGGTGTCAGTGCCGTGTATGGGAACGATGGCACAAGCGCCTGGTGCACCCACACCCAATCAGCGAGCTTCTTCTCGCACCGGCGCGACAGCCAGCGGCTCGGTGGCACCGGCCGCATGGCGGCCTGCATCTGGCTGGCCTGACACGGTGTCCGTGCTGGCCGCAACGTTCGTCTGAACGATCAGGTCCACTGGTGTTGACGCACCCATGGCCCGTGCTGCATCTGCCGCCTCTCGTTTCTTGGCGGCCTTTCGTCTTGCTGGTGCCCCCATCAGATACAGCACGATCGACATCGGCAGCAAGCCATAGAGTACAAAGGTGACCAATGCGCCCAGCAACGTGCCTGTGCTGTTGGTGGCTTCTGCCACCGCCATCATCACGGCGACATACATCCAGGCGATAAGAACGAGGTACATGTTGATATAAATACGTGATCAAGCTGCAGAGTCTGCAAGAATCCGGATCAACCCCAATCAATTTTCAATGGACAGTCCATGAGGAGACAACATGAATTCTGAAGCACAGTGGGGTCAAAGCGCCCAGCAATTTCAACACATGCTGAGCGAGGGCTGGGGCAAGGCCCTGCAGGCGTTCCAGCAACTGGGGCTGCCTTCGGTGCCCACGCCCGGTGCCGCGTCCGTGCCCCAGATCAGCTTTGACAGCGAAAAGCTCCAGGCGCTGCAGCAGCAATACGTGAAAGAGGCCACCGATCTCTGGAACGCCAGCCTCTCGGGCACCCCCGAAGCGCGCGACCGGCGCTTTGCCGGTGAGGCCTGGGGCAGCAACCCGCTGGCCAGCTTCACAGCGGCGGTCTACCTGCTCAACAGCCGCAGCCTGGCCGGCCTCGCCGAGGCGGTGCAGGCCGACGACAAGACCCGCGCCCGGATCCGTTTTGCCGTGGAGCAATGGGCCGCCGCCTCGGCGCCCAGCAACTTCCTGGCCTTCAATGCCGAAGCCCAGAAGAAGGCCCTGGAAACCCAGGGCGAGAGCATCGCCAAGGGCCTGCAGAACCTGATGCACGACCTGCAGCAGGGCCACATGAGCCAGACCGACGAAAGCCTGTTCGAAGTGGGCCGCAACGTGGCCACCACCGAGGGCGCGGTGGTGTTCGAAAACGAGCTGTTCCAGCTGATCGAATACAAGCCGCTGACCGCCAAGGTCCACGAGCGGCCCTTCCTGCTCATTCCGCCGTGCATCAACAAGTTCTACATCCTCGATCTGCAGCCCGAGAACTCGCTGATCCGTCATCTGGTGGCCGAAGGGCACCGCACCTTTGTGGTGAGCTGGCGCAACCCTGACGAGAGCATGGGCCAGAAGACCTGGGACGATTACATCGAGCACGCCGCCATCCAGGCCATCCACACCGTGCAGGACATCACCGACGCCAAGACCCTCAACGCGCTGGGCTTCTGCGTGGGCGGCACCATCCTGGGCACGGCGCTGGCCGTGCTGGCCCAGCGGGGTGAAAAGCCGGTCGAGTCGGCCACCTTCCTGACCACCTTCCTCGACTTCTCGGACACCGGCATCCTGGACCTGTTCATCGACGATGCCTTCGTCAAGTTCCGCGAAATGCAGATGGGGCAGGGCGGGCTGCTCAAGGGGCAGGAGCTGGCCTCCACCTTCAGCTTCCTGCGTCCCAACGACCTGGTCTGGAACTACGTGGTGGGCAACTACCTCAAGGGCGAAACCCCGCCGGCCTTCGACCTCCTGTACTGGAACAGCGATTCCACCAACCTGCCCGGGCCTTTCTACGCCTGGTACCTGCGCAACACCTACTTCGAAAACAACCTGGTCAAGCCGGGCAAGGCGGTGGTCTGCGGCGTGCCCGTCGACCTGGGCCTGGTCGACATCCCGGTCTACCTGTATGGCTCGCGCGAAGACCACATCGTGCCCATCACCGGGGCCTATGCGTCCACCCGCCACCTGCCGGGCAAGAAGCGCTTCGTGATGGGGGCCTCGGGCCACATCGCCGGCGTGATCAACCCACCGGCCAAGAAGAAGCGCAGCCATTGGATACGCGCTGACGGCAAGCTGCCCGCCACGCACGCCGAATGGCTGGCAGGCGCCCAGGAACATGCCGGCAGCTGGTGGACCGACTGGACCGAATGGCTTGCCAGCCATGCCGGCAAGTTGATCCCCGCCCCCAAGACCTACGGCAAGGGGGCCAAATACAAGGCCATCGAGCCGGCCCCTGGCCGTTACGTCAAGCAGAAGGCCTGATTCGGGAAACACCCAGGTCCGGTTTCAATTTTCCTTGTCCCGGGCGAGACATACTGGGTGCTGTACGCACTGATTTTTTGAGCAACAAACTCTGGAGCACACATGGAAGACATCGTCATCGTTTCGGCCGCCCGCACGGCCATCGGCAAGTTTGGTGGCTCGCTGGCCAAGATCCCGGCCACCGATCTGGGTGCCTTGGTGATCCGCGAAGTCCTGGCCCGCAGCGGCCTGTCTGCCGATCAGGTGGGCGAAGTGATTCTGGGCCAGGTGCTGGCCGCTGGCGTTGGCCAGAATCCGGCGCGCCAGGCCGTCATCAAGGCGCGTTTTGACAAGGGCACGCCGGGTCTGACGATCAATGCGGTGTGCGGCTCCGGCCTCAAGTCGGTGATGCTGGCGGCCCAGGCCGTGGCCTCGGGCGACAGCGACATCGTGATTGCCGGTGGCCAGGAAAACATGAGCCTGTCGCCCCACGTGCTGCCCGGCTCGCGCGACGGTCAGCGCATGGGCGACTGGAAGATGGTCGACACCATGATCGTCGACGGCCTGTGGGACGTCTACAACCAGTACCACATGGGCATCACCGCCGAAAACGTGGCCAAGAAATACGGCGTCACCCGCGAACAGCAGGATGCCCTGGCCCTGGCCTCGCAGCAGAAGGCTGCGGCCGCCCAGGAAGCCGGCCGCTTCAAGGCCGAAATCGTTCCGGTCACCATCCCCCAGAAGAAGGGCGACCCGCTGGTGTTCGATGCCGACGAGTTCATCAACCGCAAGACCAATGCCGAGGCCCTGGCGGGCCTGCGCCCGGCCTTCGACAAGGCCGGCAGCGTGACCGCCGGCAATGCCTCGGGCATCAACGACGGTGCTGCCGCAGTGATGGTCATGAGCGCCAAGCGCGCCGCCAGCCTGGGCTTGAAGCCCCTGGGCCGCATCGCCAGCTTTGCCACCTCGGGTCTGGACCCGGCCTACATGGGCATGGGCCCGGTGCCTGCCTCCACCAAGGCCTTGCAACGGGCCGGCTGGGCCGCGTCCGAGCTTGACCTGCTCGAAATCAACGAAGCCTTCGCAGCCCAGGCCTGCGCCGTGAATCAAGAAATGGGTTGGGACACCAGCAAGGTGAACGTCAACGGCGGCGCGATCGCTCTGGGGCACCCGATTGGTGCTTCGGGCTGCCGCATTTTGGTGACACTTCTGCATGAGATGCAACGACGTGATGCCAAGAAGGGCATCGCCTCCCTGTGCATCGGTGGTGGCATGGGAGTTGCCCTAACCATTGAGCGTTGATTTGCCGTTCAAAATGGCAATCAGGTCGGGCCTGGCGGCCCGGCAAACTGGAGCGGCTGCTGCCGCAGCGCTCCCGAACAGGCGCAATAGCTATAAATTGCATAGCAAAAACATAATCAGGAGCGATTCATGAGTCAAAAAGTAGCGTACGTCACCGGTGGCATGGGTGGCATCGGAACCGCCATCTGCCAGCGCCTGCACAAGGAAGGATTCAAAGTCATCGCTGGCTGCGGCCCGACCCGCGACTTCAGCAAGTGGCTGGCCGAGCAGAAGGCGCTGGGCTACACCTTCTACGCCTCGGTGGGCAATGTGGGCGATTGGGATTCCACCGTCGAAGCCTTCGGCAAGGCCAAGGCTGAGCATGGCTCGATCGACGTGCTGGTGAACAACGCCGGCATCACCCGCGATCGCATGTTCCTCAAGATGACCCGCGAGGACTGGGATGCCGTGATCGAGACCAACCTCAACAGCATGTTCAACGTCACCAAGCAGGTGGTGGGCGACATGGTTGAAAAGGGCTGGGGCCGCATCGTCAACATCTCGTCGGTCAACGGTGAGAAGGGCCAGGCAGGCCAGACCAACTACTCGGCCGCCAAGGCCGGCATGCACGGCTTCACCATGGCCCTGGCCCAGGAATTGGCCACCAAGGGCGTGACCGTGAACACCGTGAGCCCGGGCTACATCGGCACCGACATGGTCAAGGCCATCCGCCCTGACGTGCTCGACAAGATCGTGGGCACCATCCCCGTCAAGCGCCTGGGCGAACCCAGCGAAATCGCCTCCATCATCGCCTGGCTGGCGTCGGACGAAGGTGGTTACTCCACCGGCGCTGACTTCTCGGTCAACGGTGGCCTGCACATGGGCTGAAGAAAGCCTTGCTTTCAGTCGACCCCGCCTCTGGCGGGGTTTTTTTTCGTCTTTTTTGAACTATCAAGCCGACGAACGGGAACCATGAGGGAGTGATCGATTCCGATGGAGAGGCTTCCCAGCCCATTCACAACGCCGCGACGACTTCTGCCACGCGGCATCCTGCCCACGACACCCTCATGAGGACCTTCTGCCCATGCCCCACAGCGTTTCCCTGATCAGCACGATTGCCGTGGGCCTGGGCCTGTCCCTGATCCTGGGCTTCGTCGCCGTGCGCCTGCGCCTGCCAGCCCTGGTGGGCTACCTGGTCACAGGCATGATCGTGGGGCCCTTCACCCCGGGCTTCGTGGCCGATGCCGAGATCGCCTCGCAGCTGGCCGAGATCGGGATCATGCTGCTGATGTTCGGTGTGGGCCTGCATTTCTCCTTTGCCGACCTGATGGCGGTGCGCCGCCTGGCCCTGCCTGGGGCCGTGGTCCAGATGACGGTGGCCACCTTGATGGGCATGGGGCTGGCCTGGGCCTGGGGTTGGGCCCTGGGGCCGGCGCTGATGCTGGGGCTGGCCCTGTCGGTGGCCAGCACGGTGGTGTTGCTGCGGGCCCTGGAGTCGTTCGGGCTGACCGATTCCTTCACCGGGCGGGTGGCGATCGGCTGGTTGGTCGTGGAAGACTTGGCCATGGTGCTGGTGCTGGTGCTTTTGCCGCCTTTGGCGGGTGTCCTGGGCGGGCCCGCCCAGGCGGAAACTGCTGCCGGCAGTCCCTCCTTGCTGGGCACCCTGGGGCTCACGCTCTTGCGTGTCGGCGCCTTCGTGGCGGTGATGCTGGTGCTGGGCCGCCGCCTCTTCCCCTGGTTGCTGAAGCAGGTGCACCGAACCGGCTCACGCGAGCTTTTCACGCTGTGCGTGGTGGCGGGGGCCGTCAGCATTGCCTATGCCTCGGCCGCCCTGTTTGGGGTGTCGTTTGCCCTGGGTGCCTTTTTTGCCGGCATGGTGATGCGCGAGTCCGAGTTCAGCCACCAGGCCGCGGAAGAATCCCTGCCCTTGCGGGACGCCTTTGCCGTGTTGTTCTTTGTGTCGGTCGGCATGTTGTTCGACCCCCAGGTGCTGCTCGATCGCCCGCTTCAGGTGCTGGGGGTGGTGCTGGTGATCATGCTGGGCAAGACGGTGGCTGCCGCCTTGCTGGTGGTGGCCCTGGGTCAATCCTTGAGCACAGCCTTGCGCATCGCGGCCAGCCTGGCGCAGATCGGTGAGTTCTCGTTCATTCTGGTGGGCCTGGGGCGCACGCTGGGGCTGCTGCCCGCCGAGGGCCAGAGCCTGGTGGTGGCGGGGGCGTTGATCTCGATTGCGCTGAACCCGCTGCTGTTTGGTGCCTCCGGGCCGCTGTGCACCTGGCTGTGCCGGCATTCGGCCCTGGCACGTCGGCTGGAGTCGGCCGGCTAGCCACCGGCACCGCTCCACCGCGCAGGCGCTCTTCATCCAACAAGGCCCGGCTCGCCCGGTGCCAACAAGCCCGTCGGCCCGCGTCCGGCCGGGCAGGGCCTTTCGGGGGGGCTGCCGCTCGCTGCCCAGCGCGCGTGGGCTGGTTCTTTGTGAGTAGATGCTTACCCCTGAAACCCTTTGCGGCATGGCTTTGCTCCTTTGTGACACCGCTGGTCCTGTTGTGGAATCCCACAATGCCGAGGTGTTTCATGGGCTATACAATCGCGCCCACTTTCGAGCAGGCCTGGGGTTGTCCCGGGCTTTATTCACATGAACGCAAAACACAACACTCCTCAAGCCGGTACCGCTGCCAGCCCCGCCAAGCGGCCTCTGTACAAGTCTCTTTATGTGCAGGTGCTGGTGGCTGTGACCATCGGGGTCTTGCTGGGGCACTTCAACCCCGGTTTGGGTGCCGACATGAAGCCCCTGGGTGATGGCTTCATCAAGCTGATCAAGATGATCATCGCCCCCATCATCTTTTGCACGGTGGTGGTGGGCATTGCCGGCATGGAAGACATGAAGAAGGTCGGCAAGACCGGTGGTCTGGCGCTGATGTATTTCGAGATCGTCAGCTCGCTGGCCCTGGTCGTGGGCCTGGTCATCGTGAACGTGCTGGCCCCGGGCGAGGGCATGCACGTCGACCCCAGCACGCTCGACACCAAGGGCATCGCGGCCTACACCGGCCCGGGCAAGATGCAGGGCACGGTCGATTTCCTGCTCAACGTGATCCCCAGCTCGGTGGTGGATGCGTTTGCCAAGGGTGAGATCCTGCAGGTGCTGCTGTTCGCGGTGTTGTTCGGCTTTGCCCTGCACAAGTTCGGGGGTCGCGGCACCCTGGTGTTCGACTTCATCGAGAAGACCTCGCACGTGCTGTTCGACATCGTGGCCATCATCATGAAGGTGGCCCCCATCGGTGCCTTCGGCGCCATGGCCTTCACCATCGGCAAGTACGGCATCGGTTCGCTGTTCAGCCTGGGCAAGCTGATGGGCTCGTTCTACCTGACCTGCCTGATCTTCATCTTTTTGGTGCTGGGCACCATCGCCCGGGTGCACGGCTTCAGCGTCTGGAAATTCATCAAGTACATCAAGGAAGAATTGCTGATCGTGCTGGGCACCTCGTCGTCTGAGTCGGTGCTGCCGCGCATGATGGAAAAGATGGAAAACCTCGGTGCCCGCAAATCGGTGGTGGGTCTGGTCATCCCCACGGGTTACTCGTTCAACCTGGACGGCACCTCGATCTACCTCACCATGGCTGCCGTCTTCATCGCACAGGCCACCGACACCCCCATGACCCTGGTGCAGCAGCTGACCTTGCTGGCCGTGCTGCTGCTGACCTCCAAGGGCGCCGCCGGGGTGACCGGCAGCGGCTTCATCGTGCTGGCTGCCACCTTGTCGGCCGTGGGCCACGTGCCGGTGGCCGGGTTGGCACTGATCCTGGGCATCGACCGTTTCATGTCCGAGGCCCGCGCCCTGACCAACCTGGTGGGCAACGGCGTGGCCACCCTGGTGGTGGCGCGCTGGACCGGGGACCTGGACATGCAGCGCCTGCAGGCCGGCCTGAACAACGAGACCTGGCAGGAGGCCGACGCCCCCGAAGTGCTGCTCGACCAGAAGCAGGAAAAATTCGGCGCCCATTGAGCGCCCACCCTGCCTTGTGAAAAGCCAGCCTGCGGGCTGGCTTTTTTGTGGGCGCGGCGTCTGCGTGTCCATTAGCATCCCCACCATGTGTGCCCACTACCAGGCCCTGCGCGACCCCGCCGCGTGGCGCAATAACTTTGATGTGACCCAGCCCGAAGGCGGGCGCGATGATGTCTGGCCCAGCTACCCGGCTGCCTTCATCCGGTACCCCCAGCCGCTGCAGGCCGCCGGGCCATCGTCAAGCCCGGCCGAGGCCGAGACAGAAGCCGAGGCCAAGGCTGAAGCCCTGATCGGGCGCTTCGGCCTGGTGCCTCATTGGGCCAAGGACGAGTCGGTGGGGCGTCACACCTACAACGCGCGCAGCGAGACCGTGGCCAGCAAGCCCAGCTTTCGCGATGCCTGGCGCCTGGGGCGGCGCTGTGTGGTGCCGGCCGAAGCGATCTACGAGCCCGATTGGCGCAGCGGGCGGGGCGTGCCCACCCGCATCCGGCGCAGCGACGGCCAGCCTCTGGCCCTGGCGGGGCTCTGGACGGGCTGGCGCAGCCCGACGGGCGAGGTGCTGCGCAGCTTCAGCCTGTTGACCGTGAATGCCGATCACCACCCCTTCATGCGCCAGTTCCACAAGCCCGATGAGGAAAAGCGCATGGTGGTGGTGCTGCCGCCACAAGCCCTGCAGCACTGGCTGCAGGCCCCGGTGGCCGAGGCCGCGGCCTGGATCCGGTCCTGCGCGGCCGATGTGCTGTGCGTGGACGAGTCCGGCGAACCCCCGGCTCCGTCAGGCGGGCAGGGCTGTGCGGATCGGCTCGGCCTGCAACTGCCTCTGACCTAGGTTCAATCGTCCGCGCTGCACAAATCGGCTGTAGTCCATTTCAGGCAGCAGCAGCCCGCCCGTGGTCCAGACGATGTGCGTGGCGCGGGGCAGGTGGGCCCGCAGGCCGCGTTCGGCCAGCCAGGCCTGGCCGGCCGGCGAGCCCAGCAGTTGTCCCGGCCCACTGAAGCCTGCGGCCGCCGAGGGCTCGATGCGCAGATCGGCATGGTCCAGGGCCAGCACCAGGTGTTCGAACAAGGTCGCATCCGCCACGGTGAACACGCCCGACAGGCGCTGGCGCATCAGGCCGGCGGCCAGCAGTGAGGCCCGGGGCACGGCCAGGCCATCGGCCTCGGTCTGGTTGCTCAGGCCGGCGTCGTACACCGAGGGGTGGGCGCCTGGAGCCGCCCTCATCTGCAGCAGGAAGCAGGGCGACTGCACCGGTTCGGCAAAGAAGCAATGCACATGGGGCCCCAGCAATTCACGCAGTCCGAAGGCAATGCCCGCCGGGGCACCGCCGACGCCGCAGGGCAGGTAGACGAACAAGGGGTGTTCGGCATCGACCCGGCGCCCCTGCTGCAGCAATTGATCGCGCAGGTGCAGGGCGGCGGCGCTGTAGCCCAGCAACAGCGACTCCGAACGTTCGTCGTCCACAAAATGGCACAGCGGGTTGCCGGCGGCCTGGGCCCGCCCTGCCGCCACGGCTTTTTCATAGTCGCCCAGGTGCTCCACCACCTCGACACCGCGTTGGCGCAGGCGGTCTTTCTTCCAGGCCTTGGCATCGGCCGACATGTGCACCACGGCCTTGAAGCCCAGGGCGGACGCCATCACGCCGATGCTCAGCCCCAGGTTGCCGGTGCTGCCCACGGCCACCTGGTGTTGCGCGAACAGGGCGCGCGCCGCACTCTGCCCCAGCACCCGGACATCGCTGCCGGCCTCGATCAGGCCGGCGTGCAGCGCCAGCGCCTCGGCATGCTGCAAGACCTCGTGAAAGCCGCCGCGGGCCTTGATCGAGCCCGCCACCGGCAGGTTGTGGTCGGTCTTGACCCACAGGGCCCCCAGTTCAGGCGAGAGACCCAGGGCGCTTTGGAGGCGGGGGGCTGGCAACAGGGCGGATTCGATGGCGCCTTCGCTGCCCCGCAGCTCTGGAAACAGGTCAGCCAGCAGGCCGGCAAAACGCTGCAGGCGCGCAGCGGCGGCCTGGGTATCGGCCAGGCCCAGGCCTGGCGGGCCATCGGCCGGCGTGCTGTCGGGGCGTCGGGTGGGCAGATCGGGGTTGAGCCACAGGGTGGGTCGGGCCTGATGGATCTGGCCCTCAAGGGTCGCGGGGGAAGCTGGCAAGGTCATGAAGGGGCGCTGGCCACACGGGGTGGCCCTGCCTGAAAAGCCGCGCCACAACAGCGGCCCGGCGGGGAGAAATCGGTTTCAAACCCGGCATTCTTCACCCGCTGGCCTTTCGACGCAAGCAGCACCAGCCTGGGGCAGGCTGACCCGAAACGGTGAGGCTGGGCCAGGCCGCGCCAGCCGGGGCTTTGCGCCCCCTGGCGGCCGCCCTGGTGCACCGCCGGGCACCAGGGCGGGGCGTGCCCCGGGTGGTGCCCCGGGGCAGGCGGCTGGCATGCTGTTTGCAATGAAATGCTCACCTCGGTTATCAAAACCTGTATAGACAGCATATTGGTGCAAATCCCGATGAGGGGCACCGAGTTGGTGATGGACACTGCGGCAGGCGCTTCCGGCACGGTCTGGTTGGCGTTTGCGTTCATGTGACGCGCCTTGTTGTATAGACAGGCGGGGTGTTCAGGTGGTCTGAGCACCCGGCGCGGCGCCAGGGGCGCCTTGTGCAAACGGGGTTTCAACCCTTACAGGAGCATCAAAAATGGGTCGATCAATGTTCAAGGTGGCATCGTTGATGGCCACCGCAGGGCTGGTGGCAGCGGTAGCGGCACCGGTGCAGGCGCAGGAAACCAAGATCGCCTTGGGCATGTCGGGCTGGACGGGCTTTGCGCCCCTGACCCTGGCAGACAAGGCCGGCATCTTCAAGCAGCACGGCCTGGAGGTCGACCTGAAGATGATTCCCCAGAAAGACCGCCACCTGGCCCTGGCCTCCAAGGCCATCCAGTGCGCAGCCACCACGGTCGAGACCCATGTGGCCTGGAACGCCAATGGCGTGCCCATCGTGCAGATCTTCCAGATGGACAAGTCCTATGGCGCCGACGGTCTGGCCGTGCGCAACGACATCAAGGGCTTTGCCGAACTCAAGGGCAAGACCATCGGTGTCGATGCCCCCGGCACCGCCCCGTATTTCGGCCTGGCCTGGATGCTGAGCAAGAACGGCATGAGCCTGAAAGACGTCAAGGTCACCACGCTGGCGCCGCAGGCCGCGGCCCAGGCCTTTGTGGCCGGGCAGAACGATGCCGCCATGACCTATGAGCCCTACCTCTCGACCGTGCGCTCCAACCCCACGGCCGGCAAGATCCTGGCCACCACGCTCGACTACCCGATGGTGATGGACACCGTGGGCTGCGACCCGGTGTGGCTCAAGGCCAACCCCAAGGCCGCCCAGGCCCTGACCGACTCGTACTTTGCTGCGCTGGAGATGATCAAGAACGACCCGGCCAAGGCCAATGAGATCATGGGCTCGGCCGTCAAGCAGACCGGCGAGCAGTTCGCCAAGTCGTCGGCCTACCTGCGCTGGCAGGACAAGGCGGCCAACCAGAAGTTCTTTGCCGGCGAGCTGACCAGCTTCATGAAGGATGCCACCACCATCCTCCTGGAGGCCGGCATCATCCGCAAGGCGCCCGAGAACCTGGCCGTCACCTTTGACGCGAGCTTCATCAAATAAGCCATGAGCCGTTCGCAAGCCATGCCTTCCGCCCTGGCCAGCCCTGCGCCCGCAGCACCCCGCCGGCGCAGCAACTGGGCGCCGCTCGAACCCGTCAGCCTGCGTGCGCGCTGGCTGCTGGGTCTGGGCTTCTTCGTGGTGTTCGTGCTCGTGTGGGCCGGCTTCACGCTGGGCGGCTTTGTCTCGCCCACCTTTCTGGCCAGCCCGGTCACCATGGCCCAGGAGGCCTGGCTGCTCTTCACCGAGTACGGCTTCCACAAGGACATCGGCATGACGGTGTGGCGCGTGCTGGGCGGCTTTGTGCTGGCTGCGGTGATCGCCGTGCCGCTGGGCATCGCCATGGGCGCCTACAAGGGGGTTGAGGCCTTTTTCGAGCCCTTTGTCTCGTTCTGCCGCTACCTGCCCGCCTCGGCCTTCATCCCGTTGCTGATCCTGTGGGCCGGCATCGGTGAGCTGCAGAAGGTGCTGGTGATCTTCATCGGCTCGTTCTTCCAGATCGTGCTGATGGTGGCCGTGATCGTGGGCGGGGCCCGCAAGGACCTGGTCGAGGCCGCCTACACCCTGGGCGCCAGTGGCCGAGGCATCGTGCGGCGCGTGCTGATCCCGGGGGCCGCCCCCGAGATCGCCGAAACCCTGCGCCTGGTGCTGGGCTGGGCCTGGACCTATGTCATCGTGGCCGAGCTGATCGGGTCCTCCTCAGGCATCGGGCACATGATCACCGACAGCCAGGCCTTGCTGAACACCGGGCAGATCATCTTCGGCATCATCGTCATCGGGCTGATCGGCCTGGTGTCCGACTTTGCTTTCAAGGCCCTGAACCGGCGCCTGTTCGTGTGGAGCTTCTTCAAATGAGCCAGTTGTCCATCCAGGGCGTTTCGCGCGTCTTCGAGTCCAGCCGTGGCCAGCGCACCCAGGCCTTGCTGCCGGTCGATTTCGAGGTGCGCGACAACGACTTCGTCACCATCCTGGGCCCCTCGGGCTGTGGCAAGAGCACCTTGCTGCGCATCGTGGCCGGTCTGGACCACCCCAGCACCGGCCGCGTGCTGCTCGACGGCCAGCCCGTGCAGGGCCCGGGCGCAGACCGGGGCATGGTGTTCCAGAGCTACACGCTGTTCCCGTGGCTGACCATCGAGCAGAACGTGCGCTTCGGCCTGCGCGAGCGCGGCATGAGCGAAGCCGCGCAGAAGGAGCGCGCCGATTTCTTCATTGCCCGCGTCGGCCTGCGTGGCTTTGAGCAGCATTTTCCCAAGCAGCTCTCGGGCGGCATGCAGCAGCGCACCGCGATCGCCCGCGCCCTGGCCAACGACCCCAAGATCCTGCTGCTCGACGAGCCCTTCGGCGCGCTCGACAACCAGACCCGGGTGCTGATGCAGGAGCTGCTGCTGGGCATCTGGGAGGCCTCGCGCAAGACCGTGCTGTTCGTCACCCACGACATCGATGAGGCCATCTTCATGGCCAACCGCGTGGCGGTGTTCAGCGCCCGGCCCGGGCGCATCAAGACCGAGCTGGCGGTGGATTTTCCGCACCCGCGCCACTACACGATCAAGACCAGCCCCGAGTTCATGGCCCTCAAGGCCCGCCTGACCGAAGAGATCCGGGCCGAGTCCATGGCCGCGGCCGAGCACTGAGCCCCAGCGCCCACTGTCCAGGCCCACTACGATAGCGCTCCATGTCACCCACGCCCGCCAGCCGCCGCAAGGCCTCGTCCCATCTGCCGTCCTCCTCGGTGGCCGCCGTGCCGCTGACCGCGCCCGTGCCTTCCATGCCGCCGGCGCTGGCGCTCTACCAGCAGATCAAGGACCACATCTCGCGCAAGATCCAGGATGGCTCGTGGCCGCCGGGCCACCGCCTGCCGTCCGAGCACGAACTGGTGGCGCAGTTTGGCATCTCGCGCATGACCGTCAACCGCGCCCTGCGCGAGCTGACCGAGCAGGGCAGGGTGGTGCGTGTGGCCGGGGTGGGCAGCTTCGTGGCCGAGGAAAAGCCCCAGTCCACGCTGCTGCAGATCGCCAACCTGGCCAGCGAGATCCGCCAGCGTGGCCACGACTACCGCTGCGAGGTGTTGGTGGTGGAGCGCATCTCGGCCTCGCTCGAGGTGGCGGCAGCCCTCGACCTGCGCCTGGGCGACTCGGTCTTTCACTCTGTGTGCGTTCACCTGGAAGACGGCGTGCCCGTGCAGTTGGAAGACCGCTACGCCAACCCCCGCGTGGTGCCCGACTTCGGCGCACAGGATTTCAGCCTGCAGCAGCCCTCCGAGTACCTGGTGCGCAACGTGCCCTTCGACCAGGTCGAGCACGTGGTCGACGCCGTGCTGCCCACGCCGGAGCAGGCCGAGCGCCTGGCCATGGTGCCCACCCAGCCCTGCCTGCTGCTGACCCGCCGCACCTGGACGCGCGGCGTGCCGGTGACGGTGGTGCGCTGCCTGCACCCGGCCTCGCGCTACCGCCTGGGCAGCCGTTTCAGGGCCGACGGCAACCCCGTCTTCGGCTGAGCCGGTTCCCCCCCCTGGCAGACGGCCTTGTTTTCGTTTCAGACAACTTGTATAGACAGGATGGTCAACATGACATCAAACACCGCATCCACCCCGGCACTCACCCCGCCATCCACTGCCGCCGAGCTGCTGCTGGAGCCCGGTCGGGTGAGCCTGGCCCAGTGGCGCCGCATCGCGGCCGGCGGCCTGACGCTGCGCCTGCATGAATCGGCGCGTGCCGGCCTGCTGGCAGCCCAGCGCTGCGTGCAGCGCATCGTCGATGAAGACCAGGTGGTCTATGGCATCAACACGGGCTTTGGCAAGCTGGCCAGCACCCGCATCGCCCATGAGCGTCTGGCCGAGTTGCAGCGCAACCTGGTGCTGTCGCACAGCGTGGGCACCGGCGAGCCCCTGCCGGCACCGGTGGTGCGCATGGTGCTGGCCTCCAAGGCGGTCAGCCTGGCGCGTGGCCACTCCGGGGTCCGGCCGGAGCTGGTGGAGGCGCTGCTGGCGCTGGCCAATGCCGATCTGTTGCCGGTGATCCCGGCCAAGGGCTCGGTGGGCGCCTCGGGCGACCTGGCCCCGTTGGCCCATCTGGCCTGCGTGCTGATCGGCGAAGGCGAGGTGCTGCTGCCCGAGGGCGGGCGCCTGGGCGGTGCCCAGGCCCTGGCCCGCATCGGCCTGCAGCCCTTTGTGCTGGGCCCCAAAGAGGGCTTGGCGCTGCTCAACGGCACCCAGGTGTCCACGGCGCTGGCGCTGGCCGGCCTGTTTGGCGCCGAGGAGGTGTTTGCCGCCGGCCTGGCGGCGGGCGCCCTGTCGCTGGAGGCCATCAAGGGCTCGGTCAAGCCGCTGGATGCGCGCATCCACGCTGCCCGTGGCCAGCCCGGGCAGATCGCGGTGGCCGCGGCCCTGCGTGAGTTGCTGGAGGGCAGCGACATCGTGCATTCGCACGAGTACTGCGGCCGCGTGCAAGACCCCTATTCGATCCGCTGCGTGCCCCAGGTGATGGGCGCCTGCCTGGACAACCTGCAACACGCGGCCCGCGTGCTGCAGACCGAGGCCAATGCCGCCTCGGACAACCCGCTGGTGTTCGACAACGGCGATGTGATCTCGGGCGGCAATTTCCACGCCGAACCGGTGGCCTTTGCGGCCGACATCATCGCGCTGGCGGTGGCCGAGATCGGCGCCATCTCGGAGCGCCGCATGGCCTTGCTGCTGGACACCGGCCTGTCAGGCCTGCCGGCCTTTCTGATCCGCGACAGCGGCGTCAACTCGGGCTTCATGATTGCCCAGGTCACGGCTGCGGCGCTGGCCTCTGAAAACAAGTCGCTGGCCCACCCGGCCAGTGTCGACAGCCTGCCCACCTCGGCCAACCAGGAAGACCATGTCTCCATGGCCACCTTCGGCGCGCGCCGCCTGGCCGACATGGTGAACAACACCGCGGTGGTGGTGGGCATCGAGGCCATGGCCGCCGCCCAGGGGCTGGACTTCCAGCGCCCGCTGAAGAGCTCGCCAGCGGTGGAGGGCCTGATGGCCGGCATCCGCCAGCGCGTCGCCTTCCTGGAGCAAGACCGCTACCTGGCCCCCGACCTCGAAGCCATGCGCCTGTGGGCCCGCCAGACCGATTGGCCGGCCTGCCTCAAGGCCGCCTGGCCCAGCGAACTGGCCACAGCCCTCTGAGCCGATCCCATCCCTTTTTCTGTCTGCCGTCTTTTCAGGAGTGTTGACCATGAATGCCAATGACAAACTCATCGCCGCGGCCCCCCCAACCACCGCCCCGGCCACCGACCCCCGCCACGATCCCAGCCGCGTGATCCGCGCCCCGAGGGGCACCGAGAAAAGCTGCAAGAGCTGGCTCACCGAGGCGGCCTACCGCATGATCCAGAACAACCTGGACGCCGAAGTGGCCGAGCGCCCGCAGGATCTGGTGGTCTATGGCGGCATCGGCCGGGCCGCCCGCGACTGGGCCTGTTACGACGCCATCCTGGAGAGCCTGCGCCAGCTCAACGACGACGAGAGCCTGTTGATCCAGTCGGGCAAGCCCGTGGGCGTGTTCAAGACCCACGAGAACGCCCCCCGGGTGTTGCTGGCCAACTCCAACCTGGTGCCCAAGTGGGCCAACTGGGAGCACTTCAGCGAGCTCGATCGCAAGGGCCTGTTCATGTACGGCCAGATGACGGCCGGCAGCTGGATCTACATCGGCACCCAGGGCATCGTGCAAGGCACCTACGAAACCTTTGCCGAGGCCGGCCGCCAGCACCACGGCGGCAGCCTCAAGGGGCAGTGGATCGTCACCGCCGGCCTGGGCGGCATGGGTGGGGCCCAGCCCCTGGCCGCCACTTTTGCCGGGGCGGTTTCGCTGAACATCGAATGCCAGCAGGCCAGCATCGACTTCCGCCTGCGCACCCGCTACCTCGACAAGCAGGCGCGTGACCTGGACCACGCCCTGGAGCTGATCGCCCAGCACACGGCCGCCGGCGAGGCGGTGTCCATCGGCCTGCTGGGCAATGCGGCCGAGGTGTTGCCCGAGCTGGTGCGCCGTGCCCAGGCCGGCGGCCCCAGGCCCGGCCTGGTGACCGACCAGACCTCGGCCCACGACCTCGTCAACGGCTATCTGCCGGCAGGCTGGAGCGTGGCCCAGTGGCGGGCTGCCCAGCAGGACCCGGCCCGGCATGCCGCCCTCAAGCAGGCGGCTGCCCAGTCCTGCGCCCGCCATGTGCAGGCCATGCTCGATTTCCAGGCCATGGGCGTGCCGGTGGTCGATTACGGCAACAACATCCGTCAGGTGGCGTTGGATGAGGGCGTGAAGAACGCTTTCGACTTTCCCGGCTTCGTGCCGGCCTACATCCGCCCGCTGTTCTGCGAGGGCAAGGGCCCGTTCCGCTGGGTGGCCCTGTCGGGCGACCCGGAAGACATCTACAAGACCGACGCCAAGATCAAGGAGCTGTTCCCTGAGAACACCCATGTGCACCGTTGGCTCGACATGGCCCGCGAGCGCATCAGCTTCCAGGGCCTGCCGGCGCGCATCTGCTGGCTGGGGCTGGGTGAGCGCCACAAGGCGGCGCTGGCCTTCAACGAGATGGTGCGCAAGGGCGAGCTCAAGGCGCCCATCGTGATCGGCCGCGACCACCTGGACACCGGTTCGGTGGCCAGCCCCAACCGCGAAACCGAAAGCATGAAGGACGGCACCGACGCCGTCAGCGATTGGCCGCTGCTGAACGCGCTGCTCAACACGGCCGGGGGCGCCACCTGGGTCAGCCTGCACCACGGCGGGGGCGTGGGCATGGGGTATTCGCAGCACTCCGGCGTGGTCATCGTGGCCGATGGCAGCGAGGCGGCCGACCAGCGCCTGGCCCGCGTGCTCTGGAATGACCCGGCCACCGGCGTGATGCGCCATGCCGACGCCGGCTACGAAAGCGCCCAGGCCTGCGCCCGGCGCAACGGCCTGAACCTGCCCATGCTCAAGGGCTGAGGGCCCGCGGGGGCGGCAACTTCAAAAGCCGGCCCCATTCCCATGGCCTGGGAATGGGGCCTTGGCGGCCTGGTCATGGCGCCAGATACTGCAAGGCAACCAACGCGTCAGCGCTCACCCCATTCCCATGACTGCCGGATCTGACACCACCCCCGCCACCGACCGCGCCCTGCAGGTGCTGTCGGTGCTGGCGCAGCACCGCGAGCCCTTGAGCGCGCTGGAGCTCAGTGCCGCCACGGGGCTGGCCAAGAGCACGCTGTACCGCCAGATCGCCACCTTGCGGCGCTGGGGCTTTGTCATGGAGGTGGACGGGCGCTACGGCCCAGGCCCCGCCAGCGTCGAGCTGGCCTGCGGCTTTGATGCCAGCTCGCGCCTGGTGCAGTGCGCGCGGGCCGATCTGCAGGCCCTGGCCCGCCTCAGCAGCGAGAGCGTGGCCCTGGTGGCGGTGCTCAACGAGCGTGCGGTGTGCCTGGAGATGGTGGACAGCGTGCAGTCGCTGCGCTGCTCCTTCGACAAGGGGCGCAGCGTGCCGCTGCGCGACGGGGCCAGCGCCAAGTGCCTGCTGGCCCACCTGCCCGAGGCCCAGCGCGAAGCGGCCCTCGAGCGGCTGAACCTCGGCGCCGCCGAGCGCGCCGCCCGGCGCAGCGAGCTGGCGCTCATCCGCGAGCGCGGCCATGCCATCACCGCCGGCGAAGTCGATGCCGGTGTCTGGGGCGTGAGCGCGCCCCTGCTGGATGGCCAGCGCCAGCTGCACGGTGCCATCACCCTGATGGCACCGACCTTGCGTATCGATGGTCGCGAGGCGGCCTTTGTGCACATGACCCTGGTCACCGCAGCGCGCATTGCCCGCGCGCTGCAGGGCCCGTGAAGTGGCGCCTTGAAGCCTCGTTCGCCCTGAATCCCCCCCGTAGTCTCTCCCCAACCTGACAGGACCTGCCCCATGAACTTCCGCCGCCAACTCCTTCTTGCCACCCTGGCCATCAGCAGCCTTGCCGGCCTGCACGGCGCCGCCAGCGCCCAGACCGATGTGCTGCACGTGGCCACTGACGCCACCTTCCCGCCCATGGAGTACGTGGACAACGGCAAGCGCACCGGCTTCGATGTCGAGTTGGTGGAGGCCGTGGCCGCCGCCATGGGCAAGAAGGTCGAGTGGGTGGACATCGACTTCAAGGGCCTGATCCCGGGCCTGATCTCCAAGCGCTTCGACATGGCCGTGTCGGCCATCTACATCACCGACGAACGCAAGAAGGTGGTCGATTTCAGCGAACCCTACTTTGCCGGCGGCCTGGTGACCATGGTCAAGGCGGGCAGTGCCATGAAGGCCCCCATCGACCTCAATGGCAAGAAGGTGTCGGTGCAGGTGGGCACCAAGTCGGTGGCCTTTGTGAAGCAGGCCTTTCCGCAGGTGCAACTGGTCGAGGTGGAGAAGAACCAGGAGATGTTCAACCTGGTGGACATCGGCCGTGCCGACGCCCTGGTCACCGGCAAGCCTGCGGCCTTCCAGTACATGCGCACCCGCCCGGGCCTGCAGGTGCTGGAGCCTCAGCTGACCACCGAGGAATACGGCATGGCCCTGCGCAAGGACACACCCGAGCTGACCCGCGCCGTCAACGTCGCGCTGGCCAAGCTCAAGGCCGACGGCAGCCATGCACGCCTGGTGGCCAAGTGGTTCCCGGCCGGCAAATGAGGGGCTGAGCGCTCCCTGACTGAAGGCACTCCACCCCATGGACTTCGATTTCTCTCCCGTCTGGGCCGGCTGGCGCGATCTGCTCAACGGCGCGGCCGTCACGGTGCAGATCACCGCCTGTGCCCTGCTGCTGGGCTGCGTGCTGGGCCTGCTGGCCGGCCTGGGCCGCCTGCGGCGCGGCAACCCGCTGGTCTACGGCCTGTGCACGGCCTATGTGGCGCTGATCCGCGGCACGCCGCTGCTGGTTCAGCTGTTCATCCTGTTCTTTGGCCTGCCGCATTTCGGGCTGCTGCTGCCGGCCTTTGTGTGCGGCGTGCTGGGCATGGGCATCTACTCGGGCGCCTATGTGTCGGAGATCGTGCGTGGGGCCATCCAGTCGGTGGACCGGGGCCAGATGGAGGCCGCACGCTCCATGGGCATGTCCTACAGCCAGGCCATGCGCAGCGTGATCCTGCCGCAGGCCGTGGTGCGCATGATCCCGCCCCTGGGCAATGAGTTCATTGCCCTGATCAAGAACTCGGCCCTGGTGTCCCTGTTGACCATCCACGACGTGATGCACGAGGGGCAGAAGATCATCAGCGTGTCGTACCGCTCGCTGGAGGTGTACCTGGCGATTGCGGCGGTGTATTTCGTGCTCACGGGGCTGACCACCCTGGCCCTGCGGCACATCGAACAGCGCCTGCGCGCCGGAGGCATGGTGCAATGAGCCAGACCCTGAAACAGACCCCGACCCAAGGGAAGCCGCCGATCCTGCGCATCCGTGGCCTGGGCAAGTGCTACGGTGATCATGTGGTGCTGAAAGGCATCGACTTCGAGGTTCAGCCCTCGCAGGTGGTGGTGGTGATCGGGCCCAGCGGCTCGGGCAAGAGCACCTTTTTGCGCTGCTGCAACGGCCTGGAGCAGCCCGAGCAGGGCAGCGTCGAGATCGTGGGCCACACCCTGGTGCGCGATGGCCAGATGCTGGCCGAGCGCGAGCTGAACGCCCTGCGCACCGAGGTGGGCATGGTGTTCCAGTCGTTCAACCTGTTCCCGCACCTGTCGGTGCTGGGCAACGTCACCCTCGGCCCGCGCATGCTGCGAGGCCTGAGTGCCGCCCAGGCCGAGGCCGAGGCGCGTGAACTGCTGCAGAAGGTGGGCCTGTCGGCCAAGGCCGACGCCATGCCGGCCAGCCTGTCGGGCGGCCAGAAGCAGCGCGTGGCCATTGCCCGGGCCCTGGCCATGCGGCCCAAGGTGATGCTGTTCGACGAGCCCACCTCGGCCCTCGACCCCGAACTGGTGGGCGAGGTGCTGCAGGTCATGAAGCTGCTGGCCAGCGAGGGCATGACCATGATGGTGGTCACCCACGAGATGGGCTTTGCCCGCGAGGTGGCCGATGTGGTCGTGGTCATGGACGGCGGCGGCATTGTCGAAGCCGGCGACCCGGCCACCGTGTTCGGTGCCCCACGCCAGGAGCGCACCCGGCAGTTTTTGCACGCCGTGCTGAGCCGCTCATGAACCCAGAGTCCTCTTCAGTGTTGTCCGACTTGCCAGACCTGCACCGCTTCGACCGCCGCACGCTCGAAGCCATGCCCTGGAAGAACGGCGGCGGTGTGACGCGCGAGATCGTCTGCCAGCCACCGGGCGCGGGCCTGGACGCCTTTGACTGGCGAGTGAGCATCGCCCACATCGCCAGCGACGGGCCGTTCTCCCGCTTTGCGGGGGTGGACCGCGTGATCACGCTGCTCGAAGGCGCCGGCGTGCATCTGAGTTCCGGCGATGGCGCCGTGGCGCACAGCCTGGCCACACCTTGGCAGCCCTTTGCCTTTGCGGGCGAGGTCGCCATCGACAGCCACCTGCTGGGCGGCCCCTGCGATGATTTCAATGTGATGACGCGGCGCGCACACTGCCGGGCCTCGGTCAGCGTGTTGCGCGGTGATGGGGAGCAGGCCTTGCCATCGGCTCCAGCGGGGCTGCTGATGAGCCTTCACGGGTGCTGGCAACTGGGTGGCGCCGAAACCGTGGCGCTGGCACCCGAGCAGGGCCTCTGGTGGCAGGCCGGGGCAGGGCGCTTCGGCCCCTGGCGGCTGACGGCCGACGGGCCGCAGGCCGCGCTGATCGCAGTGTTGATACAGGAGGTCTGAACATGCGGGGTTCTGTGCACGCCAGTGCCGATGGTTTGTGGTTCAACCTGCGGATGGCGCCCGGTGCGCTGACGGCCAACAGCCCGCACGACTGCCCGCCCGACAGCGATGCCCTGCTGGTGCAGGGCGGGCAGATCGCCTGGGTCGGGCGCCTGGCCGACGCTGTGCTGCCGCCCGCCACGCCCCGGCACGATGCCCGGGGCTGCTGGCTCACGCCCGGCCTGATCGACTGCCACACCCACCTGGTGTACGGCGGCCAGCGGGCGAATGAATTCGCGTTGCGACTGGCCGGGGCCAGCTACGAAGAGGTCGCCCGCGCCGGGGGCGGCATCGTCTCGAGCGTGCGGGCCACCCGCGAGGCCAGCGAGGACGAACTGCTGGCCAGCGCCAGCGCCCGCCTGCAAAGCCTGCTGGCCGAAGGCGTCTGTGCCATCGAGATCAAGTCGGGCTATGGCCTGAGCCTGGCGCATGAGCGCAAGCAGTTGCGTGTGGCGCGGCGCCTGGGCGAGCTGCATGGCATCACGGTGCGCACCACCTTTTTGGGCGCCCACGCGCTGCCGCCCGAGTACGCGGGGCGCAGCGCCGACTACATCAACGTGGTGTGCCGCGAGATGCTGCCCGCCTTGGCGGCCGAGGGCTTGGTGGATGCCGTGGATGTGTTCTGTGAGCGCATCGCGTTCTCGCTGGCCGAGACCGAGCAGGTGTTTCAGGCCGCGCAGGCCCTGGGCCTGCCGGTGAAGCTGCATGCCGAGCAGCTGTCCGACATGGGTGGGGCGGCGCTGGCGGCGCGCTATGGCGCGCTGTCGTGCGACCACATCGAGCACCTGTCGGCCGAAGGCATTGCGGCCATGCGCCGCGCAGGCACGGTGGCCGTGCTGCTGCCCGGAGCCTTCTACACCTTGCGCGATACCCAGCTGCCGCCCATCCAGGCCTTGCGCGAGGCCGGCGTGCCCATGGCCGTGTCCACCGACCACAACCCGGGCACCTCGCCGGCCCTGAGCCTGCTGCTGATGGTCAACATGGCCTGCACGCTGTTCCGCCTGACCGTGCCCGAGGCCCTGGCCGGGGTGACCCGCCATGCCGCCCAGGCGCTGGGCCTGCAGGACAGCCACGGCCTGATCGGGCCGGGGCGCCCCGCCAACTGGGTGCTGTGGCCCGTGGGCGAGGTGGCCGAGCTGGCCTACTGGCTGGGCCAGCGTCCCCTGCCCACCGTGGTGCGCCAGGGGCGCATCACCCAGACCCCTGATTTGACTTGAGAAAGCCTGCATGAGCGCCACCACCTTGTTTGCCCCCCACGCCCTGCTGCCCGAGGGCTGGGCGCGTGATGTGTTGCTGCAGTGGAATGCGGCCGGCGTGCTGCAGCAGGTGCAAGCCGGTGTGGCCGCGCCAGCCGGTGTGGCCCGTGCCACAGGCCCCGTGATCCCGGGCCTGCCCAATCTGCATTCGCATGCCTTCCAGCGCGGCTTTGCCGGCCTCACCGAGCAGCGCAGCAGCCCGGGGCAGGGGGGCGAGGCCGACAGCTTCTGGAGCTGGCGCACCCTGATGTACCGCTTTGCGAGCAGCCTGACGCCTGAGCGGCTGGAGGCCATCGCCACCTGGCTGTACCTCGAAATGCTGGAGGCCGGCTACACCTCGGTGTGCGAGTTCCACTACGTGCACCACCAGGCCGACGGCCAGCCCTATGCCGACGATGCCACGCTGGCGCGCTGCCTGCTGCGGGCGGCGCAGCGCACGGGCATGGGCATGACGCTGCTGCCTGTGTTGTACCAGACCGGTGGCTTTGGCGGGCAGGCACCCCATGGCGGACAGCGGCGTTTTCTGCGCAGCACCGACAACCTGCTGCAGCTGCTGCACACCTTGCAGGGCGAGCTGAGCCGCGGCCTGCATGGCCCTGACACCCGGCTGGGCCTGGCACCGCACTCGCTGCGCGCCGTGCCGCCCGACAGCCTGCGTGAGGCCGTGGCGGGCCTGACGGCGCTCGACCCCGCAGCCCCCATCCACATCCACATTGCCGAGCAGACCCGCGAGGTGGACGATTGCCTGGCCTGGAGCGCGCGCCGCCCGGTGGCGTGGTTGCTGGAGCATGCACCGGTGGACCGGCGCTGGTGCCTGGTGCACGCCACCCACATGACCGAGGCCGAGTACCGGGCAGCGGCGGCCAGTGGCGCGGTGGCCGGGCTGTGCCCGAGCACCGAGGCCAACCTGGGCGATGGCCTGTTTGACCTGCCCCTGTGGCGCGACGCCGGAGGGGCCTGGGGCGTGGGCTCGGACAGCCATGCCTGCGTCAATGCGGCCGAAGAGCTGATGCTGCTGGAGTACGGCCAGCGCCTGCAGCGGCATGAGCGCAATGTGCTGGCCAGCGCCCGCCAGCCCGGGGTGGCCACGGCCATGACCCTGCAGGCGGTGAGCGGTGGCGCCCAGGCCTGCGCCCGCCCCGTGGCCGGCCTGGCGGTGGGCCAGCGCGCCGACTGGGTGGAGCTGGACCCGCACCACCTGGCCCTGGCCGGATTGCCTGCGCCCGACATGCTGTCGGCCCATGTGTTCGGCAGCCACCGCAGCTCGGCCGTGGCCGAGGTGCGGGTGGGGGGTGTGCCCCGTGTGCAGGCCGGTCGCCATGCCCTGCATGACGAGGCGGCCCGGGCCTTTGTGCAGGCCCGCCGCGAACTGCTTGAAAGTACCTGAAAGTACCTGACATTCCCCTTCCAAGGCCTTCCCATGACCGCTTTCACCACCGACCAACCCGCCTTCCGCCTGCACCAGGGGCAGCGCCCGCTGCTGATCTCCATGCCCCATGTGGGCACCTATGTGCCGCCCGCGCTGGCCCAGCGCCTGACGGCCGAAGCCCGCCAGGTGCCCGACACCGATTGGCATCTGGAGCAGCTCTATGGCTTTGCCCGCGATCTGGGGGCCTCGATCCTGGTGGCCACCCATTCGCGCTACGTGATCGACCTGAACCGCCCGCCCGACGGCGCCAGCCTGTACCCGGGCCAGAGCGTGACCGGCTTGTGCCCGGTCGACACCTTTGACGACACTCCGCTGTACGCCGATGGCCCGGGCCCGGATGAAGCCGAGATCGCGCAGCGCCGCGAGGCTGTGTGGGCGCCCTATCACGCCTGCTTGCAGGCCGAGCTGCAGCGTTTGCGTGCCGAGCACGGCGTGGCCCTGTTGTGGGATGCGCACTCGATCCGCTCGGTGCTGCCGCGCTTCTTTGAGGGCAGGCTGCCCGACCTGAACCTGGGCACCGCCGACGGTGCCAGCTGCGACCCGGCGCTGGCGCAGCGCCTGCTGGCCATTGCCCAGGCGGCGCCAGGGCACACCGCGGTGCTCAATGGGCGCTTCAAGGGCGGGCACATCACGCGCCATTACGGCCAGCCGGCCCAGCGCATCCATGCGGTGCAACTGGAGATGACCCAGTGCAGCTACATGCAAGAGGCTCTGCCTTTTGACTACCTGCCTGAGGTGGCCTCCCGCATCCAGCCCACCGTGCAGCAATTGATTGAAGCCATGTTGGCCTTTGCCAAGGCCGCTTGATCCGGTGTTTCGGGCCGCGCATGGGGTCACCCAGGTGCTTGATGGGTCGATTCGAGCTGGGGCATGATCCACGCCGTTTGTACCCCTCCAGGAGACCCCATGTTCGAAGGCATTTTGATCACCAAGGACGACGCGGGCTACCGCGCCCAGCTGCAATCCATCGACGAGGCGCAGCTGCCCGAGGGCGATGTGACCGTGCAGGTGGCCTGGTC
>Ga0209913_1000079_pt1 | contig 113721 bp, 103 predicted proteins | sample PersoiDNA2013203_FD_185805 | JGI IMG/M metagenome (GOLD analysis project Ga0209913, IMG submission 185805) | Permafrost soil microbial communities from the Arctic, to analyse light accelerated degradation of dissolved organic matter (DOM) -... | ecosystem: Environmental > Terrestrial > Soil >...
TTCGGCGAGATTTCCGTCGACGGCGCCCTGGTTCGCGCCGCCAGCGAGGGCGACGCCCACGTGCAGATCGAGGATTTCGCCCATGGCCTGATCGCGTACGGCGACGACACCCGCTTCGTGCCGGCCATGCAGGCGCTCGCGCGGCGCCGGGCCCAGGTCGACCACGTGCTGATCGAAACATCCGGGCTGGCCCTGCCGACGGCGGCGATGGCCCTGCTGCAGGGCGCGGAACTGGCCGCCGACTTCGTGCTCGATGCCACCCTGGCCGTGGTCGACACGCCCTTGCTGCTGGCCGGCGCCTTCGAGCATGGCGCCGGGGCCGCCGCCGCCACCATGTTCGACCAGCAGCTCGAATTCGCCGACGTGGTGGTGCTGAACAAGATCGACGGCCTGGACGAAGCGGCGCTGCTGGAGGCCGAGACGCGCGTGCGCAGGCGGGCGCCCAACGTGCGCTTCCTGGAACTGGCCTACGACGCGCAGCTCGACATCCGCCTGGCGCTGGGGCTGCGGCTGCACCAGGGCACGCGCACGGACCACGGGCATGCTTTCGTTCCGGTGCCCGACGCGAATGCGGCGCCACTGGCCAGCCAGTACCGGCTCAACGGCCACGCCCATTCCGGCCTGGCCGCCCACAACCACGGGCTGGCCACGCACAAGCATTTCCACGAGCAGGACCCGGGCTGGCTGTCGTTTGTGCTGCGCAGTGACGCCGAGCAGCAGGTCGAGCCCCTGACGGCGGCGCTGGTGGACGTGGCGCGGGCCCAGCCCGTCCTGCGCTGCAAGGGCCATGTGCGCGTGCAGGGTGACCGGCCCGTACTGGTGCAGGGCGTTCGCACACGCGTGGCAGTCAGCCTCGATGCCGCCGGTGCCGCGCAGCGCCGTTCACAACTGGTCTTCATCGGTTATCACATCAGCCGCGCCCAGGTGGCGGCGTTGCTGTCGGCCGGCACCGGCACCGCCTGGCGCTGATGCCACATTCATTCATCTCAAAGGAGCAAGCATGACTTCCACAAAAACTTCCGTCGCGCGCGGCGCGGCGACCCTGGCCCTGCTGGCATCGAGCGGCGCGGCAATGGCGCACCCGGGCCATCCCGACGGCGCGCTGGCGGGCCTGCTGCACCCGTTGACGGGGCTCGACCACGTGCTCGCGATGCTGGCCGTGGGCCTGTGGGCAAGGCAGCTGGGCGGCCAGGCCCGCTGGCTGCTGCCGGCCAGCTTCGTCGCGTTCCTGGCCGCCGGTGGGGCAATGGGCATGGCGGGCGCGGGCCTGCCGCTGGTGGAGGCGGGCATCGTCACGTCCGTGCTGATGCTCGGTGTGCTGATCGGCTTTGCCGTCAACATGCCGGCGCTGCCGGCGGCGGCCATCGTCGGCACGTTCGCCCTGTTCCACGGTTTCGCCCACGGCCTTGAAATGCCGCAGGCGGGCAATGCGTGGACCTATGCAGCCGGCTTCATCGCCGCCAGCGCCGCGCTGCACGGCGCCGGCCTGTGGCTTGGCCGTTTCGCTCCCGCACGAGGCGCGTGGCTGCGCGGCAGCGGCGCGGCCATTTCGCTGGCCGGGGTATGGCTGGCCCTGGGCGCGTAAGGGATCGCCGTCAGGGCCGCTCGGGCGTCATGCGCGCCCGGGCAGCCCCGGATATATCGCCTATTGCAGGCGATTCAGCCACGCTCACGCATATAACTGTTGATTTCCTTGCCGTTCAGCTCAGTTCTCATTTCGTACGCCATGCCCAGGCGCTCGGCAACACGACGCGACGACTCATTGCCGGAATCGATCAGCGCCCGAACCTTCGGCTCGCGCCGCACCTCGAACGCATGCTTCAAGACCGCGGCCGCGGCTTCGTTCGCAATGCCTCGTCCCCAGAATGCCCGGTAGGTATTCCATCCCATCTCCATCACCGTCGCCTCGTGGCGGAAGAAAGCACCCACGCTGCCAACCAGCTCACCTGTCTGCCGGTCCTCGATCGACCACCAGCCAGCCCCGTTCAGCAGCCACATTCCGGCATGCGAGTTAAAGATGCGCCAGGCGGTCTGGCGGTCGGACGAACCCAGGTGCGCCGAGCTTTCGGGATGCGACAGGTGATCGGCAAACGCTGCGAAGTCTTCGATGCGGTATTCCCGAAGCAACAGCCGGTCTGTGTGAAGGCGGGGCACGGAAATCGTCAGGGCGTCGTTCATCGGGAGTCCATCCTTGAAAGTTCAAATGGTGTTCACTGTCGCTTTTGGCCAATCTCGGCCGCTCGTTACAGCATAGCAGCTCTTGCTGCGTCGGAAAAATGACGGGCTGGCACGACCGGCAGCTATCGCCCATGGCGGACATTTGCCCGGCTGCTGCGGCCTTGTGCAGTCGAGCAAGCTTCGCCCCGCGGCATCCTCACCGCCGCGCATTAGTGAAGTATTGACTTCACTATCGACCGTGGCTAAACTGAAGTCTCAACTTCACTATCGGGGAACATCATGGCTCAAGCAGCGCAGTTCGATACCTTCGCATTGGAACGTAGCTTTACCGCTTCGGTCGCCCGGGTGTATCGGGCGTTCAGCGACCCGCAGGAGAAGCAGCGCTGGTTTGCCGAAGGCGATCAGCATGAGATCGAACGGTTCGATATGGACTTCAGGGTCGGCGGACGTGAACTGGCAAGCTACCGATTCAAACCCGGCACGCCCTTCGCGGGCATAGGGCTGCAATCGGACGGGTATTTTCTCGATATCGTGCCGGAGAACCGGATCGTCTCTGCCGCCACGATGGCGATGGACGGGCGGCGTTTTTCCGCATCGCTGCACACGTTCGAGTTCTTCAGCGACGGACCAGGCACCACCCGCCTGATCTTCACCCATCAGGCGATGTACGGCGACGGTGCGGACGGCCCTGAATTGCGTCGCGCTGGCTGGCAACAGCTGCTGGACCAACTGCACGCCGCTTTGGCGGTAGAGTAAAGGGCAGCATGGGACGGGTACAAGCGATACAGGGGATACAGGCAGACCCAGCGGACCAGGTCTTCACCGCGCTGGGTGACGCCACGCGCCGCGCGATCGTCAGGCTGGTTGCCCAGGGACCGCAGTCCGTCAGCGCCCTGGCCGAAGCGTTGGGCGTGACGCTTACGGCCATTACCCAGCATCTGCGGATATTGCAAACCTCCGGGCTGCTGCGAACCCACAAGGTCGGGAGAATTCGGATGTGCGAGCTGGACCGCCAAGGACTCGACGTCCTGGCTCGCTGGGTGACGTACAACCGCAACATGTGGGAGCAGCGTTTCGATGCGCTGGACGCGATCCTGCAACAAGACGCGCGGGACGGTCGCATTTAACGTGTGCACAACGTTATTTGCCATATAGCATTCTTCAATTGACTTGCAAGGAGGGGATACGCACAATGTGTTGATCGAGGAGAACGGCATGAGCATCAACCGGGCTGCCGTTGTCGGCCAGCGAATCGCAAGGAGGGATCTCGCAGACGCGCTGATGGTCGGGCTGGTCATCTACGCTTCGACGATCTTCGGCATCTATACAGCGCAGTCAGGCACGCTGTCGGCATTCTGGCCCAGCAACGCAGTGATGGTCGGTCTGCTGCTCAGGCGTGCCCGGCCCCCGACACTTGCGCACTGGGCGGCCGCCGTCATCGGCTACGTCCTTGGCGACACCGAAATGCAGCAAAGCTGGGCCAAGACCGTCATGCTCACCGGCGCAAATCTGATGGGTGTGTCGGTCTGCCATTTGTTACTGTCCCGTAGCAGCGAGGAGCACCGGGGCCTGCGAAATTCCGGCTCGATGGTGCGCTTTGCAGTGGCAGTCACCTGCGCTGCGGCCGCCGCTGGCGTGGCGGGCTTCCTTATCCACCCCCGGCTGTATGGCGGCACGCCAGCCCAAGGCTTTGCCTTCTGGTTTTCCACGGAACTGGTCAATTACATTGCCATGCTGCCCGTGATGCTGACCATGCCCGCCATGCCGCGCGTGCTGGCCAGGTACAAGCGCCGCAGCGACTGGCCCAGCTGGCGCGTGCAAGACATCGCACCGGTGGCAGCATTCGCCGCCAGCCTGTGGGCAGGCACGCAGCTGGGCGGTCCAGGCGTCATTCCGTACCCGGTTCCCGCCATGCTCTGGTGCGCCCTCACGTATGGTCCGTTCGCCACGGCCTGTATCACCCTGTTCTTCTCGATGTGGACCCTGATCGCCATTTCCAGCGGCACCCTGCCGATCGGCGCCAGTTTCGACAGCCAGCAGGCAGTCATGTCGCTGCGCGTTGGCGTGATCTTCACGGCGCTGGCGCCATTGACGGTAGCGAGCGTGATGGCCGCGCGCAATGCGCTGCTGGCCCGCCTGGTGCGTCTCGCCTCCCATGACTCGCTGACCCATGCGCTCAACCGGGGCGGCTTCATGACCAGTGCCGAAGCCATGCTGGCCACGACCAAGGTGCTGCGCCAACCGGTGGCCGTCCTGATGATGGATATCGATTTCTTCAAGGCGGTCAATGACCACCACGGCCACGCGGCGGGCGACGTCGTCTTGACCAGCTTCGCGCACGTCGCCCAAGGCTACCTGCGCAAGGGCGATCTGCTGGGTCGGCTCGGCGGGGAAGAATTTGCCGTCTTACTGCCCGCGTGCACCCCGGAAGCCGCTTGCGGCATCGCCCAGCGCATCTGCGACGGCTTTGCCGCCCACCCGGTAGCGGTGGGCAGCGGCGCGCCGCTGCACTCCACCGTCAGCATCGGCGTGGCATGCTGGGACAGACCATCCATTCCCATGGAAGCAATGCTCGGCGCCGCCGATGCCGCGCTCTACACGGCCAAACGATCCGGCCGCAACCGGATCGTTCGCAGCGCTTAGAGGACGCGAGTGGCGCCTGATCGAAGCGGTAGTCGGCAGGGATACCCGGCATGCGCCTGCTCAATTTGGCTGTTCTGAGCAGAGTCATCTCGACATATCAGCCTCAAGTATCCCATCTATACCGTTCCTGTTTTGTTGTCCGCTCCTGGCCGAAATCGGACGCCCACAATCACTCAAGGTGCGGCCTTGCCTGCACCCGGAACGTGCGACCGGCATCGCCGGCCGCGCATGCATCGCTCCTGCGCTTCAAGCGCCATACCTGCCCAATTCCAGCTTGGCGATGGCATTCCGGTGCACCTCATCCGGGCCGTCAGCCAGCCGCAGGGTGCGGTTGGCGGCCCACTGGTAGGCCAGCGGGAAGTCGCCCGACACGCCGGCCGCGCCGTGGGCCTGGATGGCCCAGTCCAGCACGTCCTGCGCCACGTTCGGTGCCAGCACCTTGATCATCGCGATCTCGGACTGAGCCGACTTGTTGCCGACCGTGTCCATCAGCCACGCCGTCTTCAGGGTCAACAGCCGCGCCGTGTCGATGCGGATGCGGGCCTCGGCGATGCGCTCGCGCCACACGCCCTGTTCCGACAGGCGCTTGCCGAAGGCGACGCGCGCGTTCAGGCGGCGGCACATCAGCTCCAGCGCCCGTTCCGCCACGCCGATGGCGCGCATGCAGTGGTGGATGCGGCCCGGGCCCAGGCGGCCCTGGGCGATCTCGAAGCCGCGGCCTTCGCCCAGCAGCAGGTTCGCCGCCGGCACGCGCACGTTCTCGAAGCGGATCTCGCAGTGGCCGTGGGGCGCGTCGTCGTAGCCGAAAACGGGCAGCGGACGCACGATGGTGATGCCCGGCGTGTCGGCGGGGACGAGGATCATGGACTGCTGCTGGTGCCGCGGCGCTTCCGGGTCGGTCTTGCCCATGACGATGAAGAGCTTGCAGCGCGGGTCACCCGCGCCGGAGATCCACCATTTGTGGCCGTCGATCACATACCCTTCGCCATCGCGCACGATCCGTGTGCTGATATTGGTGGCGTCCGACGAGGCCACGGCGGGCTCCGTCATCGCGAACGCGGAGCGGATCTCGCCGCGCAGCAGGGGTTCCAGCCATTCGGCCTTGTGCGCCTCGCTGGCATAGCGCTCCAGGGTTTCCATATTGCCCGTGTCCGGCGCGGCGCAGTTGAACACTTCCGGCGCCCACGGCACCCGGCCCATGATTTCGCACAGGGGCGCGTAGTCCAGGTTCGACAGGCCTTCCGGCGCGCGGGGCGAGCGTGGCAGGAACAGGTTCCACAGGCCCTGTTCGCGCGCCAGCGGCTTGAGTTCCTCGATCAGCGCGGTGGGCAGCCAGCGGTTGCCCTGGGCGCGGCCGTTCTCGTCGACCTCGGCGTAGAAGGCGTTCTCACGCGGGTAGATGTGCTGGTCCATGAAGGCCAGCAGCCTGGCCTGCAGTTCGGTGCAGCGTGCGGAATACTCGAAGTCCATGCCGTCCCCTTATGCGATTGATTTGCCCTGGGCATAGGCCCAGGCCAGTTCGGCCATCGGCCGTGCCATCTTGCCCGATTCCAGGGCCTGGGCGCTGGCGGCGGTGCCGTCCACGTAGCGCTTCATGATGCCCTGCATGATGCTGGCCAGGCGGAACATATTGAAGGCCAGGTAGAAATTGAAGTCCTGCAGGCGGATCGTGCGTCCCGTGCGCTCGGCGTAGCGGGCGATGTATTCCTGCTGCGACGGGATCCCCAGCGCCGCCAGGTCCAGGCCGGCGATGCCGCGGAACTGGCCCGGTTCGATATGCCAGCTCATGCAGTGGTAGCTGAAGTCGGCGAAGGGATGGCCCAAGGTCGACAGCTCCCAGTCCAGCACGGCCAGGATGCGCGGCTCGGTCGGGTGGAAGATCATGTTGTCGAGCCGATAGTCGCCATGCACGATGGACGTGTCGTCGCCCGGCGGGATGTGCGCGGGCAGCCAGGCGATCAGCTGGTCCATCGCGTCGATGGGTTCCGTCTGCGACGCAAGGTACTGCTTGCTCCACCGTTCGATCTGGCGGCCGAAGTAATTGCCCGGCTTGCCGAAGTCGGCCAGGCCGATGGCGGCGTAGTCGATCGTGTGCAACTGGGCGATGACCCGGTTCTGCTCGTCGTAGATGGCGGCCCGCTCGGCCGGCGTCATGCCCGGCAGCGCCTGGTCCCACAGCACGCGGCCCTCGACGAACTCCATCACGTAGAAGGCGCGGCCGATAACGTCCTCGTCCAGGCAGAGCGCATGCTGGCGCGGGGCCGGGAAGCCGGCCTTGTTCAGCGCGTCCATGACGCGGTACTCGCGGTCCACCGCATGGGCCGACGGCAGCAGCTTGGCGGCAGGCGCCGGCTTGGTGCGCAGCACGTAGCGGGCGTCGCCGATGGCGAGCTTGAAGGTGGGGTTGGACTGGCCGCCCTTGAACTGCGTGGCGCTGAGCTCGCCGGAAGCGGGGTAGCCGTCCACGTGCGCGCGCAGCCATGCATCCAGCGCCGCCGTGTCGAAGCGGTGGCGTTCCGACACGGGCTTGGTGCCCATGAATTCCTCGAACATGCTGTCTCCTGTGAATTGTTGTCTCAGGATTCTAGCGCGGAAGCGGGGAAAGAGCGAACGGCCGTGCTATTTATTTTGGTTTCAGGCGGTCAGGCACGCACGGCCGGCACGTCGTAGCGGCTGGCCTTGCCTTCCTGGACCATGAATACGATCAGCACGATCCAGCCGATCACGGGCACCAGCATCAGCAGCTGCCACCAGCCGCTGCGGCCCGTGTCGTGCAGGCGGCGGCTGCCGGCCGCCAGCGATGGCACGATGGTGGCCAGGTTGAAAACGATGGCGAGCTTGTTGCTCACGATGCCCAGCACGAAGGCGCCGATCCATAAGGCCAGCACGAACCACCAGTACTCGGAGCGGGACGCAACGCCATCGAAGGTGGCGTATTTCTTGAAGCAGGTGGAAATCGATTCAGTGAAGGTCATGTGGGCTCTCGCGGTGCCAGGCGGCATGTGGTTGATTGAACCGGAAACATACCATGCGGACAGGCTTGCAAAATACACACATTCTCACCGGGTCGCGCCGGCTCCCCGCGATTTCAGGTACTGCGCCAGCAACTGCTCCATCGTCGTGCTGCGGGTATCCGGGTGCAGCGGCGCCGGCGGCGCGAAGTTCGAGAAGCGCAGCACCCAGTCGGCCGGGGCCGTGCCTACGTCGAGGGCGTTGATGCAGCCGGGGGCCTGCGCCAGGTTGCCCAGGAACAGGCGCTGGCCCGTCAGCGCGTAGGACAGGATGGCGCGGTTGACGCCGCCGTGCAACACCAGCAGCACGGTGTCCCAACTGGTATCGGCGCGCAGCCGGTCCAGCGCGGGAAAGACGCGGTCCATCAGCTCGGCTACGGACTCGCCGCCGAGGAAGCGCTTGTGCCCGGCCACGACGCCGTCGAAGGCGCCCGTGAAGGCGTCGTGCAGCGCGTCGTCGGGAATGGCCGACAGCTTGCCGCCGCGGATTTCCACCAGCTCAGGCCACGTTTCGATGGCGATCTGCTGGCCCGTCTCGGCCAGCACGCGCTGCGCCGTCTCCACGGTGCGGGGCAGGCCGGACACGATGACCCGGTCGAAGCGCAGGCCCTGGGCGGCAAAGGCCAGGCCGGCGCTGGCGGCTTGCAGCCGGCCGTCCTCGTTGAGCGGCACCGTTTCGGGCAGGAAGGGTTTGCCGGCGGCGTCGAAGTACGTGACGCTGCCATGGCGCATCAGGTAGATGCGGCGGCGGCCGGATACGGGCGCCGGCATCAGAAGAAGACCGCCGTGCGGGTGATGATGGTGCCGTTGTTCGTGTACGGGCCGCTGGCGCGCACGGCGCCGCTGTCGGCCTTGCCGTCGTCCAGCTTGGAGTCGAGCTGCTCGGAGAAGGTGTCGGGCAGGTTGTCGAAGCGGATGCCGTTGCCGCCCCGGTTGCCGACGACGTCGTTGAACACGTACACGGCGCCGCCCTGGGCGCTCGTCATGAAATCCGTGGTGCCGTTGAACGATCCCGTGATGAAGCCGCCCAGGGCCAGGTGCTGGGGTGCCAGCTGGTATTCGGCGATCTGGCCGTCGCCGTTGCCGTTGCCGCTGGCGCCGGGCACGTGGGCGATGGCCTGGGCGTCGTCGCCCGGCAGGGCCCGGAATTTATCCTGGTAGGCATTGACGGCCGCCTGCAGCGACGTCGACTGCTGGATCACGTTCTTCACCTTGGCGTTGTCGATCAGGCTTTGCCCCTTCAGCACCCCGCCGAGCAGCAGGCCGATGATGACCAGGACGATGGCGATCTCGACCAGGGTGAAACCGGCATCCGCCTTGGTGCGAAGTTGGGGTTGTGACATGTAAAGACTCCATTGTGCAAATTCTGGGTTTTGACCCCGGGTGATTGACCATATCTTACTAGGCGGCAGGCGATTGCGCAGCAGAAACAGTGTGGTGGTCATCTCTGCCGTTCCAGTGTTTCCAGCCGGCGTTGCAGAAAGCGCACTTCGGCCGGATCGCGCACCTGCCCGCCCTGCAGCAGGGCGCCCGCGACGGCCCGCGCTGCCGCCAGTTCGCCCATGTCCTGCAGCACGAACATTTCCAGCTCGCGGGCCCAGGCCGGCGCATCGGGGGCCTGGGTCCGCACGGCGCGCGCATAGCGCCGCGCGCGCGGCAGGTCGTGCAGCCGGTGCTGGGCCAGCAGGGCTGCCTGCACCAGCCACGGCCAGCGCCGTGCCGGGTCGCCGGCAAAGGCGGCCTCGACGAAATCGAGCATGGCCCGCAGCCGCGTCGGGTCCGGTACCGCGCCATAGACCTGGATGGCCGCCGCCAGCGGATACTGGCTGCGCGGGTCCAGCAATAGCGCGCGGTTCAGCCAGCCGGCCACGCGCGCGTAGTCGAGCGCGCCCAGTGGCAGGCTGGCGCCGGCCTGTTCGTCCCACGCCTGCAGCGACAGCATCAGGACACGGGCCAGCGCGGTGTCGTCGCCCAGGCTGGCCAGGCGCAGCAGAGTCACCGGCGGCGCCGGCGGCAAGGTGGTGGCGATGGGGCGCGGCGCTGGCTGCCTGGCCTGCCACAGCACTTGCGCGGCCAGCGCGACAGCGAGCAGGACGGCGCTCCAGCGGGGGGCAGGGCGGGGCCGCATCAGAATTGCCTGCGATACAGGTCGAACAGGCTCGCCGCCACCAGCAGCAGCAGCGCCAGCGCCGTTTGCGCCAGCACGCTGCCCAGGTCGGCCAGCGTGCCGGTGCCGTACAGCAGCCATTCCGTGCGGGCGAAGCCGTCCAGCCGCGGCAGCAGCCACGCCACCGCGTCGGCAGCGCCCGTCAGCACGCGCATGCCCGGGTCGGCGCCCGTGCCATGGCCCAGCAGTTGCAGCACGGCCAGGCTGCGTGCCAGCACATAGAAGCCGAAAGTGGCGCACAGGGCCGGCGCCACATTGCCCAGTCCCAGCGCGCAGAAGGTGGCGAAGGTGGCGACGATCCACAGCTCGCACAGCAGGGTGACGGCCCACAGCAGGGCCTGCCAGAGCAGGGCAGGGGCCGGCAGCAGGAACGACACGAAGCCCAGTGCCAGCAGCGCCGGCAGCAGGGCCAGCGCGGCGAAGCCGGCCAGGCGGCCGCACAGCCAGGCGGCGCGGGGGATGGGCAAGGTCAGCAGCAGCTCGGCCTGCTTGTCCTGGGCTTCGCGCACCGTGCCGGCCACGGCCAGCGTGGCGACGATGCCGGCCGCGGCCAGCCGCAGCAGCGCGGCCAGCAGCGCCAGCCGGGTTTGCGCCGCCTCGACCAGGGCCACGCCGTGCAGGAAGGCGGCCAGCGCGGCGGCCACGGCGGCCAGCGCGGCCATCAGCCACGGTAATTGGCTGCGCCACGCTTCCAGCACCGTGCCGGCGGCGATGGTGCGGACGGTGCGCAAGGTCTTCAAGCCGTGCACGGCCGTCATGGCAGGCGTTGCGCGGCGACCATCCGGTTGAACAGGATGTTGGGAGAAAGCCACAGTACGATGTCGTCGTAGGGGCCGCCGGGCGCGGCGGCATTGTCGCTGGCGTCGCGGCCGACGAAGGCAGTGCCGTCCGTGACGCTGTTGGCCCGTTCGTCCGCGTGGACGGCCGGCGCGGCGGCGGCGCGGATGCCCAGGTCGGAAAAGCCGCCATAACCGTTGCGTCCGGACGACAACAGCACGGCGGGAATGTCGGCCGGCGCCGTTGCCGCCACCAGGTTGCCGGCCGCGTCGCGGGTGGCAATGGTAATGTCGCGCGGCGTGTTCAGCCGGAAGCGTGCCGCGCTGTCCGTGAACGCGGGCGTCACGCTGTAAAGGTAGAGGTGGCCCCAGCTGTCGAGCCGGCTGACACCAAGCGTGGCCCAGGGCAGGAAGCCGATGCGGCGGCCGCCGTTGCAGCCGTCGCCGGCCCGGTCCTCCAGGCCGCTGGCGGCGGAGGCGGCCGGGCAGGGCAGGTAGCCATTCAGCACGGCAAAGCCCATCAAGGCCTCGCGCGCTTCCTCCATCGCCCGTCGGGTATCGGCGATGCGGCGCTGTTCCAGCTGGGTCGAGATGGGCGTGATCAGCCCGCCGATCAGCAGGCCGACGACGATCAGCACGATCGCCACTTCGACCAAGGTGAAGCCGGCCGGCTGCTTGTTGTTTTTGATGGGCATCATGGCAGCAAGGGTCATGGCAGGGTCCGGGCGGCGGCCATCCGGTCGTACAGCCGGGTCAACGGCAACGCTACCAGCAGGTCGTCGAACGGGCCGCCGGGGGCGCGCGGATCGCTGGTGGTGGGGCGCTGGACGAATTCCAGCACGGCTTCGTCGTTGCGCGCTTCGTCGACATTGCCGACGGCGCCGTTGGCCTGGGGCCGGCCGTCCGCCCCCGTGCCCAGGTTGTCGCGCCCCTGCGAGTACACGACAGCGGGAGCGCAATAGGTGGCCAGGGTGCACGTTTCCTGGCCCAGCACGTAGTACAGTTCGCCGTTGCCGTCGCGCGACAGCACACGCTTCGTCGACACCGAGGACAGGCGCACGATCGGCGCCGTCGTGTACAGGGGCGTGACGCTGTAGCGCAGGCGCTTGCCCCAGCTGTCGCTGCCGTCGATGCCCAGCGTGACCCATGGCAGGAAGCCACTGCACGCCGCCTCGTCGGCGCAAGGCTCGGGCATTTCGCGGCCGTCTATGGCCGACACGGCCGGGCGGGGCAGGCGGCCGTTGGTGGCGGCGAAGCCGGTCAGCGCGTCGGTGGCGGCCGCCATGCGCACGAGCGTCTGCTGCTGGCGGCGGCGTTCGGCGTCGCCGCGGCTGAACGCGCCGATCAGCACGGCCGCGAAGGCAATGCTGGATACGCTCAGCAGCAGCAACAAGGCCGCGCCGCGCTGGCGGCGGCGGTCAACGCGCATCGACGACGGTGCCATTGGCGGGATCGTAGCTCTGGCCGGGCTTGAGCAGCACGCTGCGTCCTTCGATATCGACGGTGATGCCCTTGCCGGCCGGCGCAGCCGGCATGCGCGTCTCGTGCGGCACGCTGTCGACCCAGACGGTGGCGCTGCCGTCGCTACGGCGCACCATGCCGCCCAGGCGCACCGGTTTCGGTGCGGCCGGCGGCGGCGCGCCCACGGCGGCGGGCGGCTGCATGCCGGGCGGGATTGCCTGTGCCGGGGCGTTCTCGCCGGTTTGCGACGGACCGCGCAGGTCGGCGGCGTTGCGCTGCTGGTCCAGCCGCATGCGGTCGGCCGGCGTCGTGAACAGGCGGCCCATCGTCGTGAAGGTGGTCTGGGCCGTCGCCGGCAAGGCGCAGGCGGCCAGCAAGGCCAGCGCGGCCAGGCGGATGACGGGCCCCGTCATGGTCGTGCTCCCGTCACGCGCGTGCCGGCCGGCTGCGTCAAGGTCAGCCAGTTCAGCGTGCAGTCGGCCGTCATGCCCGGCGCCAGCGGCGTATTGCCGGCACCGGCGGCGCGGCGGATCGTGCAGGCCTGCACGGTGAAGACGCCGCGCTGGCGCAGGTCGGCCAGGAAGTTCAGCAAGTCCATTTCATGCAGCATGTCCATGTGCACCGTCATGCGGCTGCCGCGCAGCTGGTAGCGGCCCGTGGCGACGGGGCCGACCAGCTTGTAGGGCTGCTGCGGATCGATTTCATACGTCAGCGGCAACAGGTGGCGCTGTTCCTTGATCTGCCGGATCGCCTCGACCCATTCCAGCCGGTTTTCGATGCCGACGAAGTTGCGCTGGCGCAGTTCCGTGAACAGCGGCTGGTAGGTGCGGATATCCTCTTTTTCCGCCTCGACGTGGACGAAGCTCTGGCGTGCCATGTCGCGCGCGTCGCGTGCCTGCGCCTCGGCGGTGCGGGCATCGTACAGCTTCCAGTAGCTGACGACGACGCTGGCGACCGTGACCGAGGCCGTGACGGCCAGCGTGACGAAAGCCGTGCGGACGCGGCCGAAATGGCGGATCCAGAACGGCAGCGGCACACGCGGGCGCGTGTTCGGCGCGCGGCGCGTGGCCGATCCGACACCGGGCGAAGGCGTATCGATATTCATGCGGGGCGTCCCCAGGCGTTGCAGTGGGGCATCATGGCGTCCAGACCAGGTCGAGGGTGAAGCGGGCCCGGTTTTCCGCCGCGCCGGCGCGGCCGACGCTGCCGCTCAGCTTGGCGTTCGGGCGGATGTCGAAAGGCAGCTCGGCGATTTCCACGGTGACCCTGGGCAGGCTGGCCAGTTGCTGGGCGAAGGCGTTCATGCTGATCAGTACGGTCCGATAATTGTCCTTGCCGGCCAGGACCTCGGCCTGCAGCCGCAAGGTCTGCGGCGGCGCCTTCGGAATGCCCAAGGCCAGCGACGACGTCGGCGCCACCAGCGTGGGCGTGCCGGGGGCGGCGCCCGGCGCCGTTTCCGTCGGCGCGCCCGGCACGGTGGCCCGCCATTCCAGCTGGGTCAGCTGGATCTGGGGTGACTTTTCCAGCGCATCGCTGACCATCGTCAACATGTGCAGGGGCCAGGGCCCTTGCTGGGCCACCAGGCGTTCGATCTGCACGGCCGCCTTCATGTTGGCCGTCTTGTCGAGGGCGGGGGGCATGCTCGACATGCTGTTGCGGTAGGCTGCCTGGTAGTGCGCCGTTTCCGAGCGCAGGCCGCGCGCGTTGCCCTCGGCGATGTTGTAGCCGACCAGGTTCGTGACGGTCCAGGCCACGCAGACGGCGCCCAGCACGGCGCTGGACGCGTACAGGGACAGGCGCTGGCGCCACAGCAGGTAGTCGCCGCCCCGCTCGCCCAGCGGGTAGTGGCTGTCCGGCTCGCCGCGCGCCAGCAGATACAGCAGCACCTCGTCGGTACGCGTCGGTACTGCGTCCATCTGCAGCGCCGCGGCGGCGGCGTCGAGCGGCACGAAATGGAAGGTCGTGTGGGGGCCGTTCTCGCAGCTGCGGGTCAGCTGGTCGACGATGTCGGCCGGCATCAGCACCAGCACATCCAGCACTTCGTCCCGTTCCAGCAGTCGTACGCTGGTCAGGAACTGCTGCGTGCGGCTGGTCTCCGGCTCGATGGCCGTCGCCACGTCGGTGCCTTCGGTGGGCTGCACCAGGCGAGAGAACTTCAGCTGGCCGTCGCGCAGGTAGGTCTGGCGCAGCCCGCCGGACTGCTCCGTTACCAGCAGCAGGTTGGGGCGGCGCATGTCCAGCTTGTCCAGCAGGGCCGGGGCCAGCAAGGTGGCCGAGTACACGCCGGCCAGCGGCGCATGGGCCGCCTCCATCGCGTCCAGCCACGGCGTGACGAGGGCCGGGTTGGTCAGCGCCGTCAGCAGCACGATATCGTCGCGCCGGCCTTCCTCGCTGCGGCCCTGCACCAGCGCGGTGCGGAACGGGCTTTCGCGGTATTGCTGGAACAGGCGGCGCTGGCGCAGGCTGCGACCCGGCTTGCCGCCCACGTGCGGCATCAGGTGGCGCGTGAAGTCTTCCTCGATGACGTCGACGACGAGGTAGGCCGGCCGCGTGCTGTTCTCGCGCAGGTAGGCGCGGAATTCCTCGACCCCGGCCCGGGTCGCGGCAAACACGACGGGTGCGGACAGCGCGCCCCGCTGCCATTGCCAGGCCTGCAGTTGTTCGCTGGTCAGGTAGAAAAGCTGTTTTGGGAACATGTCAGATCCTGATCGCGCTGATCGTGTCGTAGATCGGCCCCAGCACTGACAGCATGATCCAGCCCAGCAGCAAGCCCAGCACCAGGGTCATGGCCGGCTCGATCATGGCCTGGACCCGCTCGACCTGTTCGCGCACTTCCCGATTGTAGAAGTAGGCGACATTGCGCAGCGCACCGTCGAGCGCGCCCGTGGCCTCGCCCACCTTCAGCATGCGGATCACCAGCTGCGGGAACAGGCCCGTCGTGGCGAACGCGGACGTGACGCTGTGCCCGTCCGAGATCAGCCGCGCCGCCCGGCGCAGCGCCTGGGCCACGACCCGGTTGCCGACGATGCCCTCGGACAGGCGGATGCATTCCAGGATGGTGATGCCCGACGCGTACATCATCGCGAAGAAGGTGGCGAAGCGGGCCAGGATGATCTTGTGCAGCACGGGCCCGACCACCCACGCATGCAGCTTGAAGCGGTCGAACGCATAGGCCGTCCGTTCGCTTCGCTCGATGCGCCAGCGCGCCGCGAACCAGGCCGCGATCGGCAGGCCGATCAGCATGTACCAGTAGCCGATGAAGATGTTCGACACCGCGATCAGCGCCTTCGTGTGCAGGGGCAGCTCGCGGCCCATGTTGCCGATGAAGGCCGTCAGCTGGGGCACCAGGTAGATCATCAGGAAGAACGTCACGGCCGTGACGACGACCAGCACGACGCTGGGGTAGGTGACGATCTTCTTGGTCTGGGCGGCCAGCTCGTCCTGCCACTTCAGGCTGTCCGACAGGTCGCGGAACACCTCGTTGACCTTGCCGCTGGCCTCGCCGGCGCGCACCAGGCTGGTGAATGTCAGGTCGAACACGTCCGGGTGGGCCGCCAGCGCCGCCGACAATTGCAGGCCGCCCTCGATGCTTTCGATCAGGTCCGTGATGATCTCGCGAAAGCGCAGGTGGTCCATATTGTCGCGCAGGTCGTTCAGCGCTTCCAGCAGCGGCACGCCGGCGCTGGCCATCTGTTCCATGTGGAAGCAGAAATTGATCAGGTCGCGCAAGGTGACGGCGCGGCGTCCCAGCGCACCGGGCGCCTGCACCCGCTGGCGTGCCTGGCGGTAGTCGATCAGGTCCAGTTCCATGCGCGACAGGCGCAGCTCCAGGTCGAGCGCGTTGAGCGCGTCGATATTGCCCGGCACGATCTGGCCGCTGGCATCCATGGCCCGGTACAGGAAGTTCGGCATGTCAGGACAGCCTGTCCGTCAGGTCGACCACGCGCGACACCTCGTCCAGGGTCGTCACGCCTTCCAGCACGCGCCGCATGCCGTCGTCCACCAGGGTGCGGAAGCCGCTGGCGTTGGCCGCCTTGCGCAGTTCGCGCAGCGAGGCGCGGCGGGCCACCAGCTCGTCGAGCTCGGCGTTCATGCGCAGCAGTTCCATGATGGCCAGCCGGCCCCGGTAGCCGTGGTGGGCGCAGCGGTCGCAGCCGACGGCCCGGTACAGGGTGGCGGGCGGGGCGTCCGGGGCCAGGCCCAGCAGGCGGCGCTCCAGCGTATCGGCCGTGAAAGGCTCGCGGCAGTGGGGGCACAGCCGGCGCACCAGGCGCTGGGCGATGATGCCGATGATATTGCCGGCCAGCACGTCGGCAATGACGCCAATATCGAGCAGGCGGGGAATCGCGCCCACGGCCGAGTTGGTGTGCAGGGTCGAGAACACCTGGTGCCCCGTCATCGCGGCGGCCAGCGCCATGTCGGCCGTTTCCTTGTCACGGATCTCGCCCACCAGGATCACGTCCGGGTCCTGGCGCAGGATCGAGCGGATGCCGTCGGCGAAGCCCAGCTTGGTCGATTCGTTGACCGAGGTCTGGCGGATCATGCTCATCGGGTATTCGACCGGGTCCTCCAACGTCATGATGTTGACGTTTTCCGTATTGATGTGGTTCAGGATCGAATACAAGGTCGTCGTCTTGCCGCTGCCGGTGGGTCCCGTGACGAGGATCAGCCCGTCCGGCCGGGCGATCATCAGGCGCAGCACGTCCAGCTCCTGCTCGGCCAGGCCCAGCCCGTCCAGCGGCACGATGCCCTTTTGCCGGTCCAGCACGCGCAGCACGAAGTTCTCGCCGTGCGTGGTGGGCTGGGCGCTGGCGCGGAAGTCGATCTGGCGCCCGGAAAAGCGGATGGCGATGCGGCCGTCCTGGGGCGCCCGCGTTTCCGCGATATTCATGTTGCTGATGACCTTCAGGCGCACGGCCATGGCCGGCCAGTAGGACTTGTGCAGGCTGCGGATCTGCCGCAGGATGCCGTCGATGCGGTAGCGGATGCGCAGGAAGCCCTGCTCGGGCTCGAAGTGGATGTCCGAGGCGCCGTTCTGCACGGCGTCGGCCAGCAGCGCGTCGATCAGCCGCACCATCGGGTGGCTGTACTCGTCGGACGTGCCCTGGTAGGGCACCTCGCCCGTCTCGATCTCATGCAGGATGCCGTCGATCGACAGCTCGAAGCCGTAGTACTGGTCGATGGCGCGCTGGATGTCCGATTCGTTGACCAACAGCGGCGTGATCGTGATGCCCTTGACGAGCATCGCGTGGATCTGGTCCAGCGCCACGATATTGCTCGTGTTCGACATCGCCAGCACCAGGTTGTCCGTATCGCGCTCGTAGACGATGGGGAAGACGCTGTAGCGCTTGGCCACGTCCTTCGGGATCAGCTTCAGGGCGATGCCGTCCACGACCAGGCTGTTCAGGTCGGCGGACTGGGTGTTCAGGTTTTCGCTGAGCGCCTCGCGCACGGTGGCTTCGGTGACGAAGCCCAGCGAGATCAGCAGGCGTCCCAGCGGCTCGCTGCTGCGTTTCTGCTCGGTCAGGGCGATGCGCAGCTGGTCTTCGCTGATGACGCCTTTTCTGATCAGTTGCCGGCCGAGGGGTATTTTTTCTGCTTGTACCATGTAGCAATCAGTTATTGCCGGCCGGCGGCACGGTCGGCGCAGCGTCCGCCGACGTGGCAGCAGTCGTTTCCTGGTTCGTGCCGGGGCGCGCGGCGGCCTGCAATTCCTGCAGGCGGCGTCGCACGGCATTGCGGTCGAAACCGCTTGCGCCAGGCAGCGCCAGCGCCTTCTGGTAGTAGGTGACGGCCAGGCGGCCCTGGTTCAGCCGGTCCAGCCCGACGGCCAGGTTGAACGCATAATCGGGATTGCCCGGCGCCGCCGTAAAGGCCTTGAAGAAGTTCTGCTGCGCTTCCGGCCAGCGGCCCTGGCGCGCATACAGGTTGCCCAGGGCGAACAGCACGGGGGCCGCGTCCGGGCGGGCCTTCAGCACCTCGTTCAGGCGCGACTCGGCCCGGGTGGCGTCGCCGCCGCGCATGGACACGAGGGCCGCCAGCGCATCCGGGTCGCTTGGATTGAGCTGCAGCAGGCGGGCGTAGATGGTGGCGGCCTGCTCGCCCCGGTTGTCGCGCAGTGCCACGGCGGCGCTGCCCAGCAGGGCGTCGCGGTTGTTCGGGTCTTGCCGCAGCGCGATATCGTAATGGCTGCGCGCCGTGGCGTAGTCGCCCGCCGTGAAGGCGGCGTAGGCGTTCTGTATCACCGGGTTGATCGCGGCGCCGTTGTTGCGCACGATATGCACGTCGCCCGTGTCGGGCACGGCGGCGGCGGGCGTGCCGCCGACGGCAGGCGACGCGGGTGCGCGCGTTGCCGCCGCTTCCGCGATGCGGGCATTTTCCGCCAGCTGCTGGCGCGCCATGTATTCCGCCTCGGCCCGCTGTGCTTCCGGGTCGATGGCCATGCCGGGGGGTGGCGCCGTGACGCCGGCCGGCATCGCCGCCCGGCCCTGGGGAGCGGGCTGGGAAAAGGCAGCCATGCCTTCGTCGGACCGCCGCTGGGCCTGGTCGGCGGCGGCCTGTTCCTGCGGCGTGGCGGCCTGGCCGAAGGGCTGGGCCACGGGCGCGACGACGATGCCGGTGGCACCCGTGGCGCTCGGCGGCGGCATCGGCACCATCGGCAGGGCGGCACCCGGGCCGGGGGCGGACGTCGCCTTCCAGTACACGTAGGCGAACATCGTCACGATAATCAGGAGAATGCCGGCCAGCGCGGCAATGCGCAGCCGCGGCAGGTTCGGGTTGACGGGCCGCGCATACGACGCGCCGACCCGGCCCGGCCTGGCGGCCGTTTCCGCACCCGGCTCGGCGGCGGCGGTGTCGGCCGCCCTCGCGGACCCGGCCGGGGAAGGGCGGGGCGGCGGCGAGGCGGGCGGGGCAGCTTCCTTGCGGGTGCCCTGCGTTTCATGGCGGGCCTGCGGCGGCACGGGATCGTGGGCCGCCTCGACGGCAGGCACCAGCGGAATTTGCGGCTCCAGCGGCGGCGCCGGCACGGCAGGCCGATCGAGCGGCTCCAGCGGCTCCAGGCCCAGTTCCGTGCCGGATGCGGCAACGTCGGCGCGCGGTGGCGACGCGGATACAGGCGGCTGCGGCGTGGCGGCGGCCGGCGGCAGCAGCGGCTCCAGCGCCAGGCCGTCGGCCTCGTGCGCGTCTTCCGGCGGCAGGCCGTCGTGGTGCAACCGTTCCGCTTTTTTCAGCGCCTGCATCAGGAGACTCATGGTTGTCCCGCCGGTACCGGCGCCGTCGTGTAAGGGTGCCGGTTCAAGGGTTCATTGCCGGGCAGGAGATAACGCAAGTCCTTGTAGTCGCCTTCCATCGTGGGATTCTTGACGACGATGGCGCGCAGGAAGATCACCAGCTCCGTCTTGACGGTGCCTTCGTTGCGGTGGGCGAACAGGTTGCCCAGGCCCGGAATCGCCGACAGCAGCGGAATGCCGTTCTTCGTGTTGTCGACGGAATCCTGCATCAGCCCGCCCATGACGGCGGTCTGGCCGCTGTGCACCTTCATCACCGATTCCACCTCGCGCGCCTGGATCACGGGCACCTGGCTCGTGACGCCGGCACGGGCCAGTTCCGGGTTCGGGTCCTGCACATAGCTGACGATGCGCGTGATGGTGGGGCGCACATTGATGGTCACTTCGTCGCTGTCGGAAATCTGCGGCGTGACGCTCATGACGAAGCCCACCGGCACGGTTTCCACGCGCGATTCATAGGTGGCCGGGGTCGCGATGCCGCCCGAGGAATTCTGGATCGCCGGCGTCACCTTCAACGTGAAGAAGATGTTGTTGTCGACCACTTTCAGCAGGGCCGTCTGGTTGTTCATCACGCTGATTTTCGGGCTCGACAGCACTTGCACCTTGCCGAACGATTCGAGCAGGCTGACGGCCGCGGCGATATCGCCCAGCTTGGTGACGGGATTGGTGTAGTTAAACGTCAGCACGCCCGTCGTCAGGCCGCTGAAGCCGCTCGAAGGCGACTTCGTGATGTCGCCCATGCTCAGGGTGGACTCGCCGTTGCTGCTGATGCGCTTCCAGTTGATGCCTTGCTGGTACTGGTCCGACAGGCGCACTTCCAGGATGGTCGCCTCGATCATCACCTGGCGCTTCGACGCGCTCTGCACGATATCGAGGAACTCGCGCACCTTCTCGTGCTGGCGCCCCGTGGCGCGCACGGCGATCAGGCCGCTCTCGGCATTGATGATGACGGACGGCGCCGCGCGCTGGGCCGTGCGGGCCGTCTGGGCCGCGCTGGCCTGGGCGCCCGGGAAACTGGTGTCGCCCTGCGGCGTGGCGGCCCCGGAGATGCCTGCCTGGCCCGGCGGATTGTAGGCCTGCGGGTAGCCGGCACCGGGCTGGCCCGGGCCGCCTGGCAATTGAGCACCCTGGGCGGCCGGCGCGGTCTGCTCGCGCAACTGGGCCAGCGGATCGGCCAGCGCGTCGTTCAGGTTGGTCGGGCGCAGCATGTCGCGGATATTCTTTTCCAGGCTGTACCAGAAATTATTGTCGGCCCGGTTCGTGACGGAGGTCGTGGAATTATTGTTGCCGCTGGTCGACAGGCTGGTGCCGGCGTTCGGGATGGTGCCCTGACCCGTGTTCGAACCGCTGGTGCTGGTGTTGGTGGTGCCGGCCGAGCCGCCCGTGGTGGAAATCTGCGTGGCGATATTGACGCTGCTGCTCGTGCTGCGGGCGATGTTGACGTAGTCGATCTTGTAGTTGCGCCAGTGCGGCTGGTCCGGCAGCACCAGCAGGGTGCCGTCGTTGAGCTCGTAGCGCATGTCGACCTGGCGCGAAATCCGGTCGAGCAGTTGCGGCAGGGTCTGGTCCAGCGCGTTCAAGGTCACCTCGCCTTCGATGGCGGGGTGGATGTCGATGTTCAGGCCGGCATCGCGCGCCAGCGCAAACAGCACCGACGCCACGGGGAGCCGGTGCACGGTGACGCTGTAGGTCTCCGTCTTGCGGCTGGCCTGGGGCGGCGGCAGGACGGGACTTTGCTGGACGGGCTCGGGGATGACGCCGGGCGGCCGCTGGGGTTCGCTGACGTGGGCCGGCGAGATCGGCAGCTTAGGCGTGGCGCATGCCCCCAGGAGTGAGCAGAGCAGAGTTGCCGCGACTTTATTCATTGTGTGCCGAGGGGTATTGATTTGCTGTAAAGGCAATAATCATCTTACAAATCGCGCCAAACATCAATTGTGTTTGTGCATCGTCGCCGATTGCGGCCACCCGCGCCGGCCTTTCCGGCAGCGAAACGGGCAATGAAACAGGTGTTGCATCGGCATGTGCCCGCAGCGGCCATACCAGCCACAGCAGAAGTGCCGCCGCCCCCGCCACGGCCACGCCGCCCGCCAGCCAGGCTGGACGGCGGCTGTTCGGTGCCGCGAAACTGCATTCGGCCACGGCCAGGCGCACATGCCGCGCCGTCACGGCCACGGCCTCGTCGGCATAGGCGGCCATCATGGCCTTGTCGGCAATAATATTAATGCGCCGCACGATGCCGCCGGAGGCCCGGGCGATATGCCGCACGGCCCCGGCACTGAACAGGGGACCGCCAGTATACCCCGCCGCGCGCAAGCGGCACAGCAGGAAGGCGGGCACCAGTTCACGCGGCAGGGGCGGCACGAAGAAACTGTGGGTGATCCGCTCGGACAACTGGCGCATGCGGGGCAGGGCCAGGTGCTCGTCCAGCTCCGGCTGGCCGAACAGCACGATCTGCAGCAGCTTGTGGCTCGACGTCTCCAGGTTCGTCAGCAGGCGCACGGCTTCGAGCGTGTCGAGCGGCATGGCCTGGGCTTCCTCGACCAGCAGCACGACCTGGCGCCCCCGCGCGTGCCGGCGGATCAGGTCGGCATTCAGCAGGCGCAGCACTTCGTCGGCGCGCCGCCCGCCCGCGTCCAGGCCCAGTTCGGCGGCGATGGCGAACAGCACACCGTCCGGGTCGAGCCGCGGATTGACCAGGTAGATGGCGTCGATATGGGGCGGCAGGCGCCCCGCCAGCATGCGGCACAGCATGGTCTTGCCGCTGCCCACCTCGCCCGTCACCTTGATGATGCCTTCGCCGTGCGTGACGGTGTATAGCATGGCGTCCAGCATGTCGGCACGGCTGTGGCCGCCATAAAAGAAGGCGGGATTCGGCGTGATCGAGAACGGCGCGCGGTGCAGGCCGAAGTGCTGCAGGTAGACGGTACTCATGCGATGGCGGCCAGGAAGGCCTGTTCCAGGTCGGCCGCGCCGAAGCGCGCGCGGCAGGCGGCGGCGGTGCCATCGAAGCGCAGGGCGCCGTCGTGCAGGATGACAATGCGGTCGCACAATTCGTCGATATCGGCCAGCGCGTGCGAGGTCATCAGCACCGCCGCGCCGTCCTCCCGCGCCTGGCGCAGGGCCCGCTTGAACAGGGCGCGGGCCTGCGGGTCCAGGCCGCTGGCGGGCTCGTCCAATACATACAGCTGCTTGTCCAGCAGCAGGCAACCGGCCAGCGCCAGCTTTTGCACCATGCCTTTCGACAGCTGGCGCACGGGCCGGTCCAGCGCTGCCGGGTCCAGGTCCAGCGCTGCCAGCATGGCCGCGCGCCGCACCGTATCGCGCGGCTGGCCGTGCAGCGCGGCCAGGTAGCGCAGGTATTCGTTGCCGCTCATATAGGCGGGCGGGTTGCACCGTTCCGGCAGATAGGCCAGCGGGGCCCGGGCCGATGGCTGCCGGTGGCCGAGGCCGAACAGGGCGATGCTGCCGCCGTCGAGGCTGCACAGGTCGAGCAGGCACTTCAGCAAGGTAGTCTTGCCGGCGCCGTTGACGCCGGCCAGTCCGACGCATTCGCCGCGCGCCAGGCCCAGCGAGATACCATTCAGTATCGGCTGGCCGCCATGGCGTTTGACGACGTCGGTTAGACGCAAAGCGAACTCGGGCATGTCAGACGATCAAATAGTGACGATCCGCCACTGTAGCAAAGATCAGACGAAGTGCGCTAGCCGGCAATGACCTTCGGGCACAATGAGCATACAATGCGCCGATACTTGATTTAGGGGAACATTCGTTATGGCAAGGCCAGAGAAGGTAAGACTGGGCGAAATCCTGGTGCAGCAGAAGCTGCTGTCGGAAGAACAGCTGGGCCTGGCTTTGGCGGAGCAGAAACGCAGCGGCCGCAAGCTGGGCCGCGTGTTTATCGACAGCGGCTACGTCACCGAGGAGCAGATCGCCGGTGCGCTGGCACGCCAGCTGAACATCCCCTACATCAACCTGAAGTTCTACAATATCAACGCGGACCTGGTGCGGCTGCTGCCGGAAACCCAGGCCCGCCGTTTCCGCGCGCTCGTGCTGGAAGACCGCCATGGCGCGCTGCTGGTGGGGATGTCCGACCCCACCGACCTGTTCGCGTACGACGAGATCGCCCGGCTGGTAAAGCAGAACATCGAGCTGGCCGTCGTCAACGAGACGGAAGTGCTGGCTGCCATCGACCGCATCTACCGCCGCACCGAGGATATTACCGACCTGGCGCGCGAGCTGGAGCAGGAGATGGGCGACGTGTCCGTCGACTTCGGCGCGCTGGCCGTCAACCCGGGGCTGGAAGAGGCGCCCGTCGTCAAGCTGCTGCAGTCCGTGTTCGACGACGCGGCCCAGGTACGCGCCTCGGACATCCATATCGAGCCGCAGGAGAACCGCCTGCACATCCGCTTCCGCATCGACGGCGTGCTGCACCTGCAGACCCAGGCCGACATCAAGATCGCGCCGGCCCTGGCGCTGCGCCTGAAGCTGATGAGCGACCTGGACATTTCCGAGAAACGCCTGCCGCAGGATGGCCGCTTCGCCGTGCGCGTCAAGAACACCCGCATCGACGTGCGTATTTCGTCGATGCCCACGCAGTTCGGCGAATCCATCGTCATGCGACTGCTGAGCCAGGGCAACACGAACCTGCGCCTGGACGCCATCGGCATGCCGCGCCCCATGATGGAGAAATTCCGCGCCATCGTGCAGCGCCCGAACGGCCTCGTCCTGGTGACGGGGCCGACCGGTTCGGGCAAGACCACCACCTTGTACAGCGCGCTGGCCGAGCTGAACTCGGTGGAGAAAAAGCTCATTACCGTGGAAGACCCCGTCGAATACCGGCTGCCCGGCATCAACCAGGTGCAGGTCAACGAGAAGATCGAGCTCGATTTTGCCCGCGTGCTGCGCTCGGCCCTGCGCCAGGACCCGGATATCGTGCTGGTGGGCGAGATGCGCGACCAGGAAACGGCCCAGATCGGCCTGCGCGCCGCCATGACGGGTCACCTGGTGCTGTCGACCCTGCACACGAACGATGCCGCCAGCACGCCGCTGCGGCTGATGGACATGGGCGTGCCCCGCTACATGGTGGCCAGCTCCTTGCAGGCCGTGCTGGCCCAGCGGCTGCTGCGCGTCATCTGCGAAAGCTGCACCACCGAGTACACGCCCACGCCGACGGAGCTGGAATGGCTGCGCCTGGAGCTGAACGACAAGGTGGGCATGGCAAAATATTTCCATGGCAAAGGCTGCTCCCATTGCAACGGCATGGGCTACCGGGGCCGGACCGGCGTGTATGAGCTGCTGGAAATGACGAGCGCCGTCGTCGACGCCGCCAACGATCCGGACCCGGCCCATTTCCTGAAGGCGGCCGAGCAGGCCATGGCCGGCCAGACCCTGCGCCGCCACGCCGTCCAGCTGGTCATACAGGGCCGCACGACCATCGCCGAGGCCATGCGCATCAGTAACCAGCAGGAAGAGTAATGCCATTCTTCGCTTACAAGGCACGTAACGGCAAGGGCGAGCTGCTGCAGGGCGTGCTGGAAGCGGCCGACCCGGGCGCCTGCGCCGACCAGCTGATGGGCACGGGCGCCACGCCCGTGGAAATCACCGTCACGCGCCAGCCCGCCGGCGACGTCGAGGGCATGTGGGCCCGGCTGACGGAAAAGAAAGTCACGCCGCTGGACGTGCAATTGTTCTCGCGCCAGATGTACACCCTGCTCAAGTCGGGCGTGCCCATCATGCGTGGCCTGGCCGGCCTGCAGGAATCGGCCATCTCGAAATCCTTCGGCAAGGTCATCCGCGACCTGCGCGAATCGCTCGACGCGGGGCGCGAGCTGTCGGCCGCCATGCGGCGACATCCGCTCGTCTTCAATAATTTTTATTTGTCCATGGTGCGGGTGGGGGAAATGACGGGCCGGCTCGACGAGGTGATGCTGCGCCTGTTCGACCACCTGGAATTCGACCGGGAAATGCGCTCGCGCGTGAAAAGCGCCGTGCGCTACCCCATGTTCGTCGTCATCGCCATGGTGGCAGCGATGATCATCGTCAACGTGTTCGTCATCCCCCAGTTCGTCAAGGTATTCGAAAGCTTCCATGCCGAACTGCCCCTGATGACGCGACTGTTGATCGCCGGCTCGAACTTCACGATCAATTACTGGTATGTACTGCTCGGTGGCACCGTCGGCGCCTTTTTCGGCATTCGCGGCTGGATGAACACGGTGGAAGGGCGCCTGAAGTGGGACCGCTGGAAGCTGCGGCTGCCGGTGGCCGGCAAGATCGTCCACAAGGCCACGATGGCCCGATTCGCCCGCAGCTTCTCGCTGGCGGCCCGCAGCGGCGTGCCCATCGTGCAGGCGCTGACGGTGGTGTCGCAGACGGTCGACAACGCCTACCTGTCGCAGCGCGTCGAGGCCATGCGCGACAGCGTGGAGCGGGGCGAGAGCATCCTGCGCACGGCCGTGACGGCCGGCATCTTCACGCCCATCGTGCTGCAGATGATTGCCGTTGGCGAGGAGTCGGGCTCGCTGGACGACCTGATGGACGAGATCGCCCAGATGTACGAGCGCGAAGTGGATTACGAACTGAAGACCCTGGCCTCGCAGATCGAGCCCATCATGATCGCCTTCCTGGGCGCCATGGTGCTGGTGCTGGCGCTGGGCATCTTCCTGCCCATCTGGGACCTGGGGCGGGTCGCCCTGCGCAAGTGACGACATCTGCCGCCCGCCGCCGGCAGCGCGGCGCGTCGCTGCTGGAACTGGCCGTCTGCGTCATCGTGTTCGTCGTGCTGACGGGCGTGCTGCTGGACCGGGTGCTGCGTTACCGGGCGGAGGCCGAGCGGGCGGACGTGGTGCGCCAGGTGGCGACCTTGCGCAGCCTGCTGCTGGTGCGGGTGTTACAGGCCGAGATCGCCGGTGATGCAGCCGCCGTCGAGGCACTGGTCGGCTCGAACCCGGTGGCGCTGCTGCAGACGCCGCCGCTGTACTATCGAGGCGAATTCGACAATCCAGATGAACAAGCTTTGGGCCCGGGCAGCTGGTATTTCGACAGAAAACAACAGAAACTTGTTTATCTATTCACGGGAAAGAAAAGTTTTCGTACGGGAACACCGACAAGGTGGGCATTCACGATAAAATTCACTCGCTTGCCCACGAACAACGCCAAGCCGCCAGGGACACCACCACTCGTTGGCAGTGTCGCCCTGACCCAGGTAGACGGTTGACCAGAATGCAAATCATCCTCGTGTAGCTTCCGTCGCAAATTACTTTCTTTACGCTGGAGATTCAAATGCAATTCAAACAAGTGGGTTCGCTGAGCCGTTCCAAACAAGCAGGTTTCACCCTGATCGAACTGATCGTCGTGATCGTCATCCTCGGCATCCTGGCCGCCACCGCGCTGCCACGTTTTGCCGACATGGGTAACGATGCCCGCCTGGCCAAGATGCAGGCCGCCCGCGGTTCCGTGCTGAGCGCGATGAATATTGCGCATGGAGAAGCGCTGGTACGTGGCGGCAACCCGGCAACCATCGCAATGGAAGGCGCAACGATCGACATGGTCAACGGTTACCCTGCAGCCACCGCTGCCGGCATCGGCGAGGCGGCCGGCCTCGGCACTGACTACGCTATTACCGTGGCAGGCACGGTCGCCACGATCGCCGACCGCAATACGGCGGGGTGCAACTTCACCTACACGGCTGCCGCAGCCAATGCGCAGCCAACCGTGACCGCGCCAGCCCTGGGCAACTGCTGATCAAACGCCTGACCGCCCCGCGAGGGGCGGTCTCGATCGCCACGTGACCTGCGCCAACGCCGAAGTGACACCGACCCGACTGCCCGGCAACCATGCCGGCCAGTCGGGTTTTACCTTGGTGGAACTGATCATCGTGATTGTCGTGATCGGCATCCTGGGCGTGTCCGCGGCCCGCTACTTCAACCGCGCCACGTTCGATGCAGCCGGGTATTCGAATCAGGTCGGCTCCCTGATCCGCTACGGCCAGAAACTGGCCATCGCCCAGAACCGCAGCGTCTTCGTGCGGCTGAACGGGAGCAGCGTGGCCCTTTGCTACGATGCGGCGTGCACGGCAGGGAATCTGGTACAGTCGCCTGGGGGCAACAATGGCGGCAGTGCGGCCACCCGCCAGCATTGCGCGAACGACAGCTGGGCCTGCGAGGGCCTGCCTGCCGGCCTGGCCATCACGGCCCACCCCACCTTCTATTTCGATGCAGCCGGGACCCCATTTGCCCTTGCCGATGTCCAGCCCACGCTCGTTTCCACCTTCGCTCCCTTGTCCGTGCAGGTCAGCGGCAACGGCATCGTGCTGGCGACCCGGATCGAGGCGGCCACCGGGTATGTCCATTAAGGCGCAGGCGCAGATACGGGACGCGCGCCAGCGGGGGCTGACGATGATCGAACTCATCATCTTCATCGTCATCGTCAGCGTGGCCGTCGTCGGCGTGCTGCAGGTGATCGCGTTGAACACGGCCCGCAGCGCCGACCCGATCCGGCAGAAGCAGGCCCTGGCCATCGCCGAGGGGCTGATGAACGAGATCCGTTCGGCCGGCATGAGCCTGTGCGATCCCAAGGATCCGAACTACGGCGCCGTTCCCGCCGTTGCCTGCGCGACCACGGACAATGTCGGGCCGGAGGCGGACAACGTGGCCCGCCCCTTCGACAATGTGAACGACTACGTCACCGCCTACGGCACGCCACGCGTCTATGCGACCGATGCCGCCGGCAACGACTTTCCCGCCGGGTACACGGCCAGCGTGACGATCACGCAGCCGAATCCCTTTAATGGCGTGGCGGCCGGCGCCACGTCCCTGATCAGCATCGCCGTCACCTACGGCGGCAGCAGCACCGTGCTGGCCAGCTACCGGATCCGATGACGGCCATGAGGAACCTTGCCCGCCGCCAGCGCGGCTTCACCCTGGTCGAGGCGATTGTCGTCATCGTCATCACGGGCATCGTCGCGTCCTTCGTTGCCGTGTTCATCCGCCTGCCCGTGCAAAGCTATGTCGACACGGCCGCCCGCATCGCGCTGGCCGACACGGCCGATACGGCGCTTGGTCGCATCAACCGCGAGCTGCGCCTGGCCTTGCCCAACAGCGTGGTCGTCGCCAACGGCAACACGGCGCTGCAGTTCGTGCTGACCAAGGCGGGCGGGCGCTATGTCGACGTCAATAATCTCCCACCGGCCACCGTGCTGCCGCTGCGCTTCGACGGGGCGTCGACCCAGTTCGATATCGTCGGCCCCGCGCCCACCGGCCGCGCCGCCATCGCGCCGGGCGACTGGCTGGTCATCAACAACACCGGCGCGGCGCCGGCCAACGTGTATGCGCTAAACCGCAACAACGTCGTATCCATCACGGCCATCGCCGGCAACCGCGTCAGCTTGGCCGGCGGCTTGCCGCTGGCAGCAGCGGCACCGCCGCCATACCGCTTCCGCATCGCCGTCGGCACCGTCACCTACCTGTGCAGTAACAATACGCTGACGCGCTATTTCACCCCGGGCATCCCGACGTCCGGCGTGGCGACCGTTGGCAACCTGGGCACGCCGGCCGTACTGGCCGACCGCGCCACCTGCGCCTTCCACAACCTGCCGCTGCCCACCCAGGCCGGCACGGCGCTGGTAACGGCGTCGCTGCAACTGACGTCCACCGGCGGCGAAACCGTCAAGCTCGTGCGCCAGACCCAGGTGGAGAACCTGCCATGAACGGATCGACCGTCGCGCGCCGGCTGCGCCGCAGCCGCGGTGTCTCCATCGTCACCGCCATCTTCCTGCTGGTGGTGCTGTCCGGCATCGGCGCGGCCATCGTCACCTTGACGACGGCGCAGCACACCAGTTCCGCCTACGAGCTGCTGGGTGCGCGCGCCTACGAGGCAGCCCGGACCGGCGTGGATGTGTCGATGCACCGGCTGACCAGCGCCGCCAACACCTGCACGGGGGTGGCGGAAAACCTGGTGATGCCGGCGCCGCTGGCGCCGTTTACCGTCACCGTCACGTGCAGCCGCACGGCCCTGCTGATGAACGACGGCGTCACCGACCTGACCCCCGTGCGCATCACGGCCACGGCCTGCAACCAGCCCACGGGGGCGGGAGCCTGCCCGAATCCGGCGCCGGGCCTCGATTATGTCCAGCGCGTCGTGCAGGCCACGCTGTGAAAAGGATCCCCCCGATGTGGATGACCCGCCTTGCCAGCGCATTGCTGACATTGCTGTTGCTGATGCCGGCCGCCCGCGCCGACACGCCGATCACATTGTTCAAGAGCTTTGCCGGCACCGTCAATTTCACGGGCACGCAGGAGTCGCTGCGCACCAAGGCCAACGGCAACGACGCCTGTTCCATCGCCACCAGCGTGACGATGACCTTGTCGGGCCTGCCCACGGGATCGACCGTGCTGGCCGCCTACCTGTACTGGGCCGGTTCGTCCAGCACGCCCGACTACACGGTCACGTTCGACGGCAAGCCCACGACGGCGCCCACCAACCGGCAATACACGTCGACCACGGTCGGCTACAACTACTTCGCTGCCGCGGCCGACGTGACGGCCCAGGTCAAGGCCAAGGGCAATGCCGATTACACGGCCACGGACCTGACGGTGGACCGCAGCAGCCTGTTCTGCGCTGTGCAGGGCGTGCTGGGCGGATTCCAGCTGCTGGTGGTCTACAACACCAACGATGCGCGTGCCACCTTCCGCGTGCTGAACGTGTATGAAGGCCTGCAGTACATCCGCAACTCGCAGGTGGAGCTGACCTTGGCGAACTTCCTGACGCCGTCGCCGCTGGGCACGCAAACGGGCAGGGTTGGGGCGCTGACGTGGGAGGGCGATTCCTCGCTGTCCGGCGGCGGCGAGAACTTGCTGTTCAACGGCAACCAGCTGGTGGACAGCCTGAACCCGGCCGGCAACCAGTTCAATTCCGTCAGCAATATCAACAACGACCAGAACTCCTTCGGCATCGACTTCGATGCCTACACCATCGCGTCGCCCATCATCGCCAGCGGCCAGCGCTCGGCCAAGACCATTTACCAGTCCGGCAACGACCTGGTGCTGATGAACGCGGAAATCATCGCCGCGCCGAACGTCCAGGCCACCGACCGGGCCATCGCGATGACCCTCGAAGGCCCGCTGGTGGAGTCCACCACGACGGCCTACAAGCTTGTGGTGTCGAATAACGGACCGCTGGCGGAGTCCGGCCCCATCGTTGTCACCGATACCTTGCCGGCTTCGCTGATCGTCGGCACGCCCAGCGGCACGGGCTGGAGCTGCGTGAAGTCGGGCCAGACCGTCACGTGTACCTACGACACGACGAAGAAGATGGCGGTGGACGAGAAGCTGCCGGCCATCACGATTCCCGTCACGCCGGTGCGCGGTATTTCCGGCCTCGTCACCAACAGCGCCACCGTCGGCGGCCCCCTGTTCGATTACTACGACGCCAACGACACGGCCACCTTGAGCGTGCGCGCCGGCCTGGGCGACTTCACGCCGCAGTTCATGTTCACGACGGCGCCATGCGTGCATAACAAGCCCTTCGGCGACCCGGAGCAGACCTGCAGCCCCGTCGACTTCGACCCGTCGCTGGCCAATACGGACCTGCGCATGTATATCTCGTATGTCGTCAAGGGCGTGCCGACGGCCATGTCGAACGCCGACACCACCTTGCGCATGAAGTTCGCGCTGACCTGCCACAACCCCACCACCAACGCGGGCGTGCGGGCGACCTACAACATCAGCAGCACGGTCCTGAGCTTGCCGCTGTGCGAGAACGCGGGCGCCGTTCCCGGCCAGGCGTCCAGCACGTGGAGCGGCTTGAACAACATCGTCTTCGGCGCCGGCACGCCCAGCACCAAGGTGGAATTCCAGCTGCGCTACCAGGACGTGGGCCGGGTCGAGTTGCTGGTGTCGGACAGCGATGGCCGGCTCGGCTCCACCGGCTCCTTCGTGTCGCGGCCGGAGAAACTGCTGCTGCAGGCGCCGTCGTATAACGCCGCCACCACGCCGGCGCTGGCCACCAATGCCAAGTCCTTCGTGGCGGGCGATCCGTTCGCGCTCTCCGTGCAGGCGATGATGCCCGGATTGAGCACGCCGGCGCCGAACTTCGGCCGCGAAACCGACCCGGTCAAGGTGCTCGTCACGGCCACGCCGGCGGCCACGGCCTCCGGGCCCATCCCGGCCATGGTGGTGGGCCGCGCACCGGACGATTACTTCGACCCGGTGCCGTTCCGGGGCAGCTTCAACGCCTTCGCCGGCGGCGTCGCCACCGGCAGCAACTTCGCCTACGACGACGTCGGCGTGCTGCAGCTGGACGCGGCGCTGGAAGGCAAGGACTACCTGGGCAGCGGCAACGTTGCGGCCTCCTTCGTCAACGTGGGGCGCTTCGTGCCGGCCTACTTCAACACCATCGTCAAGGGTCCGATGGCCTGCGTGACGGCGGCAGGCTGCCCAATGGCCGTGACCACGCCCGCCACGGCCATCGAAACGATGGCATATTCCGAGCAGCCGTTCGAAGTGGAAGTACAGGCCATGGGCCGCGCCAACAACGTCCTGCAGAACTACCGGCTCGAACTGGCGCGCGACGTGACCTTGTCGGCGTTCACGCAGCCGAACGGTACGACGGCGCAAACCTCGCCTGCGGCGGGCAGCACGCCATCGAAGTTCACGGGCGGCCCGATTGCCGCCAGCGCCTTCGCCGCCGGCGTGGCGAAAACGACGGCGGTTTACGCTTTCCCGGAAACGCTGAAGTATTCAAGGGAAGCGCCCAGTGCCAACAACTGGCCACAGCCGATATCGGCCTACGTGCGCGCCATCGAGTCGAGCGGCAACGACGCCGTCACGTCGAAACGGGCCGCCGCCGTCGAAGGCGGCATCCGCGTCGTGGCGGGGCGCATGTACGTGCCCAGCGCACAGGGGGCGGCCGACCAGGTGCTGGCCGTGCCCGTCAAGCCGCAGTTCTTCGGCACGGCTGGCGGCTTCGCCGGCTGGTACGACAGCAGCACCGATTCCTCCACGACCTTCGTTCCAGCGACCGGCCCGCGGTTTTCCACGGAGTGCGCCAAGCTGCCCGGTGCCACGTCCTGCAACCTGGCGCTGCGGGTCGATGCATCGACGGTAGGCAGCTTCACGGCCGGCGCCGGCACGGTGAGGCTGGCCGCACCGGGCGCCGGCAGCAACGGCTCGAGGGAAATGTGGTTGAACAGCCAGAGCTGGCTGCCGACGACGAAGGGCGTGCTGACCTATGGCGTGGTGCGTTCGCCAACGATTTACACCTATATCCGCGAAATGTACTGAGTACCGGGGCAAATAGGCGACAGGCCAGGGCGGATTGCGTGTCTTCACGGCGCCGCCGGGGCACATCTTTACTATAATCAAGCCATTGCAGGGCAAACTGCAAGCGACTTCACAAGGCGGGACCGAAGGCATGGCGTTTTGGCACAAGGCAGGAAAGAAGGATGGCTGGCTGGCGATCGCGCCGACAGGCGATGGCGTGCGCGCGGCCGTGGTGCGGCGCAGCGCGGGTGTCCGGCCGGCCGTGCTGGCCTGCGCCTTCCACCCGGGCAAGCTGGACGAACTGGCTTCCCTGATCGGCAAGATCGGGCGCGAGCTGCATGCGACCCAGCACCATTGCAGCAGCATGCTGCCGTTCGGCTCGTACCAGCTGCTGTCGCTGGAGGCGCCCAATGTGCCGGCGGCGGAAATGAAGACGGCCGTGGGCTGGCGCCTGAAGGACATGATCGACTTTCCCGTGGCCGATGCCACCCTGGACGTGGTCGACATTCCCGTCGCCGTTGGCGGCGCGACGCACAACCACCAGGTGTTCGCCGTGGCGGCCCGCAATGCCATCATCGAGGCGCACCAGAACATGTATGCCGAGGCCAAGGTGGCGCTGGGCACCATCGATATCGCCGAGATGGCGCAGCGTAATATCTCGGCCCTGCTGGAACCGGAAGGACGCGGCCTGGCCATGCTGTCCTTCGACGGCGGCGGCGGCCTGCTGACGGTGACGTTCAAGGGCGAACTGTACCTGGCGCGGCGGATGGATATCGCGCTGGGCCACGTCGAAGGCCCGCCTGAGGCGCGCCAGCAGTATTTCGACCGCATCGCGCTGGAGCTGCAACGCTCGCTGGACAATTTCGAGCGCCAGTTCCAGTACGTGGCCGTGTCGAAGCTGGTGGTGGCGCCGACCGGTTCGAGCAGCCTGGCCGATTATCTGTCGAGCAATATGTATTTGCCCGTCGAGATGCTGGACCTGGACACGGTGCTGGACCTGGAAAGCGTGCCCGAGCTGCGCGACGCGGCCGCGCAGAACGCCTTCTTCCTGGCTGTCGGCGGCGCCCTGCGCGACGAGGGAGTGGCCGCATGAGCCAGCAGATCAACCTGTTCAACCCCCGCTTCCAGAAGCAGAAACGCTACCTGACGGCGCCGGCGCTGGCCATGATGCTGGGCGCCGCGCTGTTCGCATCGCTTGCCGTGGCCGTTGCCGCGCGGGGCCGGTTGGCCAACCTGGAAGCCGAGGCGGCACGGGTCGGCACGCAATTGCAGCAGGCCGAAGCGCGCAAGCAGACCCTGCTGGCGGCACTGGCGCCGCGCCAGAAGGATGCCGGCGTGGCCCTGCAGCTGGCCCAGGCCGAAGCGCAGAACCGTGCCCTGCATGGCGTGGCTGCCATCCTGGAACAGAACCGGGTCGGCAATCCGCATGGCTATTCCGAGTACTTCCAGGCCCTGGCGCGCAGTCGGGTCGACGGCCTGTGGCTGACGGGCGTGCAGATCGACGGCGCCGCCGCCGATATCGGCCTGCGCGGCCGCGCCCTGCAGGCCGAGCTGCTGCCGGGCTACCTGAACGGCCTGGCCCGCCAGCCTGTGCTGCAGGGCAAGGCCTTCGGCCATGTCGAGATCGCCCGCCCGGCGGCGGCCCCGGTCGCCGGCGCGGCCGCCGCCACGGCGTCGGCCATGCCCGCTGTCGAGTTGGCGCCGTATATCGAATTCACCCTGCAGGCGGCAGGCAGCGTGCAGGAGGGCGGCCAATGAAGGCGCTGTGGCTGAAGTGGTCGGCGAAGATCGACGCGTTGACCATGCGCGAACGGGCATTGACCGCGCTGGGCGGCGTGGCCGCCATCGTTTTCCTCATGTATTTCGGTGTGATCGAGCCGGCCCACGTGCGCGAACGGGGCCTGCGCGAAACCATCCTGCAGCAGCGCGCGCAACTGGCCGGCATCGACGTCGAGGTGGCGCAGAAGCAGGCCGCCGCGCTGGCCGATCCGGATGCGGACGCCCGCAAGCGCCTGCTGACCTTGCAGGCCGACAGCGAAGCGCTGCGTACGTCCCTGCGGGCCACGCAGAAGGCCCTGGTGCCGCCGGCACGGATGAGCGGGCTGCTGGCCCAGATGGTGCAGCAGAACACGCGGCTCAAGCTGGTATCGCTGAAGACCTTGCCGCCGGCCGGCACGACGGACGGCAGCTTCGCCGGCACCGACGAACCCGGAACGGCCGCAGGCCCCGTGCTGCCGCCGACGGCGCTGTCGACGACGCCGCCGGGCGTCGCGCCGCCGGCCGACACGACCGCTGCGGCCGCCGAGCCGGCCCGGCCTTTGCTGTACCGCCACGGCGTGCGTATCGTCCTTGCTGGCGCCTACGGCGACATGGTGGCGTATATGGAAGCGCTGGAACGCATGCCGGCCCAGGTGTTCTGGGGCAGGGCGGCGCTCGACGCGACCGACCACGACAAGGCGACCCTGACCCTGACCCTGTACACGCTGAGCCTGGACGAGAAATGGATTGCCCTGTGATGGATCGGCTTATGACACGGGCCGCACTGAGCTGTTTGCTGGTGCTGGGCAGCGCCGGTGCGCTGGCCCAGGTGGCCGACCCGACCCTGCCGCCGGCCTCGGTGCGCGCCCCTGCGGCAAGCGCCGCGCCCGCTCCGGCGCCCGCGCGGCCGCAATTGCAGTCGATCCTGCTGTCGCGCGAGGCAGGCGGGCGCCGCGTCGCCGTGATTAGTGGCGAAATGGTACGGCAGGGCAGCCGTTTCCAGGGCGCCGTCGTCGAGCGGGTAGACGCGGAGGAAGTGGTGCTGCGGCGCGGCAAGGCGCGCGAGGTGCTGCGGCTGTACCCGGCCCGTGGCGCCCCCGTGGCTGCGACCGCGGCCGACAGCGCGGCGGCAAAACAGCAGGCCCGGCAGGCGGAACAACAATGAACAAGCGGACCCAACCCATGCAAAAACTGATCACGCTCGGCTGCGTTGCCGCCGCCACCCTGGCATTGGCCGGCTGCGACACGGCCGCGCGGCGCGACACCTACGATGCGATCAACCGCGAGATGCACGACGCCGCCGCGAAAAGCGCCGCCCAGCCGGCATCCCCCGGCGCCGTCGAGGCGGCACTGCTGCCGCCCGTGCCCGCGCTGGCGGCCCAGCTGCCGAAGGCCCGGGCCGTGCTGGAGGAACGCTTCAACGTGGCGCTGAACAATGTGCCGGCCCAGCAGTTCTTCAATACCATCGTGGCCGGCACCCGCTATAACATGCTGCTGCACCCGGAAGTGGCCGGCACCATCACGGCCAACCTGAAGGACGTGACGATCGCCGAGGCGCTGGACGCCGTGCGCGAGATGTACGGCTACGACTACAAGATCGACGGCAACCGCATCTCGATCCGTCCGCTGACGATGCAGACCAAGATGTTCCAGGTCAATTACCTGACGGCCAGCCGCAAGGGCAGCTCGAATATCCGCGTCTCGTCGACGTCGATCAACAATGTGTCGACCAACCAGGGAAGCAATGGCAGCGGCAGCGGCTCGTCCACGTCGGGCGGCAACAGCGGCCAGACGCAGAACGGCATGCCGGGCGGCGGCCAGGCCGTGCAGGAAGACGCCAGCAACGTCAAGACCAGCACGGAAACGGATTTCTGGGGTGAGCTGAAGGCCGCGCTGGACGCGCTGGTGGGCGGCGCCGGGGAAGGGCGCAGCGTCGTCGTCAGCCCGCAGTCCGGCGTCATCGTCGTGCGCGCGCTGCCGGACCAGCTGCGCGCCGTCAGCGACTACCTGAAGGCCACGCGCCTGGCGGTAGAGCGCCAGGTGATCCTGGAAGCGAAGATCCTGGAAGTACAGCTGAACAACGGCTTCCAGTCCGGCGTCAACTGGTCCGCCTTCCGCACCGGCGGCAACAGCCGCGGCTCGGCCGGCATCATCTCGCCGGGCACGGGCCTGTCGACCCTGGTGGGCGGCAACGCCGTGGCGCAATCGAGCAGCACGGGCCTGGGCGCCGTGGCCGGCACCACGTTGACGAACGCCGCCAGCGCCGCCGGCACGATGTTCGGCCTGGCCTTCCAGACCAGTAATTTCTCCGCCATGATCTCGTTCCTGGAATCGCAGGGCACGGTGCACGTGCTGTCCAGCCCCCGCATCGCCACCCTGAACAACCAGAAGGCCGTGCTGAAGATCGGCACCGACGAATTCTATGTGACGGGCATCAGCACGACGACGAACTCGAACGTCAGTGGCAACACGACGACGCCGAACGTGACCCTGCAACCGTTCTTCTCCGGCGTGCTGCTCGACGTGACGCCGCAGATCGACGAGGAGGGCCATATCATGCTGCACGTGCATCCGTCCGTCAGCGAGGTGAGCACCGTCAACAAGAGCATCAACCTGGGCAGCGCCGGCTCGCTGAACCTGCCGCTGGCCGCGTCCAGCACATCCGAGATGGACAGCATGGTGCGCGGCAAGGACGGCCAGATCGTCGCCATCGGCGGCCTGATGCGCCAGGCCATGAGCAGTGACCAGTCGCAGCTGCCGGGCGTGGGCAACGTGCCCGTGCTGGGCGCCCTGTTCCGCAACAAGGAAAGCGGCATGCAGAAACGCGAGCTGGTGGTGCTGATCCGGCCCACCATCGTCGACGGCGCCGGCAGCATGACGCAGGACATGCAGGACGCCGCCCGCCGCATCCAGCAGCTCGACCCTGCGTTGCGGAGCCAGTGATGTACGAAGCCCACTTCGGCCTGCGCGAGGTGCCGTTCTCCATCACGCCGGACACCAGCTTCTTCTTCGGCAGCCCCCATTCTCAGGAAGGGCTGAACACCCTGCTGGTGGCGGCGCGCAGCGGCGAGGGCTTCATCAAGATCACGGGCGAAGTGGGCACGGGCAAGACGCTGCTGTGCCGCAAGTTCATGGCCACCCTGGGCGAAGAATTCGTCACGGCCTACGTTCCGAACCCCTACCTGGAGCCGCGCGCGCTGATGCTGTCGCTGGCGGACGAACTGGAAATCACCCTGCCGCGCGACGTCGACCAGCACCAGCTGGTCAAGTCGCTGACGGTGCGCCTGCTGGAACTGGCCGCGCGCGGCAAGCACGTGGTGCTGTGCCTCGATGAAGCGCAGGCGCTGCCGCTGGAAAGCCTGGAAGCGCTGCGCCTGCTGACGAACCTGGAGACGGAAAAGCGCAAGCTGCTGCAGATCGTGCTGTTCGGCCAGCCGGAGCTTAATGCCCACCTGGCCAGCCCCACCATCCGCCAGCTGGCCCAGCGCATCACCTTCCATTACCACCTGGGCGCGTTGCGGCGCGACGAACTGGATTACTACCTGGCGCACCGGCTGCGCGTGGCCGGCTTCACGGGCGCACGCCTCTTCTCCAGCGGCGCCGTGCGCAAGCTGTACGGCGCCACCGGCGGCATTCCCCGCCTCGTCAACATCATCGCCCACAAGGCCCTGATGTTGTCCTACGGCGAGGGGCGCCAGCAGGTGGAGAAGCGCCACGTGGCCCTGGCCGCGCGCGACACCCTCGGCACCGTCCGGCGCACGTGGCCGTGGTTCGCGGCGCTGGCCACGGTCGCTTCGCTGGCGGCCGGCATAACCATGGCACTGACCAAATGAGCCTGATAAACAAGATGCTGCAAGACCTGGACGCGCGCGGCGGCGGTGGCGCCGTGCGCGGTCCGGACCCCGCCGTGCGTCCCGTGGGCGCCGCGCCCCGTAACAGCCGGGTGGCCATTGCCGCCGGTGCCGCCGTCGGCGTCGTGCTGCTGGCCGCCGGTGGCGTGGCCTGGTACTTCCTGCACACGGCGCCCGTGCCCGTGCCGCCGGCGCCAAGGCCGCTCGCTGCGTCCACCGCGCCGGTCGCCACGGCACCCGTCGTTCCCGTGACGCCGACCGTGCCGGCGCCGCCGGCCGCCGTGGCGATGATGCCCATGGTTCCCCCGGAATCGGCCGCGCCGGTGGCGGAGGTGCCGCCCGCCGTCGCCCGCGAGCCCGTCGTGGCCGCGCCGGAGCCGGTCAGCGTGGCGCCCCGCGCCGTGCCACAGCGCGAACGGTCGGCGCCACGCGCCGCATCTTCCGAACTGAAATCCACTCCGGCCCAACGGCCGGTGGCCCCGGTCGACGCGGAACCGCTGCGCACGGGCGTGACCCAGGTCGAGGCGAGCGCGCCGCCGGCATCGTCGCAAGGCCAGGCCGAAAACAGCTACCGCCGCGCGCTGGTGCTGCTTCAGGATGGCCGGCTGGCCGAGGGCATTGCCACGCTGGAGCAGGCGCTGTACGTGTATCCTCGCCACGAGGCGGCACGCCAGACCGTGGCCGGCCTGCTGCTGGAGCAGGGCCGCAACGACGAGGCTTCGCGCCACCTGCAACTGGGCCTGGGCCTGAACCCGAACCAGCCGCAGATGGCGATGCTGCTGGCGCGCCTGCAGCTGGAGCACCATGGTGCGGCCGCTGTCGAGACCTTGCGCCGCACCTTGCCCCATGCGTCGGCCAATGCCGACTACCTGGGTTTCCTGGCGGCCGCGCTGCAGCGCCAGCGACGCCACCGCGAGGCCATCGAGCAGTACGACGCGGCCCTGCGGCTGATGCCGCAGAACGGCGTGTGGTGGATGGGCCTGGGCATTTCGCTGCAGGCCGAGGGCCGCAAGACGGAAGCGCGGGCTGCTTTTGCGCGCGCCAGGCAGGCCGGCTTGAGCCCGGAGCTGCAGGCTTTCGTCGAGCGCAGCCTGGGCCAGCTGAACTGAAGCTTGAGCTGAAACGCTAGCGCGCCGCCAGCGCGCCCCAGACAGCCTTCATGGCAAAGCGCAGGTCCGCCTCGTCTTCCGGCAAGGCCGCGACGATGGTGCATGTTTCGCCGGCGCGGCGCGTGACCGGCATCGCCAGCGGGACGCCGTCCGCATCACGCAGGCAGTGCACGTCCGGACCCTGGTCCGGCACGGCGGGGCGGTAGGCGATGACGCCGGTGGTGCCGTCGCCCAGGCGCACCAGCGTGCCGGGCGGGTAGGTGCCGACGAAGCGGCGAAAGGCTTCGGCCAGGTCCGTATCGAGCGAGCTGGCCGCCAGTTCCTCCAGGGCCCGGTCGGGCAACAGCGAGCGGCGGTAATTGCGTGCGGAGACGCGGGCGCAATAGCGGTCGGCCAGGCGCAGCAGCCGCGCGCCGCGCGGGATCTCGCGGCCCGGCAGGCCGTGCGGATAGCCGCTGCCGTCGTCGTCCTCGTGGTGCAGCAGCACGCTGGCCAGCCATTCCTCGTCGCTGATGCCGGCGCAGGCCAGCAGCCTGGCCGCGTCCTCGGGGTGCTTGCGCAGGCGCGCCTGTTCGGCGCCGGACAGGCGGTCGCGCGTGCTGAAGCTGTCATGTTCGTCGAGCATGGCCGCGTTCATCGTCAGCGCCGCCGCCGTCACCGATTCCAGCTGTTCCTCGCCCAGGCAGATGCCCTGTCCCACCACGGCCACGACGATGGCCGTCTCGATGCAGTGGCGCACGGCGTAGCCGCCGGCGATCTGGTTCAGCAGCACGCAGGCCAGCGCCACGTCCTGGCCCATGTCGACGATGCGCAGCAGGTCGCGCGCCAGCGTACGCAGGGCCGAATCGGCCAGGGTCTCGTCGCGCAGGTGGGCCAGTTGCCGCTCCAGGCGCACGTGCAGCCCGTCCAGCTGGCGCAGCACGGACGGTACCGCGTTACTCACCCCGTCGTGCTGTTGCCCTGGCCCGTGCATATCAGATCCGCGCCAGCCGGTCCAGCGCCATGGCCAGCGTGTCCTCGCGCTTGGCGAAGCAGAAGCGCACTACGCCTGCCTCCTGGCCGCTGCGGTAGAAGGCCGAGACGGGAATGGCCGCCACCTTGATCTCGCTCGTCAGCCACTCGGCGAAGGCCGCTTCCGGCTGGTCCGAAATGGCACGGTAGCGCACGCACTGGAAGTAGGTGCCGTCGGCCGGCAGCAGCTCGAAGCGGCTGCCCGCCAGTCCGGCGCGGAACAGGTCGCGCTTGGCCTGGTAGAAGGCCGGCAGTTCCAGGTAGGGCCGCGGGTCGGCCATGTAGGCGGCAAGGCCATGCTGCACCGGCGTATTGGTGGCGAACACGTTGTACTGGTGGACCTTGCGGAATTCCACCATCAGCGGCGCCGGCGCGGCCACGTAGCCGATCTTCCAGCCCGTGACGTGATACGTCTTGCCGAAGCTGGAGACGACGAAGGCGCGCGCGGCCAGTTCGGGGTGGCGGCACAGGGACTCGTGGCGCAGGCCGTCGTAGACCATGTGCTCGTAGACTTCGTCGGCCAGGATCAGGATGTCGGACCCGCGCACGATGGCGGCCAGCGCGTCGATGTCGGCCTGGCGCAGCACCGTGCCGGTGGGGTTGTGCGGCGTGTTGATGACGATCATGCGGGTTCTCGCCGTCACGGCGGCGCGGATCGCATCCCACGGCACGGCGTAGCCGGCTTCGCTGACCGTCATCTGCACCAGCACGGGCACGCCGCCGGCCAGTTCCACCGTCGGCGTGTAGCTGTCGTAGGCCGGCTCGATGATGATCACCTCGTCGCCCGGGTGGACGCAGCACAGGATGGCCGTCGTCAGCGCCTGGGTGGCCCCGGCTGTGATCGTGATTTCCGCATCGGGGTCGTAGCTGTGGCCGTACTGCGCGGCGACCTTGGCGGCGATCGCCTGGCGCAGCGCAGGCACGCCGGCCATCGGCGAATACTGGTTGTGGCCGGCCCGCATGGCCGCGCTCACCATCTCGACCAGTTGCGGGTCGCAGGCGAAATCGGGGAAGCCCTGGCCCAGGTTGACGGCGCCGTGGCGCGCGGCCAAGGTCGACATGTGCGTGAAGACCGTGGTGCCGACGGCGGGCAGGCGCGAGGTGAGCTGGGGCGTGACGGGTGGCGTGGCAGTCATGTTGGCAAGTGGAAGTGTTTTTGCCATTCTAGCGCAGCCCGGCGACGCTGCGTGAAGGTCAGGCCGAAGTCAAGCCCCCGTCTGCGCGGCCGGCGCGGGCGGCTGCCATTTTTCCGGCAGCAGCACGTCGAACATGCCGGCCTTGGCCAGGCGCTTACCCAGTTTCAGCAGGGCCTTGTCCTTCGTGATCAGGACGGCAGCGCCCGCGTCGCGCGCCAGTTCCAGGAATTTCTGGTCGTCCGGGTCGGTGCAGACGGGCAGGCGCACGCCCGATTCCGGCGGGGCCACGACCTTGATCAGCGCGTCGAAGCGGGCCGCCGCCACGGGCCGGCTGTGCTCGTCCAGCGGCAGGTGGGGGTAGTGCAGCACGATGTTGTACTCGTCGCGGCAATCGGCGCGGGTGATGGCCTCGACGGCGCCGCTCTCCACTGCGGCCAGCAGGGCGGCCCAGCGGGGATCGTGGAACACGAACAGGTCGAGGCAGACGTTGGTGTCGATGACGATGCGCGGCGGGGTGGCCGGCAGGGTAGGGGGCAAAGCAGGTATCATGTGGGCAATTCTTGTTTTGAACGACGTGGTCAACCCCGAATCATATGCTGATAGTGCTTTCCCCCGCAAAAAGTCTCGACCTGGAGACGCCTTCCCCTACCCGCCACGCCACCGAACCCGCCTTCCTCGATCACTCCGAGCAGCTGATCGCCCAGTTGCGCGGCTTCTCGCCGGCCCAGCTGTCCGAGCTGATGGACCTGTCGGACGCGCTGTCGGCGCTGAACGTGGGCCGCTACGCTTCGTGGACGAAGACCCTGGATGAGGCGCGCCAGGCCGTGATGACCTTCAACGGCGACGTCTACGACGGCCTGTCGGCCCGCACGATGGCGCCGCCGGCGCTGGACTACACGCAGTCGCGCGTGCGCATCCTGTCCGGCCTGTACGGTCTGCTGCGCCCGCTCGACCTGATCCACCCGCACCGGCTCGAAATGGGCACGCGGCTGAAGAACCCGCGCGGCAAGGATCTGTATGCGTTCTGGGGCGACCTGATCACGGAAGCGCTGAACGGCGCCGTGGCCGAGCAGGGCGCCCGCCACCTGGTCAACTGCGCGTCGGAAGAGTATTTCAAGTCGGTGCGGCGCGCCAAGCTGGCCGTACCCGTTATCACGCCCGTGTTCGAGGAGTGGAAGAACGGCAAGTACAAGATCATCTCGTTCTACGCCAAGCGCGCCCGCGGCCTGCTGGCCCGCTACGCGGCCGACCACGGCATCGTCGAACCGGAACAGCTGAAGGCCTTCGACGTGGACGGCTACGGCTACGACGCCCAGGCATCGAACGACACCACCTGGGTGTTCCGTCGCAAGCTGGCCTGAGCTGCGCTTCGAATTCGGTGTCAGACACCTAAATCGGGGTTTGGTAAGAATTCGGTGTCAGACACTGAATTCCGAGGGGGTAGGGCGTCAGCCAAGCCTCGTGTTGCTTCAAAACCGGTGTCAGACACCGGTTCTGAAGCAACACTGTCTTTCGCACTTCCCTGCGGAACCCGCTCTGCTGGTCGCCTGGCATTGCCTGACGATCAGCCCCAGAACTTCCACCACTTGCGGTCGGGTTTCGGGGCGCCGTCTTCGATGAATTTGCTGTTCGGGAAGTTCTGCTTGAACACACGCAAGGTATCGTCGCGCAGGGTGGCGTTGCCCAGCTTGTCGTAGCTGCGCGCCATGATCCACAGCGCTTCCTCGATTTCCGGGGAGTCGCGGTAGTCGCGCACGGCGTCCTGCGCGCGGTTGGCGGCGGCCAGGTAGGCGCCGCGGCGGTAGTAATAGCGCGCCACGTAGACTTCGTACTTGGCCATCGCGTTGATCAGATACTTCATCCGGTCGATGGCATCCGGCGTGTATTTGCTGTTCGGGAACTTGTCGACCAGCGCCTTGAAGGCGGCGTAGGCTTCCCGCGTCGCCTTCGGGTCGCGCTCGGCAGGGTCTTGTTCGTAGACAAAGTTCAGCAAGCTCAGCTGGTCATTGAAATTGACCAGGCCGCGCAGGTAGTACATATAGTCGACGTTCGCATGATTCGGGTGCAGCTTGATGAAACGCTCCACGGCGGCCAGGGCCTGGGCCTGGTCCTGTGCCTTGTAGTAGGCATAGGCCACTTCCATCTGGGCTTGCTGGGCATAGACACCGAACGGATAGCTCGCTTCCAGCTTTTCATACAGCTGAATTGCACGTTCGTAGTGCTGGCCGGCCATTTCCTCCTTGGCCTCCGAGTATAATTTCGTTGCGGACCAACCTTTGGTCTCATCGGTCTGTTCAGGTAACAGGCCGCATGCCGACAAACTGAGCAGTAATACCGATGCTGCCACCACCTTGAATTTTTTTTGCATGTTCTCGTGCAAGAAGACGTTTAACAAGATACAACACTAGGCTGATTATAGCCGATGGGAATGCTGTGATATTGAATCGTGAGCCGAATTCGGCCGAACAACCCTCCAACCTCGACCTCGACGCGGAATTCGACCCCGAATTCGATGCCGAAACCGAAGCGCTCGAAGCCGCCGATCCGCTGGCGCCGATCGAACTCGAGCTGACGCCGGAAGCCTGCGGCGAGCGCCTCGACAAGGTCATCGCCAAGCTGGTGCCGCAGTTCTCGCGCGGGCGCCTGCAAAGCTGGATCGAGGATGGCTTCGTCACCGTCGACGGCAAGCCGGCCAAGGTGCGCGCCACCGTTTACGGTGACGAGAAGATCGTCGTGCTGCCCCAGGCCGCACCCGAGGACGTTGCCTTCGCGCCCGAGGCGATCGACGTCAACGTTGTCTACGAGGACGACCACCTGTTGGTCATCAACAAGCCGGCCGGCCTGGTGGTGCACCCTGGCGCCGGCAACTGGACCGGCACCTTGCTCAACGGCCTGCTGCACCGCTGGCCACAGCTGGGTGGCGTGCCGCGCGCCGGCATCGTCCACCGCCTGGACAAGGACACGAGCGGCCTGATGGTCATCGGCAAGGACCTGGCCACGCAGACCGACCTGGTGCGCCAGTTGCAGGCCCGCACCGTCAAGCGCGAATACTGGGCCCTGGCTTGGGGCACGCCGCGCGCCTCGGGCACCATCGACGCGTCGATGGGCCGCCACCAGAAGGACCGCGTCAAGATGGCCGTGTCCACCAGCCTGGGCTCGAAGCCGGCGATTACCCATTACCAGCGCCTCGTGTCGGGCGAGCTGGACCGTCGTCCCGTCAGCCTCGTCCAATGCCGCCTGGAGACGGGCCGTACGCACCAGATCCGCGTGCACATGGCCCACCTGGGCTTTCCGCTGGTTGGCGACTATGTCTACGGCAAGCCGCACCTGACGGGCGTGTTCCACCGCCAGGCGCTGCAGGCGCGCCGGCTCGGGCTGGTGCACCCGGCCACGGGCGAGCAGTGCGAATGGATCATTCCGCTGGCCGACGACTTCCATGCGCTGCTGGCGCAGGCCGGTATCGACGAGCCGGACGACATCATCGGCGCCGACGATTACAATGAGGGCAACGAGTTCGACGACGAGGACGAATGAAAACCATGGCCAACGCTCCCCAATGGCTCGTGCCGGATTGGCCCGACCTGCCCGCCGGCATCGGCGTGCTGTGCACGACGCGCCGCGGGGGCGTCAGCCCGCCGCCATATGACGACGGGCAGGGCAAGGGCGGCCTGAATCTGGGTGCCCACGTGGGCGACGCACCCAAGTGCGTCGAGCGCAACCGCGATATTCTGCGCGCCGAGCTGCCGGCCGAACCGGCGTGGCTGACGCAGGTGCACGGCACGGTCGTGGTCGATGCGGCCAGCGTGCATGACGACGCGCCGCAGGCCGATGCCAGCTTCGCGCGCGAGCGGGGCGTCGTCTGCGCCATCCTGACGGCCGACTGCCTGCCCGTGCTGCTGTGCGATGTGGAAGGCAAGACCGTCGGCGCCGTGCACGCGGGCTGGCGTGGCCTCGCCGACGGCGTGGTCGAGCGCACCGTCGAGGCGATGCGCGCGGCCGGCGCCGGCGAATTGCGGGTATGGCTGGGCGCGGCCATCGGGCCGGCCAAGTTCGAAGTGGGTGGCGAGGTGCTGGAGCAGTTCCTTTCCCGTGCCGGCGGCGATGCCGACCTGGTGCGTGCGGCTTTCCTGCCGGTGAGCGAACGCCCTGGCAAATATCTGTGCAACCTGTATGCGCTGGCCCGCATCGCCTTGCAGCGGGTGGGTGTGCGCAGGGTTCATGGCGGCGACTTCTGCACCGTCTCCAACTCGGGCCGCTTCTTCTCCTACCGCCGCGACGGCACCACGGGCCGCCAGGCCAGCGTGATCTGGATCAAATAAGGGACGCGCCGCGCCGTTACGGCGGCGGTGCTTCCTCAGCGGCCCGCGCCGTCGCTTCCCTTGCACGACGGCGTTTGCGCCTGCCGCCACCCGTTATATAGAATACAATACCCAACGGCAGGGCGCAGTACAGCAGGAACGTCATGCACCCCGCCACCACGGTGGGCTCGGTCAGCGCCATCAGCAAGACGACGTAAATCCAGGCTATGGCGACGATCAGCATCGGTGGTAAGTGTCCTTGTTCGTGAAAGATCAATTCTATATGGAATGCACATGAATATGCCCGACCCGCAAGCGATGGCCTCCGCGTGGATGTCCCAGATCAGCGATCCGAACCAGTGGCAGTCCTGGTTCCGCATGATGCCCGACATGGAAGCGATGCCGGGCGCCGCGCTGCTGCGCGATGCCGGCGCCGCCATCCGCCCCGACGTGCTCGACACCCTGAAGAATGAATACATCGCCGAATTCGGCGCGCTGTGGCAGGAGTTCCTGGCCGGCCGCGCGCCCAAGCTGAAGGACCGCCGCTTCGCTGCCGAAGCCTGGACAGGCAATCCCGTCTCGGCCTTCAACGCCGCCTCCTACCTGCTCAACGCCAAATTCCTGATCGCCATGGCCGATGCCGTGGAAGCGACGCCGCACCAGAAAACCCGTATCCGCTTCGCCGTGCAACAGCTGGTGGACGCGATGTCGCCCGCCAATTTCCTTGCCACCAATCCGGAAGCGCAGCAGAGGCTGATCGAAAGCCGGGGCGAAAGCCTGACCAAGGGCCTGGCCAATATGCTGGAGGACATGCGCAAGGGCCATATCTCGCTGTCCGACGAGAGAGCGTTCGAAGTGGGCCGCAACCTGGCCACGACGGAAGGGCAGGTAGTCTACGAGAACGCGCTGTTCCAGCTGATCCAGTACAAGCCCGTGACGGCCAAGGTCAGGGCCCGGCCGCTGCTGATGGTACCGCCATGCATCAACAAGTTCTATATCCTCGACCTGCAGCCCGAAAACTCCCTGGTGCGTTATGGCGTCGAACAGGGTAATACGGTGTTCATGGTGTCCTGGCGCAATCCGGACATGTCGCTGGCGAACATCGGTTGGGACGATTATGTGTCCGAGGGCGTCATCGAGGCCATCCGCGTGACCCGCGAGATCACGGGTCAGGAGCAGCTCAACACGCTGGGCTTCTGCGTCGGCGGCACCTTGCTGGCCTCGGCGCTGGCGGTGCTGGCCGCCCGGGGCGAGAAGCCCGCCGCCGCCGTCACCTTGCTGACCACCTTCCTCGATTTCACGGACACGGGCGTGCTCAGCGTCTTCGTCGACGAGACCCAGGTTTCGCTGCGGGAAAAGGCGCTGGCGCGGGGCGGCCTGATGTCCGGCCGCGACCTGGCCAGCACTTTTTCCAGCCTGCGTCCGAACGACCTGGTGTGGAATTACGTCCAGTCAAACTATCTGAAAGGCAACGAGCCGCCGCCGTTCGACCTGCTGTACTGGAATTCCGATTCGACCAACCTGCCGGGTCCGATGTTCTGCTGGTACCTGCGCAATACCTACCTGGAAAACAGCTTGAAGGAGCCGGGCAAGCTGACGGTGGCGGGCGAGAAGGTCGATCTGTCCACCATCGATGCGCCCGTCTTCGTCTATGCCTCGCGCGAGGACCATATCGTGCCCTGGCAGTCGGCCTACGGTTCGACGCAGATCCTCAATCCCGGCCATCCGGAACGCAACCGATTCGTGCTGGGCGCCTCCGGCCATATCGCCGGCGTCATCAATGCGCCGTCGAAGAACAAGCGCAGCTACTGGACCAACGACACCCCGGGCGTGGCGGCGGACGAATGGCTGGCCGGCGCCACCGAGCGCCCCGGTAGCTGGTGGCCGCAGTGGGCGACGTTCCTGGAACAGAACGCCGGCGAGGAAATCGACGCGCGCACCGACTATGGCAACGAGCGCTACCAGCCCATCGAACCGGCCCCAGGCCGTTACGTGAAGGAAAAGGCTGAGTAAGCCCGGCAATTCCGGCGATTTGTCCAGCGAACAATTTTCGTGCGTTGCAATATGCGCTGAAACGCTCGTGTGTATGCCGAAAACTTATAAGAGTGTGTGCAACTTAAGATTTTTTCACTCTATAATAGGGTCACCGAGCTAGTGAAAAGCGAACCTCCGTTCGCTTTTTTTTCGACCGTCGTTTTAACCTGGGTGCGCTGCAACGCGCAATAAGTGGACTAGTGATGAGTAGTGCAAAAAAAAGTACCGAACGTTTGATCAAGAAGTATCCGAACCGCCGTCTTTACGATACGCAGACCAGTTCCTATATCACGCTGACCGACGTGAAGCAGCTCGTGCTGGACGGTGATCCGTTCACGGTCGTCGACGCCAAGTCGAACGAAGACCTGACCCGCAGCATCCTGCTGCAGATCATCCTGGAAGAAGAGGCCAGCGGCGTGCCGATGTTCTCGACCGATGTGCTGGCCCAGATCATCCGTTACTACGGCCATGCGATGCAGGGCATGATGGGTTCCTACCTGGAAAAGAATATCCAGGCCTTCACGGATATCCAGCGCCGGCTCACCACCAGCGCCACCAATTTCGACGGCAAGACCTTCAGCCCCGAAATGTGGACCCAGTTCATGAACGTGCAGGCCCCGATCATGCAGGGCATGATGAACAACTACATCGACCAGAGCAAGAGCCTGTTCGTGCAGATGCAGGAGCAGATGCAGAACCAGAGCAAGAGCCTGTTCGGCGCCTTCCCCTTCGCGGTCCCGCCGACCACGCCCCCCGAAAAAAAGTAACCCACACAAGCCGGCACCGCCGGCTTTTTGTTGCCCCAGCTGCCCGCTGCCGCCCGGATCAGGTGTCAGACACCAAACGTGTTGCCTTCATGATTTAGGTGTCTGACACCGAATCAGTGTTGCTCATAAACCGGTGTCAGACACCGGTTTATGAGCAACATTCTCCCTGCGAGGGCCGCCGCCCCTTTGATTTAGGTGGCTGATTTCGCGATTTAGGTCTCAGACACCCAACGCATTAGGTGTCTGACACCGAATGCATGGCACCGAATGCACCCAGCCAGTTGCGATTTAGGTGTCTCGATATAGGTGGCTGACACCCAACGCACTAGGTGGCTGACACCCAACGCACTAGGTGGCTGACACCCAACGCACTAGGTGGCTGACACCCAACGCACTAGGTGGCTGACACCCAACGCACTCAGCCGGCGGTGGCTGGTGGAAGCGTTACCACAACTTGCTGTTCGCCCACCGAAAAGTATTGACCAGACAATTTTTCCACTGCTACACTGAAGTCGGTGGAATCGATTCCACTGATAATTCGGGAGAGCGCAAGTGGAAGCATTGCAGCACAGTTTTTCGCCGCCGGCCGGGTCCGTCCTGTGGCGGCGCGAGTTCCTCGTCGGCGTGGCGACGGCGGCCTACCAGATCGAGGGCGCCACCAGCGAGGATGGCCGCCTGCCGTCGATCTGGGACACGTTTTCCGCCACGCCCGGCAAGGTGCTGCACGGCGACACGGGCGCGCAGGCCTGCGATCATTACCACCGCTGGCAAGAGGACGTCGAGCTGCTGGCCGGTCTGAACGTGGACGCCTACCGCCTGTCGATCGCCTGGCCGCGCGTGATGGATGCGGCGGGCCGGCCGAACGCCGCCGGCATCGCGTTCTACCGCAAGCTGCTGCAGCGCCTGAAGGACAAGGGCGTGCGCACCTCCGTCACGCTGTACCACTGGGACCTGCCGCAGCACCTGGAAGACACGGGCGGATGGCTGAACCGCGACACCGTCTACCATTTCGCCGACTACGCCGATCTGATGAGCCGCGAGCTGGCCGGGCTGGTCGACTTCTGGTCGACCCTGAACGAGCCCTGGTGCTCGGCCATGCTGGGCTACGGCACCGGCCACCACGCGCCCGGCCACGCCGACCTGGGCGCGGCCAACCAGGCCATGCACCACCTGCTGCTGGCCCATGGTCTGGCGATCCCGATCCTGCGCCGCAACGATCCGGCATCGGCCAAGGGCATCGTCATCAATGTCGGCCGCGGCACGACGGACGGCGCCACGCCGGCCGACCAGCGCGCGGCCGAACTGTTCGAGCTGCAGCACAATGACTGGGTGCTCGACCCGCTGCTGCAGGGTCGTTATCCGGCCCGGCTGCATACGGAGCTGTGGCCGCACGCGGCGCCGAACGTGCGTGACGGCGACATGGCCGTCATCGCCGCGCCGCTGGACTTCGTCGGCATCAATTACTACTTCCGCACCAATGTCCGCGACGACGGCGAGGGCGGCTACGTGGAAGTGCCGCTGGCCGGCGTCGAGCGCACGCAGATGGGCTGGGAGGTGCATCCCGAGGGCCTCCGCGACCTGCTGGTCGGCTTCCATCGCCGCTACGAAAACCTGCCGCCCCTGTACATCACGGAAAACGGCATGGCGAGCGACGACCGGGTGGTCGACGGTACCGTCGTCGACGGCCAGCGCATCGCCTTCCTGAACCGGCACCTGGCGGCCGTGGACGAGGCGGTGCGGCTCGGGGTCGACGTGCGCGGCTACTACATCTGGTCGCTGCTGGACAATTTCGAGTGGGCCTTCGGCTACGAGCGCCGCTTCGGCATCGTCCATGTCGACTATGCCACCCAGCAGCGCACCTTGAAGCGCAGCGCGGAGCTGGTGCGCGACTTCCTGGCAAAGCGGAGAAGTATCACCTGAGCACTTGCCGCGGCGTTGCGCCGATCAACTATCATTAGCATCCGCATATAAAAAAACTAGGTGCCCCAGGCGCCAGGAGACGAGATGAACCAGGCAACCCAAGCTGCCGGCGGCACCGCCGCGGCGGTGCTGATGCTGGCCATGGCATTGGCGAGCGGGCCGTCGCGGGCGGCCACGCCGCCACCGGCCGAACCGTTGAAGGCGACGGTGTCGCACTGGTGGACGTCCGGCGGCGAGTCGGCCGCGATCCGCCAGTTCGCCGATGCCTTCAATGCGGCCGGAGGCAAGTGGATCGACCAGGCCGTGGCCGGCGCAGACCAGTCGCGCGCGTCGACCATCAACCGCATCGTCGGCGGCAATGCGCCCGTGGCGGCGCAGTTCAATACCTCACGCCAGTTCCGCGACATCGTCGACCAGGGCCTGTTGAACAATATCGACGACGTGGCCGCGCGGGGCAACTGGAACGCGATCCTGCCACAGACCATCATCGACGTCATCCGCATCGACGGCCACTACTACGCCGCCCCCGTCGACATCCACATGCCGGCCTGGTTCTTCTACTCGAAGAAGGCCTTCGCGAAGGCCGGCATCAAGGAAGAGCCGAAGACCTGGGAAGCCTTCCTCGCCACCCTGGACCGGCTCAAGGCCGCCGGCGTCATTCCGCTGGCGTTCGGCGGCCAGGTGTGGCAGGAGAAGATCGTGTTCGACGCCGTCTTCGCGCAGGTGGGCGGACCGGACCTGTACCTGAAGGTCTACCGCGACCGCGACCTGAACGCCATCCGCTCGCCTGCCTTCCGCAACGTGCTGGTGAACTTCCGCAAGCTGCGTGGCTACATCGACCCCGGCTCGCCGGGCCGCAACTGGAACGACGCGACGGCGCTGGTGGTGTCGAACCGCGCGGGCGTGCAGATCATGGGCGACTGGGCCAAGGGCGAGTTCTCTGCTGCAGGGCAGGTGGCGGGGCGGGAGTTCGGCTGCTTCCCGGGCTTCGGCCCGAAAGCGCCGTATATGGTGGCGGGCGACGCCTTCGTCTTTCCCAAGACGGCCAAGCCGAACGTGGTGAAGGCGCAAAAGCTGCTGGCCACGGTGCTGACGGCGCCCGGCCCGCAGGCCGCCTTCAGTGCCCGCAAGGGTTCGATCCCGATCCGGCCCGACGTCGACACGAGCCAGCTGGACCTGTGCGCCCGCATGGGCATCGCCATCATGCAGGACCGCGCGCGCCAGCTGCCCAATCCCGAGATGCTGCTCGAACCGGACCTGAACGGCGCGCTGCAAGACGTGCTGACCAATTTCTGGAACCGCAACCAGAGCCCGGAACAGGCGCAGCAGGCGTTCGCCCAGGCCATCCAGGACAACACGTGGTAGCCGCCGCCCCCACACGCCGCAAGGCCGGCTGCACGGCAGCGTACATCGCGCTGTTGCCGATGGCGCTGACCGTGATCGGCGCCTATGTCTGCACGATGCTGTGGACGGCGCGCGTGTCCGTCAGCAGCGCGCGCATCTTCCCCACGGGCGACTTCGTCGGCCTGGGCCAGTACGAGCGGCTGTTCCGCAATGCGCGCTGGCTGCTGTCGCTGGAGAACCTGGCCATCTACGGCGCCATCTTCGTCATCGCCTGCCTCGTGCTGGGCTTCCTGCTGGCCGTCTTCATCGATCAGAAGGTGGTGGGCGAGGGCGCCTTGCGCACCGTGTTCCTGTATCCGTACGCGATGTCCTTCGTGGCGACGGGCCTGGTGTGGCAGTGGATACTGAACCCCGAGCTGGGCATCCAGCGCGTGGTGCGCCAGCTCGGCTTCACGGATTTCACGTTCGACTGGATCGTCCACCAGGACAAGGCCCTGTACACCATCGTGCTGGCCACCGTATGGCAGGCATCCGGCCTCGTGATGGCGCTGTTGCTGTCCGGCCTGCGCGGCGTCGACGAGGAATTGTGGAAGGCCGCCCGCATCGACGGCATCCCCGTCTGGCGGGTCTACACCAGCATCGTGTTGCCGATGCTGTGGCCCTCGCTGTCCACCGCCTTCGTGCTGCTCTTCGTGATGGTCGTCAAACTGTTCGATGCCGTCGTCGCCATGACGCAGGGCGGCCCCGGCACGGCCACCGAAGTGCCGGCCAAGTTCATCATGGACTACCTGTTCGGCCGCGCCAATATCGGGCTGGCCTCGGCCGCGTCGATCGTGTTGCTGGCCACCGTGCTGGCGATCGTCGCCCCGCTGTACTATGCGCGCCTGAAGGCGCAGGCCCGGGGGCACGCATGAAGCGCGACGTCATGCGGGAAATCGACCTGCCGCCCGTGCGCCGGCGCCCGCGCAGCCGCATCACGCCGGCGCGCATCGGCGTCTACGCCTTCCTCGTCACGGCAGCGCTGTTCTTCCTGGTGCCGCTGTACGTGATGCTGGTGACTTCGGTGAAACCGATGGACGAAATCCGGTTGGGGAATATCTTCGCGCTGCCCCTGTCGCCCACCCTGGCGCCGTGGCACAGCGCCTGGCAGGCCGCGTGCACGGGCCTGGAATGCGAGGGCATCCGCGGCGGCTTCTGGAATTCCGTGTGGATCACCGTGCCCAGCATGGTGCTGTCCATCGTCATCGGCGCCGTCAACGGCTATGCGCTGTCGTTCTGGCGCCCCCGCGGCGCCAATCTGCTGTTCGCCGTGCTGATGATGGGCGCCTTCGTGCCGGGGCAGGTGATGCTGTATCCGCTGGTGCGGGCACTGGCGGCGGTGGAGTTGTACAGCTCCCTGCCGGGCATCGTGCTGGTGCACGTCATTTTCGGCATGCCGATGATGACGCTGTTGTTCCGCAACTATTATGCGGCGCTGCCGGAAGAGCTGTTCAAGGCGGCCCGTATCGACGGCGGTGGCTTCTGGCGCATCTTCTTCGAATTGATGCTGCCAATGTCGACGCCCGTCATCGTCGTTGCCGCCATCATGCAGGTGACGAATATCTGGAACGACTTCCTGCTGGGCCTCGTTTTCGCGGGGTCGGACCACCTGCCGATGACTGTCCAGCTGAACAACATCATCAACACGACGACGGGCGAGCGGCTGTACAACGTCAACATGGCCGCCACCATCCTCACTTCACTGGTGCCGCTGGCACTGTACTTCCTGTCCGGCCGCTGGTTCGTACGCGGCATCGCATCGGGCGCCGTCAAGGGTTAAAGGGTAAAGGTAAACCGTCATGTCGAATGTCTCCATCCGCAATCTGCAGATCCAGCTGGGCGCCAACAAGGTGATCGAATCGCTCGACCTGGAAGTGGGCGCGGGCGAATTCATTGTGCTGCTAGGGCCTTCGGGCTGCGGCAAATCCACGCTGCTGCACAGTATCGCAGGCCTGAACGACGCCAGCGGCGGCAGCATCGAAATCGGCGGGCGCGACATGACCTACGCCGATCCGAAGGACCGCGGCATCGCCCTCGTATTCCAGTCGTATGCGCTGTACCCGACCATGAACGTGGAGAAGAACATGTCGTTCGGGCTGCGCATCGCCGGCACGCCGAAGGCGGAAATCGCCCGCCGCGTGGCCCGCGCCGCAGACATGCTGCAACTGGGGCCGCTGTTGCAGCGCAAACCTGCCCAGCTGTCGGGCGGCCAGCGCCAGCGCGTGGCCATCGGTCGCGCCATCGTGCGCGAGGCCGACGTCTTCCTGTTCGACGAACCGCTGTCGAACCTGGACGCCAAGCTGCGCACGGAACTGCGCCGCGAACTGAAGCTGCTGCACCGCCAGTTGCAGGCGACGATGATCTACGTGACGCATGACCAGGTCGAGGCGATGACCTTGGCCGACCGCATGGCCGTCATGAAGGGCGGCGTGATCCAGCAGTTCGATACGCCAGACGCCATCTACCGCAAGCCCGACAACCTGTTCGTCGCCACCTTCCTCGGTTCGCCCGGCATGAACCTGTTCAACGGCCGCATCGAAGCGCGCGATGGCCGTACGTGGTTCCGCAATGAACACCTGGCGCTGGACGTCACCGGCTATGCCTTCCGCCAGCCCCCGGCCGACGGACTGGCCTGCGTGCTGGGCGTGCGTCCGGAAGACGTCGACGTCGACCCGGCCGGCCCGTGGCGCGGCAAGGTCACCCTGGTCGAGGCGATGGGCGCGCACCGCGTGCTGTGGCTGGACTTCCACGGCACCCAGGTCGCCGCCATCGTGCAGGACGAAGCCAATGGCGGCAGCTTCGCCATCCGCCCCGAACACGTCTCGCTGTTCGACCAGGCCACGACCCAGCGACTGTAGTTGCGCGAACGTTGCCAAGAAAATGGGGACAGACCCCATTTTTCGGGCAACTTTCAACCTTCAAGCGGGCGTCGCGATATCGCGCGGCTTGCCCCGTGCCAGCAGTTCGGCAAAGCCGGCCGCGTCGATGTTCGAACCGCACACGATCAGCGCCACTCGTTTTCCCGCCAGCCTGCCGCGCAAGGGGCCCAGCATGCCGGCCGTGGCGACGGCGGCTGCCGGCTCGGCCACCAGCTTGACGTCGCGGAACAGGTGCAGCATGGCCGCGCAGATGTCGTCGTCCGACACGCGCACGACGTCGTCGACGAAGCGGCGGCACACGCCGAAGCTGTAGGGCAGCGTGTGCGGCGCACCCAGACTGTCGGCGACCGTGTCGACCCGGTCCAGCGTCGTCAACGCGCCCGACCGGAAGCTGCGGTACATGGCATCGGCGCCGAAGGGCTCCACGCCATACACGGCGCAGGCGGGATCGACCTGCTTGACGGCGGCGGCGATGCCGGCGCACAGGCCGCCCCCGCCGATCGGCACGATCACCGCGTCCAGTCCAGGCACCTGTTCCATCAGCTCCAGGCCGACCGTGGCCGTACCCAATGCCGTCAGCGGCCCTTCGTAGGGATGCAGCATGCTGCGGCCTTCGTCGATTTCGATCTGCCGGCCGCGCGCGAAGGCCTGGTGCACGTCGGGCATCAGAATCACCTCGGCGCCCAGCTCGCGGCAGGCGGCGATGCGCGCCGGGCTGGCGTGGCGCGGCATGACGACCTTGGCGCTGCAGCCGGCCAGGCGCGCCGTATAGGCCACCGCGACGGCATGGTTGCCCGCGCTGACGGCGACGAGGCCGCGCCCGAGTGCAGCGTCATCGAGGGCTTCGATGCAGGCCAGGGCGCCGCGCAGCTTGAAGGTGCCGGTCTTTTGCAGCAGTTCGAGCTTCAGCCAGACTTCGGCGATGTCGCCGCATCGTTCCTCGACGATGCCGGTCTGCCAGCGCCAGACGGGCGTGTGCAGGATCTTGCCGGACAGGCGGGCGGCGGTGGCGCGGATCTGGTCCAGCGTCGGGTAAGCGGGTGTGGAGTGCATGACGGTCTTCCATGAATTCGAATGGGGAAATGCCACGGCGGTGGCGCGCGGGTGCGGGCGGGGCGCCGAGCACCGGCGTAGCCGCAGCTCAGCGACCCCGGCGAATTCGAATAATGGCGACGGCGGAAGAACGACGCGACACGCGTGCGCGACCATCGGCCATGGCAGCGAAGGAAGCGGCGCTGACGTGGTGCGAGATGGTGGGCGTGAACGATGTCATACCGATAATCATGCCGAGAACGGGACGGCGTGGCAAGGGCTTTCGCGCCTGCCCGCCCGAAAATTGCCTCGAAACAGGCGAATGTCCCCGGTTTTGCCGGGTTTCCTCGCAACACCCGGGCGGCGCCTTGCGGTACAATGGCAGATTGGTTCAAACGTTCGTTGCCATAAAACTACCCAGACATGCAATCTCAGCCACTCTCCCGTATCACCAAGCCCGCCGCCGCCGCCACGGGCGTTCCCGCTTCCACGCCCGCCCCGAAGGTCGGTTTCGTTTCGCTCGGCTGCCCGAAGGCGCTGGTCGACTCGGAACAGATTCTCACGCAGCTGCGCGCGGAAGGGTACGAGACCGCCAAGTCGTATGATGGCGCCGACCTCGTCATCGTCAATACTTGCGGCTTCATCGACGCCGCCGTGCAGGAGTCGCTCGACGCGATCGGCGAGGCGCTGGCCGAGAACGGCAAGGTCATCGTCACGGGCTGCCTGGGCGCGAAGAAGGATGCCGACGGCAGTGACCTGATCCAGAAGATCCACCCGAAGGTGCTGGCCGTCACGGGCCCGCATGCGCTGGCCGAAGTGATGGCATCGGTACACCACCACCTGCCCAAGCCGCACGAGCCCTTCATCGACCTGCTGCCGCCGCAGGGCGTCAAGCTGACGCCGAAGCACTATGCCTACCTGAAGATTTCCGAAGGCTGCAATCACCGCTGCTCGTTCTGCATCATCCCGTCGATGCGGGGCGACCTGGTGTCGCGTCCCATCGGCGAACTGATGATGGAAGCGGAGAACCTGTTCAAGTCGGGCGTCAAGGAACTGCTGGTGATCTCGCAGGACACGTCGGCCTACGGCATCGACGTCAAGTTCCGTTCGGGCTTCTGGAACGGCCGCCCCGTCAAGACGCACATGACGCAGCTGACCGAGGCACTGGGCCAGCTGGCCGCGCAGTACGGCGCCTGGGTGCGCCTGCACTACGTCTACCCGTACCCGCACGTGGACGAGATCATCCCGATGATGAGCGGTGGCCACGTGCTGCCTTACCTCGACATCCCGATGCAGCACGCCCACCCGGAAGTGCTGAAGCGGATGAAGCGTCCCGCCTCGGGCGAGAAGAACCTGGAGCGCATCCTGAAGTGGCGCCAGATGAATCCCGACCTGACGATCCGCTCCACGTTCATCGCCGGCTTCCCTGGCGAGACTGAAAGCGAGTTCGAATACCTGCTGGACTTCCTGAAGGAAGCCCAGATCGATCGCCTGGGCTGCTTTGCCTATTCGCCCGTGGAAGGTGCGACCGCCAACGAGATCGCCAACCCCGTGCCGGAAGAGCTGCGCGAGGAACGCCGTGGCCGCGTCATGCTGCTGCAGGAAGAGATTTCGAAGAAGCGCCTGCAGGCCAAGGTGGGCAAGACCGTCAAGGTGCTGATCGACGAGCTGACGCCAAGCGGCGCCGTGGGCCGCTCGGCCGCCGACGCGCCCGAGATCGACGGCGTGGTCTATGTCAAGAAGCCTTACGAGCCGCACAAGAAGCTGGCCGTCGGGCAGTTCTTCGACGTCGAGATCACCCGCGCCGACGCGCACGATTTATGGGGCGAGGCATAAGCCTCACCGGCAGCGCGCTACAATGAAAGGCGGACCACCTGGTCCGCCTTTTTTACGCCCCGACCATGACCGACAAAAAATCCCTGCAGACGGCACTCATCCACCACGATTACCAGGCGCCCGAGGGCTTCGGCGCCTTCCCGCCCGCCATCCACCACGCCTCGACCGTGCTGTTCGAGAATGTGGCGGCGCTGCGCTCGGGCGACTGGAAGGACAAGAGTGGCTATACCTACGGCCTGCACGGCACGCCGACGACTTTTACACTGGAAGCGCGGCTGGCCGCCATCGAAGGCGGTACGCACTGCCTGCTGGCGCCCAGCGGGCTGGCAGCCATCGCCATGGTCGACTTCGCGCTGCTGAAGACGGGCGACGACATCCTCCTGCCCGACAATATCTACCACCCCAACCGCGTGCTGGGGAACTGGCTGCAGGAATCGATGGGCATCGCGGCGCGCTATTACGATCCCCTGGTCGGTGCCGGCATTGCTGAACTGATCCAGCCGAACACGAAGCTGATCTGGACCGAGGCGCCCGGCTCCGTGTCGATGGAAGTGCCGGACCTGCCGGCCATCTGCGCCGCCGCGCGCGCGAAGGGAGTCATCGTCGCGCTGGACAACACCTGGTCGGCCGGCATCGCGCTGCGCGCTTTCGAGCTGGGTGTCGACATCGTCGTGCAGGCGCTGACGAAATACCAGTCCGGCGGCGCCGACGTGCTGATGGGCGCCGTCATCACGGCCGACGACTCCCTGCATGAAAGGCTGTCCGCATCGCATATGCGCCTGGGGCTCGGCGTGGGGGCGGACGACGCCTACCTCGTCATGCGCGGCCTGCCGACACTGAAGCTGCGTTTCGACGCCCACGACGCTGGCGCGCGCACGGTGGCTACGTGGTTGAAAGCGAGGCCGGAAATCGCGCGGGTGCTGCATCCGGCCTTCGCCGACTGCCCCGGCCACGAGACGTGGCGGCGCGACTTCACGGGTGCGGGCGGCCTGTTCTCCGTGCTGTTCGACGCCCGTTACACGGAAGCGCAGACCGACCGCTTCGTCGACAGCCTGAAGCTGTTCAAGATCGGCTACAGCTGGGGAGGGCCGAACAGCCTGTGCGTGCCTTACCGGATGACGGGCATGCGCCGCGACTGGAACAAGGATGGCGCCGCCGGCGGCACCCTGGTGCGCTTCAATATCGGCCTGGAAGATCCGCAGGACCTGATCGCGGACATCGAAGCGGCATTGGCGACACTGGCCGATTGAGCGGGCCTATGTGAGGGATTGGACAATACAATCGTCGCCCTTGCTGGCCTTTCGCCGGCGCGGGTGCTTAAATGACAAGGTGATAGAGGAGACTGAACCGACGTTGACCAGGGCCTGAACCAACCCAAGGAGGAGTCATGCAAGCTTCCCGTTTGGCTGTTGCCGCAGCACTTGCCGTGTTACCGACACTCGTGTGGACCCAGGACGGCAAGCCCAAGCCGCCGCCCCCGGCGCAGCCGACCAGCTACATGAAGGTCGACATCACCGAACCCTTCGAAGTGACGATGGAGCGCATGCGTGCGGCGAGGCCCATCGTCCAGAAACGCCAGCAGGACCTGCTGGCGCAGCGCTACGACCTGGCCAACAAGCCCGCGCCGGGCGTGACGATGTTTCGCGGCAAACCCGTGCAGGAAGGCGTGCGGGTGCGCCTGCCGAAAGGCGTGACGTGGCAGGAGCTGGCGGCCATGAGTGCCGACGACATCCGCAACCGCGACCTGTTCCCGGCCGGCTTCCTGCCGCTGCCCCATCCGAATCACCCGGAAGGGGGCATGCTGTTTCCCCAGTTTCACATCGATGAAATCCTGCGCCAGGAAGGGCGCGACCTGAACCGATTCGACCTGGCCTTCGACCTGCCGGATCACGTGCTGCCCGAGTTCCCCGCGCCGATCTTCCTGACCACCCACCCGGAGCTGGGCGACGTCTCGAAGGGCAAGCTGCTCACCATCGACAACTTCTTCGGCATCTTCAACGGCCTGCTGAACCCCAAGCAGCTCGAAGGCCTGCGCCTGTTGCTGACACCTTTCCCGCAGCAGCAGTTCAACCAGACCGAGGACCGCCGCTCCGTCAAGCCGAGCAGGGGCGTCAGCTGCTTCGAGTGCCACGCCAATGGGCATACGAATGCGTCGACCCACCTGGTCGGCGACATCCGTCCCCAGGAACTGCGCCACCGCATCGACACCCCGTCGCTGCGGGGCGTGAATATCCAGCGCCTGTTCGGCTCCCAGCGGGCCTTGAAGACGGTGGAGGATTTCACGGAATTCGAGCAGCGCGCGGCCTACTTCGACGGCGACCCCGTCATCGCGACGAAAAAAGGCGTGAACGTACTGGAACGGGGCAGCCAGGTGCACTTCATGGGCGAGTTCCAGCAACTGCTGGACTTCCCGCCGGCGCCGAAGCTCAATGTGCTCGGCAAGCTCGATCCGAAGAAGGCCACGCCGCAGGAACTGCGCGGCGAGGCTGTCTTCAATGGCAAGGGCCAGTGCGTCAGCTGCCATGCGGCGCCGTACTACACGGATAACCTGATGCACAACCTGAAGACGGAGCGCTTCTACAAGACGAAGGTGGTGAACGGCATGAAGGCCGTCGGCGATGGTCCCATCAAGACCTTCCCCCTGCGCGGCATCAAGGAGTCGCCGCCCTACCTGCACGACGGGCGGCTGCTGACCCTGGAGGATACGGTGGAGTTCTTCAACCTCGTGCTGGAGACGAAGCTGACGGAGACCGAGAAGAGCGACCTGGTGGCTTTCCTGCGGGTGTTGTAGAGGATGTTTGGCCGGGGCCAAGCCCCGGCCGTCCCATCAGCACGAGTAGCCCACCCGCCCGTTACTGCTGAGGGCAACGAAGCCGCGGATCAGGCGATAGGCCTTCCATAGCGAATCGTCCACGTTCAGATCAGCGCGAATAGCCCACCGGCTCGTTACTGCTGAGGGCAACGAGGCCGCGGATCAGGCGATGGGCCTTCCATAGCCAATCGTCCACGTTCAGATCAGCGCGAATAGCCCACCGGCTCGTTACTGCTGAGGGCAACGAAGCCGCGGATCAGGCGATCGGCCTTCCATAGCCAATCGTCCACGTTCAGATCAGCGCGAATAGCCCACCGGCTCGTTACTGCTGAGGGCAACGAAGCCGCGGATCAGGCGATAGGCCTTCCATAGCCAATCGTCCACGTTCAGATCAGCGCGAATAGCCCACCGGCTCGTTACTGCTGAGGGCAACGAAGCCCCGGATCAGGCGGTATGCCTTCCAGAGCCAGGCGCCGCACCAGACGACGTACGCCAGAGGAATGCCGATCAGGGTGATGAACAGGGCGCCGCCGACGATCATCCAGATCGCATACCACCAGAACGAGCGGATCTGCCAGCTGTGGTGGCTGTGCACGAAAGTGCCGTCCGTTTCCGGCCGCTTCACGTAATTGATGATCAGCGGGATGAAGGAAAACAGCCCGAGCGACAGCAGGAAGCTGGCGGCGTGGGCCACGTACAGCCACCATGCCCAGTTCTTCGCGGAGTCGGTCCGCGCGTCGAATACAAGTTCCTGAGCCATATGCACTCCCGAGTCAAAGTAGGCATATAGTATAGCGATTTTGCCAAGACTCGCGCACCCCATGCAACTTCCGTGGGGCTCGCGCCGTTCAGCCGCCGCTGGATGAGAACTCGGCCGCCGCCTTGGCGGCCCACAGGGCTTCCTGCTGCGAAGGATACGGCTCCTCGTAGCCGTCGAGCGCACCTTCCTCGCCGACGAACCAGACCGACCAGCCGTCCGCGTCTGGGCGGATGGCGATATCGTCGGCCAGGCACACGGCCAGGATGTCCTCGCCCTGGTCCAGGGTGACGATGCGGGTGCGGCGGTGCGTGATGGTGGTGGACATGGCGAACTCCTTATCTCGGCGGTGGCAGTGACGGATACTGGCGCAGGTAAGCCAGCAGGTTGGCGATCTGGCGCTCGTCGCCGATGCCCCAGAAGCGCATCTTCGTGCCAGGCACCATGTCGTCCGGATCGCGCAGGAAGCGCGCCAGGGTCGCGTCGTTCCACACGATGCCGGACTGCTTCAGCGCCGGGGAATACGCATAGCCCGCCGAGGTGCCGGCGCGCCGGCCTACCACGCCGTTCAGGTCCGGCCCGAACACGGCACGGGCCGACGGGCCAACCTGGTGGCAGGAGGCGCACTTCCTGAATGCGGCGGCACCGGCGACGGGGTCGCCCGGCGCTGGCACGGCATTGGCGGTGGCGGTCATCATCGACAGCAGCAGTGTGAGTATTGTCAGGCGGTTCGGACGGATCATTGCCGCATTATAGGCAATGCGTGTGCGACGCGGCGCCGCCTGCGCTGCTACAGTCGGGTTTTCAACCCATCGGTTTCGAACCGATCCCCAGCACATGAATACCAATCGACTCGCCACCAATGTCAAGAGCCTGGGCGCCTGGCTGCTGGTCACCTTCGTCGCCGCCGCCCTGGGCGCCTGGGCCTCGCGCGACGCCCCCGGCTTCTACGCCGCCCTCGTGAAGCCCGACTGGGCGCCGCCGGCCGGCGTGTTCGGCCCCGTGTGGACGGTGCTGTACCTGATGATGGCCATCGCCGCCTGGCTCGTATGGAAGGTGCGGGGCTTCTCGACCGCGCCGCGCACCTTGACCTTGTACCTGGTGCAGCTGGCCGCGAACGCGCTGTGGAGCTGGCTCTTCTTCGGCTGGCACCTGGGCGCGGCCGCATTCTACGAGGTCCTCGTCCTGTGGCTGCTGGTGCTCGCCACGGTCGTCACGTTCTGGCGCGCACGGCGCCTGGCCGGCGTGATGCTGCTGCCTTACCTGGCCTGGGTATCGTTTGCCAGCGCGCTGACTTTCGCCGTCTGGCAGCGCAATCCGCAACTGCTGGGCTGAGCGGGTCCTCGCGCCGGCCCTTGCCCGCCCGGCACCGGGTCCGCTATGCTGTGACTCCAAAACCAAGGGAGACGGCATGAGCGGACCGCTGGCAGGCATCAAGGTGATTGAAATCGGCGCATTGATCGCGGCGCCATTCGCGGCGCGGCTGATGGCCGAATTCGGCGCGGAGGTGGTCAAGGTCGAGGCACCCGGCGATGGCGACCCGCTGCGCAAATGGCGCAAGCTGCACAACGGGACGTCGCTGTGGTGGTATCTACAGTCGCGCAACAAGCAATCGATCTCGCTGGACCTGAAGTCGCCCGAGGCCATCGCCATCGTCAAGCGCCTGGCCGAGGATGCCGACGTGCTGATCGAAAACCTGAAACCGGGCGCGCTGGAAAAGCTGGGCCTGGGCTGGGACGTGCTGCATGCGCTGAACCCTAAACTGACCCTGGTGCGCATTTCCGGCTACGGCCAGACAGGCCCCTACAAGGACCGTCCGGGCTTCGGCGCCATCGGCGAGGCCATGGGCGGCATCCGTCACACCACGGGCGAGGCGGGCGGGGTGCCGGCCCGCGTCGGTGTAAGCCTGGGCGACTCGCTGGCGTCGCTGCACGCCGTGATGGGTGCGCTGATGGCCGTGCTGCGCGTGAAGACGGGGCAGGGCGACGGCCAGGTGGTCGATGTGTCGCTGGTCGAAAGCGTGTTCAACCTGATGGAAAGCCTGGTGCCCGAATATGATTTGCTGGGCCATGTGCGCGAACGCAGCGGCGGCGCGCTGCCCGGTATCGCGCCGTCGAACACCTATCCCACCAGGGACGGCGCCTATGTCGTCATCGCCGGCAACAGCAATCCGATCTACAAGCGGCTGATGGCCGTGATCGGGCGCCCCGACCTGGCCGACGACCCGCGCTTTGCGCAGAACGACGGCCGCGCCGCGCAGGCGGCCTTGATCGACGGGGCCATCGCCGGCTGGACGACGCGCCACCCGATCGAGGACGTGCTGGCGGCGCTGCAGGCGGCCGACGTGCCGGCCGGCCGCATCTACTCCGTCGCCGACATCGTCGCCGACCCGCACTACCAGGCGCGCGACATGATCCTGCAGAGCGAGCTGCCGGACGGGGTCAAGGTCAAGATGCCGGGCATCGTGCCGAAGCTGTCGGAGACGCCCGGCGCCGTGCGCTGGCAAGGGCCGACGCTGGGCGAGCACACGGATGCCGTGCTGGCGCGGCTGGGCATGACGCTTGAGGAGATCGCGCGGCTGCGCAGCCTGGGCGTGGTGCAGTGAGTGGTGCGGTGAGTGGGGAGGGGGCCGGCCCGCCCTCAGCTCTGCTTTAGCGGGACGAGCATCGACTTCGGCATGGCGGATGCCGAAGAGGTCGACGAGGACGAAGACGACGAAGACGACGACGAGGCCGACGACGAAGCGGGGACATCCTCGTAGACGAACTGCTCGACAAACAAACGGTAATTGTCGGCATTGCACAGCGCGAGAGCGGGGTCCTTTTCAGCCAGTATCTGGCACAGCATCGGTCCGTAGATGTTCTTTGCTTGCAGGTCAATCTGCTTGCCTTCGATATCTTGGGTTTTCAACACCATATGCGTCAACTCATGGACATAGGTGCCGAACGCGGTGGTCTGGCCGGCAATTTGATCGCTCATCGCCGCGACTCGCTGCACATATGCTGCGCGTTCGTTATTGACGGCGCCGATGATCCGGTCGACGCTGGCTTTGACAACGTGAGCTGGCGTGGCTCGACCGATTCCATGTTTGGCCAGATCGTCGAAAAATCGCCCGGTATTCCAGAATATGGGTGCGTTCGCGGACACGATGGACCCGAGGGTCTGTGCTGCTTCGCTGGGGTCCGATACCCATTTTTCTACGGTGTCCAGGTAGTCGGCCAGGTCATCCATCGCCCGGAGAGTGGCGAACTCCCGCACAACATCCGCCTTTTGCTGCGCGGAGTAGGCATGCTGTGCACCGTAAGCGTGGGCCCGAATGGTTTTATTTTTATCGAAGAACTTACGCCCCAGATACATGACTGCTTCCTGGCCGGGGGTGGCTTGCCCCCAGACCTTATCGGGCGTCCATTTGATTTCGACAGGTTTGCTCCAGCGGTGATGGCACAGCTTTTCCAGATTCTTCTGGAGTGCGGCAGTATTGAAGTCCTGACCGAACCACAGCCTGGCAACGGCCAGCGCTCCAGGCGCGCCACCCTGCAGGGCCGCCAATGCCTTGCCGATGGCCTCTTGCCCGACCTGCGCGGCGTGGTTGACCTGCTTTCTTACATCCAGTTCATCCAGGACGACGGCGTCCGCGATCGCCTTGAGTTCCGGGATCGACGTCGGCTCATTGTGCAAGGCACTGGCGATGCGTACATGCTTTTCGAATTTCGACAGTGCCCAATCAAGATCGTCGAAGTGCTTGTCACTGACGGCCAGGTCTTTCAGCTCGGTTGCCGAGTGGGCCTGGCGTGGCTGGGACGCATAGTCGAGCAAAAACAAGGCGGCACGTATATACGTTCGGAAAGTGCGCACACCGTCCTTTGTAAGCCGGCCCGTTCGATAAGAGCCGAAATGCAGCAGGGCCTCGGTATCGGCAAGGCGGTTGTGCCGCGTACTGTCCGCCAGGCTTTGATCGATGGCGGTAATCACGATGTCACGCTGCGGGAGGCTGCTTTGCGCGAGTGCCTTGCGCAGTTTTCGGATACGCCACATGTCGCCCCCAGGAAGGTGTCGTGCGCCGCGGTGACGGTTACCAGTTACGTGACGGCGCAGGAGGCGCGTGGCTGCGTGAAGAAAAGAATGACAGGGCGGGGCACGGGCGTCAACATGCGGTGCCATGAAAACAACGGCGCGCCGGCGGCCGGCGCAACCGGTACCTCCGGACAATCAACTCAGCAGGTTCAGGATGCCATCGAGCCCGACGAAATTGAGCGCGACGGTGGCCTGTTCGCGCACCACCGGCTTGGCCCGGAACGCCACCGACATGCCGGCGATGGACATCATCTTCAAATCGTTGGCGCCATCGCCCATGACGATGGCTTCGGATGGCGAAATACCCAGGCCGGCGCAGACGTGTTCGACCGCGGCACGCTTGCCTTCGGCGTCGACGATATCGCCCAGCACCTTGCCGGTCAGCTTGCCGTCGACGATTTCCAGCTGGTTGGCCAGCGTATAGTCCAGCCCCAGGCGGGTCTTCAGGCGGTCGGTGAAGTAGGTGAAGCCGCCCGACACCAGCAGGGTCTTCAGCCCGGCGGCCTGCACGGCCGCCAACATCCGTTCGGCGCCCGGCGACAGGCGCAAGCGCTCGTCATACACGCGCGCCAAGGCGGAAGCATCCAGGCCTTCGAGCAGCGCCACGCGGCGGCGCAGGCTTTCGGCGAAATCGAGTTCGCCGCGCATGGCCGCTTCCGTGATGGCGGCGACCTGGGGCTTCAGGCCCTGCATGTCGGCGATTTCGTCGATGCACTCGATCGTGATCAGGGTCGAATCCATGTCCATCGCCACCAGGCGGAACTCGTTCAGGTGCCGGATGCCCATCATGTAGGTGGCGTCCAGTTGGGCGGCGTGGGCCGCCACCTCGATGGTCTGGCGCAGCGCGGGCGAAAAGGCGATGCCTTCGCAGCGCAGGGCCGTGCTGGAAATACGGGTCACGCCTTGCGGCGCCGTCAGCGCGGCAATGCGCTCCAGGCGCGGCATGCAGTCGTCCAGGCCCTGCAGGACCAGGTTCATCGTGAAATCTTTGGCGTTGTTCATCAGGGCAGCAGTTGTTTGATCGCGGTTTTGATCTGCGCCACGCGGGACGGCAGGTCCGGCATGCTGGCGGTGATCTTCAGTTTGTCCTGTCCATTGAGCTTGATATGCCGGTTCTTCTGGATCAGGGTGATGATGCGCATCGGGTCGATGGGCGGTTTCGGCATGAACTGCAGGTTCGCTGCTTCGCCATGGGCATCGATTTTAACAATTCCCACCGTCTTTGCGGCAATTCGCAGCCGGTGGGTTTCCACCAGCGCCTTGGCCGGCTCCGGCAGTTTGCCGAAGCGGTCGATCAGTTCCTCCTGCAAGCCGTCGACCGCTTCCTGCGTCGAGCAGTTGGCCAGGCGCTTGTAGATCGACAGCCGCTCGTGCACGTCGCCGCAGAAGTCGGCCGGCAGCAGGGCAGGCACGTGCAGGTTGATTTCCGTCGTCGTCGCCAGCGGCGCGGCCAGGTCCGGCTCCTTGCCGGCCTTCAGCGCGCGCACGGCCTCGTTGAGCATGTCCGTATAGAGCTGGAAGCCCACTTCCAGCATTTCGCCGGACTGGCTTTCGCCCAGCACCTCGCCGGCGCCGCGGATTTCCAGGTCGTGCATGGCCAGGTAGAAGCCGCTGCCCAGTTCTTCCATCTGCTGGATCGCGTCGAGCCGGCGCTGCGCCTGCTTCGTCAAGGTCTGCACGTCCGTGACCAGGAGGTAGGCATAGGCCTGGTGGTGCGAACGGCCGACCCGGCCGCGCAGCTGGTGCAGCTGGGCCAGGCCGAACTTGTCGGCACGGTGCATGATGATGGTGTTCGCCGTCGGCACGTCGATGCCCGTCTCGATGATCGTCGTGCACAACAGGATGTTGTAGCGCTGGGCGACGAAGTCGCGCATCACTTTTTCCAGGTCGCGCTCGTGCATCTGGCCGTGCGCCACGGCGATGCGCGCTTCCGGCAGCAGCGCCGTCAGCTGGGCCATGCGGTTCTGGATGGTATCGACCTCGTTGTGCAGGAAGTACACCTGGCCGCCCCGTTTCAGTTCGCGCAGCACGGCCTCGCGGATGATCGATTCGCCTTCGCTGCGCACGAAGGTCTTGATGGCCAGGCGCTTCTGCGGCGCCGTGGCGATGACGGAGAAGTCGCGCAGGCCTTCCAGGGCCATGCCCAGGGTGCGGGGGATCGGCGTGGCCGTCAGGGTCAGCACGTCCACCTCGGCCCGCAAGGACTTCAAGGCCTCCTTCTGGCGCACCCCGAAGCGATGCTCCTCGTCGATGATGACCAGGCCCAGCCGGGTGAACTTGACGTCCTCCGACAGCAGCTTGTGGGTACCGATGACGATGTCGAGGGTGCCGTCCGCCATGCCCTTGATGGCCGCGTTGATTTCTTTCCCGGTGCGGAAGCGCGACATCTCGGCGATGCGCACGGGCCAGTCGGCGAAGCGGTCGGCAAAGGTCTGGGCATGCTGCTCGGCCAGCAAGGTGGTCGGGGCCAGGATGGCGACCTGCTTGCCGCCCATGACGGCGATGAAGGCGGCGCGCAGGGCCACCTCGGTCTTGCCGAAGCCGACGTCGCCGCACACGAGGCGGTCCATCGGCTTACCCGACGTCATGTCGCGGATCACGTTGCTGATGGCTTCGGCCTGGTCGGGCGTTTCCTCGAAGCCGAAGCTTTCGGCGAAGCGCTCGTAGTCGTGCGACGAGTATTCGAAGGCGTGGCCCTGGCGCGCGGCGCGGCGGGCATACAGGTTGAGCAGCTCGGCGGCCGTGTCGCGCACCTGCTCCGCGGCCTTCTTCTTGGCCTTTTCCCATTGCCCCGAGCCCAGCGAATGCAGCGGCGCGTCTTCCGGCGCGCCGCCCGAATAGCGCGAGATCACGTGCAGCTGCGAGACCGGCACGTACAGCTTGGTGTCCTTGGCATACTCCAGGTGCAGGAACTCGGTCTCACCTTCGCCCAGGTCCATGCTGGTCAGGCCCATGTAGCGCCCGATGCCGTGGTTGATGTGGACGATGGGGTCGCCGATCTTCAGCTCGGACAGGTCGCGCACCATCGACTCGACCTGCGTGACGGCTTCCTGCTTCTTCTTGCCCACGCGCCGGCCCGTGCCGGCATACAGCTCCGTCTCGGTGATGAACACCAGCGGCGGCCCGGCCAGCAGCTCGAAGCCCGCCTGCAGCGGCGCCACGCCGAGCGCCAGCGGCGCATTCGAGGCCAGGAAACCTTCGTAGCCCTCCACCAGCGCCGGTTGCAGGCCGAATTCGCCGAAGTACTGCTGCAAGGTTTCGCGCCGGCCGTTCGAATCGGCACAGATCATCACGCGCCGGCCCGGCTGCATCAGGTAGGCGCGCAGGTTCGTCAGCGGATCGTCCAGGTGGCGGTTGACGGCGATGTTCGGGATCGGCGCGGACAGTTCGGACGGCGCGCCATCGAGGTCGCGGCTGACGGCTACCCGCGCGTGCAGCTTGGCGCACGTGAAGAAGGCTTCGTCGCGCAGGAAGATCGATTCGGGCGGCAGCAGCGGCCGTTCGCGGTCGGCCTTCAGGAATTTGTAGCGCGACTCGGTATCGGACCAGAAGCGGCGGATCGCCCCTTCGATATCGCCCAGCATGGCCAGGGCCGCGCCCTCGGGCAGGTAGTCGAACAGCGTGGCCGTTTCTTCGAAGAACAGCGGCAGGTAGTACTCGATACCGGCCGAGGCGATGCCGCTGCTGATGTCCTTGTAGACCACCGCGCGCGACGGATCGCCCTCGAAGGTCTCGCGCCAGCGGCTGCGGAAGGTGGTGCGGGCCGCTTCGTCCATCGGGAATTCGCGGCCCGGCAGCAGGCGCACTTCGCGCACCGGGTACAGCGAACGCTGGGTATCGGCGTCGAAGGTGCGGATGGTTTCGATGGTATCGCCGAACAGGTCGAGCCGGTACGGCAGCGCGGAGCCCATCGGGAACAGGTCGATCAGGCCACCGCGCACGGAATACTCGCCCGGCGACATCACCTGCGTCACGTGGCTGTAGCCGGCCAAGGTCAGCTGCGCCTTCAGCGCCGCCTCGTCGAGCGACTCGCCCTGCTTGAAGAAGAAGGTGTAGGCCGCCAGGAACGACGGGGGCGCCATGCGCACCAGCGCCGTGGTGGCCGGCACGATCATCACGTCGCACTGGCCGCTGCGGATTTCATGCAAGGTTGCCAGGCGCTCGGACACCAGGTCCTGGTGCGGCGAAAACGCGTCGTACGGCAGCGTTTCCCAATCCGGCAGCAGGTGACAGCGCAGTTTGGGCGCGAACCAGGCGATTTCGTCGAGCAGGCGCTGGCCGTCGCTGGCCTGGGCCACGATCACGGCCAGCATCTGGCCCCGCGCCGTCAACTCCTGCGCGGCCTGGGCCAGCGCCCACGCATCGGACGAACCGTAAAGGGACGGCAGCACGAACCGGTTACCGGGCTTGGGTAGGGCTTTTTTCAGGTCGAAAGGCATGCAGGCGAAGCGGCAGACGAAGGCGGTAGACGGGCGCCGCAGGGGGCGCGGTGGCGCAATTATAGTCGAAGCGATCCTGGCACGTCGCCCGCCCGGCCGGGTCAGCGCTTCAGTTCGAACCGGGGAATTTCGCGGATGTCCTCGTACAGCTGCGACAGGAAGTATTCCAGGACCGGCTCATGGATTCGGTCATGGTTGGGAATGATGTCGGCATGGGTGCGGATGTTCCACACGATACTCAGCGGTCCAACAGCCGGATTGGGCAGGCCGACCAGGTGCAGGTCGCCACAGAAGGTCCGCATCGGCATGTGCGTGCGTTGCGGCGCCACTTCGTCGCGCATGGCCTTGATGAATTCGTCGCGCAGGTCGCCCGCGCTGCTCTGGTAGGGCAAGGCCTGTCTGGCGGGGCACTTGCCGGCTTCTATTTGCTCGCGCGGCCACGGCGCGGCCAGGGTCAGTTCGTGGCTCAGGTATTCCCCCATGTGGCCGTGCGTGCGCTTCATGGCCCGCGCTTCCAAGGTCGATTTGGCCGGGTACTGCAGGATCGAATTGATCACCCGCGCGGCCGGGAAGGCCATGCCGGTGGCCCAGTCGGCGGTCGACGTGATCGACACCAGCAGCGGCGGCTGGTAGCGCGGGTTGCGGTAGCGCCGCGCGGCATTGAAGAGCGGGTCGTAGCGGGTCGCCTCGAAGGCGGGGTTGAGCAGCAGGATCAGATCGGCGATGCCGCGTTCGCGCGCCGTTTCCAAAGGCTCGTCGTCGATGACATCGCTGCCGCCGGCCAGCGTTTCCATGACAAACGGCGAAGTCGAGGCAAACAGGATCCAGGCGCCGAAACTGTGGCCGATCATCACGGTACGCAGCGGGCAGTCCGGGCCGAGATACTCGCCCCGGTAGCGGCACTGGTGATGCCAGTCGGTGACCGACGCGAGACGGGGGCGGTTGGCGTGGTCGCGCACCGCCTTGATGCGCGCGAAGAACTCCCGCACGCTGCCTTCGGCCACCTTGTGCGCGGCATTCTTGCGCGTCCAGAACGTGGCGTGCTTCAATCCCGGCACGTCGAAGGTCTCGCCATCCCAGCCGATGTAGTAGCCCACCACCTGGCGCTCGCCACCCCAGCGCAAGGCCTGCCTGCCCAGCAGTTGGCGAAACTTCGCCACATCCTCATCGTGTTCGGCGGCGGAGTGGTGCCAGCCATGCACGTAGACGAAGGTCATGACCTTGTAGTGCTTCAACCGCTGGACCAGGTCGCCGATGGCGCAGTCGATCTTGTGGCCAGGGTTGGCCTTGCCGGCCCGGTCGGGATAGGGCCAGCCCTGGTCGTCGAACTCGAGGAAGTGCAGGGTGTAGGTCCCGTCGGGCGAGGTGCCGATTTCCGGGGTCGTCAACGCAGCCGGCTTGCCGGGACTGGCACCCGGGCAGTCGGCACCTTCCGAACCGGCGGTGACGTAGGGCCGGTAGGGCGCGCTGGCGCAGCCGGCCAGCAACGCCGACGCGAGGATCGCCCGCGCAAGGCAGCGCAGCCAGAGAGAAAATGACAGCGGCGACATGCGACCTCCGCATAGCGTGGCGATAGCTTCACGATAGCGGCCAGACGCGACGATTGCAAGCCGTGGTGGCCGCTTTCAGCCGCAGTACAACAGCAGGGCGGTGATATTGTCCCTGCTGCCATCCCGTTCGGCCAGCGCGAGCAGGGCGTCGCAGCAGGCGTCGAGCGTGCCGGGCGTGGCGCTGGCCAGGATGGCGGCGATATCGGCATCGGACGAGTCGCCATGCAGGCCATCGCTGCACAGCAGGTAGACGTCGCCCGGGCAGGTGGCGTGCGCCAGCACTTCCGGCTCGACGGTGGCGCCGGGGCCGACTGCCTGCAGCAGCAGGTTGCGCGGTGGTAGCGGCTCCGGCAGGTCCAGGTCGACGGCCTGCTGGTACAAGGTCTGGTCGTGCGTCAGCTGCGTCAGCACGCCGGCCCGATAGCAGTACAGGCGGCTGTCGCCGACGTGGAAGACCAAGCTGGCTGCATGCCGCGCCGGCTGCCACATGCCCGTCAAGGTCGTGCCCATGCCCGTACCCTCGGCGTGGCCGAGGGCCGCGTTGCGGCGGTACAGCGTGTCGTTGGCGAAGGCCACGGCTTGCCGCAAGGTGCGCAGGGCCGGTACCGCCGCGCCGGGCCAGGTGGCATCGGGATCGGGCGCCGCCGCCAGTTGGCTGCACAGCAGTTCGATGGCCGAGGCGCTGGCGACGTCGCCGGCGGCGTGGCCGCCCATGCCGTCGGCCACGACGACGAGGTTCAGTTCCGGCGAGATGAACAGGTTGTCCTGGTTCGACTGCCGTACCGGTCCCGTCACGCTGCGGCCGAAGGCCACCCCCATCGGCAGGCGGTGTACTTGCGGCGGCGACAGCGGCTTCCAGTCGGCCATGATGACGCTAGTCGCCCGGTGGCGGCGGGAATGCCGGCGCGGCCGGTGACGACGGCGGTACCGGCACGATATTCGACGCGGGCGCGCCTGGCGTCACCGGGACGATCGGGGCGGCCGGAGCGCCCGGCACGGGCAGGGCGCCATCGACGGCCACGTCACCCGGCACGGTCTCGCCCAGGTCGATGCCGGCCACGGTCGGATCGTTGGCATATTCCTCGAAGACCCAGTCGCCGTTCACCTGGACCACGCCTTCCGGCACGGCCCGTTCCACCACGGGGCGCTTGACCAGCGCCACTTTCATGTAGTCGATCCAGATCGGCAGGGCCAGCGAGGAGCCGAATTCGCGGCTGCCCAGCGATTTCGGATCGTCGTAGCCCATCCACGCCACCGCGACGATGCCGCCGCCGTAGCCGCCGAACCAGCCGTCGACGGCGTCGGTGGTGGTGCCGGTCTTGCCGGCGATGTCGGTGCGGCCGATGCGCTGCCAGGCCGAGGCCCCGGTGCCGCTCCTGGCCACGTCGCGCAGCATGCTGTCGACGATGAAGGCATTGCGCCCGTCCAGCACGCGCTGGCTTTCGTCCAGCCGCGCCGGCGCGGGCGACGCCTTCAGCACCTTGCCTGCGGCATCCTCGATGCGCTCGATCAGGTAAGGCTGCACGCGGTAGCCGCCGTTGGCGAACACCGAGTAGGCGCCGGCCAGCTGCTGCGGCGTGACGGCGCCCGTGCCCAGGGCCATCGTGAGGTTCTGCGGATGGCGCGCCAGGTCAAAGCCGAAGCGGCCCAGGTATTCGTGCGCATACGGCACCGACACGGCGCGCAGGATGCGTACCGACGGCACGTTCTTCGATTTCGACAGCGATTCGCGCATCGTGATGGGGCCGTCGAACTTGAAGTCGTCGTTCTGCGGGCGCCATGGCTCGCCGTTGGCGCCGCCGGGCAGCTCGATCGGCACGTCGTTGATCAGGGAGGAGGGGCCGAAACCCTTTTCCACGGCGGCCGAATAGACGAAGGGCTTGATCGACGAGCCGGGCTGGCGCCACGCCTGCGTCACGTGGTTGAACTTCTGCAGGTTGTAGTCGAAGCCGCCCACCATGGCGTGATATGCGCCCGTGTTGGCGTCGATCGACACGAAGGCCGCGGCCACCTTCGGCACCTGGGTGATGGACCAGCGTTTGCTGTCTTCCTTGCCGCTGCGGGCGACGCGGATGACGGCGCCCGGACGCAGGCGGATCGATTCCTTCGCCTTGCTGGACAAGGCACCCACGGCGAGCTTCAGGCCGTCGCCCTTGATGACGATATCCTCGCCGTCGGCCGTCTCGGCTTGCACTTCCTTGCTGGACGCGTTCAGCACGACGGCGGCGATCAGGCCGTCGCTGGACGGACGCTGGCCCAGTGCCTCGTCGATGGCTTCATCCCGTTCCGCCTCGTCGTCCGGCAAGGCGATGAAGGCCTCCGGTCCCCGGTAGCCGTGGCGCTGGTCGTAGGCGATGACGTTGCGGCGCACCGATTCATAGGCGGCATTCTGGTCCGCGCTGAGGATGGTGGTGCGCACCACGATGCCGCGCGTGTAGGCTTCCTCGGCGAATTCGGCGAAAGCCGCCTGGCGCGCCAGTTCGGCCACGTATTCCGCGTGGGTGTCGAATTCCTGGCCCTTGTGATTGACCTTGATGGTTTCGGCCTTGGCCTTGTCGTACTGTTCCTGCGTGATGTCGTCCAGGTCCAGCAGGCGGCGCAGCACCACCTCCTGGCGCGCCTTGGCGCGCTTGAAGTTCACCACCGGGTTGTGGCGGGCTGGGTTTTTAGGCAGGCCGGCCAGCATCGCCATCTCGGCGATCGACAATTCCTTCAAGGACTTGCCGAAGTAGACCTGGGCGGCGCCGGCGAAGCCGTAGGAGCGCTGGCCCAGGTAGATCTGGTTCATGTACAGCTCCAGGATCTGGTCCTTCGTCAGCGCGTCCTCGATCTTATACGTCAGCATGACTTCATTGAGCTTGCGCGACAGGACCTTCTCGCGCGTCAGGAAGAAGTTGCGCGCCACCTGCATCGAGATCGTCGAGCCGCCCTGGCGGAAGCCGCCGGCCAGGTTGGCCTTCATCGCGCCCAGCGCACGGATCCAGTCGATGCCGCCGTGTTCGTAGAAACGGGTATCCTCGATGGCCAGCACGGTTTTTTTCATCATGTCCGGAATCTGCGCGATCGGCACGAAGTCGCGGTGTTCCTCGCCGAATTCGCCGATCAGCACATTGTCGGCCGTGTAGATGCGCAGGGGGATCTTGGGCTTGTAGTCGGTGACGGCTTCCAGTGACGGCAGGCGCGGCTTGACGATCAGGAACAGGTAGGCCAGCAGCGCGAGCGCGGCCAGCAGGCCGCCCACGCCGACGGCGATCAGGGCACGCAGGGCATTGCGGCGGTTGAGCCAGGAAGCGGAGGTCTTCAAAACATGGGTTCCCAGGGTTGCAAAACCGGGCCATTATAGACCACGCCCCGGGCCGGTCCGGCGCACGCCCTTGCGCAAGCACGGAGAATTGTCGTATCTTGATAGAAATTATTTAGCCAGGGGTTGGGGATGGCAGGGGCGCGGGAGTTGGACGGCAAGGGTTCCGAAGAGGCGACGGGCATGGCGCCGGCCGCCGCTTCGTCGTGCGCCGGCCGGCGCGGGCAGGATGTCGACTGCGACGTGCTGGTGATCGGTGGCGGCATCAACGGCGCCGGCATCGCGCGCGACGCCGCCGGGCGTGGCCTGTGCGTGGCCCTGTGCGAGCAGGACGACCTCGCCGCGCATACCTCGTCCGCCTCCACCAAGCTGATTCATGGCGGCCTGCGCTACCTGGAATACTTCCAATTCGGCCTGGTGAGAAAGGCCCTGGCGGAGCGCGAAGTGCTGCTGCGGGCCGCACCCCACATCATGTGGCCGATGCGCTTCGTGATGCCGCATGGCCCCGGCCAGCGCGCGGCGCTGCTGGTGCGCGCGGGCCTGTTCCTGTACGACCGGTTGGCGCGGCGCGAGCTCCTGCCCGGCTCGCAGGGCGTGCGCCTGTCCTGCCATCCGGCGGGGCGGCCCCTGCAGCCACGCTTCACGCAGGCCTTCGTGTATTCCGACGGCTGGGTCGACGATGCCCGCCTGGTGGTGCTCAATGCGATGGACGCGGCCCAGAAGGGCGCCTGCATCCTGACCCGTACCCGCTGCACGGCGGCGCGGCGGGAAAACGGCATGTGGCACGTGACCCTGCGCAAACCCGACGGCAAGGAAAAGCAGATCACGGCGCGCGCCGTCGTCAATGCGGCCGGACCGTGGACGGCGGCACTGCTGGCCGGCGCGCTGGGGCACCCCCAGCCCGACCGGCTGCGCCTCGTCAAGGGCAGCCATATCGTCGTGTCACGGCTGTTCGAACACGACAACGCCTACCTGTTCCAGAACGCGGACGGCCGCATCGTCTTCGTCATTCCCTACGAGCGCGACTTCACCTTGATCGGCACCACCGACGTGGAGTACACGGGCGACCCGGGCAAGGTCGCCATCGACGAGCGCGAAATCGCCTACCTGTGCGACGCGGCCAGCGCCTGCCTGCGCGAGCCGGTGCGCCCGCAGGACGTGGTGTGGAGCTATGCCGGCGTGCGCCCGCTGCTGGAAGACGCTTCCCACGATGCCAAGGCCGTCACGCGCGACTACCGGCTGGCGCTCGACGCCGACGGCGGCGCGCCGCTGCTGTCCGTCTTCGGTGGCAAGCTGACCACCTACCGCCGGCTGGCCGAGGAAGCAGTCGATATGCTGTGCCGGCAACTGGGCCGTCCAGCGCCTGCCTGGACCGAGCGCGCCTGCCTGCCAGGCGGCGATCTGTTCGGCGCCGTGCCGCAGAACCGTTCCGTGCTGGAGTTCGACCAGTGGAGCGCCAGCCTGCAGGTGCACTATGCCTTCCTCGATGCGGCGCTGGTAAAGCGCTACGCCCGCGCCTACGGCACCCGCATCCACACCTTGCTGCGCGGCCGGACCGACGTGGCGGCCATGGGCGAACAGATCCTGCCTGGCCTGTTCGAGGCGGAAGTGGATTACCTGCGCCGGCACGAATGGGCCGTGACGGCCGAGGATATCCTGTGGCGGCGCTCCAAGCTGGGGCTGCACCTGGGGCCTGGCGCGGTGCCGGCGCTGCAGGCCTGGCTGGATGCGCATCCGGTGGTGCAGGCGTAAAAAAAGGCGGCCAATCGGCCGCCTTCTCTTTTGGGCGCAAGCCCGTTACTTCACGCCGTGCATCAGCTTCTGGATCAGCGGGGCGACCAGGAACAGCACGACGCCGCCGCCCACCAGCGACCAGAAGCCGAAGGTGTAGCCCGACAGCGCGGAAGCCACCGACATGCCCGATTCGCCGCTGACGTGCGAGGCGAAGATGCCGGACAGGTTGTTGCCGATGCCGGTGGACAGGAACCAGCCGCCCATGCCCAGGCCGACCAGGCGGGTCGGGGCCAGTTTCGTCACCATCGACAGGCCGATCGGCGACAGGCACAGCTCACCGACGGACTGGATCACGTAGACCATGAACAGGGTCCAGAACGGGATCTTGCCGTCCACGACCAGGGTCTGCAGCGCGAACACCAGCAGCGCGAAGGCGACGCCGTTGAAGATCAGGCCCAGGCCGAACTTGCGCGGAATCGACGGATCGCTGTTGCGTCGGGCCAGGAAGATCCACGTGGCGGCGATGATCGGCGCGCAGGTGATGATGGCGATCGAGTTCACGCTCTGGAACCAGGCGGTCGGGAAGATCCAGCCGCCGAAATCGCGGTTGACGATGTTCTCGGCCAGGAAGGTGAACGAGCTGCCGGCCTGTTCGAAGAACATCCAGAACAGGATATTGAAGAAGAAGATGATCAGCATCGCGAACACCTTGTCGCGCGCGACGGGGCCGTTGCGGAAGCCTTCGACGATCAGCATGATGGCCAGCAGGATGAACAGCACCGTCAGCACGACCTGCAGTTGCTGGGCACCGACGGCCAGCAGCGCGAACACGGCGGGGATCGTGACGAGGCAGCCAAGCACCACGTACAGCACGCGCGCCATGCCCTGTTCCTGCGGTTCGGGGTAGCCGATGCCCTTCAGGCCCCGGCGGCCGATGAAGAACCATACGAGGCTGATCAGCATGCCGACGCCGGAGGCGATGAACACCACCTTGTAAGCCGGTGTGTCGCCCGTGTTGAACACGTACTGCGCCAGGTATTGGGTCAGGATCGGTGCGATGAAGGCGCCGCCGTTGATGCCCATGTAGAAGATGGTGAAGCCGCTGTCGCGCCGCGAGTCGGCAGCCGAGTACAGCTTGCCAACCATGGTGGAGATATTCGGTTTGAACAGGCCGTTACCGGTGATGATCGTGGCCAGGCCCAGCTTGAAGACGGTGGGGTCCGGGTAGGCGATCATGAACAGGCCGGCGGCCATGAAGGTGGCGCCGATCAGGATGGAGCGCTGGTAGCCCAGCACGCGGTCGGCGATATAGCCGCCGAACAGGGCCGCCGCATACACGAGGGCCAGGTAGGAACCGTAGGTCAGGTTGGCGTCGGCTTCGCCCGAGGAGGCACCGCCGTGGAACTGCGCAACGATGTAGAGCACGAGGGCCCAGCGAATTCCGTAGAACGCAAAGCGTTCCCAGAATTCCGTCATGAACAACATCCAGAGTGGGCTGGGATGTCCCATGATCTGGCGAAATTCCGGGATCGCCGCTTCTTTCGCCGGTTTGGTAGCACCGCTCATGCGGAACCTCCTGAAAAAAAGTCGCCATTGTAATGTACCCATCGGAAATGTCGATGAATTCAGGTGGTGCGTTGCAGCAATGTAGTATATTTGGAAAGATTGCAAGCGGCACGGCACGAGGTTTGCCGCCGGAGCCAGGCGCGATGTCGTATATTGACGGTTCGCAGCCCGGCCTGCCTTGCGCAAGCGCGGGTGCGAACCAGGGCAAAACTGAATAAGGATGCAGGCACCATGGAACAAGGCTTTGTCGATACACTGATTTCACCGGAGGGCAAACTTGAAGTCTTGTCCAAGGCAGAAGTAAACAAGCTGCTCGATTCGGGCAAGGGCGGGCTGTACACGATGTTCCGCAACTGCGCGCTGGCCGTCCTGAACTGCGGCAGCACCATCGACGATGGCAAGGAGTTGTTGGAGCGCTACCAGTCGTTCGAGATCAATATCATCCAGCGCGAACGGGGCATCAAGCTGGAGATCCGCGGCGCGCCGGCCATCGCCTTTGTCGACGGCAAGATGATCAAGGGTATCCACGAACACCTGTTCGCCGTGCTGCGCGACATCGTTTTCGTCAGCAACGAAGTCACGGACAATCCGAAGTTCGACCTGTCGACGACGGAAGGCATCACGGACGCCGTCTTCCATATCCTGCGCAACGCCAATATCCTGCGCCCGCAGATCAACCCGAACCTGGTCGTGTGCTGGGGCGGTCACTCGATCAACCGCGCCGAATACAATTATTCGAAGGAAGTGGGCTACCAGCTCGGCCTGCGCGGCCTGGACATCTGCACCGGCTGCGGCCCAGGCGCGATGAAGGGTCCGATGAAGGGCGCTACCATCGGCCATGCCAAGCAGCGCTTCATGAACGGACGCTACCTGGGCATCACGGAGCCGGGCATCATCGCCGCCGAGTCGCCCAACCCCATCGTCAACGACCTGGTGATCATGCCGGACATCGAGAAGCGCCTGGAGGCCTTCGTGCGCACGGGTCACGGCATCATCGTCTTCCCCGGCGGCGCCGGCACGGCCGAGGAGATCCTGTACATCCTCGGTATCCTGCTGCATCCGGACAATGCCGACATTCCCTTCCCGCTGATCTTCACGGGCCCGGAATCGTCGCGCGACTACTTCGTGCAGATCAATGAATTCATCGGCACCACCCTGGGCCCGGCAGCGCAGGAGCGCTACCGCATCATCGTCGACGACCCGGAAGCGGTGGCGCGCCAGATGCAGGAAGGGATCAAGCAGGTACGCGAATTCCGCAAGGGGCGCAGCGACGCCTACTACTTCAACTGGGCCTTGAAGATCGACCCGGAATTCCAGCGCCCGTTCGCGCCCACGCACGAGAACATGCGCAACCTGAAGCTGCACAAGAACCAGCCCGTGCACCTGCTGGCGGCCAACCTGCGCCGCGCCTTTTCCGGCGTCGTCGCGGGCAATGTCAAGGACGAAGGCATCCGCGCCATCGAGCAGCACGGCCACTTCGAGATCCACGGCGACAGCACGATCATGGAACCGATGGACGCGCTGCTTGCGTCGTTCGTGGCCCAGAGCCGCATGAAGTTGCCAGGCAAGGCCTACACGCCGTGCTATCGCGTCATCAAGTGAGCGGACAAATAAGCGGATGACGGGAGATCACTACCAGCCGCCCGCCGACCCGGGCGCGCTGATGCTGGCATGGCTGCGCCGCGCCCGCGAGTCGCAGCTGGGACATTACGAAATGGCGATGATGCTGGAACGGCGCGGCCACTGGCTGGGCGTGCCCGTCATCGTCATCAGCGGCGTCGTCGGCACGTCCGTGTTCGCGTCCGTCGCGGCCGAGGCCATTTCCGTGCCGGTGGCCCTGATGGTGGGCGCGCTGAGTGTGACGGCCGCGATCTTGTCCAGCCTGCAGACCTTCTTCAAGTTCTCCGAACGGGCCGAGAAGCACAAGACCTTCGGTGCCCGCTACGGCGCCATCCGGCGCGAGCTGGAATCGATGTACGCCGCCGGCACGGCCGCGCAGGAACCGCAGTACCTGGCCGTGGTGCGCGAAAAACTCGATCTACTGGCCCAGGAAGCGCCGGCGGTGGCGCCGGCCGTGCATGCAAGGGCGCAGCGGGCGCTGGCCGGCGGCACGGCCGCCACGTTCTAGGCGACCAGCTTCGGGAGGGCACCGATACCGATCTATCCATTCCATTGAAAACAAAAAACGCAGCCGAGGCTGCGTTTTTCATTGGTACGGCCGTGCTCAGTCTTCCTTGCGCAGGTGCGGGAACAGCAGCACGTCGCGGATGTTCGGCGAGTCCGTCAGCAGCATGATCAGGCGGTCGATGCCGATGCCGCAGCCGCCGGCAGGCGGCATGCCGTATTCCAGCGCGCGGATGTAGTCGGCGTCGTAGAACATCGCTTCATCGTCGCCGGCTTCCTTCGCGGCCACCTGGGCCAGGAAGCGGGCCGACTGGTCTTCCGCGTCGTTCAGCTCCGAGAAGCCATTGGCGATCTCGCGGCCCACCATGAACAGCTCGAAGCGCTCGGTGATGCCCTTGCGGGTGTCCGAGGCACGCGCCAGCGGCGACACTTCTTCCGGGTAGTCGATGATGAAGGTCGGTTCCCAAAGCTGCGCTTCGGCGGTTTCCTCGAACAGCGCCAGTTGCAGTGCGCCCAGGCCCGAGTGGGCGTGCGGCTTGACGCCGAATTTCTTCAGCTCGGCCTTGATGAATTCCGCGTCGTTCAGCTGCACGTCCGTGTAGTGCGGCGCGAACTTGTTGATGGCGCCGACGATCGTCAGGCGGTGGAAAGGCTTGGACAGGTCCAGCTCGCGGCCGCCGTAGGTCAGCACGGCCGACCCGTGGGCATCGACGGCGGCCTGGCGGATCACTGCTTCCGTGAAGTTCATGATCCACTGGTAGTCCGTGTAGGCCGCGTAGAACTCCATCATCGTGAATTCGGGGTTGTGACGGATCGACACGCCTTCGTTCCGGAAGTTGCGGTTGATCTCGAACACGCGGTCGAAGCCGCCCACCACCAGGCGCTTCAGGTACAGCTCGGGCGCGATGCGCAGGAACATCTGCATGTCCAGCGCGTTGTGGTGGGTGATGAAGGGTTTCGCCGCCGCGCCGCCCGGAATCGTGTGCAGCATCGGCGTTTCCACTTCCATGAACTCGTTGTCCTGCATGAAGCGGCGGATCGACGAGATGGCGGCGGTACGGGCCTTGAACGTGCGGCGGGTTTCCTCGCTCATGATCAGGTCCACGTAGCGCTGGCGGTACTTGGTTTCCTGGTCGGCCAGGCCGTGGAACTTGTCCGGCAGCGGGCGCAGCGACTTCGTGATCAGGCGCAGTTCCGACACCTTGACGGTCAGCTCGTCCGTCTTGGTCTTGAACAGCGTGCCGACGACGCCGACGATATCGCCCAGGTCATAGGTGCGGAAGGCTTCCATCGCCGCTTCGCCGGTGGTGTCGAGCGTGACGTAGATCTGGATGCGGCCGTCGCACTTGATGCCGGACGAATCCTGCAAGGTGGCGAACGCGGCCTTCTTGCCCGCTTCGCGCTTGAGCATCATGCGGCCGGCAAGGACCACGGCCACCGGGTTCGCTTCCAGCTCCTCGCGCGACTTGTCGCCGTATTGCAGGGCCAGTTCGGCCGCCTTGTGCTCGGGGCGGAAGTCGTTCGGGAAGGCGACGCCTTTTTCGCGGATGGCGGCCAGCTTGGCGCGGCGTTCGGCGATGATCTTGTTGTCGTCCTGGCCTGGTGCCTGGTCTTGGGGTTCCGTGGTCATGATTGTTCTGCTTCGGTAGGAGAGGTGTTGGCCACGCTGGCGAACAGCGCGGCGATATTCAGTTCGGAGAAATCGCGGGCGACGAGGATGACGTTGTCGAACTCCGCGAACGCGGCCGCCGGCAGGGTGGTGGTCAGCACCACGGCCCGCATGCCCGCGCGGCGCGCCGCTTCCACGCCCAGCGGCGCGTCCTCGAACACGATGCAGTGTTCGGGCGCGACGCCGCAGCGCTCGGCGGCCAGCAGGAAGACATCCGGATTGGGCTTGCCACGCGCGACATCGGCGGCGCCGACGACGGCATCGAAATGGCGGCGCAGGTCAAGCCCGTCCAGGGTGAAGACGATATTGGCGGGCGGCGCGGCGGTGGCCACGGCCAGGCGCACGTCCTGCTGCTGGGCGTCGGCGATGAACTGCTCGAAGCCGGCCACCGTTTCCAGGTGCGGCGCGTACAGCTCGCGGTACAGCGCTTCCTTCTCGGCGTCCAGCACGGCCGCGTCTTCCCGGCTCAGGTCCTGGTCCAGGTAGGTGCGCATGATTTCATGGCCCTGGCGGCCGGCCGTGGCGCGGAAGAACTCGTCGGCGTCGATGGCGTGGCCGCGGCGGGCGAAGAAGGCCAGCCACGACTTGGTATGGAAGGCCATGTTGTCGACGATGGTGCCGTCCATGTCGAAGATAAAGGCGCGCGCGCCTGGCATTGCTTGCTTGACGGTCATCAGACGCCCTGTTTCAGCGAGGCGGCGATGAAGTCATCCAGGTCGCCGTCCAGCACGTTTTTCGTATTGCCCGTCTCGAAGCCCGTGCGCAGGTCCTTGATACGGGACTGGTCCAGCACGTAGGAGCGGATCTGGTGACCCCAGCCCACGTCCGTCTTCGAGTCTTCCAGCTTCTGCTGCTCGCTCATGCGCTTGCGCAGTTCCGCTTCGTACAGCTTGGCCTTCAGCATTTCCATCGCTTCGGCCTTGTTGCGGTGCTGCGAGCGGTCGTTCTGGCACTGCACGACGATGCCGGACGGCGCGTGCGTCAGGCGCACGGCGGAGTCGGTCTTGTTGATGTGCTGACCGCCGGCGCCGGAGGCGCGGTAGGTGTCGATGCGCAGGTCGGCCGGATTGATCTCGATCTCGATCGAATCGTCCACTTCCGGATACACGAACAGCGACGTAAACGACGTGTGGCGGCCGTTGGCGCTGTCGAACGGCGACTTGCGCACGAGGCGGTGCACGCCCGTTTCCGTGCGCAGGTGGCCGTAGGCATAGTCGCCCTCGACCTTGATGGTGGCCGTCTTGATGCCGGCCACCTCACCGTCGGACTGCTCCATCACCTCGACCTTGAAGCCCTTGCGTTCGCAGTAGCGCACGTACTGGCGCAGCAGCATCGACGCCCAGTCCTGGGCCTCGGTACCGCCGGCGCCGGCCTGGATGTCGATGAAGCAGTTGTTCGGGTCCATCGGGTTGTTGAACATGCGGCGGAATTCCAGGCCTTCGATGACCTTCTGGATTTCGGCCGTATCGGCGATCACGGATTCGAGCGTCTCGTGATCCGCTTCTTCCTTGCCCATCTCGAACAGCTCGGCCATGTCCGCGAGGTCGCTCTGCGCCTTCGTCAAGGTGTCGACGATGGCTTCCAGGGCCTTCTTCTCGCGGCCCATTTCCTGGGCTTTCTTGGGATCGTTCCAGACCGCCGCGTCTTCCAGCTCGGCGTTCAGTTGTTCCAGTTTCTCCGACTTCTTATCGAAGTCAAAGATACCTCCGTAGTTCGGCTTCGCGGGTCGTCAGATCTGCGAGCTGGGCGGAGAGGGCGTTGATGCGTTCGGCTTCCATGATTTTTATATCTCTGTAGAGTGCGATCAAACCCCGGATTATACGCTACGCAGCTCCAGCCCGGTGCCCGTCCTTGCCGCTGTGCACAGGCGTGCGTATCATGGGAGCCCCGTCCAGTCCGACCCTTGCCGTTCCGTTCCCGCCCATGAAATCCCCGACCCTGCTGTCCCTTCCCCTGCTGTCCCTCTCCCTGCTGGCCGGATGCGCCGCGCTGCCGCCCGCGGTCCCCGCCGGCAGCGAGCTGACCTTGGCCCTGCTGGAGACGACCGACCTGCACGGCCACGTCGCCAGTTACGATTATTACAAGCTTTCGCCCGATCCCAGCCTGGGCCTGGAGCGCACGGCCGCGCTGATCCGGACGGCGCGCGCGCAATATGCCAACACCGTCCTGCTGGACAATGGCGACACCATCCAGGGCACGGCGTTGGCCGACTACCAGGCCGTCGTATCGCCGCTGCCGTGCAGCGAAACCCTGGGCATCTACAAGGTGTTCAATGCGCTGGGCTACGACGGCGGCGGCATCGGCAACCACGATTTCAATTACGGGCTGGCCTACCTGAACCAGGTCACGGGCAGCCGCTTCGACGTCGACGGCATCGACCCGGCCCGCAGCGGCTGCGCCGGCCCCACATTCCCGCTGGTGCTGTCGAACGTCATCAGCGTCAAGTCCGGCCAGCCCCTGTTCAAGCCCTACGCCATCCTCGACAAGGCGGTCAGCGCGACGGGGCCGGACGGCGAGACGGTGCGCGCCACCATCAAGGTCGGCATCATCGGCTTCACGCCGCCCACCATCATGACGTGGGACAAACGCCACCTGGAGGGCAAGGTGAGCACCATCGGCGTGCGCGAGGCGGCCGAGCGCTACGTACCCGAGATGCGGGCAAAGGGCGCGGACATCGTCGTCGCCATTTCGCACGGCGGCCTGGATGACAGCCCGTACACGCCGACCCTGGAGAACGGCAGCTGGCAGATCGCGCGCGTGCCCGGCGTCGATGCGCTGCTGATCGGCCACTCGCACGAGGTGTTCCCGAACGCGGCCAGCACGGTGGCGCAGTTCGACCTGCCCGGCGTCGACAAGGCGCGCGGTACCGTGCACGGCGTGCCGACGGTGATGGCCGGCGTGTGGGGCAAGCACCTGGGCGTGGTGAAGCTGCAGCTGCGCCAGCAGGGCGGCAAGTGGGTGGTCGACAAGTCGCGCACGACGGTGGAGGCGCGGGCCATCGACGCGGCGCGGGCCGACGCCACGGTGGCGCCCCTGGTCGCCGACGAACACGATGCGACGATCCGGTACGTGAAGACGCCGATCGGCGCCACGGATTTTCGCATGTCGACCTATTTCGCCGACGTGGGCGACGCCAGCGCGATCCAGGTCGTCAACCAGGCCCAGGCCGCGTACCTGGCGGACTACGTCAAGGCCAACCTGCCGCACTTGGCCGATTTGCCCGTGCTGTCGATGGCGTCGCCCTTCAAGACGGGATCGAACGGCGGCAAGGATTTCACCGACGTGCCGGCCGGCGCCATCGCGCTCAATAACGCGGCCGACCTGTACCTGTACCCCAACTCCCTGGTGGGCGTGAAGGTCGATGGGGCCGGGCTGAAAGCCTGGCTGGAAAAGGCGGCAGGGCGCTTCAACACGATCGATCCCCGCCGCTCGGACGCGCAGGAACTGGTGAACACGGCGTTCCCCGGTTTTAACTTCGACATGGCAACCGACTCGCGCCTGCAGTACGAGATCGACGTGACGCAGCCGCTGGGCAGCCGCGTCGTCAAGCTGCACTGGCAGGGCAAGGCCATCGATCCCGGCCAGGCATTTCTCGTCGCGACGAACAACTACCGCGCCGCCGGCGGGGGCGCCTTTCCGGGCCTGGACGGCAGCCGAACCGTCGTCAACGCGCCGGACAACAACCGCGACGTGCTGATCGCCTATGTGAAGCAGTACAAGGACCTGCGCCGCGCGGCCAACGGCACAGCGCGCAGCTGGCGCTTCGCGCGGGTAGCGACGCAGGGGCCGGTGGTATTCCACTCGGCGCCGGGCAAGGTGGACCTGGCCCGAGAGGTTGGGCTGGCGAACGTGCGCGAGCTGCGCGCCGACGATGGCGGCGGCAAGGGCTTGGCGCTGTATGCGATCGACCTGTCCCGATAGACCGCTCCCAGGGTCCGTTTAGTCGGGTCGCCGCTAAACTGAAGGCGCCCGTCCGCGGGTGTGCGCCGTGCGCGACCGGTCTCCCTATAATCCGGCTGCATTCCCCGCAACCCGACCAGGAGACCTTCGATGCATCACCTGCCACAACGACTGCTGATCGCTGCCACGCTGCTGTGCGCGGCCGCAGGAAACGCATTTGCCGTGCCCACTTGCGCCAGCGCGGCGTCCGATCCCGATGGCGATGGATGGGGTTGGGAAAACAAGCAGTCCTGCAAGGTGGCGACGACGGCGCCGGGCACCCCGGACTGCGTGAACGCCGCGTCCGATCCGGACGGCGATGGCTGGGGTTGGGAAAGCGGCATGTCGTGCAGGGTCGTCTTCAAGGGTTTTCGCGTCAGCGGCAGCACCGTCAAGGACGCCAACGGCAACGCCTTCGTCGCGCGCGGCGTCAACAATCCGCACGCCTGGTATGACACCCAGGCCTTCCAGGTGCTGCCCAACCTGGCCGCGCGCAAGACCAACCTGATTCGCGTGGTCTGGACCCTAGGCGGCAGCGCGACGCGGCTCGACCAGATCCTGGCGGCCATCGCCGCGCAGAAGATGGTATCCATCGTCGAGCTGCATGACGGCACCGGCAACAACGATGCGGCTCTGCTGCAAAAGATGGCCGATTATTGGGCCAGGCCCGATGTCGCGGCCGTGCTGAAAAAGCATGAGCGCACCGTGATGATCAATATCGCCAACGAATGGGGCGACGCCGGCAAGACGCCGCTGCAGTGGCGCGACGACTACCTCAAGCCGATCACGACGATCCGCAACGCGGGCCTGACGACAACGCTCGTCATCGACAACCCGGACTACGGCGGCAATCCGAATGGCGGCCTGTGGTACGGCCCTGACCTGGTCGACCACGATCCGCGCCATAACCTGCTGTTCTCCGTGCACGCCTACAGTACCTTCAACAACCCGGACGACATCTACAACACGATCGTCAACTACCGCAATGGCAACCTGGCCTTGCTGTTCGGCGAGTTTGGCTACGACTACAACAACGGCAATAACAACCTGGGTTCACGTGTCAATGCGCTGCGGCTGATGGAGTGGTCGAAGCAATTCGGCGTGGGTTACGTGGCGTGGTCCACGGCAGGCAACGACGGCCCGAATGCGTGGCTCGACCTGATGAGTGGCTGGTCCGCCACGACCGGCTGGGGCAACACGGTGTGGTACAGCCAGCATGGCATCGCCAACACGGCGAAACGGGCCTCGATCTTCTAGCGCCCTCACTCCGGCACGTGAATTCGCGCCTTCACGTGCTTCAGGTTGGCCACGATGGTAAACGTCATCACCACCAGCAGCGACCAGGCGCTCCATTTGCTCACGTGGACGGCCGACCAGGCGCCCAGCTGGTTCGGGTAGCGCCATACGCCGAAAAAAGTGCCGATGTTCTCGGCCAGCCAGATGAAGAAGCCGATCAGCACGAAGGCCAGCAGCAGCGGCATGCGGCGGTCGCGGTCCAGCGGGCGGTAGATGACGGTGGTGCGCGCATACAGCCCCAGCGCGCAGGCGGCCAGGTACCAGCGGTAGTCGCCGATGTAGTGGTGGGTGAAGAAATTGGCGTAGATCAGCACGGCGATGCCGGCCGCCAGCGGGTAGGGCGGGTGGTGGCGGATGCGCAGGTCGAACAGGCGCCACGCCTGGATGATGTAGCTGCCGACGGCGGCGTACATGAAGCCCGCGAACAGGGGCACGCCGAACAGTTTCGTGACGCCGGCATCCGGGTAGCTCCACGAGCCGATCGCGCCGGAGGTCTTGAACACTTCCAGCGCGAAGCCGATCACGTGGAACAGGCTGATCGCCTTCAGTTCATCCAAGGTTTCCAGGCGCGTGGCGATCATGCCGGCCTGGATGGCCAGCGCGGCGACGAGCAGCAAGTCGTAGCGGGCGATTCCCAGCAGGCCCGCGCGCGGCACGCAGAACACGCAGGCAAAGAACAGGGCGACGAACAGGCAGGCGCGCGCTTCCTTGACGCCGAAATACAGGAACTCGGCCAGCGCGCGGCGCCAGCCCGCCAGGGGCCGTGCACGCGCGTCCGTCAGGTGCCTGTCCAGCGCCGCCAGCATGGACGTGTCAGTGCGGCCGCTTCTGCTGCTGTACGAGGATGAAGGGGCTGACGACGCAGGCCCACAGCTCGGCTTCCGTTTCCAGCCAGCCTTGCGCCTGCTGGTCCGATACCTTGGCGATCTGGCCGGCCGCCATCCACTGGCTGACGCTGGCCTTGTCGTCGTGCGAAATGCGCACGGCCACTTCCACCAGGTCCAGTTCATCGGCCACCCACACCACGTTGCCGGAGGCAAAATGGCGCATCAGCTCCGCCCACGGCAGGCGCGCCGTTTCGCGGTTCACTTTCTGGCGTAGTTCGATGTCTTTTTCAGGGTTCAGTTGCATTGCGGGTCTAGCTTCCGTTCGCGGGTTTCGGGACAGGGGTGGGCATCGCCTCGACGACGGGCGCCGCCCCCCCCCGCCATGTTAACCGATAGGCCGGGCCTTTGCGAACATTGCCCACGAGCGCAGGCCGGAAACAGGCCAGGCAGGTGCCGCCGGGATGGCGCACGCTGGGGTAGATGATGCCCGTCGAGCCGGCGTTCAGCAGCCGCTCGGCCAGCGCCTGCGACTCGATGTAGCTGGTCGGGTCGAGACAGCCGGAAAAGCCCGGCTGTTCGCGGATATCGTGGAACTGCGCGGTGAAGTCGGCCAGCATGGCCTGATAGCTGACGCTGTCGTCGAAGCGGTCGATCTCGGCGTATTCCACGGTTTTATGGAAGATCACCTCGGCCAGCGCCGTCTCCATCGCGAAGCCGCAGTACCACGCGCCCCGGTCGCCATCGTTGAAGCGGCTGCCCTCGGGACGGGCGTAGGTATAGGCGGCATTGACGATGCGGTAGTTCGGCACGTGGAACAGCAGTTCCTCGATGCCGATGCCTACGGCGCCACCGTGCTCGGACAGCAGGCGGGCATTGGTGGCGTTATCGAGCTCGAACAGGTCGCGCAGCTCGGCGTCGTTGTCGGCCAGCGGCGCCAGCACGGAGTCCTCGACGTCGGCGAAGCGCGACGGAATCAGGCGGCAGGTATCGAACTGGCGCAGCTGCCGCAGCGGAGGAATGGGTAACACGGGCAATTACAGGCCTCCACGCCGCGCATCGAGCAGTTTGCGGACAGTTTGCATGGCCAGGAGTCCCCCCGCCAGCATGTAGGCGAGCGGCGTGCGGCCACCGAAGATGATATTCCTGTTGGCGAGGCTGACCCACTCGTCGGCCAGCTTGTCGCCATAGATGATGTGCAGTGTCTTGTAGATGCCCAGCAGGTAGGAAATGCGCGTGATGCGGTCCACTTCCAGCACCCGGTCCGGATTTCTCTTCCATTCGTAATAGGCGCTGCTGGACAGGCCGCCCAGCAGTTCCCTGGCATCGTCGTCCCGCAGTTTCCACGCGGCCGCCAGCTTGAAAAAGCCCTTCAGCGCGGACTGCGACAGGCGCTCGCGTTCTTCGCGTGCGTTCAGGTCGACCGGGTTCTGCGGTTGAAAGCGACTCTTCGGATAGGCGTAAGCAGAATGCATAAAACCTCCTTATGTGCAGTCGTTATACTCCGTTTCCGGAGCAAATGCAAGTCAGTCTTTTGTGGCACCTCAGTGACACCTCAAGCAAAAGTTCGTTCCATGGGGCTCATTGACGGACGCCCGCGCGGCGTCACGCGGCCATGGCGCGCGGGGCAGCGGCGGCGTAGAATTGGCTGAAATGCATGCTCGAACGACAACAACCCCGTCGAAAGGAGTGCAAATGACACGTCACTTTGGATTGCCGGCCGTGCTGGCCCTGGGCTTGCCCCTGCTTCTCGGTTCCTGCGGCACCATGCCGCCGCCCGACAATGCCGCGCTGACGCGACAGGTCACGGAAACGGAACGGGCGTTTGCCGCCACGATGGCGCGGCGCGACTTCGAAGGCTTCAAGGCTTTCCTGGCCGACGAGGCCATCTTCGACGGTGGCGCCCAGCCGCTGCGTGGAAAGGAAGCCGTGGCGGCCGCGTGGAAGGAGTATTTTGAAGGGCCGGTGGCGCCGTTCTCGTGGGAGCCGGACCGGGTCGTCGTGCTGGCATCGGGTACGCTGGCCCAGTCGGGCGGCCCGGTACGCGACGGCCAGGGCAAGGTCACGGCCCGCTTCAATTCGATCTGGCGCCAGGAGGCGCCGGGCACGTGGCGCATCGTGTTCGACAAGGGCGAACCCGCCTGCGACTGCCTGCTGAAGAAAACTCCGTAGCGGCGCCGCTCAAGCCGGCGGCGAGGGCGTCAGCAGGTTTCCGCGTGCTCCACCAACAGTTGCACGCGGGTGGTGCCGTTGTATTCGTTGGCATCGAGGCGGAAGGCGACGCGGGCGCGTTCGCCGATGGCATCCGTGTGGCCGAACCAGATGGCGTCGTAGCGGGCGCCGTTCTTCTCCAGTTGCAGCTTCAGGTGGCGCTCCTTCAGGATGCGCTGGCTGACGACGCGGAACTCGTCGCAGAACACGGGCGGCGCGAAGCCCTGGCCCCACACGACGCCGTCCATCAGTTCGATGAACTGGGTCGAGTAATAAGCTTCTTCCAGCGGGCCGTCCGTCTCGATCACCCGCTCCAGCTGGTGCTCGCTGAGCCAGGCGCGGCCCACGGTCTCGAAGGCATCCGAGAAGGCGCCGAAGGCGTCCGCCCGGATCGACAGGCCGGCCGCCATCGAGTGGCCGCCGAATTTGTCGATCAGGGTTGGGGCCTTCTTCGACACCAGGTCCAGCGCGTCGCGCAGGTGGAAACCCGCGATCGAGCGCCCGGAGCCCTTGATCCAGCCGTCGCCGGCCGGCGCGAAGGTGATGGTGGGACGGTAGAACTTCTCCTTCAGGCGCGAGGCGACGATGCCGATCACGCCCTGGTGCCACGTGTCGTCGAAGACGCTGATGGTGGTGCTGTCGGCTGGCTGGAAGTCGTCCAGGTGCAGCAGGGCCGCGTCCTGCATCTCGGCCTCGATCTCGCGCCGCTTGATATTGATCTCATTCAGTTGCTGGGCCAGGGCCCAGGCGCGGCCTTCGTCGTCCGTGATCAGGCATTCGATCCCCAGCGACATGTCCTGCAGCCGGCCGGCCGCGTTCAGGCGCGGGCCCAGCGCGAAGCCCAGGTCGAACGGCGTGGCGCTGCGCGCCTCCCGGCCCGCCACGCGGAACAGCGCTGCCACGCCCGCATGCATGCGCCCGGCGCGCATGCGCTTCAGGCCCTGGGCCACCAGGATGCGGTTGTTGGCATCGAGCTTGACGACGTCGGCCACCGTGCCCAGTGCCACCAGGTCGAGCAGGTTGTCCAGCTTGGGCTGGCTTTGCTGGTCGAACACACCCCGCCGGCGCAGTTCCGCGCGCAGGGCCAGCAGCACGTAGAACACGACGCCCACGCCGGCCAGGTTCTTCGACGGGAAGCCGCAGGCAGGCTGGTTCGGGTTGACGATGACGCGCGCGTCCGGCAAATGGTCGCCCGGCAGGTGGTGGTCCGTGACGACCACCTCGATGCCGCGGCGCTTCGCTTCCTCGACGCCGTCGATGCTGGCGATGCCGTTGTCGACGGTGATGATGATGTCGGGCGACTTCTCCCGTGCCGTCAACGCGACGATTTCCGGCGTCAGGCCGTAGCCGTACTCGAAGCGGTTCGGCACGATGAAGTCGACATTGGCGCCCATCGCGCGCAGGCCCCGCAGCGCGACGGCGCAGGCGGTGGCGCCGTCGCAGTCGTAGTCGGCCACGATCACCATGCGCTTGTTCGCGGCGATCGAGTCGGCCAGGAAGACGGCGGCCGCGTCGATATGGAGCAGCCCGGAAGGCAGGATCAGGGCCGACAGCTCGGACGACAATTCCTTCGGGTCGGTCAGGCCGCGCGCGGCGAACAGGCGCGCCAGCACGGGATGCACGCCGCCCTGGCGCAGCATTTCGGCGGCGCGGAACGGACAGGAGCGGGTGGCGATGCGGGTCATTGGGTCACTTCCATTGCGTCACTTCGGTCAGCAGGTTCTTCAGGGTGTCGGTGCGCCAGAACTGGTATTGCGCCAGTTTCGTCGTGCGCGTCTCAAGCCAGCCATGGCGGTTGGACAGCACCAGGGTCAATTGGTTGATCGCCCCCGACTTGACGGCCGCCAGCAGCGGCCCGAACCATTCGTCTTCCAGCTGCTGCATCCGACCCAGCCAGGTGGACCAGTCCTCCGCCAGCCCGGCGGCCAGCACGTGCCCGGCGACGGCGATGTCGCCATTGCGCAGCTGGGCGGGCGTGGCGGCCCGGCGGGCCGGGTCGGCCAGCGCGTCCAGCCAGTGCGGTACTTCTGCCGTGGCCGGCCGCGCCTTGGCCTGCACGGCCGCGCCGGCACCGCCCCACAGCCAGAAGGAATTGATGGGCGTCAGGCCCCGCGCCTCGCGCGCGGCATTCAGTGGATGGGCGAACCACAGCATCTGTACTTCGTTCTGCAGGCGGCGGAAGGCGCGCGCCGCGTCACCCGTCGGCATCCACGGGTGCAGGTTGCCGCCGCTGGCGGCGTCCGGCGAGGCCGTGTCCAGGCCGGCCCAGGCGTCGGCGCGCAGGAACCACGTGCGCGCGTCGCCGTACACCAGCTGGTGGCCGTCGCCGTCGAACAGGGGCAGCACGGCGTCGAACAAGGTGCGCGATTCGTCTTCGTCCAGGCGCAGATGGGCCGGGTCGCCCATCTGCAGGTGGTTACCGACCTGGATGCTGATCGGGTGGACCAGGAACCAGTGGCCGGCGTTCGGCGCCACGCCGGTGCCGGCCATGACGGCGGCGGCCACGGGCGCGTCATGCGGCGCGGCCGTCAGCCCCAGCGCGTGGGCCAGCCATGCTTCATGCGGCAGCACGCGGCTGTCGGCCTCGAAGGCGTGAAACCGCCGCGCGCCGTGACGCGACAACAGGGCGGCCAGGGCCGGCGCCTGCATTGCGCGGATCAGGTCGGGAGCCATCGGAGCGGGGGGAAGGACGAAGGGAATTACGACAGTCGTGGAAGCCATCCCGCCATTGTACGTTTTTTCCGGCCCGGCCTTCAAATCGGCCCCTGATACCGATGGGCACGGCTGGAATGGTGTTTCCCAGCATGAAATGCTGTTTATATGGCAAACTGCGCATTTTCGCGTCCCGGATTTCTCCGTCCATGAGTTTTGCCAAGAATCTGCCGTTCGAATGGCTGGTCGGCCTGCGCTATACGCGGGCCGGCAAGCGCAGCGGCCGCAACAGCTTCATTTCCTTCATCTCCGCCATCTCGATGGCGGGCATCGGCCTGGGCGTGGCCGCGCTGATCATCGTCCTGTCGGTCTACAACGGCTTCCAGAAGGAAGTCACGGCGCGCATGCTGTCCGTGCTGGGGCATATCGAAATCTACGAGATGGGCGGCCCCATGCCGGACTGGCGCGCCACCGCGGCGGCGGCCCTGCGCAATCCCGAGGTGAAGGCGGCCGCGCCCTTCGTCGAAACGCAGGCACTGCTGGCCCATGGCGGCGACGTGCTGCGCCCGGCCATCGTGCGCGGCATCCTGCCGGACGAGGAACCGAAGGTATCGGACATCGTCAGGCAGGTGAAGCAGGGCAGCTTCGCCGACCTGAAACCGGGCGCCTTCAATATCGTGCTGGGCATCGAACTGGCGCGCGCGCTGGAAGTGAAGGTGGGCGGGCGCGTCGCGATGGCGATGGCCGAAGGCGGCCTGTCCGGCAGCGCGCCCGGCATGCGCACCTTCACGGTGGTCGGCATCTTCGAGGCGGGCCACAACGAATTCGATTCCACGCTGGCCTACGTGCACCTTGAAGACGGCCAGCAACTGCTGAAGATGATGGGCCCCTTCGGCCTGCGCCTGAAGGTGCAGGACATGCAGAAGGCGCCCGAGGTGGCGTTCCAGCTGAAGCAGACCATGCCGGGCGAACTCCTGATCCGCGACTGGTCCAAGCTGAACACCAACTGGTTCGCCGCCGTGCAGACGCAAAAGCACATGATGTTCGTCATCCTGACGCTGATCATCGCCGTGGCCGCGTTCAACCTGGTGGCCACGCTCGTGATGACGGTGACGGACAAGCAGGCCGATATCGCCATCCTGCGCACCCTGGGCGCCTCACCCCGCTCGATCATGAAGGTGTTCATGATCCAGGGCGCCCTGGTCGGCATCCTGGGCACGGCGCTCGGCGTGGCCGGCGGCGTGCTCATTGCGATGAACGTCGACGTCATCGTGCCGGCCATCGAAAGCGTGCTGGGCGTGAAGTTCCTGTCCAAGGACATCTACTTCATCAGCGCGGTGCCGTCCGACCTGCGCTGGCCGGATGTGGCCGCCATCGGCGCCACCGCCGTCGGCCTGGCCTTCCTGGCCACGATCTATCCCAGCTGGTGGGCCGCGCGGGTCAAGCCGGCCGAGGCCCTCCGCTATGAATAACCCAGCAAAGGCAGCAATCCCATGTTGAAGAATTTGCCGTTCGAGTGGCTGGTCGGCCTGCGCTACACGCGTGCCGGCAAGCGCAGCGGCCGTAACAGCTTTATCTCCTTTATCTCGCTGATCTCGATGGCCGGCATCGCGCTGGGCGTCGGCGCGCTGATCGTCGTGCTGTCCGTGATGAACGGCTTCCAGAAGGACGTGACGGGCCGCATGCTGTCCGTGCTGGCCCACGTCGAGGTATTCGACAAGGCCGGCATGCCGGACTGGCAGCAACAGGCCGCGGCCGTGCGCAAGCATCCCGAAGTGCGGGGCGCGGCGCCGTTTTCCGAGACGCAGGCGGGCCTGATGCACGGCGGCGAGGCGCTGCGCCCGGCCATCGTGCGCGGCGTGCTGCCGGCGGAAGAACCGCAGGTGTCCGACGTGGCGCGGCAGGTCAAGCAGGGCAGCCTGGACGCGCTGCAGCCCGGCCAGTTCAATATCGTGCTGGGCGTCGACCTGGCGCGCGCGCTGGGCGTCGGCCTGGGCGAAAAGGTGACGATGGTGCTGCCGCAGGGGACCGTGACGCCGGCCGGCCTGGTGCCGCGCATGCGTTCCTTCACCGTCGTCGGCATCTTCTCGGCCCGGCACCAGGAGTTCGACGCCGGCATGGCCTTCATCCACCTGCAGGACGCCCAGCGCATGCTGCGCATGGAAGCACCCTCCGGCCTGCGCCTGCGCCTGGCGGACATGCACCGCGCGCCGCAGGTTGCCGATGAACTGAAGAAGATGCTGCCGGCCCACCTGACGGTGCGCGACTGGTCCCGGCTGAACGCCAACTGGTTCGCCGCCGTGCAGACGGAAAAGCGCATGATGTTCATCATCCTGACCCTGATCGTCGCCGTCGCGGCCTTCAACCTGGTGTCGACGCTCGTGATGACGGTGACGGACAAGCAGCCCGACATCGCCATCCTGCGCACCCTGGGCGCATCACCCGCCTCGATCATGAAGATCTTCGTCATCCAGGGCGCCCTGGTTGGCCTCTTGGGCACGGCCATCGGCGTGACGGGCGGCGTGCTGGTTGCATCAAACATCGACGTCATCGTGCCCTTCATCGAACAGCTGCTGGGTGTGCAGTTCCTGTCGAAGGACATCTATTACATCAGCACCGTGCCGTCGGACATGCGCTGGCCCGATGTGACGAAGATCGGCATCATCGCCGTCATACTGGCCTTCCTGGCCACGATCTACCCCAGCTGGTGGGCCGCGCGGGTGAAACCGGCCGAGGCGCTGCGCTATGAATGAAACGAGAACCATGAACCAGACGAACCACAACCAACAAGAACCCGTGCTGGCCTGCCGCAACCTGGGCAAGACCTTCACCCAGGGCAGCTATTCCGTCGACGTCCTGCGCGGCATCGACTTCGCCGTCCACCGGGGCGAGCGCGTCGCCATCGTCGGTGCCTCCGGCTCCGGCAAGTCGACCCTGCTGCACCTGCTGGGCGGCCTCGATACCCCAAGCACGGGCAGCGTGTCCCTGCGCGGCAAGGATTTCGCGACCTTGTCGGAAACGGCGCGGGGCGACCTGCGTAACGAGGCGCTGGGCTTCGTCTACCAATTCCACCACCTGCTGCCGGAATTCTCGGCGCTGGACAACGTCGCCATGCCCCTGATGATCCGGCGCATCAAGCGCGCCGCCGCGCAGGAACAGGCGCAGGCGATGCTGGCGCGCGTCAACCTCGCCAAGCGGGTCACGCACGTGCCGGGCGAGCTGTCCGGCGGCGAACGCCAGCGCGTGGCACTGGCCCGGGCCCTCGTCACGCAGCCGGCCTGCGTGCTGGCCGACGAACCGACCGGCAACCTGGATCATTCCACCGCCGAAGCCATTTTTGATTTGATGCTGGAGCTGTCCCGCACCCTGGGCACGGCCTTCGTCATCGTCACCCACGATCCGGAACTGGCGCGCCGGTGCGACCGCGTGCTGCGCCTGACGGACGAAGGCTTGCGCCAGGACGCATAGGAGACGCGCCATGTGGATCGATACGCACTGCCACCTCGACGCCCGCGAATTCGGCGGCGAATCGCTGCGCGTGGCGGCCGACGCGCAAAAAGCCGGCGTGTCGATGATCGTGATTCCAGCCATCGACGTGGCCAACTTCGACGCCGTCGCCCGACTGGCGGCCAGCGCGCCGAATGCGTCGTACGGGCTGGGCATCCACCCGATCTGCGTACCCCAGGCAACAGACGACGACCTGGCCACGTTGCGCTCCCGCGTGGCGGCCGCGATGGCCGACCCGAATTTCGTCGCCATCGGCGAAGTGGGACTGGATTTCTTCCTGCCCCACCTGGCCGAACCGGCCATGCGCGAAAAGCAGGTCCACTTCTTCCGCGAGCAGTTGAAGATCGCACGCGAATTCGGCCTGCCCATCCTGACCCACGTGCGCAAGTCGCAGGACCAGGTGCTGAAGCACATCCGCCAGATCCCGCCGGCCGGCGGCATCGCGCACGCCTTCAACGGCAGCTTCCAGCAGGCCCAGGGCTATATCGACATCGGGTTCAAGCTGGGCTTCGGTGGCAACCTGACGTTTACCCGCGCGCTGCAGATCAGGCGCCTGGCCGAGCAGTTGCCGCTGTCGGCCATCGTCATGGAAACCGACTCGCCGGATATCGCGCCACAGTGGCTGCATCCGGGCGTCAATACGCCCGACCAGGTACCGCGCATCGCCGAGGTATTGGCGCAGCTGCGCGGCATCGGCCTTGACGAAGTTCAAGCCGCTACCACGGCAAATGCCCATCATGTAATGCCCCGGCTGCGCGCTCTGCTGGCGGCGTAGCGTTGGCGGCAACACCGCTGGTGCGCCGCCCCTGGCACGAGGTGGCGCATGCGGTGCACGATTCTCGGACTGATCGGCGGAACCGCGCTGCTGCAACTGCAGCCTGCGTTGCCGCCGTTTCCCGGCACAGCGCTGCTGCTTGTCCTGGCCGGTGCCTCCCTGCTTTTCCGCTTCCTGCGCGGTCGGGCGCGGCTCTTCCTTGGATTTATCACAGGCCTGCTGGCGGGCTTCTGCTGGGCCGCATTGGTCGCCACGCGGGCTCTGGCACCGTCGCTGGCGGCCGCCGATGAAGGTCGTGATGCCGTTGTCATTGGCACCGTCGACAGCCTGCCGGCGCGCGGCCCGCAGGGAGAACGCTTCCATTTTGCCGTCGAACAGGTCGTCAGCCCGGTCGGGATGGTGGTGCCGCCTCGCGTCGCGCTGTCCTGGTACGCGGGCAGCCGCGAAGCAGACGGGGCGCCGCCGCCGCGCGTCCAGCCGGGCGAGCGCTGGCGCCTGAAGGTGCGGCTGCAACGGCCCCACGGCAACGCCAATCCGCATGGCTTCGACTATGAACTGTGGCTGCTGGGGCAGGGCATCCGGGCCACCGGCTACGTGCGCGTCGAAGGGGCCAACCGCCGCCTCGACAGCTTCGTTCCGACACCGCACAACCTGGTCGAACGCGGCCGCGCCGCCCTGCGCGAGCGCATCCTCGCGGCGCTGCCCGGCCGGGAATATGCCGGCGTCATCGTCGCGCTGGTGGTGGGCGACCAGCGCGCCATCGACCAATCTGACTGGCAGGTGTTCAACCGGACCGGCATCAGCCACCTCGTGTCGATCTCCGGTCTGCACATCACGATGATCGCCGGCCTGGTGGCGTGGACTGTGTCCAGCCTGTGGCGGCGCTCGTTCTTCGTCCGGGGCGCGCAGTTGCCCCTGCGGCTGCCCGCGCAGAAGGTGGCCGCGCTGGCCGGCGTGCTGGCCGCGCTGCTGTACGTGCTGCTGGCAGGCTTCGGCGTGCCGGCCCAACGCACCTTGTACATGCTGTGCGTCGTTGCGCTGGCCGCGTGGACGGACCGGCTGGCCAGCGTGACCCACGTGCTGGCGCTGGCGGCCGGCATCGTCGTGCTGCTCGACCCCTGGTGCGTGATGTGGCCGGGCTTCTGGCTGTCGTTCGGGGCGGTGGCGCTGATCCTGTACGCCACGGTCGGCCGCACGGCCATCCACAAGCAGGCACCGGCGCCGGATGCGCCGGACGGCGAAACCCGCCGCGGCCGGCCGCTGACGCGGCGCCAGCGGCTGGCCCGGACGCTGCACGGCGCCGTCGTCACCCAGTATGCCGTCACCTTGGGGCTGGTGCCGCTGACGATGCTGCTGTTCGCCCAGGTGTCGCTGGTCAGCCCGTTGGCGAATGCCATCGCCATTCCCGTCGTCAGCCTGCTCGTCACGCCGCTGGCGCTGGCCGGCGGATTGCTGCCGGACCCCGTCGGCACGCCGCTGCTGCAGGCGGCGCACGCAGTGATGGCGGCGCTGGCGGCGCTGCTGCACTGGTTCAGCGCCGGCCGCCTGGCCGTCTGGTCGGCACCCAGCCCGCCGCCGTGGCTATTCGTACTCGCGTTCGCCGGCACCGTGTGGCTGCTGGCGCCGCGTGGCTGGCCGTCACGCTGGCTGGGGCTTTTGACGTGGGTGCCGCTGCTGGCGGCAATACCCGACAGCCCGCCGCCCGGCGCCGTGCGCATCGTCGCCTTCGACGTGGGGCAGGGCATGGCCGTGCTGGTCGAAACGGCCGGCCACAGGCTGCTGTACGACACCGGCCCGGCCTACGGGCCGGATTCGAACGCCGGCAGCCGCATCATCGTGCCTTACCTGCGCGCCCGCGGCATCGACCGGCTCGACGGCGTGATCGTCAGCCATGGCGACGCCGATCACGTGGGTGGCGCCCGGGCCGTGCTGGAGAGCGTGCGGACGGACTGGCTGCTGTCGTCGCTGCCGAACGACCACCCGGCCCTTGCCGCAGCGCCGCACCACCTGCGCTGCGCCGCCGGCCAGGCCTGGACGTGGAACGGCATCCGCTTCGAGATGCTGCACCCGCTGCCCGCCAGCTATGGCGATAGCGCGCTGAAGACGAACGCGCGCAGCTGCACCCTGCGCATCGCCGCGCCGGGCGGCGCCGTGCTGCTGGCGGGCGATATCGAGGCGGCGCAGGAAGCGGAGTTGTTGGCGCGCGAAGGCCCACGCCTGCGCGCCGACGTGCTGCTGGTGCCGCACCATGGCAGCGGCACGTCGTCCACGGAGCCGTTCCTCGCCGCCGTGCAGCCTTCGGTGGCGATTTTTCAGGTGGGGTATCGGAACCGGTATCGGCATCCGAAGGCGGCGGTGTTCGAGCGGTATGGGGAGCTGGGGGTGCGGCGGTTGCGGACGGATGCTGGCGGGGCGGTGACGGTGGACGTGGCGAACGTCCTGACCGTCGACCAATATCGCCAGACGCGCTGGCGGTATTGGTATGCGCCGTGACTACCGTACCCGATATGGCGCTATGGCGTCACCTTGCGCTGCGCGATCGGGACAGGCGTGAGCGTGACAATGACTTTTTGGACGGAGCGTTCGCAATCTGCCTTCGTCAGCGCGGATTGGCAGTCGACGGGCGACGCCACGGCGTTTCCGGAAGCGTGAATCGCCACGGGCAAGGAATTCGTTCTCAGCTCGTCTTGCAATGCCAACTCGACTTCGACTGCTCTTCGGTGGGCCAGCCAGGCACTGTTTTGCTCGTTCGCAGCCGCGAAGCCCGCCAGTTCAAGTTTCCATTGGTGACTGGCGTCGCGCGCCGTCTTGAGCACCGGCGCCAAAGCCGCGTAGCTTTCCAGTGACAGTTTGTGACTGTCGCGCTCAAATTGCAGGATGATCGGCTGCTGCGGTTTCGACTTTTCACAGTCTGCGCCATTGCTTTCCAGGTCTTCCCGCACCTTATCCAATTTCATGAAATGTTTCGAATCGTCGATTTCAAGCTGCCTGATGTCGGCGCTGGGCAGGACAATGCGTGCGTGCGCGTACTTGCCTTGGGCGTAAATGGTTGTGCTGGCGATCCACAGGTACGTCTCGTTGCCGAGCCTTGACATGATATGGACATTGCAAATGTGTACCGCATTATCCTTGCCATCCCCGCATTGATACCCGAGTGCCGGGTCGAAGTTTTTGCATGCCGAGCCGCTGACGGTAAGGCGTTTCGCCGTGAAGTTGCCAAGTTTCGTTATGTCCGCAAGCCGCATGGGAATCATTTGCGGGGCCTGCGCGATGAGCAGTACGACAACCGGTGCGCACAGCATGATGGCGCCCGGGATCCCCACACGCAGTTTGACCGATGAGCGCTTCAACGTGAAGTACAAGGCAGCGCCACCGAAGACCGCTTGTAACAGGGCAAACGCAAGCACGATTTCCACCTGTACCAGCCAGTCATCCGATTTCACCGCCGAGGCCCGATTAATGATCAGGTTTACGAATTCGAGGGGAAATATCTGCATGCCGCCGACAAGTGCCGCGACGCCCGCCCACTTTGCATCGCTTTTCAGTCGCGCTCTCCAGCTGCCTGCTTCCTGCGGCGGCGACCCTTCTGCCCGGGTATTCCTGAACTTGACGGTGCGCCAGGCGAGCGCACCGAGGAAAATAATGGCCTCGTACAGCAAGAGCGCAACGAGAGGATCCCATTTAAGTTCGATCCCCAGTATCAGCATCCCCAGAAAGATGACGAACGACAAAGAGGCAACGGCGGCCCATTTGATGATCTGGCCCAGCAGATGTCTCGTGTCCAATGTTTTCGATGCAGAATGGACGGCCAGACCGATATAAAGATAGGGAATCAAAAATGCCGTCGACAGGCTGACCAGCAGAATTCCCGTAATGAAGCAGAGGGACAGCAGAAGGTTGAGCAGGGAAGACCACTCCAGCGGCGGGAAATAGTCGATATAGAAGAAGTAGCCGTATAAAACCGTGGTGCCGGTAAACGTGGCGACAGCAAGCATGGCGCTGCGGATATCACCGCCCAGATAGTTCAACGTTGCATGCTTGCTTTCACTGCGAACCGAAACAATATTGTGTCGTCGATAGGGACGGAGTAACTTGCGCATTGATACCTCCGGGTACATTGGCGATGATACCTAGAGTACAGTAAGCGGTGGCAGCGCAGGCCATGAATCGCCCTCATCAGGTCGTAAGTCGCCCCATCCATTAGAATACCCCCACCAATTTTCCACCGGCAATCCCCCTACAATTGCCACCATGATGAAACCGAAACTGCATTTCTCCCACGCTAACAGCTACCCGGCCGGCACCTACCGTCAATTGTTCGAACTGCTGGGCGGCGACTTCGAGGTCGGGGCGCTAGACCGGCATGCGCACAATCCCGCTTTCCCCGTGCGGGATGGGTGGGAGACGCTGGTCGATGAGCTCATTGCCGAGCTGACGGAGCGGTATCGGGGCGAGCCCGTGATCCTGGTCGGGCATTCGCTGGGCGGCATGCTGAGCGTGATGGCGGCGGCGCGGCGCCCGGAGCTGGCGCGCTGCGTCGTCATGCTCGATTCGCCCGTGGTAGCGGGCTGGCGCGCGCTGGTGTGGCGCCTGGCCAAGCTGGCGGGGCAGGGCGAGCGGCTGTCGCCGGCGCAGCTGTCCGTCAAGCGGCGCAATGTGTGGCCCAGCGTCGAGGACGCGATGACGCATTTCGCCAGCAAGCGGCTGTTCGCGGCCTGGGCGCCGGGTGTGCTGCAGGATTACCTGGATGCGGGCCTGGAACCTCATCCGGAAGGCGTGCAGCTGCGCTTTACCCGAGAGGCCGAAACGGCCGTGTACCGCACCCTGCCGCACCATATCGGCGCGATGGTTGCGGGGCGCTTCCCCGTGCCGGCGGGCTATCTGGCGGGCCGCACGTCGGAAGAGAACCGGCAGGCCGGCCTGGGCGCCACGCGGGCCCTGGTGGGCGAGCACCTGCACATGATGCCGGGCGGGCACCTGTTCCCGATGGAGTTCCCCGCGCTGACGGCCCAGGCCATCCGCGACATGGTGACGGAGCTGCTGGGCGAGCGGTTGGACGAGACATCGCCGCAGCGGCTGCAAGCGTAAAGCGGAGAAAATTCTTTAATTGACATGCCGGCATCGCGTAAAATCGCTGCGATCCGGCTGGGCGCCCCGCGCGCCGGCCTCCAGCAACTTTAGAGAATCGAACGCGCGATGACAATCAAGAGCGACAAATGGATCCGCCGCATGGCGGAGCAGCACGGCATGATCGAACCCTTCCACCCCGAGCAGGTGCGCATGGAAGACGGCCGCAAGGTAATATCCTACGGCACGTCCTCGTACGGCTACGATATCCGCTGTGCCGACGAGTTCAAGATTTTCACGAACATCAACAGCACCATCGTCGACCCGAAGAATTTCGATTCGAACTCCTTCGTCGACATCAAGAGCGACGTCTGCATCATCCCGCCGAACTCCTTCGCGCTGGCCCGCACCATCGAGTACTTCCGCATTCCGCGCAACGTGCTGACGGTCTGCCTGGGCAAGTCGACCTACGCCCGCTGCGGCATCATCGTCAACGTCACGCCCTTCGAGCCCGAATGGGAAGGCTATGTGACGCTGGAGTTCTCCAACACGACGCCGCTGCCGGCCAAGATCTATGCGGGCGAAGGCTGCGCCCAGGTACTGTTCTTCGAAAGCGACGAAGTGTGCGAGACCTCGTACAAGGACCGCAATGGCAAATACCAGGGCCAGCACGGCGTGACCCTGCCGAAGGCCTGATGTAATAAGAACTGCCGCTCAGTCGAGCGGCAGCACGATCTCCACACGCAAGCCACCGCCGTCGCGGTTGTGCGCCGCGATGGTGCCGCCATGCTGCTGCACCACGTGCTGGGCGATCGCCAGCCCCAGGCCGTGGCCTTCCACGTCCTTTTCCGTGCCGCTGCTGCGGAAGAAGGGCTGGAAGATGGTCGCCAGGTCCGTTGGGGCAACGCCGGGGCCGCGGTCCAGCACCTCGATGCGCAACTGGCCGCCGGCCACGCCTGCTTCCACGACGATCGTCCCGCCTTCGGGGCTGTGCTTGATGGCGTTGCGCACGACATTCTCGATGGCGCGGGCCAGCAGGTCCGGTTCGCCCAGCAGGCACACTTCCGCCTCGCCCCGCTGCACGACCGTGCGGCCCTGCGTCTGCGCCTCGAACTGGGCGTCAGTGACGATCCCGTACAGCAGCTCGGCCATGTCGATTTCCTGGCGATTCGGCGCCAGCGCGCCCGCTTCCAGCCGCGACAGGGTCAACAGCTCGCCCACCAGCTTGTCCATGCGGATGCTTTCGCGCTCGATCCGGTCCAGCGACGCCAGCACCCGGTCGGGCCGCTGGTGTGCCAGGCCGATGGCCGCCTGCAGCCGCGCCAGCGGTGAACGCAGCTCGTGCGACACGTCGTGCAGCAGGCGGGTCTGGCCGTCCATCAGGCTGCGCAACCTCGCCGTCATGCGGTCGAAATCGCGTCCCAGGGCACTCAGTTCGTCGCTGCCCTTGCCGCTGTCGGCAAACCGGGGCGCCAGGTCGCCGCCGGATGCGGCCTCGAAGGCCTGGCGCAGCTCGCGGATGGGGCGGGCGAAGTACCAGGCCAACAGGGCCGCGAACAGCAGACTGGCGATCAGCGCCGCCGCCAGCGGCACGAAGGGCGTCAGCGGCTGGAAGCGGGGGCCATACGGACCGGGGCCGCCGGGGCCGGGCGTGCCCGGAGGCGGCCGCGCGCCGTCACGCGGTTCGCTGCCCGGGCGGGGGCCGTCCATCGGCGGCCGGCCCGGCCCCGGCCCGTCCATGCCCAGTCCGGCAAGGCCCGTGCCGGCCAGCAGGGGGCGCGTATCGCCCACGGCCAGGCCGCCCTGGCGCTGGCGCGCCGGCAGGAACAGCAGGTAGGGGTGGCCGTTCGGCAGCGTGACCTTGCGCACGACGCGGGTGTCGCCGCTGTCGAGCGTGGCGCGTGCCTTGGCCAGCACAGCCGGATCGACGATGCGGCCCAGCAGCTCCTTGCCGTCGCCGTCGACGGCGTAGACCCGGTGCCGGCCCATGTTCTCCAGCAGCCGCGACAGCGCTTTCGGGCCGGCCGCGTCCAGGGTGGCGGCGGCCGCTTCGATCGCCATTTCCGCTGGCGGGCTGGTGTCGATATCGAGGCGCCGCTGCTGGGCGCTGTCGCGGTTTTTCAGCCAGATGGCGCCGCCGATGCCGACGGTGGCGGCGATCTGCGCCAGCAGGATCGAGAAGAAGAATTTCCAGAACAGGCGGCCCATGGCGGGAAGGTCAGTCCTTGATCAATTGATAACCCATGCGGTAGACGGTCTGCAGGCAGGAGCGGCCGTCGGCCAGGGTGCCCAGCTTGTGCCGCAGGCTGGACAGGTGCACGTCGATATTGCGGTCGAAGCGCGCCATCGGCCGGCCCAGGCCCTGCTCGGACAGCACGTTCTTGCTGACCGGCTTGCCGGCATTGCGGGCCAGGACTTCCAGCAAGTTGAATTCGGTGCTGGTCAGTTCCAGGGTGGCACCGGCCCAGCTGGCGCGGCGCTGCTCGGGCCACATGGTCAACTGGCCAACGACGATGGGGGCCGACGCCAGCTGGTCCATCGGCGTGCCCTGCGTGCGGCGCAGGATGGCGCGGATGCGCGCCGTCAGTTCGCGTGGCGTACAGGGCTTCGTGACGTAGTCGTCGGCACCCAGTTCCAGGCCGACGATGCGGTCCGTATCGTCGCCGCGCCCCGTCAGCATCAGGATCGGCATGCGGCTGGCAGCGCGGATGCGGCGCAAGGTCTCCAGCCCGTTCATGCGCGGCATCATCACGTCGAGGATGGCGATGGCGTACTGGCCCGTCAGCGCGCACGCCGTGCCGGCCTCGCCATCGTTGGCGGTCTTGACCTCGAAGCCTTCCTGCTCCAGGTATTCCTGGAACATGCCAACCAGTTCGATGTCGTCGTCTATCAGCAGAACCTTGCTCATTGCAGCGTTTGGGTGAGTCGTGAAGCGGCCATCATAACGCAGCGGCCCGGGGCGCAACGCCGCGCATTGTCCATATTTACCCGCTTTTACAGCCCGTCGCCGGTGGCCTTTACCCGGATTTACATCGCCCTAACCGCGCTTTACACGGGCCGCGGCAAGAATGGCGGCTCCAATCGTTGACAAGGAAGCCCGATGAACAATTCGAACAAAAAACTGCTCAGCATCCTCGCGGCCGCCGTGCTGGCGCTGCCGATGGCGGTCCATGCCGCCGACCTCAGTGCCGGCGACGACGGTGCACCCGATGCCCACGGCCCGCGCGGCGGCGAAGGACGCCCCGGCATGGCGCCGGACGACGGTCCGGACGATCGCGACGGCCCCCCGGCCCGCGGTCCCGGCGGCCCCGGCCCGCGCGGCGCCGACGTCCCGATGGGCTTCGGCCCGGGCCACGACGGTCCTCCCTTCCTGCGCGGCGTCGACTTGACCGAGGCGCAGCAGGACAAGGTGTTCGCCATCCTGCACGGCCAGGTGCCCTACCTGCGCGAGCAGGCCAGGGCGCACGAGAAGGCCGAGCGGGCCCTGTTCGCGCTGCATGGTGCCGCCAAATTCGACGATGCCGCCGCCGTCAAGCTGGCCCAAGCCTCGGCCCAGGCCATGGCCAATATCACGCTGCAGCACCTGCGCACCGAGCAGAAGGTGCTGGCCGTGCTGACCCCGGAACAGCGCAAGCAGGTCGATGAACGCCACGCCGGCCGCAGCGCCCGCGCCCCGCGTCCGTAAGCACCTCACCCCACCGCCAGCAATCGAAGGACCACGATGAATATCAGTTCCCTGACGTCGAGCGCCGCCAGCCAGCTGGGCGCCACCAGCCGCCTGTCGGCCACCTCCGCCACCTCCGGCACGCAGCAGACCCGCGAGATGCCGCCACCGCCACCGGAAAGCGGCGGCTTCGCTTCGACCATCGCCGACGCCCTGACGTCGATCGGCGTGGACGGCAGCGCCGCGTCCAGCGACGAAGCCAGCGAGGCGCTCGGCAGCTTCATGGAAGACCTGATGGGCGCGCTGCATGGCCAGTCCACCGGGACCGCGCCCGCCTACGGCGAAGCACCGCAGGGCGGCCCCGGTCAGCTCTCCGCCGATCTGCAAAGCCTGATTTCCGCACTCGGCAGCGACAGCACGGTCAGTACCGACAGCACCGACAGCGCCAGTGCGCTGGAAAGCTCGTTCAAGGGCCTGTTGACGGCCCTGGGCAGCGACGGCAGCGACAGCGGCGATACCAAGGCCCAGCTGACGAGCTTCCTGCAAGCGCTGTCCGACAAGCTGCCCGCCGCCCGCAGTAGCGGAAACCTGATCGACACGACCGCCTGAGGAGATACCCATGGACCACCACGACCATCTTGACCACAGCCTGGAGCAGGACCTGCAGGCCATGCTGAACACCACCACCGGCCGGCGCCAGTCGCTGCGCTGGCTACTGGCCAGTGCCGCGGCGCTGCCGATCCTCGGCTGCGGCGGCAGCTCGTCGGACAGCACCAGCGCCAGCACGGGCACCACCACGGCCACCGGCTCGACCGGCACCGGCACGACGGGCACCACCGGCACCACCGGCACCGCCGGCACCGGCACCACGACAACGACCAACAGCGGCAGCTGCACGGTCATCCCGGAGGAGACGGGCGGGCCGTATCCGGCCGACGGCACCAACAGCAACAGCAGCGGTACCGTCAACGTGCTGACGCAGACGGGTGTGGTGCGCAGCGATATCCGCGGCAGCTTCAATGGCGCCACCGGCGTGGCCGCCGGCGTGCCGCTGACCATCAAGCTCCACATCGTCAACGCCAACGCCACCTGCGCGGCGGCCGGCAATTTCGCCGTCTACCTGTGGCACTGCGACCGCGACGGCAACTACTCGCTGTATTCGACCGGTGTGACGAACCAGAACTACCTGCGCGGCGTGCAGGAGGCCGATGCCAACGGCGACATCACCTTCACCTCGATCTTCCCCGGCTGCTACGCCGGGCGCATGCCGCACGTGCACTTCGAGGTCTACCCCAGCCTGGCCAAGGCGGCCAGCGCCGGCAACCGCATCAAGACGTCGCAATTCGCCTTCCCGCTGGCGGCCTGCAACGAGGTGTACGCCACCACGGGCTACAGCGCCAGCGTGCGCAACCTGGCCAACATCAGCTTCGCCACCGACAACGTCTTCAGCGATGGCTACGCGCTGCAGCTGGCCACCGTGACCGGCAATGCGACGGACGGCTATGTCGCCACCCTGACGGTCGCCATCGCCGCGTAAGGCCCGTTCCCCCTCCGCGGCGAAACCCGTTTCGCCCATTTTCGCCCGGCCACCGTGCCGGGCGAAGTCACGTTCGCCGCATCCCTGGCACGATCCCCAAGTCCAAACCTCGCGAACCCACTGGCACGCCCCTTGCACTTACCGGCATGGGCGCGGCACATCGCGGCGCCGCAGCCGGGAGCGCCCGATGGACCGCCGCCTGATCGACTACAAGCCTGAACTGGAAATCCCGCCGCACCGCGGTGCCGCCGCCGATCCTGGCACGGCATTGCGCGAGGACCAGGGCGAAATGGCCTTCGCCGCCCGGCTGCTGGAAGCGGAAAGCCCGGGCGCACTGGCGGCCGTGCTGACGGACCTGGTGGGGCGTGCCGGCGGACATGGCGCCGTCGAGCGGCCGCTGCTGGGCGTACTCCAGCGCAGTGCGCGGATGGTCTTTCCCCTGAATGCCACCCGCGCGCCGGGCGACCTGAAACGCAAGGCCGCCGCCATCTTCGGCATGGAGCTGGAGGGCCTGAGCCCGGAGGACAAGGAATTCGAGGTGGCGCGCCGCTTCGTGCGCCTGGCCGGCGACACGGTCGAGGAAGCGCGCCGGCGGCCGGCCCAGGAACCGGGGCAGGCCGTGCAGCTGGCCCTGCTGCACGCGGCGCGGCGGCATGCACCGGGCCTGCTGCGCCAGCGCGCGCGCAGGGCGCCGCCGCAGGCCGGGCGCTGGCAGCGGCAAGGCAATCGCATCGTGGTACTGGGGTGTTAGCCGGACGACGCCCGGCCGGCCCAGCTTTTTCGCAGTTCACCGAAGTTCAACCGCAGTTCAATTCTCTCGGGAGCACATCATGCACGACATCGATCGCACCACCCTGGAATTCGGTCAGGAGACCGGCTATGAAATGGAACAGTACGAATTCGGCCAGGGCGAATGGACCGGGGAGGGCGGCGGCCTGCTGTCCGAAGCCGATGAAATGGAGCTGGCCAACGAGCTGCTGTCGGTCAGTAACGAGCAGGAACTGGACCAGTTCCTCGGCAATTTCCTGAAAAAGGCGGCCTCCGTCGCCGGCAGCGTCATCAAGTCGCCGGTCGGCCAGGCCATCGGCGGCGTGCTGAAGGGCGTAGCGAAGAAGGCCATTCCGCTGGCCGGCGGCGCCATCGGCGGCTACTTCGGCGGCCCGCTGGGCGCCAAGATCGGCAGCGGCCTGGCCTCGGCGGCCGGCAGCGCGCTGGGCCTGGAAGCCGAAGGCGAAATGTCCGGCGAGGACCGCGAGTTCGAAGGCGCCAAGACCTTCGTCCGGCTGGCCGCGGACACCGTCAACAAGGCCACCCAGGCCCGCGGCGGCGACCCGCGCCAGATCGCCCAGCAGGCAGCGACGGCGGCGGCGCGCCAGTTCGCGCCGGGTTTGCTGGGGGGCGGCAAGGGCAACGGCCAGGGCGGGCAGATGGGCGCCCAGGGTGGCGCGGGCGGCGCCCAGGGCCGGCCCCAGCAGGGCGCGCGCGGCGCCAGCAGCGGCCGCTGGATGCGCCAGGGCCGCAAGATCATCCTGTACGGCGCCTGACGGCCATGCGCCCTTACGCCGCCTGGCTGCTGGCGCAGGAAGCGCGCTCGCTGCTGAACCGGGTCGACCGCATGCAGCCCTTCGTGCTGATCGAGCCGATGGTGCCGGCGGCGGCCTTGCCGGAGGCGGCGCAGGGAGCCATCGAGCGCCATCTGACCTTGGGCCGGCGCACCTTGCGCGCGCTGGTGCGGCAGTTCCTCGGCTGGCTGCAGGGACCGGGCGGGCGGCGGGCCACGGCGGCCCAGGCGCAGCGGCGCTTCACCTTCGTGCGCCTGCAGTTCAACGCCGCGCTGACCCAGTTCGACCTGTTCATCGACGTCGTCACCCAGCGCAGCGAGCATGGCAACGGCGTCTGGCTGGCCGGCCTGGACGTGGTGTCGGCCGATGCCCTGCGCCTGCCGGGCCGCTACTTCGATTCGCCGCCGGTGGTGTGCTACCTGGACCGGGGTCCGGGCGCGGCGATCCGGCGGGCCCGCACCCGCCTGCCCGGCGGCGGCGAAAACCCCGTCGCCATCATCCGGGTGCCGCGCGAACGGATGATCGGCAGCAGCATCGCTTCGTCGCTGGTGCACGAGGTGGGCCACCAGGGCGCCGCGCTGCTCGACCTGGTCGCCTCGCTGCGGCCGGTGCTCCAGGCCTTGCAGCATGGCGGCAGCGGGCCGCCCAGGGTATGGCGCTTGTGGGAGCGGTGGGTGTCGGAAGTGGTGGCCGATTTCTGGTCGCTGGCCAAGGTGGGCGTGGTGGCGACCCTGGGACTGATCGGGGTCCTCAGCCTGCCGCGCGTGTTCGTGTTCCGCCTGAACGGCGACGATCCCCACCCGGTGCCGTGGTTGCGGGTCAAGCTCAGTTGCGCGCTGGGGCGGCTGCTGTATCCGCACCCCCAATGGTCACGCATCGAAGCGACCTGGGACGCCTATTACCCGCTGGCCGGCCTGTCGTGGGCCGACCGCCAGCTGATGCTGGAACTGACGGCCAGCCTGCCGGCGATGGCGGCGCTGCTGGCGAACCACCGACCTCGCGCATTGCGGGGTGCCTCGCTGGCGGAGGCGATGGCGGTGCGCGAGCGCCAGCCGGCCATGCTGGCGCGCCTGTTCCGCTGGTGGCACGCCGCGCCGCAGCGCATGTACGACTGCGCGCCGGCGCTGGTGCTGGCCGTGATCGGCCAGGCCCGGGCCGATGGAGAGCTGGCGCCGGAGGACGAAAGCGTGCTGCTGGAGCGGCTGCTGACGCACTGGGCGATGAAGAATGCATTGCAGGCCGGGGCGCGCGGCATGGTGCCGGCGGGCGGCAGGATTGAGTGATTCACCATGAGGAGATCGACATGAGTACCAGGAAATTGGCCAGGGCAGGCGTGGCCGGCCCCGCGCAGCAGAATGGAACGATCAAGGTGACGGTACGTGACCTGAACAGCGGCATCCCGCTGGTGGGCGCCACCTTGCGCCTGTACCGGGGCCGCGACGCCCAGGGGGTGGTGCTGGAAACGTCTGGCCAGGCGCACCTGTTGAACTGGCAGCCGAACGTGCACGAGGAGCTGAAGGTGGACCGGACGGGCGAACACGGTATCGTCACCTTCACCAACCTGGAGCCGGGGGTGCACTTCGTCGCCTTCGACCACGTCACGCCCTTCATCGACAACCAGCCGGTGGTGGGCATGACGAAGGTCGATGCCAACACGATGCATGAAATGTTCATGGACCTCGACATCGACCCCGTCGTCGGACTGTCGTTCGAGCCGCCGGGCCAATCCACCCGCACGGACGGCGCCTTCGTCGGCAACCGCGCCATCGTCGACGTCACGTTCCGGGGCGTCGACAAGGCTGTCGGCAACGATGTCGTGCTGGAAGTGGACGAAGCGTGGCAGCCCCGCACTGGCCAGAGCTACTCGGCCGCGCAACTGCTGCGCAAGCCGGGCCGCTACCGCTTTTCCGGCGACCTGGTGTTCGCACGCCGCGCCGGGCAGGTCGTCTCGACGCCGGGTATCGTGGCGCCTGCGGCGCTGGACGGCAGCAGCGGAGGTAACGGCGGCGCACGCCTGGCGCTGAACGCCGCCTTCGACGCGGAGGAGCGCACGCCCCAGCCCATTTCCGGCAATATCGGCGTGTCGCTGTCGCGCACGGAGACCGAGCCGACCGAAGACCTGGCCCTGTGGACCTTGATACGCAACAGTACCGAGGCGCTGTCCTTCAATAACTACATGGACTTCCTCGACCAGCTGTTCTGCGTCACCACGGGCGACGCCGCCAGCGCCGGCTTCGAGAACGCCCGCTTCGGCGCCAAGACTGCTGCCTACAAGGCACTGAAGGGCCGGCGCGCGCTGCCGTTCACGGATTCGGAAGCCTACCGCGTGCTGAAGGCCGCGACCGAGGCTTTCGTGATGGTCAATTGCGGCGTGCTGCGCTCGCCCTTCGCGTTCGACCCCGTCAACGACAACGCCTACCTGGACCGCCGCGACATCCCGTCCAGCGGCAGCCTTGAAGACACGCTGGTGCAGGACTACCTGGAATCGGTGGGCAACACCAAGATGCTGCCCTACCTGGCCGTGATCCGCCGCAAGCTGCCCGACGTGCCGATCCTCGTGCCGAACCAGAACGAGGAAGCGGAGCTGTGCTTCGGCATCATCCAGGACCGACTGACGAATCCCTGCCTGATCGAGTTGATCTGGAACTACTGGCAGGAGGAGGGCATGCTGGTGCAGACGATGAACGTCATCACGCAGCGCTTCCAGAACCTGCGCGGCCCGCACGTCTCCGATCCGCTGGCGAACACGGAGATCGACATGCTGCGGCCCTTGAATAACCTGCTGTGGGGTTATACGCAGGACGAGCAGCACCGCCTGACGGTAGTGCGTCGCAATTACGAGTACGACCACCACTACGGCATCCGGCTCGACGGCAAGGCGGTGCGCAATATGCGCGCGGCCGACAGCCGCTCGAAGTTCCTGGAAGCCTTCCATCACCTGCTGCGGCTGTTGACGGCGTTCTACCGGCAGGACGATGACACCACCGTCAAGGCCGATGCCTTCCCCATCCTGAACGCGCTGAAGGAGGTGCACCTGATCCTGTCGCAAGGCGCGCACAACCAGTACGGCGATCTGCCTTCCACGGCCCGCATCGAGATGCTGATGCAGCAGTGGCTGCTGGCGCGGCCGGAGTTCCGCGAATTCCTGCCCACCCGCGTGATGGTGGCGTATCCGGAACCGTGGATGGACCGGGTCGACGCGATGAAGAAGCTGCAGACGTGGAGCGACACGAGCGTCATGCATTTCCGTAACCTGGCCATCTTCGGCGAACAGTTGCTGCTGTCGATCCGCTTCGGTCACTGGAGCGACGTGTACGAGGCCACCCAGGCCTTCAACTGGGCGCGTTTCTGGCGGCCGCAGGCGCAGGGCTACATTCACGCCTACCGTGCCGCTACCGGGGTCGACCTGTCGATCGACGCGGCCAACCCGGCCGAGGAGGCGATGCTGCCCTCGCTGCTGCTGCGGCAGCGCCTGGCCCAGCAGCAGCGCGGCGCGTGAGCACCGCCGCGCCGGCCGACTTCACCAGCGCCCTGTACCTGGGCATGCGCCATCCCGGGTGCGCGCTGGACGGTTGGCCGGCGCTCACCTTGGGCAAGCCGGCCGCCCTGCAGGAGGTGCCGGGCGCCGCCGCCGTGGCGCGCGATCTGGCGCGCTTGCAGGGCTGCGCGGCGGCGACCCTGCTGCCGTCGACCCTGCACCTGTTCTGGGATCTGTTCGGCATGCTGGGGCGCGAGCCGCTCGCCGTGCTGGTCGACGCCGCCGCCTACCCCGTGGCCTGCTGGGGTGCCGAGCGGGCAGCCGGCATGGGCCTGCCGCTGCGCCGCTTCCGGCACGGCGACGTGGCCGAGCTGGCGCGACTGGTGAAGGTCTGGCGCGACGCCGGCCGGAGGCCCCTGGTCCTGGCCGATGGCTACAGCCCGGGCGGTGCCGGCCCGCCCCAGCTGGCCGTCTACGCGGCCCTGGCGGCGCGGGCCGGCGGCTTGCTGGTGCTGGACGACACCCAAGCCCTGGGCGTGCTGGGTCGCCACGGCGGCGGCTCGCTGGTGGCGGCGGGCCTGGCGTTCGCAGGCGACGACAGCCCGGTGCTGGTGGGGGCGTCGCTGGCCAAGGGCTTCGGCGTGCCGATAGCGGTGCTGGCGGGAAGCAGGGTGCTGGTCCGCCGCTTCGAGGCTGCCAGCGACACGCGGCTGCATGCCAGTCCGCCGTCGGTGGCGGCGGTGCACGCGGCGCGGCAAGCGTTGCGGCTCAACGCGGCACGTGGCGATGCACTGCGGCGTGCCCTGGCCCAGCGCATCGGCCAGTTCCGGGCAGCGCTGGCGGCGATCGGCCTGCCTTGCACGGGCGGCGCGTTCCCCGTGCAGTCGGTGCGGCTGCCGGCGGGCAGCGACCTGGCCGTGGCGCATGCGGCGCTGCGGCGGCAGGGCGTGCTGGCGCTGCCGCAGTGCCGGGGCGATTCCGCGCGGCTGACTTTCCTGCTGCGCGCGGACCATACGGCCGCCGAGATCGAGCGGGCGGCCGCCACGTTGGACGAACTTGTACGGGAGCTGACATGAACGAGCAATACGGCAGTTTCGAGATGCTGGAATTCGGCGGCGGCATGCAGGGCGAGGAGGAGTGGGCCGGCGAAGACGAAGCGGATGGGGAGATGGAGGAGGAGCGGGGCCGCCCGGCGGGCCGCGCGATGGGCGGCGGGCGTGGCATGGGGCGCGGGCCCGCGCGGGGCGGCCTGGGCCGCCGGCTGCCGCTGCAGACGGGGCAGACGGGGCAGGGTAGCGGCGGCACGCGTCCGCGTCCGGGCCGGCCGCCGTACCCGCGTCCACCGCGCGGGCCTTACTGGGGGCCCGTGGTCGGCGGCTGGCCCTATG
>Ga0209913_1000080_pt1 | contig 113169 bp, 100 predicted proteins | sample PersoiDNA2013203_FD_185805 | JGI IMG/M metagenome (GOLD analysis project Ga0209913, IMG submission 185805) | Permafrost soil microbial communities from the Arctic, to analyse light accelerated degradation of dissolved organic matter (DOM) -... | ecosystem: Environmental > Terrestrial > Soil >...
TTTCTACTTGAGGGTGGCCGCATCATCACAAGGCAGCGCTGAAATTGATGGGCTATTTTGATGCTATTTTCTGACGAGCGGTTGCCTGAGCACGCACACGACTTTTGCAGAACGGCAGAGCCCCCCTCCTCCTAGGCACGCCCTACAGGAACCGACTTATGACGCCGACTCCGCACCAATACGCCTAACAATGGCCCTATCAGCATGCCGACAATCAACGCCACGATCACAAATACCGACACCGGCACCTGCCCGGTCGCCAGGCCAAGGAACGAGAGAGACACGCCCTGCTGGTTTTCGAGCACAAACGCTATAACCACCAGTGCAACCACCAGCACTGTCAGCAACACTACGGCGCGCTTAATCCCACGCATAATCTTCTCCTACCCCAAAGACACTCAGACGTTTTCTTCTTCGTCTTCGTTCACTCGATCACGCAATTCCTTGCCCGGCTTGAAGTGAGGCACGAACTTGCCATCCAGGCTGACGGACTGTCCGGTTTTAGGGTTACGGCCTACGCGCGGGGCGCGATAGTGCAACGAGAAGCTACCGAACCCTCGGATCTCAATGCGATCGCCTGTGGCCAGGCATTGGGACATTTGTTCAAGCATGGTCTTGATGGCCAGCTCCACATCCTTGGATGAGAGCAGCCCTTGATGGGTGACAATTCGTTCGATCAACTCCGACTTCGTCATATTTTTCCCTTCTTTTTCAAGCAGCTAGGAAAAGCGCTTCAAAGGTTTTAGCATGACTTGATGAATTTGAACAGCCCATGCAATAACTTATCTACGCGCTAGATCGACTTCACTATCAAGCGCTTACACGCTCAATTGCAGATCACCAGCATCGTGCGGGTAACTGCCCCTGCTGGGTTCCAGCCGAACAAGTAATCGCCCTCCTCGTCCTTGGCATCACTGGACCTGGTGATGACCTTGTACCCCTGCGTCTTGCACTCTCGAGCCGCACGCTTCTCGCACTTCTCCCAATTGGAACCCAAGCCTGAGCAGTCGATCTCGATGCCGCTGACGCCATGCCGGGCGTGGGTCTTGGCACTGGTGGCGGTGCAGCCTGCAAGCACTGCGATTGCGAACACTAAAATGAGCCTGTTCATTCAAAATCCCTACTGAATCAGCAACACGTGAATAGCTTCTCTGAAGACTATAATCAGTTCTGACACCAGTCGGCTCTATGTGGTTCTAAGTTGTTGATTCAACAAATTTCAGGCACAAAAAAGGGCGACCGAAGTCGCCCTTTTTCTATGGTCTGACAGAACTTAGTTCTGTTTTTCCATTTGTGCACGCAGCAGGTCGCCCAGAGTTGTAGGACCAGCAGAAGGCTCAGAGGTAGCTGGCTTGTCGCGCAGGCTCTGGATGGCTTCTTTCTCTTCAGCATCGTCTTTCGACTTGATGGAGAGCTGGATTACGCGGCTCTTGCGGTCAACGCTGATGATCTTGGCTTCTACTTCTTCGCCTTCTTTCAGAACGTTGCGCGCGTCTTCAACGCGGTCACGGCTGATTTCGGAGGCTTTCAGAGTCGCTTCGATATCGTCGGCCAGGGTGATGATGGCGCCTTTAGCGTCAACTTCTTTCACGATGCCTTTAACGATTGCGCCTTTGTCGTTCTCTTGAACGTACTCGGAGAACGGATCGCTTTCCAGTTGCTTGATACCCAGGGAGATGCGCTCGCGCTCTGGGTCAACCGACAGGATAACGGTGTCCAGCTCGTCGCCCTTCTTGAAGCGACGAACAGCTTCTTCGCCCACTTCGTTCCAGGAGATGTCGGACAGGTGAACCAGGCCGTCGATGCCGCCGTCCAGACCAATGAAGATACCGAAATCGGTGATCGACTTGATGGTGCCGGAGATTTTATCGCCCTTGTTGAACTGGCCAGAGAAATCTTCCCATGGGTTAGATTTGCACTGCTTGATGCCCAGGGAGATACGACGACGCTCTTCGTCGATGTCCAGAACCATAACTTCCACTTCGTCGCCGACTTGTACGACTTTCGAAGGGTGGATGTTTTTGTTGGTCCAGTCCATTTCGGAAACGTGTACCAGGCCTTCAACGCCTTCTTCCAGCTCAGCGAAGCAGCCGTAGTCAGTCAGGTTGGTAACACGCGCGGTTACGCGGGTGCTTTCTGGGTAACGGGCTTTGATAGCGACCCATGGATCTTCACCCAGTTGCTTCAGGCCCAGGGAAACACGGTTGCGTTCGCGATCGTATTTCAGAACCTTGACATCAATCTCGTCGCCAACGTTGACGATTTCGGAAGGATGCTTGATACGTTTCCAAGCCATGTCGGTAATGTGCAGCAGGCCATCGACGCCACCCAGATCGACGAATGCGCCGTAATCGGTGAGGTTTTTGACGATACCTTTGACTTGTTGGCCTTCCTGCAGGGATTCCAGCAGAGCTTCACGCTCGGCGGAGTTCTCTGCTTCCAGGACGCTGCGACGGGAAACGACAACGTTGTTGCGTTTCTGATCGAGCTTGATGACCTTGAATTCGAGTTCCTTGCCTTCCAGGTGCGTGGTGTCGCGCACTGGACGGACGTCGACCAAAGAACCTGGCAGGAACGCACGGATGCCGTTAACGTCGACAGTGAAGCCGCCTTTAACCTTACCGTTGATAACGCCCTTGACCACTTCTTCAGCTGCGAAGGCTGCTTCGAGAACAATCCAGCATTCAGCGCGCTTGGCTTTTTCACGGGACAGCTTGGTTTCACCGAAACCGTCTTCAACCGAGTCCAGAGCAACGTGAACTTCGTCACCGACATTGATAGTCAGATCGCCAGCGTCGTTGTAGAACTGCTCAAGCGGGATGAGTGCTTCAGACTTCAGACCAGCGTGAACGGTTACCCAGCGAGCTTGGTAATCGATATCAACGATAACACCGGTGATGATGGAGCCTGCCTGAAGGTTCAGGGTTTTTAGGCTTTCTTCAAAGAGTTCCGCAAAGCTTTCGCTCATTTTAATTCCTGTTGATAAGGGCGAAGAATACGCCCATCTCCACGCCCCAGACGGTGTGGGTTAGTTTCAATTAAAAGAAGCACCGCAGGACTATGACTGGTCCCCTGCAGACTTCTTGGTCACCCGGCGATATCGCGAAGGGCGATTTCACTCAAGATGCGTTCCAGCACCTGCTCGATGGACAACTCCGTTGAATCCAGCTGTATGGCATCAGCCGCCGGTTTGAGCGGGGCTACTGCGCGCTGGGTATCACGCTCATCGCGTGCACGGATCTCATCTAGCAGACTCGACAGACTAACACCATCGACTTTGCCCTTCAACTGCAAGTAGCGGCGACGTGCGCGTTCCTCGGCACTGGCGGTCAGGAAAATCTTCAGCGGCGCCTCGGGAAACACCACCGTGCCCATGTCGCGGCCATCGGCCACCAGGCCCGGCGGCTCCTGAAACGCCCGCTGACGCTGCAGCAGCGCATCACGCACGGCGGGCAGCGCGGCAACCTGGGAGGCCCAGGAACCGACTTGCTCGTTACGCAGGTCATCGGTCACATCATCCCCTTCCAGGATGATCCGCTGGGGATGACCTTCTGTCGCACCGACGAACTGCACGTCAAGGTGCGCCGCCAGCAGCTTCAGGGATTCTTCGTTGGTCAGGTCGACGCCGTGGTTGCGGGCAGCAAATGCCAGCAGACGGTACAGCGCGCCGGAATCCAGCAGGCACCAGCCCAGGCGCTTGGCCAGGATGCCGGCGATCGTGCCTTTGCCCGAGCCGCTTGGCCCGTCGATGGTAATCACCGGTGCTTTGATATTCACAATTGAGCCTCTTGGGCAACACGGATGCCGACGTGGGCACACAGTGTAAGAAAGTTCGGAAAAGACGTAGCAACATTGGCGCAGTCACGGATAAGAATCGGCGAAGTTGCTCGCAGCGAAGCCACGCTGAACGCCATCGCAATCCGGTGATCGCCATGGGCATGGACCTCACCACCGCCCATCAGGCCACCGTCAATGATAATCCCATCAGGGGTGGGTTCACACTTCACGCCCAGCGCCAGCAGACCGTCGGCCATGACCTGGATACGGTCAGACTCCTTGACGCGCAGCTCTTGCGCACCGCGTAAGACGGTTCGCCCCTGGGCGCAGGCCGCAGCAACAAACAGCACGGGAAACTCATCGATCGCCAGCGGCACCAGCGCTTCGGGAATCTCGATCCCTTTCAGCGCGGCAGCACGTACCCGCAGGTCGGCCACCGGCTCGCCGCCCACTTCGCGCGGGTTTTCCAGGGTGATATCCGCGCCCATCAGCCGCAGGATGTCGATTACCCCGGTGCGCGTCGGATTGATCCCGACATGTTCCAGCAACAGCTCGGAACCTTCGGCAATCGAAGCCGCCACCAGGAAAAACGCCGACGAGGAAATATCCCCCGGCACTTCAATATGAGTGGCAGTCAGCGCGTGACCCGACTCGACCGTCGCCGTTGCACCTACCACCTCCACCGGGTAACCAAAACCGCGCAACATGCGCTCGGTATGGTCGCGGGTCGGGGCCGGCTCGGTGACAGAGGTCTTGCCCTCGGCATACAGGCCCGCCAGCAGCAGGCAGGATTTGACCTGCGCACTGGCCATCGGCAGCGTATAGGTCAGGCCTTTCAACTTCTGGCCACCACGAATGGTCAGTGGCGGACGCCCTTGCGGGCCCGTCTCGATCACTGCGCCCATTTCCTGCAGCGGCTCGGCCACGCGATTCATCGGGCGCTTGGACAGCGAAGCATCGCCGGTCAGCACGCTGTCGAAGCGCTGTGCGGCGAGCAAGCCGGACAACAGGCGCATGGACGTGCCGGAGTTGCCGAGATAGATCGGCCCCGGCGCAGGCTTCAAACCGTGCAACCCGACACCATGAATGATCACGCGCCCATGGTGAGGCCCCTCGATCACCACGCCCATGTCGCGAAACGCCTGCAAGGTCGCCAGGGCGTCCTCACCCTCAAGGAAACCCTCGACTTCGGTCACGCCCTCAGCCAACGAACCAAGCATGATCGACCGATGGGAGATCGACTTGTCGCCCGGCACCCGAATACGCCCGCTCAAGCGGCCGCCCGGGTTGGCGAGGAAGGTCAGGTCATCGGCGTTCACAGCGGTTTCCATGTAGGCCCGGCGCGCCAGGATCTTGCTGAAATGTTCACGCGCCACCCGCGCACGGGTAAACACGCCCAATAACTGGTGGCCATCCCCGGCATCAACCGCGTCGCGCAAGGCGTCAAGGTCGCTGCGGAAGGTGTCCAGGGTGCGCAACACGGCCTCGCGGTTGGCGAGGAAGATGTCGTGCCACATCACCGGGTCGCTGCCGGCGATCCGCGTGAAATCGCGAAAGCCACCGGCGGCATAGCGGAAAATCTCGAGGTTTTCGTTGCGCTTGGCCAACGAATCCACCAGGCCGAACGCCAGCAGATGGGGCAGATGACTGGTCGCCGCCAGCACTTCATCGTGGCGCTCGACCTGCATATGTTCCACATCCGCGCCCAGCTCGCGCCACAGACGATCGACCACGGCCAAGGCTGCCGGATCGGTTTGCGCTAGGGGTGTCAGAATCACTTTATGCCGACGGAACAACTGCGCATTGGACGCCTCCACCCCGCTCTGCTCGGAACCGGCAATCGGGTGGCCCGGCACAAAACGCGCGGGCATGCCGCCAAAGGCCTGCTGCGCCGCACGCACCACATTGCCCTTGGCACTGCCGACGTCGGTGAGGATCGCCTGGCCGAGGTCCATGCCGGCCAGCACCGTCAGCAACTTCTCCATGGCCAGGATCGGCACGGCGAGCTGGATCACATCGGCACCCTGGCACGCGAGCGCCAGGTCGGCTTCACAGCGATCGACGACCCCCAACTCAACCGCCAACTTGCGCGATTGCGGGTCCAGATCCACGCCGACCACTTCGCCACACAACCCGCTCTCGCGCAGGCCCTTGGCGAAGGAACCACCGATCAAGCCCAGACCGACCACCACCAGGCGACCGATCATAGGCACAGCAGGTTGCAATGCAGTGACATCAACCACGAGCCAGAACCTTGGCCAGCGCCTCCAGGAAGCGACTGTTCTCAGCTGGCAGACCGACGGTGATGCGCAGGTGGTTCGGCATGCCGTAGTTGGCCACCGGACGCACGATCACGCCTTCGCGCAGCAAGCCCTGGAACACCGGGGCCGCCACCTGGCCGAGATCGACGCAGATGAAGTTACCCTTGGACGGAATCCAGCCCAGGCCCAGCTCACGAAAGCCGGCCTGCAACTGCAGCATGCCGCTTTCGTTGATGCGACGCCCTTCTTCCAGGTACTCGGCATCCTGCAACGCTGCGCAGGCCGCCGCCAGGGCGAGGCTGTTGACGTTGAAAGGCTGGCGCACACGGTTGAGCACATCGGCCACCACCGCCGTCGACAGGCCGTAGCCGACGCGCAGCGATGCCAGGCCATAAGCCTTGGAGAACGTGCGCGAAACCAGCAGGTTCGGGTAAGCCGCGAGGAAATCCAGGCCGTTGGGCATGTCGCTGCCTTCGGCGTACTCGATGTAGGCCTCGTCCAGCACCACCAGCACATGCTCCGGCACATCCTGCAGGAAGTCGTTCAGTGCCTGCGCATCGAACCAGGTGCCGGTCGGGTTGTTCGGGTTGGCGATAAAGACGACACGGGTCTGCGCATCGATCGCCGCCAGCATGGCCGGCAGGTCGTGGCCCCAGTCCTTGGCAGGAATCACCCGCGCTTCAGCACCGACGGCCTGGGTGACGATCGGGTAGACCGCAAACGCGTGCTCGCTGAACACGGCGTTCAGGCCCGGCGCCAGATAAGCACGGCCGACCAACTCAAGAATGTCGTTGGAGCCATTGCCCAGGGTCACCTGATTCAGCTCGACCCGGCACTTTTGCGCCAGCAGGGACTTGAGTGCAAAGCCATTACCATCCGGATAACGGGTCAGCTCGGCCAACTGTTCACGAATCGCCGCCAGCACCTTGGGGCTTGGGCCCAGCGGGTTCTCGTTACTGGCCAGCTTGACGATCTTCGACGGGTCCAGGTTCAACTCACGCGCCAGCTCGTCCACAGGCTTGCCTGGAACGTAAGGCGACAGTTGTTGCACGCCCGGCTGCGCCAGGGCGAGGAAGTTGCCACTCATGTTAACGCCTCACAAAACCGCTTTCGGGTAAGAGCCCAGCACCTTGAGTGCCACAGCTTCCTGACTGATTTTCTCGAGCACGCTTTTGACCAGCGGGTCGCGGTGATGGCCGACGAAGTCGATAAAAAACACGTAGGTCCATTTACCGCTGCGCGAAGGACGAGTCTCGATGCGCGTCAGGTCGATCCCGTTGTCGTGGAACGGCACCAGCAGTTCATGCAGCGCGCCGGGCTTGTTGCTCATGGAGACGATGATCGAGGTCTTGTCGTCGCCAGTGGGCGGCACTTCCTGGCTGCCGATCATCAAGAAGCGCGTGGAGTTGTCCGGGCGGTCCTCGATTTTCTCGGCCAGGCGCGTCAGGCCATACAGGCCCGCAGCCATATCGCCGGCAATCGCCGCCGAGTTCCACTCACCCTTGACCCGCTTGGCCGCCTCGGCGTTGCTGGACACCGCCACGCGCTCGACATTCGGGTAATGCGCATCCAGCCACTTGCGGCACTGGGCCAGGGACTGGGCGTGGGAGTAGATGCGGCTGATGCTGTCGGTCTTGGTGTTTTCACCCACCAGCAAGTGGTGGTGGATGCGCAGCTCGACTTCGCCACAGATCACCATGTCGTGCTCAAGGAAGCTGTCCAGGGTGTGGTTGACCGCGCCTTCGGTGGAGTTTTCCACCGGCACCACGCCAAAGTTCACCGCACCGGCCGCCACTTCACGGAACACTTCGTCGATCGCCGCCATCGGCTTGCTGATCACCGCGTGACCGAAGTGCTTCATGGCCGCCGCCTGGGTGAAGGTGCCTTCCGGGCCGAGGTAAGCCACTTTCAGCGGCTGCTCCAGCGCCAGGCAGGAAGACATGATTTCACGGAACAACCGCGCCATCTCTTCGTTGCCCAACGGCCCCTTGTTGCGCTCCATCACGCGCTTGAGCACCTGGGCTTCACGCTCCGGACGGTAGAACACCGGCACTTCGCCTTCCGCCAGGGACGCCATCTTCACCCGCGCCACTTCCTGGGCGCAGCGCGCGCGCTCACTGATCAGCTCCAGGACTTTCTCGTCCAGGCTGTCAATGCGCACGCGCAGGGCCTTGAGTTCTTGCTCAGACATTAGCCATGTTCCTTTTCGAACTCTGCCATGTAGGCCACCAACGCGTTGATGGCGTTGATATCGACAGCGTTATAGATGGAGGCGCGCATGCCGCCCACCGAACGGTGACCCTTGAGGTTCAGCAGGCCACGCGCCTCCGCACCCACCAGGAACGGCTTGTCCAGACGGTCATCGGCCAGGCGGAACGGTACGTTCATCCACGAGCGGTCGGTCAGGTTGATCGGGTTGCTGTACAGGCCGCTGGCGTCGATGAAGTCGTACAGGGTGCGCTTCTTCACTTCGTTGAGCTTGCCCATGGCAGCAACACCGCCCTGCTCCTTGAGCCACTCGAACACCAGGCCCGAGAGGTACCAGGCAAACGCCGGCGGCGTGTTGTACATCGAGCCGTTGTCGGCCGCGACCTTGTAGTTGAGCATGGTCGGGCACAGCGAGCGGGCGCGACCCAGCAGGTCTTCACGGACGATGTTGACCACGATGCCGCTCGGGCCGATGTTCTTCTGCGCGCCGGCGTAGATCATGCCGTAGCGGGACACATCGATCGGCCGCGAGAGAATGTCCGAGGACATGTCACACACCAGCGGCACGTCACCCACTTCAGGCACCCAGTCGAATTCCAGGCCGCCGATGGTTTCGTTCTGCACGTAGTGTACGTAGGCCGCATCCTTCGACAGCTTCCACTCGTTCTGACCTGGAATCGCGAAGTAATCGTAAGGCTTGGCGGTACCGGCGATGTTGACGTTGCCGTAGCGCGCGGCTTCTTCGATGGCTTTCTGCGACCAGATACCGGTGTCGATGTAGTCGGCGGTGCCGTCTTCCGGCAGCAGGTTCAGCGGCAACTGGGCGAACTGCTGGCTCGCGCCGCCTTGCAGGAACAGCACCTTGTAGTCGGAGGGGATGTCCAGCAAGTCGCGCAGGTCCTGCTCGGCCTTGGTGGCGATGGACACGAACTCATCACTGCGATGGCTCATTTCCATCACAGAGAGGCCTTTTCCATGCCAATCGAGGAGTTCACCCTGCGCGCGCTGCAGGACTGCTTCAGGAAGCGCCGCGGGACCGGCACAGAAGTTATAGGCTCTCTTGCTCACATCCAATCTCACTCTGATCTGGTGGGGTGGTGCAATAAATCGGTTTTTAATACTTTCACAAGGGACAAACAACAAGGGGGCGAATCTTCATCCGCCCCCTGCTTGTCCGCTTATTCCTGCGGTTCTTCTTCGTCTGCGGCAGCGTCGAGGGTCGGTTCGTCGACGTTGTCATCGCCGGTTGCGATCACCTCGCCATCAAATTCCTCGCCTTCCAGCTCTTCGCCTTCGACTTCCGACGGTTCCTGAACGCGTTCCAAACCTACCAGCGTCTCGTCGCTGGCCAGCTTGATCAGTGTCACGCCCTGGGTGTTACGACCCAGGCTCGACACTTCGGCAACACGGGTACGCACCAGGGTGCCCTGGTCGGAAATCAGCATGATCTCCTCGCCATCGAGCACCTGGACCGCGCCAACCAGACGGCCGTTGCGATCGTTGCTGACCATGGCGATAACACCCTGGCCGCCACGCTTGTACTCCGGGAACTCGCCGATGGCAGTACGCTTGCCATAACCACGCGCCGAAGCGGTGAGGATCTGGCTGCCTTCTTCCGGGATCAGCATGGAAATCAGCTTCTGCCCTTCCGGCAGACGCATGCCGCGCACACCGCGGGCGGTACGGCCCATGGCTCGCACGTCGGACTCTTTGAAGCGCGTCACTTTGCCGCCATCGGAGAACAGCATGACTTCACGCTCGCCATCGGTGATGGCCGCGGAGATCAGTACGTCGCCTTCATCCAGCTCCAGGGCGATCAGGCCCACGCTGCGTTGACGGCTGAAGGATTCCAGCGGGGTCTTCTTCACGGTGCCCTTGGCGGTGGCCATGAAGATGAAGTGACCTTCGGTGTATTCATCGACCGGCAGCATGGTGGTGATGTATTCATCACTGTCCAGCGGCAGCAGGTTGACCAACGGACGACCACGGGCGGCGCGGGAGGCTTCCGGGATTTCGTAGGTTTTCAGCCAGTACACCTTGCCCTTGCTGGAGAACAGCAGCAGCGTGGTGTGGCTGTTGGCGACCAGCAGGTGAGCAATGTAGTCCTCATCCTTCACGCCGGTAGCCGATTTACCTTTACCGCCACGACGCTGGGCCTGGTACGCAGCCAATGGCTGGGTCTTGGCGTAGCCACCGTGGGAGATGGTCACGACGCGCTCTTCTTCCGGGATCATGTCACCCAGGGTCAGGTCGAGACGGGCATCGAGGATTTCGGTGCGGCGCACGTCGCCGTATTCGGCGCGAATCACTTCCAGTTCTTCGCGGATCACTTCCATCAGGCGCACGGCGCTGTTGAGGATGCGGATCAGCTCGCCGATCTGGTTGAGGATCTCCTGGTACTCGGCCAGCAGCTTCTCGTGCTCCAGACCGGTCAGGCGGTGCAGGCGCAGTTCCAGGATGGCCTGGGCCTGTTCCGGCGATAGGAAATACTTGCCCTCGCGCAGACCGTATTGCGGGTCCAGGGTCTCGGGACGGCAGGAATCGGCGCCGGCACGTTCAACCATCGCCACGACGGCGCTGGATTCCCACGGCATCTTGATCAGCGCTTCTTTGGCTTCCGACGGGGTCGGCGAAGCCTTGATCAGGGCGATGACCGGGTCGATGTTCGACAGCGCAACCGCCTGGCCTTCCAGGATGTGGCCGCGCTCGCGGGCCTTGCGCAGTTCGAATACGGTACGGCGGGTCACGACTTCGCGACGGTGACGGACGAAGGCTTCCAGCAGATCCTTAAGGTTCAGGATGCGCGGGCGACCGTCGATCAGGGCCACGACGTTGATACCAAACACGCTTTGCAGCTGGGTCTGGGCGTAAAGGTTGTTGAGGATCACCTCAGGCACTTCGCCACGACGCAGCTCGATCACGACGCGCATACCGTCCTTGTCGGACTCGTCGCGCAGCTCGGTGATGCCTTCGAGCTTCTTCTCCTTGACCAGCTCGGCGATCTTCTCGATCAGACGCGCTTTGTTCAACTGGTAAGGGAGTTCGGTGATGACGATCTGCTGACGGCCACCGACCTTGTCGATGTCTTCGATCATCGAGCGGGCGCGCATGTAAATGCGGCCACGACCGGTGCGGTAGGCTTCGATGATGCCGGCGCGACCGTTGATGATCGCGGCGGTCGGGAAGTCCGGACCGGGGATGTATTGCATCAGCTCATCGATGGTCAACTCAGGGTTGTCGATGAGGGCCAGGCAACCGTCGATGACTTCACCGAGGTTGTGCGGCGGGATGTTGGTGGCCATGCCCACGGCGATACCGCTGGAGCCGTTGACCAGCAGGTTGGGAATCCGGGTCGGCATGACCGCCGGGATCATTTCGGTGCCATCGTAGTTCGGCACCCAGTCCACGGTTTCTTTGTGCAGGTCGGCCAGCAGCTCGTGCGCCAGCTTGGTCATGCGCACTTCGGTGTATCGCATGGCCGCGGCGTTGTCGCCGTCGACCGAACCGAAGTTGCCCTGGCCGTCTACCAGCAGGTAGCGCAGGGAAAACGGCTGGGCCATCCGAACGATGGTGTCGTACACCGCAGTGTCGCCGTGAGGGTGATACTTACCGATCACGTCACCGACAACACGGGCAGATTTCTTGTACGGCTTGTTCCAGTCGTTACCCAGCTCGCTCATCGCGAACAGCACACGCCGGTGCACGGGCTTCAAGCCATCGCGCGCATCAGGCAGTGCCCGACCGACAATTACGCTCATCGCGTAGTCGAGGTAGGACTGTTTCAGCTCGTCTTCGATATTGACCGGGAGGATTTCTTTGGCCAGTTCGCCCATGAGAAGCCTGATTCCTTTTTCGGGTGAAACCTCGTCACATCCATATGGGACGAACGAAGCTCGCCGCTGCCGGCATGGTGCCTGGCAACGACTTACGACAAATCAACGAGTTATGACACGGATCTGCACGTTAAGGGCAGCCCCTTGGGGCGGCCCTGGAAACCGCCGGATGTTATCACAATCGCCGCCACGCACCTATCCCCCTGACGGGCATGGAGCGTAGTAAGTTGACGGATGACAGGCTTGAGGACGACGAGAGGGGCTCAGAGCCGGGGTGGTGCTGTTTTTACGCGGCAGATCCGAAGAATCTATGGCCTTTTAACGCCAATTGGCAGCAAGCCCCTCCCACACTCCAATTGTGAACACAATCAAAATGTGGGAGGGGGCTTGCCCCCGATAGCAATCTGGCAGGCGCCAACGCCCTCAATGCAGCCGCTTACGGCACATCAACTGGGCGATTTTGGCGGTGTCCGGCCGTTCGACAATGCCCTTTTCGGTCACGATCACATCGATCAAGTCGGCCGGGGTTACGTCAAATACCGGGTTGAAGGCATTCACATCGGCGGCGAAGCGCTGGCCGGCGACTTCCAGCAACTCGCCCGCATCACGCTCCTCCAGGGCCACGTCGTCGCCCGCAGCCATCATCAGGTCCAGGGTCGAACTCGGCGCCACCACCATGAAACGCACGCCATGGTGCATGGCGCACACCGCCAATTGATAGGTGCCGATCTTGCCGATCACATCACCATTGGCCGCAATGCAGTCGGCGCCGACGATCACCCAGGTCACGCCCTTGGTCTTGAGGATGTGCGCGCCCGCCGAGTCGGCGTTGACCGTGACGGGGATGCCGTCGCCCGCCAGCTCCCACGCGGTCAGCCGCGAACCTTGCAGCCAGGGCCGGGTTTCGTTGGCGTAGACCTGCTCGACCAATCCCTCCAGAAAGGCAGCACGAATCACCCCGAGGGCCGTGCCGAACCCTCCCGTCGCCAGGGCGCCTGCGTTGCCGTGGGTCAGGATCGCTTGAGCGTTGCCCTGGTGCTTGCGAATCCGCTCGACGCCCAACTGGGCCATGACGAGGTTGGCTTCGCGGTCACTTTCATGGATCGCAATAGCTTCGGCTTCCAGCACAGCCAGCGGATTGGCGTGTTTCTTGAGGCGGTCCAGGCGGTCGCGCATGCGTTTGAGGACCCAGAACAGGTTCGCAGCGGTCGGGCGAGTATCGGCCAGAAGTGCGTAGTCTTCTTCCCATGCGGCCTGCCAGTCGCCGCCTTCGGCGATCCGCTCGCGGGCGGCGAGTACCAGGCCGTAGGCTGCGCTGATGCCGATGGCCGAGGCGCCGCGCACGACCATCGAACGAATCGCCGTGGCCACCTCATCGACCGTGGTGCAGGTCACCCAGCTTTCCCGGGACGGCAAAACACGCTGGTCGAGCAGGTGCAGTGCGCCATCGCGCCAATCGATGGCCTTCACTTTCTCCGCAGCCAACAGTCGATCGCGCATCCCTCACCCCGCACTCATGAACAAAAGCCGCCGATTATAGCGATCCGCCAGCCAGGACGCTCGGGTATACTTCGCCCTTCTTTTATAGCTGCCCGGGAAGAAGCCTGCGATGACCTCCACTGCCGCCCCGCTCGACTTATTGCTACTGCCGACGTGGCTGGTACCTGTCGAACCCGCCGGCGTGGTGCTCAAGGAGCATGGCCTGGGCATCCGCGATGGGCGCATTGCCTTTATCGGCCCACGGGCCGCGGCATTGAAACTTTCCGCCGGCGAAGTGCGCGAACTACCCGGCATGCTGCTCAGCCCCGGCCTGATCAACGCCCACGGCCACGCGGCGATGACCCTGTTTCGCGGAATGGCCGATGACCTGCCGCTGATGACCTGGCTGGAAAAGCACATCTGGCCCGCGGAGGCCAAGTGGGTCGATGAAGCCTTCGTGCGCGACGGCACCGACCTGGCCATCGCCGAACAGCTCAAGGGTGGCATTACCTGCTTCTCGGACATGTACTTCTACCCCAAGGTCGCCAGTGACTGCGTCCACAACAGCGGGATGCGCGCGCAGATCGCAATTCCGATCCTCGACTTCCCGATTCCCGGCGCCAGCACCGCCGATGAGGCGATTCGCCAGGGCATCGAGCTGTTCGGCGACCTCAAGCATCACCCGCGTATCAAGATCACCTTCGGCCCCCACGCGCCCTACACCGTGAGTGATGCCAACCTGGAAAAAATCCGGGTGATCGCCGAGGAGCTGGACGCCGCGATCCATATGCATGTGCACGAAACCGCGCTTGAGGTACAACAGGCTGTCGAGCGGACCGGCGAACGCCCGCTGGCGCGCCTCGCTCGCCTCGGCCTGCTGGGCCCACGGTTCCAGGCCGTTCACATGACCCAAATCAGCGAGGACGACCTGGCTTTGCTGGTAGAAAGCAACACCAGCGTCATCCATTGCCCGGAATCGAACCTGAAACTGGCCAGCGGCTTCTGCCCGGTGGAGCGTCTGTGGCAGGCTGGCGTCAATGTGGCCATCGGCACCGACGGCGCCGCCAGCAACAATGACCTCGACCTGCTCGGCGAAACCCGCACTGCGGCGATGCTGGCCAAGGCCGTCGCCGGCTCGGCTACCGCCCTGGATGCCCACCGCGCCTTGCGCATGGCGACGCTCAACGGTGCCCGTGCCATGGGCCAGGAGAGCGAGATTGGCTCGCTGGAGGTCGGCAAAGCGGCCGATATCGTCGCCTTTGATCTTTCAGGGTTGGCGCAACAACCGATCTACGATCCGGTCTCACAGCTTATATATGCCACCGGACGCGATTGCGTGAAACACCTTTGGGTCGCCGGCAAGCAGTTGCTCGACAACCGGCAATTGACCCGCATGGATGAACAACAGTTGACCGCCACGGCCATTGCCTGGGGCCAGCGCATCAGCGGGCACCGCGAATAACGCCAGTCCTGAACCTGTGTCCAGGGCCGACAAACCGATTTATCAGATTTAGAGGAACCACCATGAGCAACGTCGACCACGCCGAAATCGCCAAATTCGAAGCCCTGGCCCACCGCTGGTGGGACCGCGAAAGCGAGTTCAAACCCCTGCACGACATCAACCCGCTGCGGGTCAACTGGATTGACGAGCGCATCAACCTGGCCGGCAAGAAGGTGCTGGACGTCGGTTGCGGCGGCGGCATTCTTAGCGAAGCCATGGCCCAGCGCGGCGCCACCGTGATGGGCATCGACATGGGTGAAGCGCCGTTGGCCGTGGCCCAGTTGCATCAGTTGGAATCGGGGGTGAATGTCGAATATCGCCAGATCACCGCCGAAGCCCTGGCCGAGGAAATGCCCGAGCAGTTCGACGTGATCACCTGCCTGGAAATGCTCGAACACGTGCCGGACCCCTCCTCGGTGATCCGCGCCTGCTTCCGCATGGTCAAGCCCGGCGGCCAGGTGTTCTTCTCCACCATCAACCGTAACCCCAAGGCCTACCTGTTCGCGATCATCGGCGCCGAATACATCATGAAGCTGCTGCCGCGCGGCACCCACGACTTCAAGAAATTCATCCGCCCTTCCGAGCTGGGTGCCTGGAGCCGTCAGGCCGGGCTGACCGTCAAGGACATCATCGGCCTGACCTACAACCCGCTGACCAAGCACTACAAGCTGGCCAGCGACGTCGACGTCAACTACATGATCCAGACCCTGCGCGAGGAGTAAGCCTGTGAAGTTGCGAGCGGTTCTCTTCGACATGGACGGTACCCTGCTGGACACCGCGCCGGACTTTATCGCCATCTGCCAGGCCATGCGCGCCGACCGCAACCTGGCACCGATCAACGACCAGCATATCCGCGATGAAATCTCCGGCGGCGCACGGGCGATGGTCGCCGTGACGTTCTCGATGGACCCCGAATCTCCAGGTTTTGAAGAACTGCGCCTGGAGTTCCTCGAGCGCTATCTCAAGGGCTGCGCGATCCACAGCGTGCTGTTCGACGGCATGGCCGAGCTGCTGGAAGACATCGAAAAGTCCAAGCTGATCTGGGGCGTGGTCACCAACAAACCGCTGCGCTTTGCCGAGCCGATCATGCAGCAGTTGGGCCTGGCCGAGCGCTCGGCACTGCTGATCTGCCCGGACCATGTGACAAACAGCAAGCCGCACCCGGAGCCGCTGATCCTGGCGTGCCAGATGCTCAACCTGGACCCGGCCAGCGTGCTGTTTGTCGGCGATGACTTGCGCGACATCGAGTCCGGCCGCGACGCCGGCACCCGCACGGCGGCGGTCACCTATGGCTACATCCACCCGGACGACAACCCGCGTCACTGGGGCGCGGATGTGGTGGTGGACCACCCGCTGGAATTGCGCAAGGTGCTGGATAACGTGCTGTGCAGTTGCTGATGGTCTACCGGTCTTGCTGACCTATGAAGATCCAATGTGGGAGGGGGCTTGCTCCCGATTGCGGTGGTTCAGTCAATGAATGTGTTGAATGACACACCGCAATCGGGGGCAAGTCGAATCGTCGCACCGCCCCTCCCACATTGGATCTTCAGTGTTTTCCAGCTCGGTGTTGGTCACCTACTGAATTTTGTCGAGGCTATTTATGTTTGATTACTCTGCACGTCCCGAACTGCTCAAAGGCCGCGTCATCCTGGTGACCGGTGCCGGTCGCGGGATTGGCGCGGCGGCGGCGAAAACCTATGCCGCCCATGGCGCGACCGTACTGTTGCTGGGCAAGACCGAAGCCAACCTGGCCCAGGTGTACGACGAGATCGAAGCCGCCGGCCACCCGCAACCCGTGGTGATCCCGTTCAACCTGGAGACTGCCCTGCCCCATCAGTACGATGAGCTGGCGGCGATGATCGAAAAGGAGTTCGGCCACCTCGACGGCCTGCTGCACAACGCCTCGATCATCGGCCCACGCACGCCGATCGAGCAGTTGTCCGGTGAGAACTTCATGCGGGTGATGCACATCAACGTCAACGCGATGTTCATGTTGACCAGCACGCTGTTGCCGCTGCTCAAGCTGTCCCAGGACGCCTCGGTGGTGTTCACCTCCAGCAGTGTGGGGCGCAAGGGCCGGGCGTATTGGGGTGCCTATGGCGTGTCGAAATTCGCCACCGAAGGCCTGATGCAAACCCTGGCCGACGAGCTCGACACCGTTGCGCCGGTACGGGCCAACAGCATCAACCCCGGCGCCACGCGCACCAGCATGCGGGCCCAGGCCTATCCGGGGGAAAACCCGGCCGACAACCCGGCGCCGGAAGACATCATGCCGGTGTACTTGTACCTGATGGGGCCGGACAGTACCGGGATCAACGGACAGGCGTTTGATGCGCAGTAACGGCTGACACAACCGCGATACAAATGTGGGAGGGGGCTTGCCCCCGATGGCAGGGTGTCAGTCACTGCATCTGTGACTGACCCACCGCCATCGGGGGCAAGCCCCCTCCCACATTTATTTAGCAGTGTTCTTTAGTTTTTCACCACTTCCTCGAGGGTGAAACGGCCCAGTGGGTTTTGCAGGAAGTTGCTCACATTCTTGCGTGAGATGTTGATGTACGGGCTGTAGTACAGGTCGATCCAGTTCACATCCTGTTTCGCCAGTTTCTGCAGTTCGACATACATCTGCTCACGCTTGGCCGAGTCGGCCTCGATGCGCGCCGCCGTCACCAACGCCTTGACCTTGTCGTTCTTGTAGCGGGTCATGTAGTTCTGGTTGGTGTCGTGGCCCAGCACGAAGGTGGTCTTCTGGTCCGGGTCGAGGATGTCGTTGGTCCAGTACATCACCGAAATATCGTACTCACCGTCCACCAGCATCTGCCAGCTTTGGGTCGGGTCGACTTTCTGCAGGTTGGCCGTCACGCCGACCTTGGCCAACTGGTCCTTGATGATCACCGCAATCTGCTCGTCGGCTTCGTTGCCAGCGTTGACCACGTAGTTCAGCTTCAAGTCCTTGGCGCCGGCATCGGCCAGCAGTTTCTTCGCGGCGGTCGGGTCATACGGGCGTTGCAGGTTGTTGGCGTAGTGGTACAGCGAGCCTTTGGGGATGTAGGAATAGGCCACGGTGCCTTGACCGTAAGTGGCCGTCTTCACCAGCGATTGTTTATCGATGGCCATGTCCAGCGCCTGGCGAACTTCCGGTTTGGCCAGCAGGCCGTGCTCATGGTTGATCAGCAGGTGATCTTCACGGGTGGACGGGTCGGAATGGATCACCACGTTTTTGTCTTTTTTCAGCTCTTCAACCCGTGAGAACGGTACGAAGATCGCCGTGTCCAGTTCGTTGTTCTGCACCATGCGCATGCGCGTGTTGTCGTCGGTCACCGAGACCCACTCCACGCCATCCAGGCTGACGTTCTTGGCCTGCCAGAAGTTCGGGTTTTTCTTCAGGATCACCCGATCGCCCTTGCGCCATTCGTCCACCGTGAACGCACCGGAGGTCACCGGGTTTTGCGCGTAGGCGTCTTCGCCCATTTTGGTCATGGCCTTTTCCGACAGGATCGACACCGTCGGCGACGCCAGTTGCGAGAGGAAGGCGACCGCCGGGGTCTTCAGCGTCACCACCAGGGTCTGCGGGTCGGCGGCCTTGGCCGTGTCGATCAGGCTGAATGGGTCGCTCCACAGCGAGGCCTTGTTGTCGCGGATGCGCAACAGGCTGAACGCCGCATCCTCTGCCGTGATCGGCGAGCCATCCGAGAACTTCGCCGCACGCAGCTTGAAGGTGTAGGTCAGGCCGTCCTTGGAAATCTCCCAGTTTTCTGCCAGCCCCGGCTCCATCTTGGTGCCCAGGTTATCCACGCGTACCAGGGTGTCGTAGACGTTGGCGAATACCCAGGTGTCGCGGTTTTGCGCGCTTTTGATCGGGTCGAACGTGGTGCTGTCTTCACGGCAACCGATGGTGAGGACACCGGCGGCCTGGGCAAAACCGGCGGTCAGCGACCAGGCGGTCAATGTCGCGGCGGCGAGCAACTTCAAGTGGCGTGATTGCATGTCATAACTCCTTGTTTATAACGGCGGTTGTTCAAGAATGGCAGGGGTGGGCTGAAGCAAAGGTTCTTCAAGCACGCAACTGTACCGATGCTCGTGCAGGAAATAGGTAGGCGGCAACACCACGGAACACATGGTTTGGGCATACCGGCAACGCGGGTGAAACGCACAGCCTGTAGGCAAGTTCAGCGGGCTCGGTGGCTCGCCGGGTAACGGTTCTGTGGGCAACGGCCGATGCGGATCGATCTCGGGAATCGCCTGGATCAGCGCCGCCGTATACGGATGACGCGGTGAGGTGAAGACCGCTTCCACCGGCCCCTCCTCGACGATCTTGCCCAGGTACATCACCGCCACCCGGTCGCACAGGCGGCGCACGATGGCCAGGTCATGGGCGATAAACAGGATCGCCAGGTTCATGCGCTGTTGCAGTTCCAGTAACAGGTTGATGATCTGGCCCTGGATCGATACATCCAGTGCCGCCACGCATTCATCGGCAATGATCAAGCGCGGTTCCACCGCCAGCGCCCGGGCGATACCGACCCGCTGGCACTGGCCGCCGCTGAGGGAGCCGGGCTTGCGAGCGGCCAATTCAGGGCGCAGGCCGACCAGCTCGAGTAACTCGTCGACACGCCGCGCGATCTGCTCCGGCGCGACTTTGCGCTGTACCCGTAACACTTCGGCAAGGGTTTCGCCGACGGTGTGGCGTGGGTTCAGCGCGGCATACGGGTCCTGGAAGATCATCGCGGTCTCATGGCGCAGGCGGGCGATGTCGACGGCGCTGCCGTGGGCCATATCGATGCCGTCGAACAGCACCTGCCCGGCGCTGATCGGGTTGAGGTGCAAAATCGCCCGGCCAAGGCTGCTTTTGCCGCTGCCGGATTCGCCCACCAGGCCCAGAGTCTCGCCCGCCGCGAGGTTCAGCGACACGCCGTTGACCGCCCTCACCCACTGCTTGTTCAGGCCGAACATTCCGCTACCGGACGCGGCAAACCGCACCTCCAGGTCCTTGATCTGCAACAGGCTCATGGGCGATCTCCCAACGGATAGTGACAGGCCACCCGCGCACCTTCCGGCAACACTTCGGCACACACGCTGCCGACCTGCGGACAACGCGGGTGGAAGCGGCATCCGGCGGGCAACGCATCCAGCAATGGCGGCTGACCAGCGATGGTGCGCAGCAAGGCGTGGCCGCTGCTGTGGGCCGGCTGGCAGTCGATCAGGCCCGCGGTATACGGGTGCTGGGGATGGGCCAGCAGCTCGTATTTACTGCCGTGCTCGCACAGGCGCCCGGCGTACATCACCGCGATGGCGTCGCAGGTTTGCGCCACCACGCCGAGGTCGTGGGTGATCATGATGATCGACAGACCGCGCTGGTCGCGCAGGTCGAGCAACAGCCGCAGGATTTGCGCTTGCACGGTCACATCGAGGGCCGTGGTGGGTTCGTCGGCAATCAGCACTGTCGGGTTGCAGCCCAATGCCACGGCGATCATGGCGCGCTGGCGCATGCCGCCGGAAAACTCGTGGGGGTAGTTGTCGACCCGTGCCTGGGGATCGGGAATGCCCACTTGGCGCAACACCTCGATGGCCTGCCGGCGCGCGTCTTTTTTCGACGCGCCTTGATGCAGGCGGATGCCCTCGGCGATCTGCTCACCGATGCGCATCAGCGGGTCGAGGTGGCTGCTGGGGTTCTGGAAAATCATGCCCAATTGCCCGCCGCGTATTGCGCGCATGCCCGCGTCGTCCAATTGCAGCAAGTCCTGGCCGGCCAGACGCACCGCCCCGCCCTGCACCCGCAGGTTGGGCGACGGCAACAGGCGTATCAACCCGCGACAGGCCATGGTCTTGCCCGAACCGCTTTCGCCCACCAGGCCGAGGATTTCGCCTTCGGCCAAGTCGAAGGAGACGCGGTCGACCAGGGTCACCTCGCGCCCTGCATTGTTGGCAATCACGCTCAGATCGCGCACTTGAAGCAGGCTCATGCGCGCTCTCCCAGCACTTGCGCCACGCCATCGGCCAGCAGGCTGAAGCCCATGGCCAAGGTCACGATGGCCAGGCCCGGGAAGGTGCAGATCCACCAGGCGGTGGTAATAAAGGCTTGCCCTTCGGCGACCATCGTCCCCCACTCGGCGGTCGGCGGTTGCACGCCCAGGCCCAGGTAACTCACGGCCGCGCCATTGAGCAGCACCAGTACCGTGTCAGACATGGAAAACACAATCGAGCCAAACATCGCATTCGGTAGTAAATGCCGGAACAGAATGCGCCCGTGACCAAAGCCGAGGCTTTTCGCCGCCAGGGCGAAGTCACTTTCCTTGAGCACCAGGATCTGCGAGCGGATCAACCGCGCATACGACACCCAGCCCACCAGCGCCATGGCGATATAGAAACTCTTCAAGCCCGGACCGAGGATGGCCATGATTGCCAGCATCAACACCAGGAACGGGAACGCCAGGATCACGTCGATGATGCGCATGCAGACACTGTCGAAACGCCCGCCGATATAGCCGGAGACCGCGCCGATAAAGGTGCCGATCATGAACGGGAAGATCACCCCGACAATCGCCAATTGCAGATCGATGCGTGCGCCCCAGATCACCCGCGAGAGAATGTCGCGACCGTAATTATCCGTACCGAAGGGATGGCCCAGGCTCGGCCCGAGCAAACTCATATCGGTGTTCTGCGCAATCGGGTCGAACGGCGCGATCCACGGCGCAAACAGCGCCAGGCCTAGCCACGTCAACAGAATCAGCAAGCCCCACGCGGCGGTCAGCCGACCGTCGCGAAAGCCAAAGCGCAGGCGCAAGCGCCATGGGGCGATCAGCGGACGACTGCTCATTGCATCTTCACCCGCGGGTCGAGGGCGACCGTCACCACATCCGCCACGAAGTTGACCAGCACCGTCGCACAGGCCAGCACCATGGCCACGCCCTGCACCACCATGTAGTCGCGGGTAAAGATGCCGCGCACCAGCAACTGGCCGATGCCGGGAATGGCGAACAGGCTTTCGATGACCACCGTGCCGCTGATCAGCCAACCGATATTCACCGCCAGCAGGTTGACCGCCGGCACCAGGGAATTGGGCAGCACATGCCGACGAAACACCGCCGCTTCCGACAACCCGCGCGCCCGGGCGGCGGTGACATGGTCCGCCTGCAACTCCATCAACATGCTCGCCCGCAGGTTGCGCACCAGCACCGCCGACAGGGCCAGGGCGATGGTCAGGCACGGCAGGACCATATGGTGCGCCTTGTCCAGCCAGGTGCGACCGTAGCCAGACACCGGAAACAGGCCCCATTGCACACTGAACAGCAGGATCAGCATCAACCCCAGCCAAAATGCCGGCATGCCCAGGCCGACGGTGGTGAACACGCGGATCAGGTTGTCCGCCCAACCGCCTTTGTGACGCGCCGCGACGGTGGCCAGCGGCACTGCAATCAGCAGCGCCAGCAGCACACTGCCGAGCACCAGCACCAGGGTCGGCTCGATACGGGTGACGATCAGCTTCAACGCATCGACCTTGTACAGCAGCGATTGGCCGAGGTCGCCCTTGAGCAGGTTTTTCAGGAAGTAAAAATATTGCAGCCACAGGGGCTGGTCGAGTCCGAACTGTGCGCGGATCTTCAACAACGCATCCGGCGTGCTGCGCGAACCGAGCAGCGCGCGCGCCGGGTCACCGGGTATCGAGCGCACCAGCACAAAGGTGATCAGGCTGATGCCAAACAGCACCGGCAGCAATTGCAGCGGCCGGGACAGCACGAAACGGTAGCGCGCCAGGTTCATCCGTCAGCCTCGGTGACGAGCGAGAAAGTCCAGCAGTACCGGAAAGTACGCCTGGGGTTCTTCATAAAAGGGCATATGACTGCTGTTGGGGAACACATGCAGCTCGGCGTGCCTGGCGGCCTGCTTCATGCGCAGGGCGCAGGCCGGGGTGAGTTCGTCGTGCTGGCCGCTGGTGATGAGCATCGGCATCTTGAAATCGGCCATCTCGGCGATGCGGTTCCAGTCCTTGAGGTTGCCGATATACAGAAATTCGTTGGGGCCCTGCATGGTTTCGTAGGGGCCCATGTTCCAGTCGTCGAGGGAGCGCCTGAGCGGCGCCGGCCATTCGTCCAGGCGGCACACGTGGCGGTAGGTGAGCAAGGTGATCGCGGCCTGGTACTGCGGATGGTCGAGGGTGCCCATCGCTTCATGGCGCTGCATCATCGCCACGGTTTCGCTGCCGAGGGCGCCGCGCAGGCGTTCGAGTTCCAGGGAGAGGTGCGGAATGTCGCCGACGGTGTTTTCCAGGATCAGGCTTTTCAGCGCATCGGGGTAACGGATGGCGTATTCGATGCCCAGCCAGCCGCCCCAGGAATGCCCGAGCAGATGCACACGGCCCAGGCCCAGGGTTTGGCGCACGGTTTCGACTTCTTCGACATAACGGCCGATTTCCCACAGGGAAACATCGGTCGGTCTGGCTGAAGCACCGGTGCCAAGCTGGTCGAATGCAACCACTCGCAGGTCATGCTCTTTGAGCCAGCCATGGGCGTCGCGCAAGTAGTCACACGGCAGCCCCGGCCCGCCGTTGAGGCACAACAGCACCTCATCGCCTGCGCCAAAGCTGTAGACCACGAGGTCATGGCCATCGACTTGCACGGTGTACTGCTGGTCGGGGGCAATTTCACGCCACATCCATACATTCCTTGTGTTGTATCAGCCTGGCGGGGTGCGGCCGCTTATGAGGCCAACACTACCGAGGATGCCGTGTATCCATAACCTAGTATTTCTTATAGGTTTGGCCTGGCAGTCCTTCGCCGGGGCGTGGCATTCTACTTGCCGGAAGTCGAGATTCAAATGAATTCGGGAGCAGAACGGATGCTGGCCAAGCTAACTGCCTTCAATCACCGTCTCATGCCGGGCAGGAGCCTGGATGAGCAGATGGACAATACGTTTATCCTCGCCCAACAGCTGGGTTTCGATGCGCTGGTGTATGACTATTCGCCGGTGCCCATCGACCTCAACGGTGCGCTGATCACACCTTCTGTGCTGCAATTGCGCAACACCCCTTCCGATTGGCACGCTTTATGGTGCAGCGAAGGGTTTTACCAGATCGATCCGGTGCAGCACCTGGCCCTGAGCACGGTGTCGCCGTTTGTCTGGTCCTACGATGCCAAGGCGCAAACCGCGCTGCAGAAAATCATCGACCCGTGCCACGCCCCTGTCTCGTCTTACCTGCATGATCAGCAACTGACCTGCGGCGTCAGCGTGCCGATTCATCTGCCCCGGGGCGGCTTCGCATCGTTGACCGGCTTGCGAACCGGCAAGGCGCACACGGTGCTGGAGGATGCGCAGCAAACCTTGTCGGATTTCAACCTGATTTCCCATGCATTGCAGGAAGCGGCCTACCCGCTGTTCAGCAATGAACTACGCACCTACCCGCATATCCGTCTGACCAAACGCGAGCGCGAGTGCCTGAAATGGGCCGCCGACGGCCTGACCGCCGCCGAAATCGCCACGCAACTGAGCCGCTCACTGGCGGTAGTCACCCTGCATCTCGCCTCGGCGATGCACAAACTGGGGGCGAAAAATCGCGTACAGGCCGTGGTGCGCGCCACCCATTACCGCTTGCTGGAAGGTTGACCCCTCGGCAAAACCTAGCTGTTTTGCTAGTTACCTAAACGTTCCGTGCCGATTATCGTGTCCTGATCCTTTTTTTTCAAAGCAGGGTACGAAATGGAATTCATCGAGAAAGTCCGCGAAGGGTATGCACCCTTCGGCCCCTATCAGACCTGGTACCGCATCACCGGCGACCTGACCTCCGGCCGTACACCGTTGGTGATCATCCACGGCGGTCCCGGCTGCACCCATGATTATGTCGACGCCTTCAAGGACGTTGCCGCCAGTGGCCATGCCGTCATCCACTACGACCAACTGGGCAACGGCCGCTCCACGCACTTGCCCGACAAAGACCCTTCCTTCTGGACGGTCAGCCTGTTCCTCGACGAACTGAACAACCTGCTGGACCACCTGCAAATCAGCCAGAACTACGCAATTCTCGGGCAATCCTGGGGCGGCATGCTCGGCAGCGAACATGCGATTCTGCAACCCAAGGGTCTGCGTGCGTTTATCCCGGCCAACTCGCCCACCTGCATGCGCACCTGGGTCAGCGAAGCCAACCGCCTGCGTCAGCTGCTGCCCGAAGGCGTGCATGAAACCCTGCTCAAGCATGAAGCCGCCGGCACCTACCAGGACCCGGAATATCTCGCCGCCTCGCGGATTTTCTACGACCAGCACGTCTGCCGGGTCAACCCATGGCCGGACGAGGTCGCGCGCACCTTCGCCCAGGTCGATGCAGACCCGACCGTGTACCACGCCATGAGCGGTCCGACCGAGTTTCATGTGATCGGCAGCTTGAAGGATTGGAACGTGATTGGCCGTCTGTCGGCGATCAAGGTGCCAACCCTGGTGATCTCCGGCCGACATGACGAAGCCACGCCGTTGGTGGTCAAGCCGTTCCTGGATGAAATCGCGGATGTGCGCTGGGCGCTGTTTGAAGACTCCAGCCACATGCCCCATGTGGAAGAACGCCAGGCGTGCATGGGGACCGTGGTGAAGTTTTTGGACGAGGCGTGTTCTGTGCCGCACAAAGCCCTTAAGGCTGGCTGAGGGCCAATGTGGGAGCGAGCTTGCTCGCTCCCACCCATTCAGACCTCGCTGGTCTCGGCCTTCGGCGCTTTTTTCGACACCTCGGCCACCAGCGGAATCTCCTTCCCGTCGGCATCAAACAGCTTGCCACCCCTGAAGTAATCGCCTTCGCGCAAGACTGCCACGTCCTGGAAACACAGGCTGCGCTCAGTCCCCGCCACAAACACCGACTGCTGGTCCGAGTTGCCGGCAGTGAAGTGGTTGAACGCCAGGTTCAGCAGAATCGCCATGATCGCCGACGAACTGATGCCCGAATGAAAAATGGTCGCGAACCAGCCGGGAAAGTGATCATAGAAATTCGGCGCGGCAATGGGGATCATGCCGAAACCGATCGAGGTGGCAACGATGATCAGGTTCATGTTGTTGCGGTAATCCACCTTGGACAAGGTGCGAATACCGCTCGCCGCCACGGTGCCGAACAATACAATCCCGGCACCGCCCAGTACCGAGGTCGGCACTGCCGCAATCACCCGCCCCATAAACGGCAGCAGGCCGAGGATGACCAGAAACACCCCGCCCGTCGCGACCACAAACCGACTTTTCACCCCGGTAACCGCGACCAGGCCGACGTTCTGGGCGAACGCACTCTGGGTAAACGAACCAAAAATCGGCGCAAACATGCTCGACAGCATGTCGGCACGCAAGCCGTTACCCAGGCGCTTGGAGTCGACTTTGGTGTCGATGATCTCGCCCACGGCCAGGATGTCCGCCGAGGTCTCCACCAGCGTCACCATCACCACAATGCACATGGAAATGATCGCGGCCACATGAAAGGTCGGCACGCCGAAATGAAAAGGCGCAGGGAAGCCGAACATCGGCCCCTGGCTCACGCCGGAAAAGTCCGCCATGCCGAGGAACACCGCAATCACGGTGCCGATCACCATCGCCAACAGGATTGATAACCGCGAGATCGCCGCGCTGCCAATTTTGCTCAGCAATAACACCAGCACCAGCGTCAGCGCGGCCAGGCCGACATTCGCCATGCTGCCGAAATCCGCCGCGCGGCTGTTGCCGCCCATAGCCCAGCGCGCGGCCACCGGCATCAGGGTCAGGCCGATGGTCGTGATCACAATGCCGGTCACCAACGGCGGGAAAAACCGGGTGATCCGCGAGAACACCGGCGTGATCAGTAGCCCGATAAACGACGCAGCCATCACCGCGCCGAGAATCGCCGGCACCCCACCGGCGCCATCACTGCCGACAATCGCCACCATCGTCGCCACTCCGGAAAACGACACCCCCTGCACCAGCGGCAACTGACAGCCAAAGAACGGCAGGCCAAGGGTTTGCAACAGCGTGGCCAGGCCACCGGCAAACAGCGACGCGGCGATCAACAGGCCAATATCCGCCGGCGACAACCCGGCCGCCTGGCCAACAATCAACGGCACGGCAACGATGCCGCCATACATAGTGAGCACATGCTGCAGGCCGTAAGCCATGTTGGCGGCGACGCCGAGATTCTCATCTTCGGGCCGTTGCGGTGACGCCTTCGGGATAGTCATGGTGAGCGGGTCTCTGTTTTTGTTGTGGGGCCACTGTATGCAATACCTAGACTATATGTCCATAGAGTTGTATACAATCAACCGAACAAGATCCCATCCAACGGCGTTACAAAAACAGCAATCGCACGTCGACGACCACGCTGAATATGGACGTGACGTTCCAGGGCATATCGCTCAAGACGCTGAAGAAAGCGCAATCACGTGTGGGCGTTGGCTTGCCTGCGATGCAGACAACGCGGCGCATCAGGTTCACCGCGCCGATGCCAGCGCAGGCAAGCCAGTTCCCTCATGTTGGAATGCACTGTCAACTCAAGCGTTTTCCAGCTGCGAATGATCGGTTTTCGGCCGCGCCAGCCAATACCCCAGCACCGCCAGCGGTGCGGTCGCCAGCATCACAATCACGGTGATCAGCAGCGGCTGCTCGAGCATCGACGACACCAACAGGCTGCTGAGAAAACACAGGCCCAGTTGCAGGGTATTTTGCAGCGCCGCCGCCTTGCCGGAGTTTTCCGCAAACGGCATCAGCGCATTCGCCACCACGATGGGGTAACTGGCACCGTTGACCAGGGCCATCAGGCAGAACGGAATCAGCAAGGTGGTCAGGGTCGGCACGCTCAAGGTGGCGACCAGGTACAACGCAAACATGCTGATGCAGTAGGCCACCAGCAGCCAGGGCAACAACGTCTTGCCCTGGAAACGCTGCAAAGCGCTACGGCAGCTGTAGCCTCCGATCAGGAACGCGAGGGTCGGCAGCACATAACTCAGGCCAATGTCATTCGGGCTGTAGCCCATGTCGCCAAGGATGAACGGCGAGGCGGTCAACCAGGCGAAAAAACTGGCGGAGCAGGCGGCAAAGATCATGACGTTGCCGGTGAACACGCGGGAGCTGAGCAACTGCCCATAACCGAGGCGCGCAGGTTCGCCCTCCTCCGCCAGCCGTTTCGGCGCAGAACGCAGGAATAGAGTCGGCAGCAGCAACAGCAGCGACACGCCCAGCAACACCGCGAAAATCGCCTGCCAACCAAAGTGATTCAACACCATGGCCCCCAACAGCGGCGCCAGGGCCGGCGACAACGACATCAGCGGCATGATGCTGGCAAACACGCGGTGAGCCTTGTCGGCCGGGTAGCGGTCAATCACCAGCGCCTGCCAGCTCACAGCGGCGGAACACACGCCAATCGCCTGGATAAAGCGCAGTGCCAGCAACTGCGCTGCGGTCTCGACCCAGAACATGCCGATGCAACCCAGCACGAACAGGCTCAGGCCCGTGAGCAGGATCGGTTTGCGCCCCAGTCGGTCAGACAGCGGCCCCCACAACAACTGCCCCACGGCAAAGCCGGCGAGGAAAATACTCAAGCTGGCGCCCACTGCGCCCGCGCCGATGTGTAATTGCTCGCCCATGGCGCCGAACGCCGGCAAGTACATGTCCATGGCGAGATAACCGAGCATGCTCAGCCCCGCCAGGTACCAGGTGAAACCAAAAGAATTTTTCATTGAAGCCTTGTAGATCTTGCCATCAAACAATTTGCTGACTACTGCCCATTATGAAGCTGACAATTTCGCTGTGAAGCGATAATAATTGGACACTTCTATCAATTAATTTGAAGGCAGCCGCCATGTGGTCCGAATATTCCCTGGATGTGGTCGATGCCGTCGCACGCCATGGCAGCTTCAGCGCCGCCGCCCAGGAATTGCACCGGGTGCCGTCAGCCATCAGCTACACGGTGCGTCAGCTGGAAGAATGGCTGGCCGTGCCCCTATTTGTGCGGCGCCATCGTGACGTAGAGCTCACCCCCGCCGGCCGTCTATTTATAGACGAAGCCCGCAGTGTGATGAAAACAATGCTCGGCACACGGCGCCTGTGCCAGCAAGTGGCCAATGGCTGGAGCGGCCAGTTGAAAGTCGCCGTGGACTCCATCGTCAAGCCGCAGCGCTGCCGGCAGTTGGTGCTGGATTTCTATCGGCAGTTCCCAGACGTGGAATTGCTGCTGGAGTACGAGGTGTACAACGGCGTGTGGGATGCCCTCGCCGATGAGCGCACCGACATCGTGATCGGCGCCACCAGCGCGGTGCCGGTGGCGAGTCACTTCACGTTTCGCGATATGGGCCTGTTGAACTGGTTGTGTGTGGTCAGCGCGAAACACCCGCTGGCGGCGCTGGACGGTTTGCTCAGTGACGATCAACTGCGCCCGTTCGCGTCCCTGTGCATGACCGACACTTCACGCAACCTGCCCAAGCGCGATACCTGGACCCTGGACAACCAGCGCCGTCTGGTAGTGCCGAACTGGGCCTCGGCCATTGACTGCCTGCGCGACGGCCTGTGCGTCGGCATGGCACCGGCGCATCAGGTGTTGCCGTGGATCGAACGTGGTGAGTTGGTCGCGCTGCAACTGCGCCGGCCGTTCCCGGCCAGCCCGTCATGCGTGGCCTGGGCGCAGAACAAACTGTCCCCGGCGATGAGCTGGTTGCTGGAATACCTGGGGGATAGCGAGACGATGAACCAAGAGTGGTTGAATGGGAGTGACCTCTGAAGATCAGCGGAATCCCTTGTGGAAGGGGGCTTGCCCCCGATCACTGTGTCAGTAGGCCAATCTGCAACTGACACACCGCCATCGGGGGCAAGCCTCCTCCCACAGGGGATCTCATTTCAATCCAGTAACCGAGTAATAGCCCGCACGATCATCTCGACCTCCTTGGCGTCCAGGGTCAGCGGCGGCAGCAGGCGAATCACCTTGCCCCGGGTCACGTTGATCAGCAGCCCATGCTCCTGGGCGGCGCGCAGGGCCAGCTCGCGACACGGGTTTGCCAGCTCGATGCCGATCATCAAACCCTTGCCGCGAATCGCCAGGACCTGCGGGTGCTCATCCAACTCCACCCGTAAGCGTGCCAGCAAACGCTCGCCCTGTTGCGCGGCGTTCTGCAGCAGGCCTTGCTCTTCAATGATCTCCAGCACCGTGCAGCCCACCCGACAGGCCAATGGGTTGCCGCCAAACGTGCTGCCGTGGCTGCCAGGGGTGAACAACTCGGCCGCCGCGCTTCTGGCCAGGCAGGCGCCGATGGGCACGCCGTTGCCGAGGCCTTTGGCCAGGGTCATCACGTCCGGCACGATGCCCTCGTGCTGGAAGGCAAACCAGGCGCCGGTGCGGCCGATGCCGGTCTGGATTTCATCGAGCATCATCAGCCAACCGTGGCGCGTGCAGTGAGCGCGCAGGGCTTTCAGGTAACCGGCTGGCGCCATCTGCACCCCGCTTTCGCCCTGGATCGGTTCCAGCAAGACCGCCGCGATGCGCGTGCCGAACGCTTGCGTGATCGCCTCCAGCGCTGCCAGATCGCCGAAGCCGACCTTGAGAAAATCCCCCGGCAAGCGCTGGAACCCCAAGCGGACCGAGGGTCCGTCGCTGGCCGCCATGGTGCCCAACGTGCGGCCGTGGAAAGCGTTCTCCATCACCACCACCAACGGCGCCTCGATGCCCTTTTTCCAGCCGTGCAGCCGCGCCAGTTTTAGCGCGGTCTCGTTGGCCTCGGCGCCGGAGTTGTTGAAGAACGCGCGATCCAGCCCGGACAGTTGGGTCAGACGCAGGGCCAAGCGTTGTTGCCAATCGATGCTGTAGAGGTTGGAGGTGTGCAATAGCAACCCAGCCTGTTCGCTGATGGCCGTCACCAGTTTCGGATGGGAGTGGCCGACGTTGGTCACGGCCACGCCTGCCACGGCGTCCAGGTATTCGCGGCCCTGATGGTCCCACAGGCGCGTGCCCAGGCCACGCACAAAGCTCAAGGCCAAGGGTTGGTAAGTGGTCATCAGGCAAGCGGCGGTCATGGTGGCAAGCTCCAGTGCAGGTTGGGATGGAGACAGTATCGTTAGCCACCAAAGCTGGATAAACTGCGCTTTCCTGCAATGACTTTAAACCAAGGCTTGATAATGGATCTGTTCCAGGCGATGTCGGTGTACGTGAAGGTGGTCGAGACCGGCAGCATGACCGCTGCGGCCCAGGCCTGCGGGATGTCGACCACCATGGTCGGCAACCACTTGCGCGCCCTGGAGCAACGCCTGGGGGTCAGCCTGCTCAAGCGCACCACGCGCAAGCAAAGCCTCACCGAATTCGGCGGGCAGTATTACCAGCGCTGCCTGGAAGTGCTGGGGCTGGTGGCCGACTCCGAGCAATTGGCCGAACAGGCCCACAGCGACGTGCCCAAGGGCACCCTGCGCATCACCGCGCCGCCCGCCTTCGGCACCGAACGCCTGGCGCCGGCCTTGAGCGAATTTTCCCAACGTTACCCACTGATCAAGTTGTACGTGGTGCTTAGTAATCAGCGCATGGACCTGGTCGACAGCGGCTTCGACGTGGCCATTCGCTTGGGCGAGTTGGAACCCTCAAGCCTGATCGCCCGGCCCTTGCAGGACTACACCATCACCCTGTGCGCCGCGCCGGATTACCTGGCGCGACGCGGCACGCCGCAAACGCCGGAAGATCTGCAACAGCACGACTGCCTGGCATTCGCCTACCCTTCAAGCGACGATTGGCGTAACGCCGACAAACTGTGGCGCATGAGCTGCGCGGACGGCGAAGTGGAGATCCCCGTGTCCGGCTCGCTGACCATCAACAGCTCGCAAGCCCTGCGCCAGGCGGCGGTGCAAGGCATGGGCATCGTCATGCTGCCCGATGCCCTGGTGCAGCCCGACCTGCAGAGCGGGAAGCTGGAGGCATTACTGACCACCTATCAACTGCCCTGCCGCCCCATGCATCTGCTGTACGGGCAGGATCGTTATCGCCTGCCTAAACTACGGGCTTTCGTGGATTTCGCCCTGGAGAAGTGGGCGCGCTAAAAGCCCACGCCCAATTCGCGCAGTCGCTCAGCGGTACGCTCGGCGCAAACGTGGTGAATGCCTTGCCAGCCCAGGGCAATGGCAGCGTCGATATTGCCCGCGACGTCATCGATAAACACCACTTCGCCAGGCTGGATATCCGGCAGGTGAGCGCGCACCTGGCCGAGGCTGGCGTGATAAATCGCAGCGTCGGGCTTGATCAGCTTCAACTCGCCGGAAACCACAATGTCGCGAAAACACTGCAGGAACGAGTAGTTGGCCCGCGCATAGGGGAACGTCTCAGCCGACCAATTGGTGAGCCCGAACAGCGGCATGTCGGCGTGATGCAGCGCCTTGAGAATAGCCACGCCCTCCGGCAATGGCCCGCGCAGCATTTCATGCCAGCGCTCGTAGTAGGCCGTGATCAAGGTTTCGTGATGGGGGTATTGCGCGACCAGGCTGCGCGTCGCCTCGGCCAGGGTGCGCCCGGCGTCTTGCTCGGTGTTCCAGGCCTGGGTGCAGATGTTGTCGAGGAACCATTGCCGCTCCTGATCATCGGCGATCAGCTTGCGGTACAGGTGCTGCGGGCTCCAATCGAACAGGACACCGCCAAAATCAAAAACGACTGCACGAATCGTCATCAGATCCTCCGTTAGCGTGAGTTGATAGCGGACGGAGTCTGGCAGATCGGGGGCGGCAGCGGGAGCGCGATGGAGTGTAGGAATACTCCGAAATAGCGACGTTTATGCAGAACCAATGCGGGGGCGGGCTTGCCCGCGATGACGGTGGATCAGTCTCCTGCTCAGTTGACTGTCACACCGTAACCGCGGGCAAGCCCGCCCCCACATTTTTTTCGAACGTATTTAGGCTTGGACCAGACCGTTGATCTTCACGGTCGGATTCACGTCAGCCTCGTAGTCCACACCGTCGATCTCAAAGCCGAACAAGCGCAGGAACTCAGCCTTGTAACCGGCAAAATCACTGATCTCGTTGACGTTGTCGTCGGTGACCTGGTTCCACAGCGCGGCCACGGCGTCCTGGACTTTCGGTTCCAGCTCGGCCAGGTCGGCACGCAGGCGGCCGTCGGCGTCGAGCGTCGGCTCGCGGCCGTACAGGCTGTCCTTGAACAGGCCATAGACCTGCTCGATGCAACCTTCGTGGGTGCCCTGCTCTTTCATCACTTTGAACAGCAACGACAGGTACAGCGGCATGATCGGGATCGCGGAGCTGGCCTGGGTGACCACTGCCTTGAGCACCGACACCCGGGCGTCGCCCTTCAGTGCGGCAAGGTTGTCGCGCAAGGTCAGGACTTTTTTGTCCAGGTCCTTCTTGGCTTCGCCGATGGAGCCGTTCCAGTAGATATCCTGGGTCAGCTTCTCGCCGAGGTAGGTGAACGCCGTGGTCTTGGCGCCTTCGGCCAACACGTCCGCATCACGCAGGGCGTCGATCCACAGCTGCCAGTCTTCGCCGCCCATGACTTTCACGGTGCCGTCGATTTCTTCCTGGGTGGCCGGCTCAAGGGTGGTGTCGACGACGATGCCCTTGTCGGTGTTGATCCCGCGCAGGGTCACGGCCTTGCCGATCGGCTTGAGGGTGGAGTTATGCACCACGCCCTGCGGGTCAGTCCTGCGTGGCGCGGCCAGGCTGTAAACCACCAGGTCGATCTTGCCCAGGTCTTTCTTGATGGTCTCGATGGTCAGGCGCTTGATCTCGTCGGAGAACGCGTCGCCATTGATGCTCTTGGCGTACAGGCCTTTTTCGACGGCAAACTTCTCGAACGCGGCGCTGTTGTACCAGCCGGCGGAGCTCAGCTTGCCTTCTTCGCCTTCTTTCTCAAAAAACACGCCCAGGGTATCGGCGCCACAGCCAAACGCGGCACTGATGCGCGCGGCCAGGCCATAACCGGTGGAAGCACCGAGGACCAGCACCTTTTTCGGGCCGCCTTCGATGGCGCCATGTTGAGTCACGTAGTCGATCTGTTCCTTGACGTTCGCTTCACAGCCAACAGGGTGAGCGGTCACACAGATAAAGCCACGAACCCGCGGTTTGATGATCATAAAATTTCTGCCTCTTCCAAGGTGCCGAAGGCCAATGGTGGCCATTCAACGTAATCGTACCGGTCTATGACGTCCAAAAAACCGAAGCGTCACGATAGTCGCAAATCTTCTGTTTACAAAATCCAATCCAAAACTCGCCGCAAAAGCCTCGTCATGGGTGAAAAACCGTGTCAATTCTTCACAATTTCGCAATATTTAAAACGCCCATCTGCCTAAGAACGCCTTATCATGACGGGGTTATTTCAATATGTTTCGCCACCCCACCACTCGCAGCCACGGACCTGGATCTGTCGAATGGCGTCCAGCTGGAGCTGAGTTTCATGAACAAGTCTGCCTTACGCAAAAAAGCCGTGTCGATCGCCTGGGCACTCGGCGTTTTGCTGATTATTTACCTCTTCCCCCTGACCACCGTGGTGTTCCTCGGCCTGGTGCTGGTCTGCGGGGTCTATGATTTCCTGCGCAACGGTCTGTATGACGGCGACACGGTCAAGAAATATTTCATCGGCAGCGGCCGCAATACCTGGCTGCTGGCACCGTTCAACACCCTGTTCGACCTGTTGAGCAGCCGCAACCGCCACGTCTACACGATGCGCGACCTGCCGCCCGCCTGGCGTGAAGACCTGCAACAGGTGATCGACGATGCCATGGCCCACAAGGATGAAATCATCGGCTACCTCGACGAGCGCATGGCCGAGAAGAAACGCGGCATGCTGTTTTTCCAATGGTACGGTCGGCCGATCGAAACCACCCTGGATATCCCGGAGCTGCGCAAGAAGTTGCCGTTCGTGAAGACCATCGGCGTGTCGGTGTTCAACGAAAACCGCTCGACGTCCTTCCACTTCGGCCCTCTGCGCATGATGTTCCGGGTGCTCTACAACATGGCGCCGGCGCCTCACCACGAGGGCGTGTACATCCAAGTGGGCAAGCACAAGCATTACTGGCACGACGACCCGCTGTTTATCTTCGATGACACGCTGATGCATGCATCCTTCAACAAGAACGACGCCAAACGCTACTGCCTGTTCATTGATATCGTGCGGCCGACCGTGTTGCCCTCCGTCCTCAATGCCGTGATCGTAGGTTTTGCCGGCGCGGTGTTCGCCCTGCGTCGGTTTTTCTACAAAAACTGGAAGCTGATTCAGTAGGTTCTGCGGCATGATGGTGCTGGACGGTGTTTGCGCCCTGCCCGCGAGGCGGCCAGAATAACCGTCTCGTGCGACCGAATTCGGCGCCCACCATTCTCAAGCCATCGCCCCCCTGAAGGGCGCGGTGGCTGCGCTTTCAAGGAATCAGAATGCCCCAACGTCAAGTCATCAATGCCTCCGTCAGCCCCAAGGGCAGCCTCGAAACACTCTCCCAGCGTGAAGTCCAGCAACTGAGCGAAGCCGGCTCCGGCAGCATCTATACCCTGTTCCGCCAGTGCGCCCTGGCCATCCTCAACACGGGCGCGCACATCGACAACGCCAAGACCATCCTCGACGCCTATAAAGACTTTGAAGTGCGTATCCACCAGCAGGATCGCGGCGTGCGCCTGGAACTGCTGAACGCGCCGGCCGACGCCTTCGTCGATGGCGAAATGATCGCCAGTACCCGCGAAATGCTGTTCAGCGCGCTGCGCGACATCGTCTACACCGAGAACGAACTGGACAGCCAACGCATCGACCTGAGCAACTCCCAGGGCATCACCGACTACGTGTTCCACCTGTTGCGCAACGCCCGCACGCTGCGCCCGGGTGTCGAGCCGAAGATCGTGGTGTGCTGGGGTGGGCACTCGATCAACACCGAAGAATACAAATACACCAAGAAAGTCGGCCACGAACTGGGCCTGCGCAGCCTCGACGTATGCACAGGCTGCGGCCCCGGCGTGATGAAAGGCCCGATGAAGGGCGCGACCATTTCCCACGCCAAGCAACGCATCAGCGGCGGGCGCTACCTGGGCCTGACCGAGCCCGGCATCATCGCCGCCGAAGCGCCGAACCCGATCGTCAATGAGCTGGTGATCCTGCCGGACATCGAGAAGCGCCTGGAAGCCTTCGTGCGCGTCGGCCACGGCATCATCATCTTCCCGGGCGGCGCCGGCACGGCGGAAGAGTTCCTCTACCTGCTCGGCATCCTGATGCACCCGGACAACCACGACGTGCCGTTCCCGGTCATCCTCACCGGGCCAAAACACACCGCGCCGTACCTGCAACAGTTGCACGCATTCGTCGGCGCCACTCTGGGCGAAGCGGCGCAGGCGCACTACCAGATCATCATCGACGATCCGGCCGAAGTGGCCCGCCAGATGACCGCCGGGCTCAAGGCAGTGAAGCAGTTCCGCCGCGAGCGCAACGATGCGTTCCACTTCAACTGGCTGTTGAAGATCGACGAAGGCTTCCAGCGCCCGTTCGACCCGACCCACGAAAACATGGCCAGCCTGCAACTGAGTCACGCGCTGCCGCCTCATGAACTGGCGGCCAACCTGCGTCGCGCGTTCTCGGGGATCGTGGCGGGCAACGTCAAGGACAAGGGCATTCGCCTGATCGAACAGAACGGCCCTTACGAGATCCATGGCGACCCGGCCATCATGAAGCCACTGGATGAACTGCTCCAGGCGTTCGTCGCCCAGCACCGCATGAAGTTGCCGGGCGGCGCGGCGTATGTGCCGTGCTACCGCGTGGTGCAGTAAGTCAGCCCACACATGCTGTAGCGCTTTAACCTTGTGTTCAGGCTTGTCGGCGGGAAGCGTCGGGCTATCGTTTTTACGAAGCCCGACTGCCCCCCACCCGAGTAGCGACCTATGGACCAACGGATCTTGTTCTCCCACACTCCTTACCCTAAGGTAAGGAGCATCACGCTGGAGACCTTCAACATGGCGACAGCCACGCTTACCTCAAAAGGACAAATCACCATCCCCGTCCAAGTCAGGACAGCCCTGGGCCTGGAAACGGGAGACCGGGTCGAATTCGTCGAAATGGAAGACGGCAAATTTTCCATTATTGCCGCGAGCAAAACCGTTCACGACCTCAAGGGGTTGATCCGCAAACCTGCCCAGGCCATCTCCATCGAGGACATGAACCGCGCCATTGCGGCACAGGGAGCAAAAGCCCAATGATCGGCCTGGATACCAATGTGCTGGTGCGCTATGTCACCCAGGATGACCCGGTCCAATCCGCCAAGGCGTCCGAGCTGATTGAATCCCTCACCACCCTGTCGCCAGGCTTTGTCAGCCTGGTGTCGGTGGTGGAGTTGGTGTGGGTTTTACAAAGTTGCTATCAGTCAGCCAAGAGCGACGTGGTGACGGTGCTGGAAACGCTGCTGCGTACCCGTGAATTGATCATCGAACATGCCGAGATCATCTGGCAGGCGCTCCGGCGGTTCTCGGCAAACAAAGCCGATTTCGCCGACTGTTTGATAGCGCGCTGCGCCCACGCAGCCGGCTGCGAGTACACCGCCACCTTTGACCTCGACGCGGCCAAGGCCGCGGGCATGAAGCGATTGGCCTGAACAGGGTTCAGCGAACCCAGCCACCATGCTGCCAGTGGTAACCATCATTTCGCTGCACCCAGTGCGGATGCTCATAGCGGTAGCCCTCACGCACCGCCTCCCAATGGCCGTGTACGGCCACATAGCGTCCACCTTCCCAACGCCAATACCCGCGTGACCATACATAACCTTCGCGTACAACCGGCTCGACTTCGATCACTTGCATCGGCGGCGGTTGTGGCGCGACCACTTCGACATACTCACGTTGCACCGGTCGCCGTTCATGCACGACACGCTCTTGCACACACCCGGATGCCGCGACGACCATGGCCAACAATGCTGCATAACGTAGCAACATATAAACCCCTCGGGCGCTAACGCCCAACACCTGCATCAGTAAAAAATCCCCCCTTGTTGCAGCCGCGCTCCTGCAAGGCCTAGGTACTTTTTAACAGGTGGTGTCTGTCAGGTTGCTGAACCTGCTGACAGTGCATCCATAGGAACAGACGAGAGGCAGCGTCGCTGTTTGAACACTCAAGCCGGGCCGAAACGCTCCAGCACAGCCTCAACAAAGCCTCGCAACTTGGCCGTACGTTGGCGGTTGGCGGTGTAGACCAAATGCATGGGCCGGCTCGGCGCGTCAAAGTCCGGCAGCACCCGCACCAACTCGCCCCTGGCCAGGGCGGGGCGCAGAAAATCTTCCGCTCCGAGCACAATGCCAAACCCGTCCAGTGCAGCCGACATCAAGGCCTTGCTTTCGTTGATCTGCAAACGGCTGGCAACCTGCACGGTGTGCGGGACCGAGCCCTGGTAGAACACCCACTCGCGATCCGCCGGACGTGACCAGAAGGCGTAGCCCAAGCATTCATGCTGCTGAAGGTCCGCCGGCCGCAGCGGTGTGCCCCGTGCCGCCAAGTAGGCAGGCGCCGCGCAGGCCACCAGACGATACGGCGCCAGGGGTCTGGCGGTTAACCCCGTGATCGCTGGGGGGCCAATGCGGAAGGCGGCTTCGTAGCCTTCTTCTACTAGATCGACGAAACGATCGGTGAGATGCAGGTCGATGCTTACCTCAGGGTTGTCACGCAAAAACGCGGTCACCAGAGGCATCAGGCTGTAGGAGCCGAAGGTCACCGGGGCGGTAATTTTCAGCTTGCCGCGTGGGGTGTCATTCATGATCTGCGCCAGGGAATCGGCAGCCTCGGCCTCCGTCAGGATATGTTTGCAACGCTCGTAGTAAGCGCTACCCAACTCCGTCAGGCTTTGCCGGCGCGTGGTGCGATTGAGCAAGCGCGCGCCCAGGCGCTGTTCCAGCGCGGCGACATGCTTGGCCACCATCTGCGCTGACATGTTCAAACGCACCGCGGCTCGCGCGTAAGAGCCCAACTCGGCGGCGGTCACAAAGGCATTCATGCTCGAAAGACGGTCCATCATTCCCCACTCCCAGTAATAACAGCCACGTCACAACGCTCATTTATCACCCATTGGCTACCAATCATCATAACCGCTCCCCTACTTTGCAGGAGCTAGGCCATGAAGATTGGCGTGATTGGAGCAGGTTTCATCGGGCGCGCGGTGGCCCAACTGGCGCTGGCGGCCGGGCATGAAGTGATGTTGAGCAACTCCCGTGGGCCCCAGACCATGAGCAGCGTACTCAGCGGCATTTGGGGCGTTCAAGTGGGCAGCGCGCAAGACGCGGCACAATTTGGTGACGTGGTGCTCGTGGCGATTCCCCTGGAACATTACCGCAGCGTGCCCGCACAGTGGCTGGAAGGCAAAACAGTGATGGACGCCAACAATTACTACCCCGACCGCGACGGGCACATTCCTGAGCTGGACCGTTTTGAAACCACCACCAGCCGGCTGCTCGCCGAGCATTTGCCGCATTCGCACGTGGTGAAGGTGTTCAACGCGATCTTTGCGCCAGACCTGGCGCAGGATGCCCGCCCTCACGGCGCCCCCAACCGCCGCGCACTGCCGGTGGCTGCGGATGACGCTGCGGCAAAAGCGCAAGTGATCCAGTTGCTCGATGAGCTCGGCTTTGACGCCGTGGATGCCGGTGGGCTGGATGAAAGCTGGCGGTTTGAGCGGGCCAAACCGGCGTATTGCGTGGCGCTGGACCAGGTCGGGCTGAGGGCGGCCCTGGCCGCGGCCGAACGCACCGTTGAGCTGCCTCCGGTCAACCGGGCGCACCGCCTTACTTAAACAGCCGCCCACAAAAAAGCTCGCTGACCGTTAACGGTTCAGCGAGCTTTTTATTGGGTGTTTCTTACAGCGCCAGATCAGACGCCGGCTTGCTCGGCTCAGCCGCAGGCTTGGCAGCCTCGGTGGCCTTGGGAGCGGTCCGCTGCGGAATCGCAGGTGGTGGGGTCAGTTGCAAGATACCGGCGGTGTAGGCCCATTCTTTGGCAACAGCCTCAGGACTGTCGTTCAGCTTAGTGCCATAGCTTGGCACGATCTGATGCAGTTTTTCCTGCCAGGCCGGGGTCGCCACCTTGTCCTTGAACACTTTCTGCAGCACGGTCAGCATGATCGGCGCCGCGGTCGACGCGCCTGGCGATGCGCCCAACAGGCCGGCGATGGTGTTGTCAGCAGAGCTGACCACTTCGGTGCCGAGTTTCAGCACGCCGCCCTGATCTTCGTCACGCTTGATGATCTGCACGCGCTGACCGGCTTGCCACAGGCGCCAGTCTTCTTTCTTGGCGTTCGGGAAGTACTCTTTCAGGGCGTTGTAGCGGTCGTCATCCGACAGCATCAGCTGGCCAGCAAGGTACTCGACCAGTGGGTATTCACGCACACCGACGCGGGTCATTGGCCAGATGTTGTGGGTGGTAGTGCTGGTCAGCAGGTCCAGGTACGAGCCTTCTTTCAGGAACTTGGTCGAGAAGGTCGCGAATGGGCCAAACAGAATCACGCGTTTGCCATCCAGCACACGGGTGTCCAGGTGCGGCACCGACATCGGTGGCGCGCCAACCGAAGCCTTACCGTAGGCCTTGGCCAGGTGCTGCTCGGCGATGGTTGGGTTATCGGTCACCAGGAACGAACCGCCAACCGGGAAGGCAGCGTAGTCCTTGGCTTCAGGAATGCCCGACTTTTGCAGCAGGTGCAGTGCACCGCCGCCCGCGCCGATGAACACGAACTTGGCGTCGGTTTCAGTCTTGGTGCCGTCTTTCAGGTTTTTGTAGCTGACACGCCACGAACCGTCGGCGTTGCGGGTGATGTCCTGCACTTCGCTCGACAGTTTCAGGTCGAACTTAGGGGTGGTTTGCAGGTGAGCGACGAACTGGCGGGTGATCTCGCCGAAGTTCATGTCCGTACCCAGCGGGCTCCAGGTGGCCGCGATTTTCTGGTTCGGGTCACGCCCTTCCATCATCAGCGGAACCCACTTGGCGATCTGCGCCGGGTCTTCGGAGTACTGCATGCCGGCGAACAGCGGGCTCGCTTGCAAGGCTTCGTAACGCTTTTTCAGGAACTTGATGTTGTCATCGCCCCACACAAAGCTCATGTGCGGTGTGGAGTTGATGAACGAACGCGGGTTCTTCAGCACGCCCTGCTGGACCTGCCAGGACCAGAACTGACGGGAGATCTGGAACGCTTCGTTGATTTCGACCGCTTTCGGGATCTCAACGTTGCCGTTCTTGTCTTCCGGGGTGTAGTTCAGCTCAGCCAGGGCCGAGTGACCGGTACCGGCGTTGTTCCAGCCGTTGGAGCTTTCTTCGGCGACGCCATCGAGGCGCTCGACCATTTCCATCGACCAGCTCGGTTCCAGCTCGTTAAGCCAGACACCCAGGGTCGCACTCATGATGCCGCCGCCGATCAGCAGCACATCGACTTTCTTTGCCTCTTCCGCGTGAACGGACGTGATCCCCATCGACAAAGCCAACCCCAGCAGGGCAGTGTTTAGTTTTTTAAACATCAGTAGCACCTATGATAAAACGCCATCCGCCCCACTGCCCCTGAGCCTGGGCAACCCTCGATCACGCTGCGCCAGGCAACGCACCGGCGGGGTGTGCACATTCACGTAAGGACCGCAGGGTGGGCACACAAGGCCGACGTATCGACCTCACTTTTATGTCCCTTCCGCGCTGACTTTTTATCATTATTGGCTTCAGCTACCTGGGCGACAGCCAGCCGCCGGGACGTATACGGGTGTACGTTCCGGAGAAAGACTAGACCAAGATGGCGCGCAGAATATCACGGCAAACAGGGTTAAAGCGTCTGCTGTGGACTGATCAGTCGAATTTTGGGCGGGTTAAAGGCTCTGAATCGGGCCTGCGCGCCGATTATGACGACAAAATGTCAACCCTGCGACGCGCGACGTGGCGTCACAGGGCTAAACAGCGCATTTGAGCGCTTATAGAAAGACGTTTAGTTCGCGCTCAGATGGGGATTGAACAACTTCGTATAACGCAGGCTTGCCGCCGCCACGGATGCCGGCGATGGCGTATCTGGCGCCGTTACCGCACCGCCCTGCAGGATGAAACTGAAGTCGTAACCGTGCACTTGGCCATTACCATGACACCCCATGCAACCGCCCATGTTCACGCCCGTCACTTGCCTGGCTGTTGGGTTGAGGCTGTACACATTGGGCGGCGGTAACCCCTCCGCCAGATAGGACGTAGGTGGCCCATTCGCGAATGCGGACCCGGACGACTGCGGTGTCAATGCAACACGGCCACGAAACTGCTGCAGCGTAAAGTCGGTTTCCACCATGATGTTGGCCTGGAAGAACACCCCTGGGCCGTGGCTGGAATCGGTGTTTGAGATCTGGCTGATGTCGAACGGTTTAGCCTGTACTGAAACCAGTTTGTAGTGCTGCCACGGAGAGCCTTTAACCCCCTGTGCCTGGGTATAGGACGCAATGGCTGCGTGTGCCGCCTGATTGACGGCGATCACGTCAGGTGTGATCGACTCATAACGTTCATTCACACAGATGGACCCACCGAACGGCACGGCCGGCGGTGCGTCGTTAATCCCGGGAACCGTTTCCTGAAAATACAGCTGCTTGCCACCATTGGTACAAAATGGCCCCTGCTTTTGTATTTGCGGCAGGCTTGGCGCGGCCTGGTCGGTATATACAAGCCCAGGCGTCGTTGGTGCAGCGGCCGTAGGTCGATTCACGATAACGCCGTCGGCATCCTCCACTGGCGTGCCATTGACCAGCAAAATGTTATCGGCCTGCTCGAACGTGGCGAAGATAAACGCGTCCGCCGTTGGGGTTTTCTGGATGATATGCAGCGCAACCAGCGCCCAGGTTTCCTCCAGATAACAGGCATTGCCGCTCGGCCCCTTGGCCTCATAGAAACGTACCGTTTGCTGATGAAAGCGCGAAGCATCCTCGGTCGGCCCCAGCTTGCGCCAGGCGGCTTTGATTTCGATGGTCCCCGCAGGAAACTTGACGATGGGCCCCGACGGGTAGACCGCAGGAATTTGCGTCACAGCAAGTTTGAAATTCAGGGCCGCCTTGGTAACGGGCGCGGTGGCAACGGGGGGTGGCGACGCCGTGCTGTCGCCATACCAGTACTGGTTGGCCGCCACATAACGGAACTGAGTCTGGTTGGCCTTGGCCAGGAACCGCACCAGTTGCGGGTTCGAGTTGCCGTTTGCCGACGGTGTATTGGGAGAGACACCGGCAAACATCTGGTTCAAGCCGATCTGGGTGGTTTCATCGAGGTTGATCCAGGCAGGTTGCCTGGGGGGCGCCTGCCCTGCGCATGCAGGTACGGATACGCCATAGATGTAGGTGGGCGGCGTGTTATAGCCAAAGTCCGGCACCGTGGGGTTGTAGCCCGGCGGCCCGACCTCGGCACTGCCATTACCCGGAAAAGTCTCCACCTTGCTGCGAAATGTTTCCCACACCAGCGGCCCGCCTTGCGCACCAAATGGCCGACTTTGATCCGGCTGGTCCCGCTGCCCAGACTGCGCGGGCCAGTTCAAGGCAATAAACTCCTGCCACGCAAACGCCGCCGCCAGGGACAAAGACGCCTGCGGCGCACCACCGGGAATATCTGCCGGCACCTGCGGGGAAATGGTGATGGCAGGCGCGGCGCTCGTCACCGAACCACAGAGTAATAGGCTCACACCAAACACCAAGGAAAAGGACGTTAGCAATACGGGAAAATGGCGCGACTGACTTTCCATGTCAAACCTCCTGTTCATACTGAGCGAGAGATTAGCCCAGTAAAACCAAGAGCATCAGGTGCCTTAGGATTGTTAAGTGCTAACGATAATAGCCAAGTGATATTAAACGCGATCATGGGTTATCAGCGAAATGGAACTCTGCCGTAAAAGGCTGTTCTAGACACCTTCGCCGCTGCATGCGTAGCATCGGCGACTCTCCTTCGTGCTATCCATCCAAACAGAGCGATCCATGTCTATCCACCAAACACCCGGGCACGTCCTGCCCGCGCGCAGCGCCGCCAAAATGGAAGCTGCCATGGCCGTGGGCGCTTTCGCGATCGGTACCGGCGAATTCGCCATCATGGGACTGATGCCCGACATCGCCCACAACCTGGGTTTAAGCGAACCCCAGGTCGGCCATGCCATCAGCGCCTACGCGCTGGGCGTGATGGTCGGCGCGCCACTGCTGGCCATCCTCGGCGCCAAGTTGCTGCGCAAACACATGCTCCTGCTGCTGATGGGCCTGTATGCGCTGGGCAACCTCGCCACTGCGTTCACCCCGACCTTCGGCTCACTGGTAGCCTTCCGCTTTATCAGTGGCCTGCCCCACGGCGCCTACTTCGGCATCGCCGCCGTCGTCGCCTCCAGCATGGTGCCCACCGACAAACGCGCCGGCGCCGTCGCGCGGGTCATGATCGGCCTGACCCTGGCCATGCTGCTCGGCAACCCCATCGCCACCTTCCTCGGCCAACACCTCGGCTGGCGCTCGGCCTTCGCCCTCGTCAGCGTGCTCGCCCTGTGCACCATCGCCCTCGTCTGGCAGTTCGTCCCCGACCGCCGCGACGAACCGCGCAGCGACCCACGCAAAGAACTGCGCGCGTTCACCAAACCGCAGGTGTGGATGGCCCTGGCCATTGGCGCCATCGGCTTTGCCGGGATGTTCTGCGTGTTCAGCTACCTGGCCCCGACCATGCTCGAAGTGACCAAAGTCACGCCGCAATGGATTCCCTTTGGCCTGGCCGCGTTTGGCGTGGGCGGCATCATCGGCAACATCGCCGGCGGCAAGCTGTTCGATCGCATGCAGTTTCGCGCGGTGGGTTTGATATTGGTGTGGTCGATGGCGGTGCTGCTGTTCTTCCCCTTCGCCGCCGGCTCGCTGTGGAGCGTGCTGCTGAGCATGGGCCTGGTCGGCACCATGGTGTCGTTGGCCGCCCCGTTGCAGATCCGCCTGATGGACATCGCCCACGAAGCGCCAAGCCTCGCGGCAGCGTCCAACCACGCGGCGTTCAACCTGGCGAACGCGCTGGGGCCGTGGTTTGGCGGGATGGCGATTACTGCCGGGCTCGGCTGGACAAGTACCGGTTATATCGGCGCAGCCACAGCGCTCGTCGGCCTAGTCATCTACCTGATCGCCCGCCGCATGAAAGGCGGCCACTAACCCCACACTTGCGAAACCACTGCGCGCTTCAATGTGGGAGGGGGCTTGCCCCGATAGCGGTGGGTCAGTCAAAACATCAATGACTGCCCCGCCCCATCAGTCATCATGCAACAACCCCGAACCGTACTCACCATAACTACTCCCCAGCCCGCTGCCGCCAAAATTCATCTTGGCGGCTTTGTTGGGACTGTGGTCACCAAACGCCTGGCATCCCCCTGAAAAGCAAGGGTCGCTACTCACGCCCGACGAACCCGACGAACAAGCACCCAGCAGCAACGTGCCAGCGATCATCACGACTTTGACGAGGTTCGAGATCATTTTTCAGTTCCCTATGGGCTGGAAGCGCGGGGGGCTTCCCGTGGAGATGATCGTAGGCCTCGAAGGCGCGGGGAATGATGAAACTTCGCCAGGGGACAGGATGGGTTCAGGTTGCGTCTTGGGGGAAGGCGGCGGGTCTGAGGGGCAAGCCGCGAAAAGTGCGGGGGGCTTCCCGAAGAATAGTGTGGCCCGACCCCGATATTCCCGTTAATCACGAGTAGTGGGTAGAGTCTTTTGAAGGTAGCTAGCCGCAGCAGGACAAAGATATTTGAACTGGGCTGATTGGCAAATGACGACAGGAGCCTCAGCCCTTTCACACACTACGTATCCGTTTTGCAGAAAAAAGGCCTTGGCCGTATTAGTCAGTAAATGAATTCGTTTTGCTCCTTGCGATGCGGCACATCGCTCAAGCTGACTCACAACATCTCGACCCACACCTCGACCGCGTAGAGCGTCATTTACAACCACCGAGCGCAGCAACATATCCGCTCCAGCACCTTCAAGACCACCATAAGCCAGCCACTCGCCATTAATTTCAAAACGGTAGAACTGCCGTCCCGACTCACTTACGTCATCTGATGGCAGTGACACTTGGGTGAGACACTCGCGTAGGTGGCCTAGCCCCTCATTACCTAACCGACTCATCAACATCATTACTTTGCTCCTTCGAGCTCACCTTCTACGCGTAGTAGGCATAAGCCGCAGGATACTGGGGTCAGACCACGATCTCCGCCGAGTTCACAGCATCTAAAAGAGGTTAGCTGCCTGTGATCGGACAGCCAAGCCCAGAAAACCGCCCGCCTCCAAGAAACAACGTGACCGGCCCCCTCCTGTTAAGGTAAGGCAAGTTCGCCACCAATGACCAAGTGGCGGCCATGCGCGCTCGGCGCTGGTGCCGGAATGCGGGTTGAGCGGCTTGAAAAAGCACCCAAAACCCTGAAAGGCGAAGCTAACTATATTGATCTTGCCTCTTACGCGGCTGAGGCCTTCTCCGATGGCATTTTCGCCAGCGTCGACAAATTGGCTCAGTTGCCATCCATCGATATAGGGGTCAGACCACGATTTACACTCCGATTTCCCAGTACCCAAAACTCATAAACAAGGGGGATCACGTTTTCACGTCCCCCCTCCCTATCCATCAATGCCCCTTATGATGCCCCCCACCCTCGCCCGCCACACCCACCTGCGCCACTTTCCCCGACGCAGGATTAACCCGAATAATGCTCATCATCCCCAAGTCCTCATGCCCCAGCAGGTGGCAGTGAAAAACAAAATCCCCGACCACTTCGCCGCGAAAATCCATCAGCAGTGACACGCTCGGGTACGGGTCCTGCGTATTACCGGACCAGGCCGGCACTTCGATGGTGTCCAGGTACTGCCCCACAATCCCCGGCGCCTGCGGCTCGTTGCCGAAGTTGTTCTGCCCCTGCACATAAAAATGGATCTGGTGGATGTGAAACACATGGTTTTCGGTGCTGCGGTTCTCGACAGACCACTGCTCCACCGTTCCCTGGGTGGTGGTAATGCTCGGTGGCTGGTCCGGATTGAAAACGTGCGGCGCCTGGCCGTCGACCGTCATGTAGAACTCGGTTTGGTTGCCGTTCTCGGAAAAGTACAAATTGCGCTGTGCAACGATGGACGCTTGCGCCAATCCGGCAAAGCGCCGCCCCGCCGCTTCGGAAATCGGCCGCGCAGGCACGCTGGCAAGTTTTGCCTCCGTGTTCGTCGCCGGGTTAAGCGTGACTAACGGACGAGTCGGGTTGCAGTCGCCATCCGCGCCGGTATTGATGTTGGCTGTCATCAGCGTGGCCTGTTGCACGCTGGCCTCGGGCATATTCGCCACAAACTCTACGCGCGACGCCGGCGGCAGGCGGAAATGGTTGACCGCGATGCTCTGGCCCGTGCCACCCGTGCCGTCTTGAGAATTGATCGGAACGCCGTCGATAGCGATCAGGTTGAGGGTCTGCGGGACGTTGTCGTAGACGAGGCTCAGGTCGAGTATCGAGTCCGCAGATATATTGGCGACCCGCCAAAACTGCGCCTGGCCCGGCGTGACTGGCAGTGCGACAGGGACAAAAAATACGTTGTTCTTATCCATGTAGGAGTTGACCGGCACATTGTTCACGGTGACGTCACGGAACGGCACGCCGACCCCGCAGTTACCGGGCCCTTCAGTCAGGTTGTTGAGTTGGCGCTGATCACGCAGCACCAGGATCTGTTGCGGTAGCCCCTCTACCCCCGGAAAAAACCGTTCGATCCCGTCCACAATCAATGCGCCGGTCGCCCCACCCATCACCACCGGTTCGGAAATACCGTGCACATGCGGGTGATACCAGTACATCCCGGGTGGCTCGTCAGTGGGAAAGTCCAGGGTGTAGGTGAAGGTTTCACCGGAGTTGATGATGGTTTTGATCACCTCATCCCCGCCACATGTCGGGGCGGTATTGGTGCCGTGATAGTGCAGGTTGACCGAGGTGCTGTTCATGAACTTGGCGCCGCAGTTGGGCGGATTAAGCGCCATCGGGTTAATGCCTTCAGGCGTATTGTTGGTCACCACTACTGTCAGTTTGTCGCCGGGCAGCACATGTAACGTGGGGTTCTGCATGCCGTCAGGCGTCATGAAGCAATAGAGCGTACGGCCCTTGTCATCGACACTTTGCTGATAAGAAAAACTCACCGCCAGCGTGCCATTTTCACTGTAAAGCGCGGGCGGCGTGAACACGCGCGCACCTTGTGTAAACCTTGGACACCCTCCGGGTATCGGCGCGATAGCTGCGCCCTTGGTGGCGGCAGGCGTGGTTTGCGCCAACGTGTTGCCGTGCGAAAGCAGGGATGACAGGAGTAACACGCACGCCGATGCGGCAAGCGCCTTGATCGCTAGAAGTCCATTCATATTCACCTCGTCATTGAGAACGCCCGGGGGCGCGCCTACTTTGCGTCACGACAGGAATTGAACAACGGTATGAGAGGAGAGGCGTTTACCTGGCCGGAATAAACGCCTGCGACACGCGGGGATACTGCCCTTGTGACTATCCATGTCATATCCTGCCAATCCTGAACGACAGACTAGCTCAGCAAGAACAAGGGTAAGCAAAGTTGAAAGATCGTTAAGTTATAAAAACAATAGCGAAATGACATCCTCCAAAAATGTGACGGCACCTTGCGCCAAGGGAGTGAAGGGCGTGGGACACGCCGCTCCGACGCCGCAGTTACATCCCTGATAAACTGCGCGCCATTCGCCTCGTTGACTCAGATTCCCCATGTCCCTACAAACCGCTCCACTCTCCCGCCGCTTCAGCGTTGCCCCGATGATGGACTGGACCGACCGCCACTGCCGGTTCTTCCTACGCCTGCTCTCCAAACACGCCCTGCTCTACACCGAGATGGTCACCACCGGCGCGATCCTCCACGGCGATCACGAGCGTTTCCTGCGCCACAACGAGGCCGAGCACCCGCTCGCCCTCCAACTGGGCGGCAGTGTTCCCGCCGATCTGGCCGCCTGCGCCCGAATGGCCGAGGCTGCCGGTTACGACGAAGTGAACCTGAACGTCGGCTGCCCCAGCGATCGGGTGCAGAACAACATGATCGGCGCGTGCCTGATGGGCCATCCGGCGTTGGTGGCGGATTGCGTGAAGGCGATGCGCGATGCGGTGTCGATCCCGGTGACGGTGAAGCACCGGATCGGGATCAATGGGCGGGACAGTTATGCCCAGTTGTGTGATTTCGTCGGGCAGGTGAAGGATGCGGGGTGTACCAGTTTTACCGTGCATGCGCGGATTGCGATTCTGGAGGGGTTGTCGCCGAAGGAGAATCGCGACATTCCGCCGTTGCGTTATGACGTGGCGGCGCAGTTGAAGCGGGATTTTGCCGAGTTGGAGATTATTCTCAACGGTGGGATCAAGACGCTGGAACAGTGCCAAGAGCATTTACAGACGTTTGACGGGGTGATGCTGGGCCGGGAGGCTTATCACAATCCGTATGTGCTGGCGGAGGTGGATCAGCAGTTGTTCGGCAGTGCGCGGCCAGTGATCAGTCGGGCAGAGGCGTTGGCGCAGTTGCGGCCTTATATCGCGGAGCATTTGGCGAGCGGTGGCTCGATGCATCACATTACGCGGCATGTGCTGGGGTTGGGGACGGGTTTCCCTGGGGCGCGCAAGTTCAGGCAGTTGTTGTCGGTGGATATTCATAAAGCGAGTGATCCGTTGGCGTTGCTGGATCAGGCGGCGGGGTTGCTGGAGGGGCGGTGAAACCGGCGCCCACATGTCTATCGCGGTGTTCATTGGGCTGTTGGGTTGAACCTGCGGGCGATCTTGCCCTCCTATTTAGCAGCAAGGCCAGTCATTCAAACGGCTGTTTTCAGGTTGTTGCCCTCGCAAACGATCGAACGCATTTGCGCCCTTGAGCGCCTGCCAGCGCTCGGGTAATGTCATCAGACCCATAGGACAGAGCACGCCCATGACTTCCAAGCTGGAACAACTCAAACAGTTCACTACTGTCGTCGCCGATACCGGCGATTTCGCGGCCCTCGCCAATCTCAAGCCGCAAGATGCCACCACCAATCCTTCCCTGCTGCTCAAGGCCGCGTCGATTCCGGGCTATGCCAAGTTGCTGGATGAATGCGTGAAGGACTGCAACGGTGATGTTGGCCTGGCCAGTGACCGTTTTGCGGTGGCGGTGGGTCAAGAAATCTTGAAAGTGGTGCCCGGCCGTATCTCCACCGAGGTGGATGCACGCCTGTCGTTCGACACTGACGCCGTACTCAAGCGTGCGCACCGTCTGATCGACCTGTACGACAAAGCCGGGGTTGGCCGTGATCGCGTACTGATCAAGATCGCTTCCACCTGGGAAGGTATCCGCGCGGCGGAGAAGCTGGAAAAAGAAGGTATCCAGACCAACCTGACCCTGCTGTTCTCCTTCGCCCAGGCCGTGGCCTGTGCCGAAGCGGGTGTGTTCCTGATTTCGCCGTTCGTGGGCCGTATCTACGACTGGTACAAGAAAGCCAACGGCAACGACTACACTGGCGCCGATGATCCCGGCGTGCAGTCGGTGACGCGCATCTACAACTACTACAAGGCCAATGACTACAAGACCGTGGTGATGGGTGCGAGCTTCCGCAACCTGAGCCAGATCGAAGAGTTGGCCGGCTGTGATCGCCTGACCATCAGCCCGGACCTGCTGGAGAAACTGGCGGCCGATACCGGCAAGCTGGAGCGCAAGCTGTCGCCAGGCCATGCCGGTGAAGCGCGGGTGCATCTGACTGAAGCGCAGTTCCGTTGGGAGTCCAACGAAGATGCGATGGCGACTGAGAAGCTGGCCGAGGGGATTCGTCAGTTTGCTCGGGATCAAGAGAAGCTCGAAGCGTTGTTGTCTGCCAAGCTGTAAAAGCGGCGGCAGCAAAAAGGGCGGCACCTGTGAGGGTGCCGCCCTTTTTTTCAGTTAGAAACTCGGTCAAATGTGCGAGGGCTTGCCCCCTCCCACACTTGGGGAGTGCATTCCAACAGGGAGGTCAGTGGCGTTCGAGGGCGTTGACGAGGTCGTGGAACGCTTCGCGATTGGACTCGTTCAAGCCCATCAGGATTTTGTGCGCTTCCAGCACCTTGATCCGCACGATTTCCTCGGACTGGTCCTGGGACGGCAGGTCGGTCAGGCATTCCGGGCAGGGGATCGGGCGGTCAACGATGTTGAACACTTGATCGAAGCCCATGGACTGCAGCAGACGGGTGATGTCTTCGTGGGTGGTGACGACGGTGGGCAACAGGCCGACCTTCTGCCGAGACAGAATGGACAACTTGGCCAACAACCCAAGGGTGGTGCTATCGATGCTGCGGGTTTCGGTCAGATCGATCACGATCGCCGAGAAATTCAGTGCTGTGAAAATCCGCTCAATCGTTGCATCCAGCGCCGAACACAAGGTCAGGCGCACTTCACCGACAAACTTCAGGACGAAGGTCCCGTCTTGCTCGGCGAATTGGATTCTTCCGGTACTCATCAAAGATTCCTGCTCAACACCAATAGGGCGATATCATCCGGCATCTCCCCTAGCGTGGCCAATCCAAAAACCTGCCGCAGACCATCCAGGCTGCCGCCCGCCGACTTGACCCGTTGGGGCAAGGCGGCTTCTTTCTCTTTGAGTGTAGGCTCTGGAAGAAGGTCCAGGATACCGTCGGACATCAGCGTCAGGCTGAAGGTCGGCGGCAGCTCCAGAATGTGGTCTTCGTAGGTGGCTTCATTGAACAAGCCGACGGGCAGACCACGCCCTTCCAGGTAGCGCACACTGTCAGGAGTGTACAAAACCGGCATCGGCAGGTGACCGCCGATGCTGTAGGTCAAAAGACCGGTTTCTTCATCAATCACGCCGCCCACCATCGTCACGTGCTTGCCCAGCTTGCAGCTGATCAGGCCTCGGTTGATGTGGCCCAGCACCTGGGAGGGGGTGAATTCCGGCAAGGTGCCACTGCGCTTGGATTCGAACAACAGCCGTGTGGTCATAAACTTCAACAACACGGTGACAAACGCCGAGGATGCGCCATGGCCGGACACGTCGGCCAGGTAGAACGCAACCCGCCGCTCATCTACGCGGAAATAGTCGACAAAATCACCCGACAGGTACAGCGACGGGATGATCTGGTGCGCGAACTTGAATTCATCGATGGTCCACGGGCTGACCGGCAGCATGTTCATCTGCACCTGGCGACCGGCGTTCTGGTCTTCCTGGAGCAGGTTCAGGCTGGCTTCGAGTTCGCGGTTGGCGGTTTCGAGCTTTTCGCGGTAGCGCTGGTTTTCCACCAGTAGGCGTGCACGATCCAGGGCACGGCGCACCGAGTGCTCCAGTACCGCCAGGTCTTCCAGGGGCTTGATCAGGTAGTCGGCGGCGCCCAGGCGCAGGGCCTCGACGGCGTCGTTCATCACCCCGGCACCGGACACGACAATCACCGGCGTCTGCGGAGCAAGCTCAGTCACCTGGCGAATCAGCTCGAGGCCGCCCATCTGAGGCATGCGCAGATCGCAGATCACGAGGTCGGGCTTATCGCGCTCGAAGACCTGGAGACCCTGTTGGCCATTGCTGGCCTGCAGGACGCTGAAGCCACTGTCTTCCAAATAGGCCGCAAGGCTTGCGCGCACTACTTCGTCGTCATCGATTATCAGCAGCGTGGCACTGGTTTTTGGCATGTGGGCAAACGGCGCCAGAATTAGGTTGGCGTAGGCGGCTCGGCAATGGCCGTGCTCACGCTACTGGATTCGCTTTCTAGCCTCTCTGTCCTACAAAGCATAGGCTTTTTGCCCACGCACAACTGTAAAGCAGAGGTGCCCTTCTAAGGCGCAGACGGTACTCCCATCCGCCAGGGGTTTCAAGCTCATGCCGATGGTCGCCGGGCGTCTTTACATCGCAAATCACAGGGAGTTATAAGAACAGCCATCACCACAACACAAAGTAAGGATGGAAGCTGTGAGCGAACACGAGCGCGACTACGCTGAAAAGCGCGATTTCATCCGCATGCGAGTGGATGCAGATGTCTCTTTGATCCACGCCGGGCAGGAAATTGACGGGGTTTGCGTGGACCTTTCCAGCTCCGGCATGCAAGTACAGGCACCTCGCCAGTTCACAGTGGGCGACCTGCTGACCGTGCGCATCGAGTCGGAGCATGCCGCCCTCACGGGCCTGGAAGCGGACACCCAGGTGGTATGGGCGAAGAACGAGGGCGAAAAACAACATTTGGGGCTGAAGATCCTGAAAATGCGCTAATACCCGCGCACAAAAAAGGCGACCACGCGGTCGCCTTTTTCGTTTCAAGACGTCTCGACTTAGAAGTCGTCGACGACCTTCCCATCCTTGACCTTGAACTCGCGGTTCTGCAGGTAGGCGTTGCGAATGAAGGTGTACTTGTCGCCGGTGATCAGCTTCTCGCTGTCGAGCAGGCTGGCGCGGGTGTCGACAATGTTCAGGCCAAAGGTGCTGTTGCGCCAGCCGATGTCGTTCATGTAGCGGTACGGTTGGGTGTAGCTGTCCACGTATTTGGACGGTGCGTCGCGCAAGGTGCTTGGACCCAGCAGCGGCAGCATCACGTACGGACCGCTGCGGACGCCCCAGTAACCAAGGGTCTGGCCGAAGTCTTCATCGCTGCGTTGCAGCCCCATTTTGGTGCCTACGTCGACGAAGCCCAGCACGCCTATGGTGGTGTTCATCAACAGGCGGGCTGTATCCACACCGGCTGCGTGAGGTTTGAGCTGCAGCACGTTGTTGGCCAGGTTGCCGACATCGCCGATATTGCGGAAGAAGTTGTGAACGCCGTCCTGCACGAATTGCGGGGTCACAAACTGATAGCCTTGGGCCAATGGTTTGAGGGCGTAGGTATCAACGGTGTCGTTAAACGTGAAGATCGGGCGGTTGACGCTTTCCCATGGATCATCTTCCGACGCAGCGTTTACGGCGAAAGGGGCCAGCAGGACAGTGGCACACACCGACAGCTGAGCGAAGTAGTGGCTCCAGCGCATAGCTTTTGCTCCTTGAATGGTCTGTCATGGGCGCTATGCCCTGAATAAGGCGTCAGTATATGACGGAAGTGTCCTTTTAGGCATCTGCCAGGAAACGACATACAGAAAATGTACAAAATTCCTACAATTACTCGAGAGTGTCATCGACTTGTCACACCACCCCGATAGCGTCACAGCTATTTCAGGGATGTCGAAATGCCTCACGCCGAGATAGCCATCGCCACTGCCCCCACCTTGACCGCCGTGTTGTTTGGCCTGAGTGGCTGCCTGGTGGATTTTGGTTCCCAGGCGCGCACCGATTCACCCTCCCCGCATTCCGAGGCCACGCCAGGAGCATTGAAGAGCCTGCGCAGCCTCAAGGAACAAGGCGTGCCCTGTGCCTGGCTGGATGAGCTGCCGCCTTCGGTGACGACCCCGCTGGCCGCTGCGCTGCCCGATTGGCTAAAGGCGGCGTCGCCCTCTTCCATCCGCTGGCCCGCCCCCCATGCGTGCTGGCAAGCCTTGATGGAATTGAACATCGAACGCCTGGAAGGCTGCGTACTGGTCAGCGGCGAGCCGCGCCTGCTGCAATCGGGCCTGAACGCTGGGCTGTGGACTATTGGCCTGGCGTCCTGCGGTTCGCTGTGCGGCCTGGCACCCGAGCAATGGCAGGCACTGACCGAGCAACAGCGCGAATACAAACGCGGCAAGGCCACCGTGGCGCTGTATGGGTTGGGGGTGCATTCGGTAATCGATCACCTCGGCGAGCTCGGTACCTGCCTGGCGGACATCAGCCTGCGCCAGCTCAAAGGCGAAAAGCCCTGATTGAGATCATGCACAGACGGCGCCGGTAGATTAATCTACAGCTCCTCTCGTAGACCTTTCTCGGCGTGCCGTGGTCTACGCCAGTGCCTATCGATAAAAGGAAGAACACCATGCCTGCCCGCGAAAAACTGCAAGAACAGGTCAACATCCTGCGCGAGCAACTGGAACAAGAACCACCGCTGCCGTCCGAAAAACGTGAAGCGCTGGAAGCCTTGCTTGCCAAGTTTGAAGTGCAACTTGAACTGGAACCGGCCACTCAGCCGCCGAGCATCGCTGATGATGTGAACCGGGCGGTAGAAAGTTTCGAGTTGGACCATCCGGGCATTGCCGGGACGTTGCGCAATATTGTGATCACCTTGGGCAACATCGGCATTTAACCCGAGCCCAAGCCAAGCACAGAACCAAAATATGGGAGGGGGCTTGCTCCCGATTGCAGTGGGTCAGGCACAGAGACTGTGACTGACACTCCGCTATCGGGGACAAGCCCCCTCCCACATGTTGGTTTGTGTGAAGGTTACTGGCGGGCCAGGCGCAGGTTTTGGAACTGCACATCCTCAGTACTGCGATACGGGTTGATATCCAGCCCACCCCGCCGCACATAGCGCGCAAACACCGTCAACTTCTCCGGTTTCAGCAAGCGCTGCAAGTCCAGGAAGATCCGTTCCACGCACTGTTCATGGAAGTCCGAGTGCTGGCGAAAGCTCACCAGGTATTCCAGCAAGCTGGCGTGATCCAGCTGTGCGCCACGGTATTGCACCGCCACGCTGCCCCAGTCGGGCTGGCTGGTGACCGGGCAGTTGGATTTGAGCAGGTGGCTGTACACGCTCTCCTCGACAATGCGCGAGTCATCGCAACGCAGCAGTTCCGGACGCGGGTGTTCGTAGTTGCTGACGCTGATATCCAGGTCATCGATGCACACACCCGGCAACGCCACCACGCCTTCGGCCTCAACCTCGGCCAGGCTGCGGATGCGCACGCCCACCGGCTTGCCGGCGGCAGCGCTGAGGTCGGTGCGCAACGTCGCCTCCAGGCTTTGCGTATTGGCAAACGCGGTCTGGTTCAGTGAGTTGAGGTACAGCTTGAAGGACTTGGACTCGATGATATTCGGCGAGTCGGCCGCAATGCTGAATTCACCGATGGCCACCACCGGCTTGCCCGACGGCAGCAGCCAGGACAGTTCGAAGCAGTTCCAGAAATCCACGCCTTTGTAAGGCAGGGTCTCGGCGCTCAGGCCCAGTTCGGCCCATTTCGCGGCGCGAGGGATCGGGAACAGCAACGAGGGGGTGTAGGTGCTGATGTATTCACTGGACTTGCCCAGCGGCGAATGTTCGGCTGCGGGATGCATGGCGGAAACCTGGCTAAATAAACCCTACCAGTCTACCAGCCTTTGCCCCCGCCCCTAAGAAACACAGCACGCGCGCCCTCGCAGGCTCAATGGACGTTAAGCTTGCCGACCATGCCCGCCTGGTAATGCCCGGGAATATTGCAGGCAAACTCAAGGCCGGAGGCCTTGGTGAACGTCCAGGTCAATTCGGCGGTTTTACCGGGTTCTACCAGTACGCTGTTGGGGTCATCGTGCTTCATCCCGCCCATATTGCCCATGCTGCCCATATTGCCGTGGTCCATGGCGCCGTGGTCCATCTTGCCCATACCGGTGGCGTTCAGCATGCCGCTCGACTGCATCTGCATCATTTGCTTCTGATGCTCAGCATGCATGGCCGCATCGCCCAGGTTGAACTCGTGGAGCAACTGGCCTTTGTTGACCAGCACAAAACGCACGGTCTCACCGGCCTTTACATCCAAGGACTTGGGCGAAAAGGACATATCCTGCAGCACCACTTCCACGGTGCGCGTGGCCTTATCGGCAGATGCCGGCTGGCCGAATGCATAGGTGTGGGCCGTGTCAGCCATTGCGCCGACACTCAACGCCAACAGGCAGCCTGCCAACAACAGCGGGGTACGCAATGCCATCTCAATTCTCCAAAGGTGTGGGATCAGTCTGAGGACCACTCTAAGATTGCGCCCCTGCCAGCTAGCTGACTGCTAGATTACAACTTTGTCAGGTTGCGCCCCTCCCCTGGCCACCACGGTATAAAGCCCAACGTGACCTGCTGCCAAGAGCTGCCCATGAAACTGCTGATCGTCGAAGACCAACCCAAAACCGGCCAGTACCTGCGCCAAGGCCTGGCCGAGGCCGGCTTTACCACCGAACTGGTGGCCGACGGCACCAGCGGCCAACACTTGGCGCTGACCGGCGACTACGACCTGCTGATCCTCGATGTGATGCTGCCCGGCCGCGATGGTTGGCAGATCCTCCAGGCCGTGCGCAGCGCCGGACTCGACATCCCGGTGCTGTTTCTCACCGCCCGCGACGCCGTGGAAGACCGCGTACGCGGCCTGGAACTGGGCGCCGACGATTACCTGGTCAAGCCGTTCGCCTTTTCCGAACTGCTCGCGCGGGTGCGCAGCCTGTTGCGCCGTGGCAGCAGCGCACCGCAGGAGACCGCCCTGCAACTGGCCGACCTGCGCCTGGACCTGATCCGCCGCCGCGTCGAGCGCGACGGCCAGCGCATCGACCTCACCGCCAAGGAATTCGCCTTGCTCGAACTGCTACTGCGGCGCCAGGGCGAAGTGCTGCCCAAGTCGCTGATCGCGTCCCAGGTCTGGGACATGAACTTCGACAGCGACACCAACATCATCGAAGTGGCGATCCGCCGACTGCGCCTGAAAGTCGACGACAACTTCCCCAATAAGCTGATCCACACCGTGCGCGGTATGGGTTACGTGCTGGAGGAACGATGCAGTTGATCAAGCACCTGTCCCTGAGCAGCCGCCTGGCTCTGCTGTTTGCGGCCTGCACCGCCGTGGTCTCGTTGCTCGCCGGCGTGCTGTTCAACCGGGCCAGCGAGGCGCATTTTGTCGAACTGGACCAGCAACTGCTCGAGAGCAAACTGGTGGCGCTGCGCAGCACCTTGCAGGGCGTCGACTCGCCGCAGTTATTCGCCCAACGCGAAGCGCAACTGCGCGCCGAGCTCAATCGCCAGCCTGACCTCGCATTACGCATCACCGCCGCCGGCCAGCGCTGGTTTGACGGCGCACCGAACATCAGCCTGCCCGAATCGCCTGGCCTGCACGGCCTGCAGAACGCCGGCACCGACTACCGCGTGTACAACGCGCCGTTAAGGCCGGGTCAACCCGACTCGCCGCAACTGAGCCTGATGCTCGACATCACCCACCACCAGCACTTCCTGCAACGCATGCAGCATTTGATCTGGCTCACAGTCAGCCTCTCGGCCCTGGCCACCGCGCTGCTCGGCGCCTGGGCAGCGCGCAGCGGGCTGCGGCCGTTGCGGCGCATGGGCGAAGTGGCGGCCGGCGTGTCAGCCCATTCCCTGACCCAGCGCTTGCCCGAGCAGGGCATGCCGGTGGAACTGGCGGAACTGGCGCAAGCCTTCAACGCCATGTTGGGCCGACTGGACGACGCGTTCCAGCGCCTCTCGGCGTTCTCCGCCGATATCGCCCACGAACTGCGCACACCCCTGTCGAACCTGTTGACCCACACCCAAGTCATCCTCACCCAGCCGCGCCCGTTGGAGGATTACCGCGAGGCGCTGCACAGCAACCTGGAAGAGCTGCAATGGATGGCGCAACTGGTGAACGACATGTTGTACCTGGCCAAGGCCGATCACGGCCTGCTGGCGCCCACGCGCGAACCGTTGAAGCTGGCGGATGAAGTGGACGCGTTGCTGGAGTTCTTCGTCTTGCTGGCGGAAGACGCGCACGTCAGCCTGGTGCGCGAGGGTATGGCCCACACCACCGGCGATCGCGGCATGTTGCGCCGGGCATTGTCGAACCTGTTGGATAACGCGCTGCGCTTTACTCCGGCAGGCGGCGAGGTGCGGGTGCATCTGACGGAAGGCGCACAAGGCGTGACGCTGACGGTGGAGAACAGTGGGGAAGGCATCCCGGCGGACGTGTTACCGCGGTTGTTCGACCGGTTCTACCGGGCCGACCCGGCGCGCCATGAAGGCAGCAGCGAGCATGCGGGGCTGGGGTTGGCGATTACCCAGTCGATTGTGCGGGCGCATGGGGGGCGGATTTATTGCGAGTCTGAGCCGGGGTGGACGCGGTTTGTGATCGAGTTGCCACGGGGAGTTTGATGCGCGCTGTGGCGACGCTATCGGGAGCAAGCTCCCTCCCACATTTGAATGTATTCACAGATCAAAATGTGGGAGGGGCGGTGCGACGATTCGACTTGCTCCCGATAGCAGTCTTAAATCCTACGAATACCTGAGGGCATGCGCCGGCTCAATCTTCGCCGCCCGATACGCCGGGTAAATCGTCGCCAAAAAGCTCAACACAAACCCGGCCGAGCAAATCAACAGTACATCCCCACCCTGCAATTGCGAGGGCAGGTTACTGACGAAATACACGTCCGAACTGAAGATATGCTGCCCGCTCACCCGCTCCAGCCAACCCACCAGCTCACTGACGTTCAGCGCCGCAATCACCCCCAGCACGCCGCCGATCAGGGTGCCGACGATACCGATCACCGTGCCCTGCACCATGAAGATCGCCATGATCTGCCGTGGCGTGGCGCCGATGGTACGCAGGATCGCGATGTCCGCGCCCTTGTCGTTCACCACCATGATCAGCGTGGCGATGATGTTGAACGCCGCCACCGCGACGATCATCAGCAACAGCAGGCCGATCATGGTTTTTTCCATCTTCATCGCGCTGAACAGGCTGCCCTGGGTGTGGGTCCAGTCATCCGCCTTGTAGGCTGCACCGAGGCTGGCGGCGATGTCCGCCGAGACCTTGGGCGCCGCGTACAAGTCCTTCACCGCCAGGCGCACGCTCTGCACCTGGTTCGGCTGCCAATGCTGAATTTCTGCGGCGTCGGCCATATGGATCAACGCCATGGAACCATCCAGCTCGGCGCCGACCTTGAAGATACCGACCACGTTCAAACGCTGCATGCGCGGGGTAATGCCGCCCGGCGCGCTGCTGATTTCCGGGACGATCAGGGTCAGCTTGTCGCCCACGTTCAAGCGAAAGCGCCGTGCGGTGATTTCGCCGACCACCACGCCAAACTCACCGGGCTTCAAGTCTTCGAGTTTGCCCTGCACGATATGCTGGGCCACGATCGATACCTTGCCTTCCTGGGCCGGGTCGACGCCGCTGATCTCGATCGGCTGCATCGCGCCCTTGTAGGAGAACATACCGTCCATCTGCGTGAACGGTACTGCGGCGGTCACTTCGGGATTCTTCATCGCGGCGGCGGCTACCGGCTGCCAATCGTCGATCGGGTTCACACCGACGACGGTGGCGTGAGGCACCATGCCGAGGATGCGCGAGCTCATTTCGCGTTGAAAGCCATTCATCACCGACAACACCACGATCATCGCCAGCACGCCCAGGGCGAGGCCGATCATCGAGGTCATCGAGATAAACGAAACAAAACGGTTGCGGCGCTTGGCGCGGGTATAGCGCATGCCGATGAAAATCGATAACGGTCTGAACATTCGCGTGCACCGCCTGAAAAAATGAAAAAGCCCGGCGTCATGCCCCGGGCTTGAAACAGGTCAGATGGCGACCAGATGACCTTCCTGCAGGTGCAATACGCGGTCCATCTGCCGGGCCATGCTCATGTCATGGGTCACCACCAGGAACGCGGTGCGCATCTGGGTGCTCAGTTCCAGCATCAAGTCCTTGATGCCCTGGGCAGTGTGGGAGTCGAGGTTGCCGGTCGGCTCGTCGAGCATCACCAGGCCCGGGTTGTTCACCAGCGCGCGGGCAATCGCCACACGCTGGCGCTCACCACCGGACAATTCGGCCGGTTTGTGCTCCAGGCGGTGACCGAGGCCGACGCGCTCCAGCAAGGCCTTGGCACGCTGGCGCGCTTCCGGAATCGCGGTCTTGCCGATCAGCAGCGGCATGCACACGTTTTCCAGCGCGGTGAACTCCGGCAACAGGTGATGGAACTGGTACACGAAGCCCAACGAACGGTTGCGCAGTTGGCCACGGGCCTTTTCACCGAGGGCCGACAGCTCTTCGCCCGCCAGCCACACGCTGCCCTGGGACGGCGTATCAAGGCCGCCTAACAGGTTGAGCAAGGTACTTTTGCCGGAACCGGAACTGCCGACGATCGCCACGCGCTCGCCGGGGTGCAGCTCAAGTTGCAGGTTGGACAACACCACTACCGATTCAGGGCCTTCCTCGTAGGATTTGCCCAGGTTGCGGCAGCTCAGGATTGCTTTTTCACTCATGCCCGATTCACTCATAACGTAAGGCCTGTGCTGGCTGGGTACGTGCCGCGCGCCAGGCTGGATACAGGGTGGCAAGGAAACTCAGGACCAACGCGGCGCCGCCCACCATCAGCACGTCCTGGGCCTGAACCTGGGACGGCAAGTAGTCGATGAAGTAGACGTCGGCGTTGAGAAACTTGTGGCCGATCAGGGTTTCGAGGCCAGCGATGGCCGCGCTGACATTGAGCGCAGCCAGAATGCCCACTGCGGTGCCGATCAAGGTGCCGACCACGCCGATCACCGTACCCTGCACCATGAAGATCGCCATGATCTGCCCCGGCGTGGCACCCAGGGTGCGCAGGATGGCGATGTCACCCTTCTTGTCGTTCACCACCATCACCAGCGTGGAAATGATATTGAAGGCCGCCACCGCGACGATCAGCAGCAACAGCAGGCCGATCATGGCTTTTTCCATGCGGATGGCCTGGTACAGGTTGCCGTGGGTACGGGTCCAGTCGCGGGCGTAGAACTGGCTTTCACCCAGGTGCTGGGCGATTTCCCAGGCGCCGCGCGGGGCGTCGAACAAGTCGTTGAACTTCAGACGCAGGCCCTGCACCTGGTCCGGCTTCCAGCGATGCAGGCGCGCGAGGTCGGTGAGGTTGGTCAGGCCAAGGTAGCCGTCGATCTCGCCGGCGCCGACGTGGAAGGTGCCAACCACGGTAAAGCGTTTCATGCGCGGGAACATGCCGGCCGGGGTCACGGTGACTTCCGGGGCGACGAAGGTCAGCTTGTCGCCGATGCCCACGCCGAGCTTGGCCGCGGCTTTGTCGCCGATCACGATGCCAAAGCTGCCGGGCGCCAGATCGTCGAGTTTGCCCTGCAGCATGAACTTGTCGATGATCGAGACTTTGCGCTCCTGAACCGGGTCGATGGCGTTGAGCAGGATTTTCTGCACCTTGCCATCATGGGTCAGCAACCCTTGCATCTGGGTGAACGGCGCCACAGCCACGACCTTGGGGTTCTGCTTGACCTTGTCGGCCAGGCTTTGCCAGCCGCTGATCGGTTCACCCGACTCGATGGTCGCGTGGGGCACCATGCCCAGCACGCGGGTGCGCATCTCATGATCGAAGCCGTTCATCACCGACAGCACCACGATCATCACGACCACGCCAAGGGCGAGACCGATCATCGAGGTCAAGGAAATGAACGACACAAAATGATTGCGACGCTTTGCACGGGTATAACGCGTGCCAATAAATACGAAGAGAGGTCTGAACATGTCGGGGCTTGTTCGGAGGAAAAGAAGACGTCCCGGTGGCGGGGTCTGGTAAGCAGCTTTACACTCAGACCATTACCGCTACCTTGGGTTCGCCATGTCGACATTAGATGAAGAAGAACGCCGCGAATACTACCGTATCGACGACATGATCGCACTTCAAATCAAAAGCCTGTCCGCCCCCGAAGCGGCGAGCAAGGAAGTGCTGCTGGATGATTCGCCGCTGTTCAACCTGCTCAGTGAACTGCACCTGAGCGAATTCGAAGCCCAGCACCTGTTGCGCCAGCTCAGCGAGAAAGATCGCAGCCTGGCCGCCCTCCTCAGAGTCCAGAACAAACGCCTGGATCTGCTCAGCCAGATCATGGCGCGCGGCCTGCTGGATGAAGTCGGCGCCCCGCAGCCGGTGATCATTTCCGAAGGTGGCATCGACTTCCAGCACCCAACCGCCCTGACACTCGGCACCCACCTGGCGGTCAAGCTGGTGCTGATGCCCCAGGCGCTGGGCCTGTTGTTGCGGGCCCGGGTCACCCATTGCGATGCCAAGGGCGCCGCGTTTGCCATCGGCACGGAATTCGAATCCATGACCGACGCCCAACGCCAATTGCTGGCGCGCTACATCCTGCAGAAACAAGCGCAGGAACGGCGTCTGGCGCGGGAACAGAGCGATGACCAAGACACCTGAATTCGTATTCACCCCGCCAGACGACCTGGCGTAAAGGAGCAACTGTGACCCTGATCTACGGCCACCGCGGTGCCAAAGGCGAAGCACCGGAAAACACCCTGACCAGCTTCCAGCAGTGCCTCAAGCACGGTGTACGCCGTTGCGAACTGGATTTGCACCTGTCCATGGACGGCGAACTGATGGTCATCCACGACCCGACCCTCAAGCGCACCGCCGACCGGCGCGGCAAAGTCGTCGAGTATTCGGCAGCGGACTTGATGAAGATGGACGCACGCAAAGGCGGCCCCGGCTGGGTCAGCCCCTGCCCGATCCCGCGCCTGGAAGAGCTGTTCGAAAAGTGCGACTTCGATCACTGGCAACTGGAAGTCAAAAGCGCCTCGCGCACCCGTGCCGCGACCACCGTGCTGGCGATTCGGGAAATGGCCGTGCGTTTCGGCATCATGGGCAAGGTCACGGTGACCTCAAGCTCACGGGAAGTGTTGAAAGCGGCCGTGGAACTCACCCCGGACCTGTCGCGCGGGCTGGTGGCCGAATACGCCTGGCTCGACCCGCTGAAGGTCGCGCAAAACTACGGCTGTGAGTATCTGGCGTTGAACTGGACGCTGTGTACCCCTGAACGTCTGGAAAAAGCCCAGCGCCAGGGATTGCACGTGTCGGTGTGGACAGTCAACGAACCTGCGCTGATGCGCAGGCTCGCCGACTTCGGCGTAGATAGCCTGATTACAGACTTTCCCGGTTTGGCCACTGCCACCCTCGAGAATTACTGAAATCGGTCTCCCCGGCCGGCTCAGGCCACCGGCCGGAGCCGCTCAAAAAAGCCGGTTGAGGCCGTCGTAGGCCGCTACCCGATAGGCTTCGGCCATGGTCGGGTAGTTGAACGTGGTGTTGACGAAATACTTGAGGGTATTTTGCTCGCCCGGCTGGTTCATGATGGCCTGGCCGATGTGTACGATCTCCGAAGCCTGGTAACCGAAGCAATGCACGCCGAGGACTTCCAGGGTTTCACGGTGGAACAGAATCTTCAGCATGCCTTGCGGCTCACCGGCGATCTGCGCACGCGCCATGCTCTTGAAGAACGCCTTGCCCACTTCGTAAGGCACCTTGGCCTTGGTCAGTTCGTGTTCGTTCTTACCGATCGAGCTGATCTCCGGAATCGTATAGATACCGGTCGGCACGTCGTTCACATAGCGCCAGCTGCCATTGTCGACAATGCTGCCAGCGGCCGAACGGCCCTGGTCATGAGCGGCACTGGCCAGGCTTGGCCAGCCGATCACGTCACCGGCACCGTAGATATTCGGCACACAGGTGCGATAGTTCTCGTCCACTTCGATCTGGCCACGGCTGTTGACCTTGACCCCGACATTCTCCATGCCCAGCTTGTCGGTGTTACCAGTACGGCCGTTGCACCACAGCAAGGCGTCGGCCTTGATCTTCTTGCCGGACTTGAGGTGCAGGATCACACCGTTGTCCAGGCCTTCGACCCGCTCGTACTCTTCGTTGTGGCGCACGGTGATGTTGTTGTTGCTGAAGTGGTAACTCAACGCCTGGGAAATTTCCGAGTCGAGGAAACTCAGCAACTGCTCGCGATTGTCCACCAGCTCTACCAGAACGCCCAGGCCGCTGAAGATCGAGGCGTATTCGCAGCCGATCACGCCGGCGCCATAGATGATCAGTTTGCGCGGGGTGTGGCCCAGGCTGAGGATGGTGTCGCTATCGTAGATACGCGGGTGGTGGAAATCGAGATCCACCGGGCGATACGGGCGCGACCCGGTGGCGATGATGATGTGCTTGGCCACCAGCTTCTCAACCACACCGTTGGAGCAGACCACTTCGATGGTTTGCTCGTCGGCGAAGCTGCCGGTGCCGAAGAACAGGTCGACACGGTTACGGGCGTAATAACCGGTCCGCGACGCCACCTGCTTGGAGATGACTTTTTCCGCGCTTTTCAGCACGTCCGGGAACGAAAACCAGCGCGGCTCGCCAATGGCCCGGAACATCGGGTTGGTGTTGAACTGCATGATTTGGCGCACTGAGTGACGCAAGGCCTTGGACGGGATGGTACCCAGGTGGGTGCAGTTACCGCCGACCTGACGACGGCTATCGACCATCGCCACCTTGCGCCCTGCCTTCGCGGCATTCATCGCCGCACCTTCTCCAGCCGGGCCGGAACCCAGTACCACCACGTCGTAGTTGTAGACAGCCATGCGTACTCCTCAGAACAGGCCAGGCCCACGGTTGGACGCCTGGCTAAATCATGCCGCGGCCAGCGGTCATGAAGGACAATTTGGCTCAAGTGTGTGAACCGGGGCACAGTCTATATAAGGCTCAATGCCGCGCACATTAACCCTTGGTCGCGTCGTAGGCCAGTTTTGCCTTTACTACACGGCGCGGATTACGGTTTCACAGCGGTCAGTTGCTCGAACGCCTGATTACTGCGTGTGACGAAAGCATCCCCCTCGCGCAGCACAAAAAACGCAGCGACCTGGTGCTGCTCAGCGTAATCCCAGCCTTGCTCCGGCCCAAGGATCAACAGCAACGTCGACAACCCATCGGCCATCAGCGCCGACGGATGCAACACCGTCACCGATGCCAGTTGATGGGTAATCGGCGCACCGGTCCGCGCATCCAGGGTGTGGGAATAGCGCCGACCATCCTGCTGGAAATAATTACGATAGTCACCCGACGTGGACACACCAAAGCCGTCGACGTTGATGACTCTTTCGGCGACCCGTTGATCGTCACGGGGTTCTTCCAACGCTACGCGCCAGGGCGAACCGTCAGGTTTGTGGCCGGCGGCCTTGAGTTCGCCGGTGGCTTCGGCGAGGTAGTGATGAATACCCAAGCCGGTCAACAGCTCGGCGATGCGATCCACCGCGTAACCGGCGGCAATGCTGTTGAAATCGACTTCGACGGCGGCGTCCTTGCACAGTTGCTCGCCGTCGATGCGCAGATGCTGGTGACCGACCCGCTGGCGCACCTGCGCCAGCGTCGCGACGTCCGGCACCCTGAGTTGGCGGGCCTGGGGCCCGAACCCCCACAGGTTCAGCAGCGGTTCCACCGTCAGGTCAAACGCACCCGCGCTGGCCTGGGACAGTTGCTCGCCGGTACGCACCAGTTGCAGAACCGGCGCAGGCATCGGCTGGCAGCTATTGGCCGGCAGATTGTTGAAACGCTCGATATCGGAGTCGCTGCGGTAGGTCGACATCTGTCGGTCGACGTCCCCCAGGATACTTTCCACCTGGCGTTGGAGCTCTTTCGGCGCGGGTGCCGTCGAGCTTCTGACATACTGAATCGAATAGGTGCTGCCCATGGTCGGGCCACCAAACTGCTCCAGCGTATCGCCGCCACAGCCTGCCAGCACCGCAAAACCGCACACCATCGCTATCTGTCGCAGGTTGCCCATAAACCTAATCGCCGTCGAAAATTGAATTAACCTGTAGGCACACACCTTGGCAGGACCCACCATTATGCGGCATGCGGTTATCTGTTTATGGCTGATGTTCTCGATCCCGGCGTTCGCCAATGAGGTGGATCGTCTCACCCAGGCGAACTTTCCGGCGCAGTCCGAGCAGTTGGCGCTGAAAAACCAGGCGCTGCTGACTTACCTCTGGGCGGATGTGTATGCAGCGGCGCTGTATGCCCCGGCCGAAGTCAGCGCGAAGCAGTCCTGGGATCGGCAAAAAGACCTGCGCCTGGTGCTGTATTACTTTCGCGATATCGACCGCAACGATGTGATTAAAGCCGCGAACGCCACCCTTGAACGCCAGCAGACCAGCGCCCGCCTGAAACCAGAGCTTGCGCAACTGCATGGGCATTTTCGCAACATCCGCAGCGGTGACCGCTACGCCCTGGATTTTCGTCCGGGACGCGGCCTGAATCTGGAGATCAATGGCCAGGTGGTGTTCAGCAGTCGCGATGAGGAACTGGCGAGGGCGTACCTGGGCATCTGGCTGGCGCCGAAGGGGCTGTCCGATAGTTTGCGTAACGAGTTGCTGAATTGATGGCGTCGTGGCCGTGGCAAAGGCTGCGACTGATCCACCGCTATCGCGGGCAAGCCCATTCCCACATTTGACGGCGTACCGCCTGAAGCACTGCACTCCCCTGTGGGAGCCCCGTGCAAACAACATAAATCCCCAGCCAGAAAAAAGCCCCGAACCAGTCGGGGCTTTTTCATTCAACCTAGACGCTTAGCGCGGGAATGCAGGCGGGTTGACCCCGGCCATGTCTTCCATCACGCGAACGACCTGGCAGCTGTAGCCGAACTCGTTGTCGTACCACACGTACAGCACAACACGGTTGTCCTGGGAAATGGTCGCTTCCGCGTCCACCACGCCGGCGTGGCGCGAGCCAACGAAGTCGGTGGAGACCACTTCCTGCGAGTTGACGAAGTCGATTTGCTTATGCAGATCGGAGTGCAGCGCCATGTAGCGCAGGTACTCGTTCATCTCTTCACGGGTAGCGGCTTTCTCAAGGTTCAGGTTGAGAATCGCCATCGACACGTTAGGCGTCGGCACGCGGATCGCGTTACCGGTCAGCTTGCCGGCCAGCTCAGGCAGGGCCTTGGCGGCAGCGGTGGCGGCACCGGTCTCGGTGATCACCATGTTCAACGCGGCGCTGCGGCCACGGCGATCGCCCTTGTGGAAGTTGTCGATCAGGTTCTGGTCGTTGGTGTACGAGTGAACGGTTTCGACGTGGCCGTTGACGATGCCGAACTTGTCGTTGACGGCCTTCAGCACCGGCACGATGGCGTTGGTGGTGCAGGAAGCGGCGGACACGATCTTGTCGTCAGCGGTGATTTCCGCGTGGTTGATGCCGTGAACGATGTTCTTCAGCTTGCCTTTACCAGGCGCAGTCAGGACAACGCGGGCAATACCCGGGCAGGTCAGGTGCTGGCCCAGGCCTTCGGCATCACGCCATACGCCGGTGTTATCCACCAGCAGGGCGTCCTTGATGCCGTACTGGGTGTAATCCACCTCAGTCGGGTTCTTCGCGTAGATCACCTGGATCAGGTTACCGTTGGCGGTAATGGTGTTGTTTTCTTCGTCGATGACGATGGTGCCGTTGAACGGACCGTGTACCGAGTCACGACGCAAGAGGCTCGCACGTTTGGCCAGGTCGTTCTCGGCGCCTTTGCGCACCACGATGGCGCGCAGGCGCAAGCCGTCGCCGCCACCGGTTTTGCCGATCAGGATGCGTGCCAGCAGGCGGCCGATACGACCGAAGCCGTAGAGCACAACGTCGGTGCCTTTGCGGGCGGAGGCGTTCTGCTTGCCCACCACGTCGGCCATTTCTTCACGCACGAACTGCTCGACGGAACGGCCGTTGGCTTCAGCACGGAATTTGGCGGCCAACTTGCCCAGGTCTACCGAGGCCGCGCCGAGCTTGAGCTCGCTCATGGCTTTGAGCAGAGGGAATGTTTCGTGGACGGAGAGTTCGCTGTCGTTGGCAGAACGATGGCGAGCAAAGCGATGCGCCTTGAGAATCGCGATGACTGATTGGTTGATCAGGCTGCGGCCATAGATCGAGCTCACCACATTGTTATTGCGGTATAGCTGACCGATAAGCGGGATCATCGCTTCAGCGAGTGCTTCACGGTCGATCCATTCACCAAGACACTGGTCGGGCTTCTGAGTCACGGGAACCTTCCACATGTAGGGGCTGAAAAAAGGGGCTACATTATGCCGCCCGACCGCCCCAGGAGCAATGCGCGTCCCACAACAAAAAGCCCTTATCCCAAAAAGCCACCCCGCTGCAGCCCAGTAAATACGCGGGTTCCAGAAGGCCACTAGTGGAGCAGGCAGGACGACTTGTCCGTAACTCTCCGAAAACTATGTGCATTTCAGCACTACATATTGAGTAAAAACACGCCATTGTTTGTCTTAGCCACTACATTTCCCACAAACCGTAATAGGCTCAGTCAGCAACTGACAGGCGGCACCTCGGGCCGTTACAATTACCGACTTTGTCGCAACGCTTGGAGCTCAACCTTCCGTGCCCGTTCTGCGTCTACCGCTACTCCCTGCCGCGGCAGGTAAACAGCACTGGGGTAACTTGCCCGGTGCCGCCCTGAGCCTGGCCATCGCCGAGGCTGCCAGCGCAGCCAAGCGCTTTACCCTGCTGCTTACCGCCGACAGCCAAAGTGCCGAACGGCTGGAGCAGGAGCTGAGCTTCTTCGCCCCCGATTTGCCGGTGCTGCACTTTCCCGACTGGGAAACCCTGCCCTACGACCTGTTCTCGCCGCACCAGGACATCATTTCCCAGCGCATCGCCAGCCTGTACCGCCTGCCGGAACTGGCCCACGGCGTGTTGGTGGTGCCGATCACCACGGCGCTGCATCGCCTGGCGCCGACCAAGTTCCTGCTGGGCAGCAGCCTGGTGCTGGATATCGGCCAGAAGCTCGACGTGGAGCAAATGCGCACGCGCCTGGAAGCCAGCGGCTACCGCTGCGTCGACACGGTATATGAGCACGGCGAATTCGCAGTGCGCGGTGCGCTGATCGACCTGTTCCCGATGGGCAGCAAGCTGCCGTACCGCATCGACCTGTTCGACGACGAAATCGAGACCCTGCGCACCTTCGATCCGGAAAACCAGCGTTCCATCGACAAGGTCGAGTCGGTCAAACTGCTGCCGGCGCGGGAGTTCCCGCTGCAAAAAGACGCGGTGACGCGCTTCAAGGCGCGCTTTCGTGAGCGCTTCGACGTGGACTTCCGGCGCTGCCCGATCTTCCAGGACTTGAGCAGCGGGATTACCCCCGCCGGTATCGAGTACTACCTGCCGCTGTTCTTTGACGAAACCTCCACCCTGTTCGACTACCTGCCCCAGGACACCCAAGTGTTCTCGCTGCCGGGCATCGAGCAAGCGGCGGAAAACTTCTGGAACGACGTGCGCAACCGCTATGAAGAGCGTCGCGTCGATCCGTCCCGGCCTTTATTACCGCCCGCCGAACTGTTCCTGCCGGTGGAAGACTGCTTCGCCCGCCTGAAAAACTGGCCGCGCGTGGTCGCCAGCCAAGAGGATGTGGACGCTGGCACGGGCCGCGCGCGCTTCCCGGCGCAAAACCTGCCGAACCTGGCGATTGAAGCCAAGGCCAGCCAGCCGCTCGAAGCGCTGTCCAACTTCCTCGGCGAATTCCCCGGTCGCGTGCTGTTTACCGCCGAATCGGCCGGTCGCCGCGAAGTGCTGCTGGAGCTGCTGGAGCGCCTGAAGCTGCGCCCGAAAACCGTCGACAGTTGGCCGGACTTCATCGCCAGCAAAGAGCGCCTGGCGATCACCATCGCGCCGCTGAATGAAGGCCTGCTGCTGGACGATCCGGCCCTGGCGCTGATCGCCGAAAGCCCGCTGTTCGGTCAACGGGTGATGCAGCGTCGTCGCCGCGATAAACGCGCCGACGCCAACAACGACGCCGTGATCAAGAACCTCACCGAGCTGCGCGAAGGCGCGCCAGTGGTGCATATCGACCATGGCGTCGGCCGCTACCTCGGCCTGCAAACCCTGGAAATCGACAACCAGGCCGCCGAATTCCTCACCATGGAATACGCCGAAGGCGCCAAGCTGTATGTGCCGGTGGCCAACCTGCACCTGATCGCTCGCTACACCGGCAGCGACGATGCCCTGGCGCCGTTGCACCGCCTGGGTTCCGAGACCTGGCAGAAAGCCAAGCGCAAGGCCGCCGAACAGGTGCGCGACGTCGCCGCCGAGCTGCTCGACATTTATGCCCGGCGTGCAGCGCGCGAAGGTTACGCCTTCGCCGACCCGAAAGCCGACTACGCCACCTTCAGCGCCGGCTTCGCCTTCGAAGAAACCCCGGACCAGCAAACCACCATCGACGCCGTGCGCGCCGACATGCTCGCGCCCAAGCCGATGGACCGCCTGGTGTGCGGCGACGTGGGCTTCGGCAAGACCGAAGTGGCGATGCGCGCAGCCTTCATCGCGGTGCATGGCGGCAAGCAAGTGGCGATCCTGGTGCCGACCACCCTGCTCGCCCAGCAGCACTACAACAGTTTCCGTGACCGCTTTGCCGACTGGCCGGTGACCGTGGAAGTGATGAGCCGCTTCAAGTCCGCCAAGGAAGTGAATGCCGCCGTCGCCGACCTGGCGGAGGGCAAGATCGACATCGTGATCGGTACGCACAAGCTGCTGTCGGACGATGTGAAGATCAAGAACCTGGGCCTGGTGATCATCGACGAAGAACACCGCTTCGGGGTGCGCCAGAAAGAACAGCTCAAGGCCCTGCGCAGCGAAGTCGACATTCTGACCCTCACCGCCACGCCGATTCCGCGCACGCTGAACATGGCGGTGTCGGGCATGCGCGACCTGTCGATCATCGCCACCCCGCCGGCGCGGCGCCTGTCGGTGCGCACCTTCGTGATGGAGCAAAACAACAGCACGGTCAAGGAAGCGCTGCTGCGTGAATTGCTGCGCGGCGGGCAGGTGTATTACCTGCACAACGACGTGAAGACCATCGAGAAATGCGCCGCCGACCTCGCCGAACTGGTGCCGGAAGCGCGCATCGCGATCGGCCACGGGCAGATGCGCGAGCGCGACCTCGAACAGGTGATGAGCGACTTCTACCACAAGCGCTTCAACGTGCTGATCGCCTCGACCATCATCGAGACCGGCATCGACGTGCCAAGCGCCAACACCATCATCATCGAGCGCGCCGACAAGTTCGGCCTGGCACAACTGCATCAACTGCGCGGCCGGGTCGGACGCAGTCACCACCAGGCCTACGCCTACCTGCTGACGCCACCGCGCCAGCAAATCACCGGCGACGCGGAAAAACGCCTGGAAGCCATCGCCAACACCCAGGACCTGGGCGCCGGCTTTGTGCTGGCCACCAACGACCTGGAAATCCGTGGCGCCGGCGAACTGCTCGGCGACGGCCAGAGCGGGCAGATCCAGGCCGTGGGCTTCACCCTGTATATGGAAATGCTCGAACGTGCGGTGAAAGCCATTCGCAAGGGCGAGCAACCGAACCTCGACCAACCGCTGGGCGGCGGCCCGGAGATCAACCTGCGCTTGCCGGCGTTGATTCCCGAAGACTACCTGCCGGACGTCCACGCACGGCTGATCCTGTATAAGCGCATCGCCTCGGCCACCGACGAAGAAGGCCTCAAGGACTTGCAAGTAGAGATGATCGACCGCTTCGGCCTGTTGCCGGAACCGACCAAGAACCTGGTGCGCCTGACCCTGCTCAAATTGCAGGCTGAGCAACTGGGCATCAAGAAGGTCGACGCCGGGCCGCAGGGCGGGCGCATCGAGTTCGAAGCGCAGACGCCAGTGGACCCGCTGGTGCTGATCAAGCTGATCCAGGGCCAGCCCAACCGTTACAAGTTCGAAGGGGCTACGCTGTTCAAGTTCATGGTGCCGATGGAACGCGCCGAAGAACGCTTCAATACCTTGGAGGCGCTGTTTGAGCGCCTCATCCCGAAATCTGCTTGAAGGACGCCCCAATGCGCGTGTTCCGCATTCTGAGCTTGTTATTAGTGGTACTCGCACCCTCGGCATTTGCCGACAGCCTGTACCAAGTGGAAATGGTTCTGGTGCGCCAGAACATGGAGCCGGTGATCAACAGCCGCGCCGCGCCGGAAGACTGGGATGCCGGTGCCGTGCGCCTGGGCGACAGAAAGAGCCCGCCGCGCCTGGGTACGATCGTCGACAAACTTCGCGCAGACACCAACTACACCGTGCTCGCACACAAGGCCTGGGAACAGAACCTCGGTGAGCAGCCGGTAAAAATCGCGATCACCGACGGCCAGGAGCAGTTCGGCCAGTTTCCCATCGAGGGCGTACTGAACCTGCAACTGGGCCGTTTTACCGATATCGACGCCGACTTCTGGATCAACCAGTTCGACGGCAACGGCAGCGTCATCGCCAGCGAGCACCTGGCGCAGAAAGATGTGCGCACCAAGAACAACCAGCTCAACTACCTGGATGGCGGCCACCTGGCGCTGCTGATCAAGATCACCTCGTTGACCGCCAAGCAGCCCAGCGCACCGCCCACCGACCTTCAGGACTGATCCAGCGCCATGCCCCTGACGTCGCCGCTGACCAAGCCCTTGGCCCCTTCGTGGGCCAATCGCTTTAAAGAACAAAGCCTGGAGCGCGGGCGGCGCTATGCCCTGGAAAACCGCGTGCGCATCGTCGAGTCGGGCGACAGCACCATCATCGCCAGTTGCGAAGGCTCGGGTAGCAACGTCTACCGGCAGACCATCTCGTTGCGCGAATCGGCCAAGGGCATGCTGATCCTGGTGGACAGCCGCTGTACCTGCCCGGTACACACCAACTGCAAACACATCGCGGCGGTGCTGCTCAAGGTCCAGGAAACCCTGGCCTACCCGGCGGCGGCCCAGGACGCCGAACTGCTGGAAAAACTCCAGGCCGTGCTGGACAACCGCGTAGTGTTGCCGCAAGTGGTGATGGACGATGTGCTGCCCGTGCCGCGCTTGTGGCTGGCGAGTGTCGAGTTCAGCGCGTTCGAGCCGCGCAACGGCAAGATGCAGCGCTACATCCAGCACCGTGCGGCGCTGTCGTTCAATTATCTGGGCAACTACGTCAGCGGGCAAAAGAACGCCGACATCATCGTCCGCCAGGAAACCCAGAGCCTGCGGATCAAGCGGCACCCCGAGCAGGAACAGCGCTATCGCGAGCAACTGCGCCTGCTCGGCTTCAAGATCGCCACGCGCCAGAGCAAAGCGCTGCCGGAAAGTGCCGGCGAGCTGTTCGAGATGGTCAATGACAGCGCCTGGTTGAACTTCACCCTCAACGCATCGCCGACACTGCGGGCCGAAGGTTGGGAGTTGCAGATCGACGACGACTTCGGCTTCGACCTGAGCCCGGTAGACGACTGGTATGCCACCGTCGACGAAGGGCCGGAGCGTGACTGGTTCGATCTGGAGCTGGGGATCATCGTCAACGGTGAGCGCCTGAGCCTGTTGCCGATCCTGCTGAACCTGATGCGCTCCCACACCGAGATCCTCAACCCGGAAAAACTCGCGCGGCGCCGCGATGACGAACTGATCCTGGTAAACATCCCCGGCCTGCCCAACGGTGGCCATGGCCCGCTGCAAGTGGCACTGCCCTACGGCCGCTTGAAACCCGTACTGGCCACCCTCGGCGAGTTTTACCTGCAGGAACCCGGCACCACCACGTTGCGCCTGGCCAAAGCCGACGCGATCCGTCTCAACCCGCTGGAAGACCTGCCCCTGCAATGGGAAGGCGGTGAGAAGATCCGCAACTTCGCCCAGCGCCTGCGCGACATCAAGGATTTCACCTGCGTCGCGCCCGAGGGCTTGAACGCGACCTTGCGCCCCTATCAGTTGGAGGGTTTGAGCTGGATGCAGTCGCTGCGCCAGCTAGATGTGGGCGGCATTCTTGCGGACGACATGGGCCTGGGCAAAACCTTACAGACCCTGGCGCATATTCTCAGCGAAAAGATCGCCGGGCGCCTGAACCGCCCGTGCATGGTGGTGATGCCCACCAGCCTGATTCCCAACTGGCTCGACGAAGCCGCGCACTTCACGCCGCAACTCAAGGTCCTGGCGCTGTACGGCGCCACGCGCAAAAAGCACTTCGCGAACTTGCAGGACTACGACCTGCTGCTGACCACGTATGCGTTGCTGCCCAAAGACATCGAGCAGCTCACCGCCCTGCCCTTGCATGTGCTGATCCTCGACGAAGCGCAGTACATCAAGAACCCTTCGAGCAAGGCTGCCCACGCGGCGCGTGAGCTCAACGCACGGCAGCGCCTGTGCCTGAGCGGCACGCCGTTGGAAAACCACCTGGGCGAGCTGTGGTCGCTGTTCCACTTCCTGCTGCCGGGCTGGCTGGGCGACGTGAAGAGTTTCAACCGCGATTACCGCGTACCCATTGAAAAACGCGCCAGTGATGTGCGACTGCAGCACCTGAACGGTCGGATCAAACCCTTCCTGCTGCGTCGTACCAAGGAACAGGTGGCGACGGAATTGCCGCCGAAGACCGAGATCATCCACTGGGTCGAGCTCAATGAAGCCCAGCGCGACGTGTACGAAACCATGCGCCTGGCCATGGACAAAAAAGTCCGCGACGAGATCACCCGCAAAGGCGTGGCGCGCAGCCAGATCATCATTCTTGAAGCGCTGCTCAAGCTGCGTCAGGTGTGCTGCGACTTGCGCCTGGTCAACGACGCCACCCTACCGGCGCGCGGCAGCAGCTCGGGCAAGCTCGACAGCTTGATGGAGATGCTCGAAGAGCTGTTTGCCGAAGGTCGCCGGATTCTGTTGTTTTCCCAGTTCACCTCGATGCTGAGCTTGATTGAAGTGGAGCTGAAAAAACGCGGCGTCGCCTACGCGCTGCTGACCGGCCAGACCCGCGATCGGCGCACGCCGGTGAAGGACTTCCAGAGCGGCAAGCTGCAGATCTTTCTGATCAGTCTGAAGGCAGGTGGCGTGGGCCTGAACCTGACCGAAGCCGACACCGTGATCCACTATGACCCGTGGTGGAACCCCGCCACGGAAAACCAGGCCACCGACCGTGCGTATCGCATCGGCCAGGAGAAGCCGGTATTCGTCTACAAGATGATTGCGCGAGGCACGGTGGAGGAGAAAATCCAGCATCTGCAGAAAGAAAAGTCCGATCTGGCAGCGGGCGTTCTGGACGGGCGGACCACCGGGGATTGGCAGTTGGGCAACGAGGATATCGAGGCGCTGTTTGCGCCGTTGCCCAATAAGCAGGAAAAGCGCTGACGGTTAGATCGCCTATCGCGGGCCTGCCCGCGATAGGCGCGCCGCAGCTTTAATCGATCAACTGCGCCTGGCGCAGCGCCCCGAGCGCCACCAGCCAACGCGGATCTTGTTTATAGTCCGTAGACGCAATCGCTTGCCCACGCATCCGCGCAATCCGCGCCGAGGGCATGACCTTCATCCGCTGGGCCGCACTCAGCGCCAGTTCGGCAGCCGCCCGATCGTTGCATACCAGGCCCATGTCGCAACCCGCCGTCAGTGCGGCTTCAATACGGCTGGCCGCATCCCCGACAACATGAGCACCGGCCATGGACAGGTCGTCACTGAAAATCACCCCGTCAAACTGCAGCTCGCCGCGCAGGATGTCCTGCAACCAGCGGCGCGAGAAGCCGGCAGGCTGGGCGTCGACTTGCGGGTAAATGACGTGAGCCGGCATCACCGCCGCCAGTTGCTGACTCAGGCGTGCGAAAGGCACCAAGTCATTGGCGCGAATCTGTTCCAGACTGCGTTCGTCATTGGGAATCGCAACGTGGGAATCCGCCTCAGCCCAACCGTGCCCCGGGAAATGCTTGCCCGTGGCGGCCATGCCCGCGCTGTTCATCCCGCGGATGAACGCACCGGCAAGCACTGCGGCGCGCTCGGGGTCGCCCTCGAAGGAGCGGGTGCCGACCACGGCGCTGCGCTGGTAGTCCAAGTCCAGCACCGGGGCGAAGCTCAGGTCCAGGCCAACGGCAAGGACTTCGGTGGCCATGATCCAGCCACACTGCTCGGCCAGGTATTCGGCGTTGGGATTATCCGCCAGCGCGCGCATGGCCGGCAGACGCACAAAGCCCTGGCGCAGGCGCTGCACGCGACCACCTTCCTGGTCGACCGCCAGCAGCAGGTCCGGGCGCACGGCACGAATCGCCGCGCTCAATTCCCGCACCTGGCGCGGATGCTCGATATTGCGTGCAAAAATGATCAGGCCGCCCACCTCAGGCTGGCGCAACAGGTGGCGATCCTCGGCCGTCAGCCAGGTACCGGCAACGTCGACCATCAAAGAACCTTGCAGGGCAGCAGTCATAAACCTTCCTTAAATAACGCACACAGCCCGTTACTCTCGCGGCGCGACGGGCGCGGCGAGAACAACGGGTTGCGAGTAAATAGCTGAATTCGGCATGGGCGGCTAGCTTAGCGGATGCCAGCGGCCGCGCACACCCGGGGCGGTCAAACCTTCGCGGGGATTGGCGTGGATTTGCTGCGCGGACGCAACTGGGCGGCGGCCATGGCCTGGTCGGTAACGCCGGTTTCGGCGCGCATGCCAGCAGCGAGGAACGGCACCATCAGGCGCATCACCTGTTCGATGGAGGTGTTGACGCCAAAGTCAGTCTCGGCAATCGCCCGCAACGCTTTGATCCCGGACATACTGAATGCCGCTGCACCGAGCATGAAGTGCACGCGCCAGAACAATTCGATCGGCGGGATGCGCGGGGCGGCTTCGTTGACCAGCAACATATAGCGGCGGAACACCTTGCCGTACATGTCTTCCAGGTAACGGCGCAAGTGGCCCTGGCTCTGGCTGAACGCCAGGCCCAACAGGCGCATGAAGATCGACAGGTCGTTGCCGCTGCGGGGCTGTACCACCAGCGCTTGCTCAACGAGGATTTCCAGCAGCTCTTCAAGGCTTGGCTTATGGTCAGCCTTGGCCTGGCGGCGCTCGAGTTCACGGTCGAGACTCGCACAGAACGGCCCCAGGAAACGCGAGAAGACCGCCTGGATCAGGGCTTTTTTCGAGCCGAAATGGTAGTTCACGGCGGCGAGGTTGACCCCGGCCTTGCTGGTGATCAGCCGCAATGAAGTTTCAGCAAATCCTTTTTCCGCGAACAATTGCTCGGCAGCATCGAGAATGCGTTCAACGGTTTCCGACTGGGCCATGACTACTCCGCCTGACAAACACTTGTTTGAAACATACGTTTCAGGTTGTGTCTTGTCAAGCCTGCGGGTTCGCTTTCTGGCCGGGCAGTCATCTATTTGAGCGCTATTTAATCACATCCTTTCAACTCTGTAGGCAGCGCTGTCTCTACCTTGTAGGAGGGACAACGAATGACCGTCCAGCGGACGCTAAAAAAAGGATGATTGCCAAGCGCAGTTCACTGTATATAATCCCAGTCACTGTATAAAAAGACAGAGCGATCAACATGCTAAAACTGACGCCACGCCAAGCTGAGATTCTGGCTTTTATCAAGCGCTGCCTCGACGACAACGGCTACCCGCCGACGCGCGCGGAAATTGCGCTGGAACTGGGGTTCAAATCCCCCAACGCCGCCGAAGAACACCTCAAGGCCCTCGCTCGCAAAGGCGCGATCGAGATGACCCCGGGCGCTTCGCGGGGCATTCGTATCCCCGGTTTCGAAGCCAAGGCCGACGAATCGACCCTGCCGATCATCGGCCGCGTCGCTGCCGGTGCGCCGATCCTGGCGCAGCAGCACGTCGAGGAATCCTGCAACATCAACCCGACCTTCTTCCATCCTCGCGCCGACTACCTGTTGCGGGTCCATGGCATGAGCATGAAGGACGTGGGCATTTTCGACGGAGACCTGCTGGCCGTCCACACCACTCGTGAAGCCCGTAATGGCCAGATCGTCGTCGCCCGTATCGGTGACGAAGTCACCGTCAAACGCTTCAAGCGCGAAGGCAGCAAGGTCTGGCTCCTGGCCGAGAACCCTGAGTTCGCCCCGATTGAAGTCAACCTGAAAGACCAGGACCTGGTGATCGAAGGCCTGAGCGTCGGCGTCATTCGCCGCTAAAGGAGGCATCATGCAGCTCGTGCACACCCCCCAACACACACAACTGTCGCTGTTCGAGGCCTTTATGGCCCAACCCCTTGCGCCCATCCTCAAGGAAACGGTCGAGGCGCCCTGGGGCGCCGAGCCTGAGGCGTTCAGTGAACTGTCGTTGCGCGGTGCGGCCGGGAGCTGCCTGAGCCTGCTGGCGCCGATCCTTCGCGAACTGAGCCAGGAACAGGATGCACGCTGGTTGACGCTGATCGCCCCGCCCGCCAGCCTGACCCAGGCCTGGCTGCGGGACGCCGGTCTCAACCGAGAGCGCATCCTGTTGCTACAACCACGCGGAGCGCAAAGCGCGCAGCAGTTGACCTGCGAAGCCCTGCGCCTGGGCCGCAGCCATACGGTCGTGAGCTGGTTGAACCCGCTGAATGCCAACGCCAAGCAGCAGTTGATCAGCGCCGCGCGCACTGGCGATGCACAGAGTTTGAATATTCGTTTGGGATAATTCGATGCGCCGCAGGCTTGCCCTGTGGCGAGGGAGCCTTGCTCCCGGTGGGCTGCGCAGCAGTCCCATGTTCAGGGCCGCTTAGCGCCCTAGCGGGAGCAAGCTCCCTCGCAACACTCAGTGCAGAACCCGTGGACCGTCGTCCTTCTCCGGTTCGCCTTCCGCCAGGCGGCCAGCCATCTGCACACCCACGCTCAACATGGCTTTTGCCACTTCCACGTGCTGGCCTTGCAGGAACGCCTTGGCGTCCTCGGAAAAGTCCAAGATAACCAGAGAACCCTCGTCCTCAGCCCGGCGCAGCTCGATTCGGCCGTCAGGCAGTTCAACAATTTCCAGAAAGGACGTCGGCATAAAAGTCTATTCTCCACGAAAGGCCGGGATTATATCAGTCATCTGCCGAGCCTCGCAGAGGATCTGGCGAGGTTTCTTTACGGCTGGATGAATGGTGTCAGTTGGATCACCGCTGCCCCTGTGGGAGCTGGCTTGCCTGCTCCCACATTGCCCAGAGCAATTGGCAGATAACTTAGCTCAGCACTCGTTCAAACCTTCGCGAAAACGCAGCGCCATCTTTTTCAGCGCTTGGCGCCAGCCTTCCAGCTCTTCGCGGCTCAACGGCTTCGGCTCATCCTCTTCCAGCGCCAGCGCCACGATCAACGGCTGGGTCACATCGCCCTTGGGGACACGAGGAACACGTGGCGGCTGGAACATATCGGCATGCGCTTTGAGCAGGCGCGCTACCCAACTGTCGGGGCTTTGCGCCATTTCCACCAGCTCGGCGAGCTCAGGGATCGCCATGGTGTCCAGCACTTCGCGATTCATGATCATTTCCGCACGCGGCGAACCGGCCTGGGGTAAACGGTAAAACCCGGCGATTTCATGACACAACCCCAGCAAGGCGCCGTAGAGGTGAAACAAGACCGCCTCACGCCCCGCCTGGACCAGCGCGATGGCGTTCATCTCCTTCCCTTCCTCGGCGCGGCCAAGGGCTTCCAGGGACAAACCCGCGAAGTAAATTTTCTGATTGGTACGGGTATAGAGTTCGTTGGCCATGACGGCAATCTCCACAACGAATAGGCGTGATGCTGGCTCAACAGTGTCACGGATCAGCCGAGGCCACTGCAAGGGCAAAAAAAGGCCGCCTGGGCAGGCGGCCTTTGTTTTTCGCAGCTTAACGGATCAAGCGCCCTGGCGCTTGTCCTCGACCTTCCACTTGCCGCCGTCGTAGAACGCCTTCCAACCGGTAGGCTTACCGTCCACTTCGGACTGTATGTACTGTTCCTTGGTCTTGCGGCTGTAGCGGATCACGGCCGGGCGACCGTCCGGGTCCTTCTTAGGCGCTTCACACAGGAAGTGGTACTTCGGATCGATCTCATCCTTGTGCGGCGCGATCTCCAGCACCAGCGGCGCACGGGTCTCGCGGTTTTTCGGGAACTGGCTGGCAGCCAGGAACAGCCCCGAAGCGCCATCACGCAGGATGTAGGTGTCGTTGACCTTCTCGCACTTGAGCTCAGGCATTTTCACCGGGTCCATCTTCGGCGGCGCCGCATCACCGCTTTTCAGCAGTTTGCGGGTGTTCTTGCACGTCGCGTTGGTGCAACCGAAGAACTTGCCGAAACGGCCGGTCTTGAGCTGCATCTCGCTGCCGCACTTGTCGCATTCCAGGCTCGGACCTTCGTAGCCTTTGATGCGGTAGCTGCCCTCTTCGATCTCGTAGCCGTCGCAATCCGGGTTGTTACCGCAGATGTGCAACTTGTGCTTCTCGTCCAACAGGTAGGCATCCATCGCCGTGCTGCAGATCGGGCAACGGTGCTTGCCACGCAGGACCAGCGACTCGGATTCACCCTCGTCGTCGGCGGCGATTTCATCGCCCGGCACCAGGTTGACGGTGGCCTTGCAGCGTTCTTTCGGCGGCAGGCTGTAGCCCGAGCAACCGAGGAATACGCCAGTGGACGCGGTACGAATCTGCATCGGCCGGCCACAGGTCAGGCACGGGATGTCGGTCATCACCGGCTGGTTGGCACGCATGCCGCTGTCCGGGCTTTCGGCCACTTCGAGCTTCTTCTTGAAGTCGCCGTAGAACTCGTCGAGCACGTTCTTCCAGTCTCGCTCGCCGTGGGCCACGTCGTCGAGGTTCTCTTCCATACCGGCGGTGAAGCCGTAGTCCATCAGGTTGGAGAAGCTCTCGGACAGACGCTCGGTGACGATGTCGCCCATCTTTTCCGAATAGAAACGACGATTGTGCAGCGCCACGTAGCCACGGTCCTGGATGGTGGAAATGATCGCTGCATAGGTCGAAGGACGACCGATACCGCGTTTTTCCATCTCCTTCACCAGGCTGGCTTCCGAGTAACGCGCCGGCGGCTTGGTGAAATGCTGGGACGGGTCGAGCTTGATCAGCTTCAACGTGTCGCCCTGGGCCATGTCCGGCAGCACATCGTCGTCGCCTGGCTTGGCGATTTGCGGCATCACGCGGGTGTAGCCGTCGAACTTGAGGATACGGCCTTTGGCACGCAGCTCGAAGTCGCCTGCGCCCACACTGACGGTGGTGGACAGGTATTGCGCCGGCAGCATCTGGCAGGCCAGGAACTGGCGCCAGATGAGCTCGTAGAGACGCTCAGCGTCACGTTCCATGCCGCTCAGCTTACTCGGCTCGGTGTTGGCGTCGGAAGGACGAATTGCTTCGTGAGCCTCTTGGGCGCCTTCTTTGCTGCTGTAGACGTTCGGATTTTCCGGCAGGTACTTCTTGCCGAACTCGCTTTCAATATAAGTGCGCGCCATCGCTACCGCGTCTTGCGACAGGTTGGTGGAGTCGGTACGCATATAGGTGATGTAGCCTGCTTCGTACAGACGCTGGGCCATCATCATGGTTTTCTTCACGCCGAAGCCCAGGCGGTTACTTGCAGCCTGTTGCAGGGTGGACGTGATGAACGGCGCCGACGGCTTGCTGCTGGTCGGTTTGTCTTCGCGCTTGACGATGCTGTAGCTGGAAGACTTGAGCTTCTCCAGCGCAGCCATGGCCTGGGTTTCGTTCAGCGGCTTGAAGGCCTCGCCTTTCTCACGGGCCACTTCGAAACGCACATTGTTGCCCTTGGCGGTACCGAGGTCCGCGTGGACTTCCCAATACTCTTCGGGGTTGAACGCACGAATTTCGCGCTCACGCTCTACCACCAGCTTGACCGCTACCGATTGCACACGGCCGGCGGACAGGCCACGGGCAATCTTGGCCCACAGCAGTGGCGAAACCATGTAACCCACGACGCGGTCGAGGAAACGACGGGCCTGTTGGGCGTTGACACGGTCGATATCCAGCTCGCCCGGCTTGGAGAAGGCTTCCTGGATGGCTTTCTTGGTGATTTCGTTGAACACCACACGCTTGTAGCGGCTGTCATCACCGCCGATGGCTTCCCGCAGGTGCCAGGCAATGGCTTCCCCTTCGCGGTCCAAGTCCGTTGCGAGATAGATGGTGTCGGCATCTTTGGCGAGCCGGCGCAGCTCTTCGATGACCTTTTCCTTGCCCGGAAGGATTTCGTACTTGGCCTTCCAGCCATGTTCCGGGTCCACACCCATGCGCGAGACCAGCTGCTTGCGCGCTTTCTCTTTAGGCGTGAGTACCGGACCTTCGCCCGCAGCCGCCTTGCCGCGCTTGGCGGCTGGCTCCTTGCTGGCGCTAGCCGAACCGCTGGTGGGCAGGTCTCGGATATGGCCGATACTCGACTTCACCACGTACTCGTTGCCCAAGTACTTGTTGATGGTCTTGGCCTTAGCCGGGGATTCCACAATGACCAGCGATTTGCCCATGGATCGGAAAATTCCTGAATTCGAGAAGTGAAAGGCAGTTGGCGCCTGACGCGGCAACGCTATATATAGTGGCAACAGGGCGAGGTCAAGCGCAGCATTCTGCGCTACCTGCCGTTATTGCCCTGAAAAAAGACTGGGTTCGGCCTGTACCAAAGCAAAGCGCGGGACCTGTTCGCCGTCAACTTCGACGGATTCGAGGAACATGCTCAAAGGGCGCACCCAAAAGCCGTAATCGCCATACAGTGCTTGGTAAAACACCACTTCTTCTTCGGTCTCGGAGTGCCGCGCCACATTAAAAACGCGGTACTGCGGACCTTTATAATGTTGGTAGAGCCCTGGTTCGACTTTCATGCTCTGGCCGCCTTACAAATTTTGTTAAAAAAAAATAATAAAAATACCGAAAAACAAAAACCGGGGCACTGGGCCCCGGCTTCCGTCAACTAAACGCTTAGAGGCGTTCGAAGACGGTGGAAATGCCTTGGCCGAGACCAATGCACATGGTTGCAACCCCAAGGTTGCCGCCATTTTGCTTCATCACGTTGAGCAAAGTGCCGGAGATACGCGCACCGGAGCAACCGAACGGATGGCCCAGGGCAATCGCGCCGCCGTGCAGGTTAACCTTCTCGTTCATCTTGTCGAGCACTTTCAAATCTTTCAACACTGGCAGGGCCTGTGCGGCGAACGCTTCGTTGAGCTCGAAGAAGTCGATATCGGCGATGGTCAGGCCTGCGCGCTTCAAGGCTTTTTGTGTCGCCGGTACTGGACCATAGCCCATGATCGCCGGGTCCACACCCGCTACGGCCATCGAACGAATCACCGCCATCGGCTGGATACCCAGGTCCTGGGCACGCTGCGCCGACATCACGATCATGCACGAGGCACCGTCGGTGATTTGCGACGAAGTACCCGCTGTCACGGTGCCGCCCTTTGGATTGAACGCCGGTTTCAAGGCGGCCAGGCTTTCCAGGGTGGTGTCCGGACGAATGGTTTCGTCGTAGTCGAACAGTTTCAGGAAACCGTTCTCGTCGTAGCCGTTCATCGGGATGATTTCATCCTTGAACTTGCCTTCCACGGTCGCCTTGTGGGCGAGTTGGTGGGAGCGCACGGCGAACGCGTCCTGCGCTTCACGGGTAATGCCGTGCATCTTGCCGAGCATTTCCGCGGTGAGGCCCATCATGCCCGAGGCTTTTGCCGCGTACAGCGACATGTGCGGGTTAGGGTCGACGCCGTGCATCATGCTGACGTGGCCCATGTGCTCCACGCCACCGATCACGAATACATCACCGTTGCCGGTCATGATCGCCTGGGCGGCAGTGTGCAGTGCGCTCATCGACGAGCCACACAGGCGGCTGACCGTCTGGGCTGCCGCTGTGTGCGGGATCTGGGTCAGCAACGAGGCCATACGCGCGATGTTCCAGCCCTGTTCCAGGGTCTGGTTGACGCAACCCCAGATCACGTCTTCGACTTCGTTCGGGTCGACCTTGACGTTACGCTCCAGCAATTTGCTGATCAGGTGCGCCGACATGTCTTCGGCGCGGGTGTTGCGGTGCATGCCGCCCTTGGAGCGGCCCATCGGCGTGCGACCGAAGTCGACAATCACGACGTCTCTTGGATTCAAGCTCATAAATATTCTCGCTCAAGTGTATGGGACGCTTAACCGAAGAAGCTCTGGCCATTCTTGGCCATCTCACGCAGCTTCGCGGTCGGGTGGTACAGCGGGCCCAAATCAGCGTATTGATCAGCCAGGGCAACGAACTCGGCCACACCGATCGAGTCGATGTAACGCAGCGCACCGCCACGGAATGGAGGGAAACCAATACCGTACACCAGGCCCATGTCGGCTTCGGCGGCGGTTTCAACGATGCCGTCTTCCAGGCAACGCACGGTTTCCAGGCACAGGGCGATCATCATCCAGTTGATGATGTCCTCGTCGGACACCTCACGCTGCTCGTAGATGACAGGCGCGAGTACTTCGTGAACCGACGGGTCGGCCACTTTCTTCTGCTTGCCCTTCTTGTCGGTCTCGTAGGCGTAGAAACCCTTGCCGTTCTTCTGGCCCAGGCGCTTGGCCTCGTAGAGCGCGTCGATCGCCGAGCGGCGGTCGTCTTTCATGCGGTCCGGGAAGCCTTCAGCCATCACGTCGCGGCCGTGGTGGCCGGTGTCGATGCCGACCACGTCCATCAGGTACGCCGGGCCCATGGGCCAGCCGAATTTTTCCATGACCTTGTCGATACGCACAAAGTCCACACCGGCGCTGACCAGCTTGGCGAAACCGCCGAAGTACGGGAACAGCACGCGGTTGACCAGGAAGCCCGGGCAGTCGTTGACCACGATCGGGTTCTTGCCCATTTTCTTGGCGTAGGCAACGGTGGTGGCGACGGCCAGCTCGCTGGACTTCTCGCCACGGATCACTTCCACCAGCGGCATCATGTGTACCGGGTTGAAGAAGTGCATGCCGACGAAGTTTTCCGGACGCTTGAGGGCCTTGGCCAGCAGCGTGATGGAAATGGTCGAGGTGTTGGACGCCAGGATAGTGTCGTCTTTAACCTGGGCTTCCACTTCAGCCAGCACCGCTTGCTTGACCTTCGGGTTTTCGACAACCGCTTCGACCACCAGGTCGACGTGGCCGAAATCGCCGTAGGACAGGGTTGGACGAATGCCGTTGAGCACTTCAGCCATTTTCGCAGCGGTCATGCGACCTTTATCAACGCGACCCACCAGCAGCTTGGCCGCTTCCGCCAGGCCCTGCTCGATGCCATGCTCGTTGATGTCTTTCATCAGGATCGGCGTGCCTTTGGACGCCGACTGATAGGCAATACCGCCGCCCATGATACCGGCGCCGAGTACGGCGGCCTGTTTCACGTCTTTGGCGACTTCATCGTAGGCCTTGGCCTTTTTCTTCAGTTCCTGATCGTTCAGGAACAAGCCAATCAGGCTCTGGGCAGCAGAGGTCTTCGCCAGTTTGACGAAACCAGCCGCTTCCACTTCCAGGGCTTTGTCGCGACCGAAGTTCGCGGCTTTCTGGATGGTCTTGATCGCTTCAACCGGTGCCGGGTAGTTCGGGCCGGCCTGGCCGGCCACGAAACCTTTGGCGGTTTCGAACGACATCATTTGTTCGATGGCGTTGAGCTTGAGTTTTTCCAGCTTCGGCTGACGCTTGGCCTTGTAGTCAAATTCGCCGTTGATGGCGCCCTTGATCAGGTTCAGTGCCGCTTCGGCGAGTTTGTCCGGAGCAACCACGGCATCGACAGCACCGACTTTCAGCGCGTCTTCAGCCTTGTTTTCCTTGCCGGAGGCGATCCACTCGATGGCGTTATCGGCACCGATGATGCGCGGCAGGCGCACGGTGCCGCCGAAGCCTGGGTAGATGCCCAACTTGACTTCCGGCAGGCCGATTTTCGCAGTGGCCGACATGACGCGGAAATCCGCGGCCAGGCACATTTCCAGGCCGCCGCCCAGCGCGATGCCATTGATCGCGGCAACGGTCGGCACGTTGAGGTCTTCGAAATCGCTGAAAATCTTGTTGGCTTCGAGGTTGCCAGCCACCAGCTCGGCATCGGGCAGCTTGAAGCTCTCGACGAATTCGGTGATGTCGGCGCCGACGATAAACACGTCCTTGCCGCTGGAGACGATCACGCCCTTGACCGAAGCATCTGCTTTGATGGCGTCTACGGCCTGACGCAGTTCGTTCAGGGTTAGACGGTTGAACTTGTTGACGGACTCACCCTTGAGGTCGAATTTCAGTTCGACGATGCCACTTTCAAGAGCCTTAACCGTGATGGCTTTACCTTCGTAAATCATCAACTGATCTCCACGATATGGAAGCTGAACAGTACACATTGGACGCTGGCCTCTGGATGGACATTGAAAATTTCGTCAATGCTCACCCCAATGCGCCAGGCACACCCGCCAATGCGATAGTCGGGATTCTGTATGAGACATCTGACAGACAAACGCTCAATTCATACGCCCGTTTGATTTGGGTACGCCACCTTCATCCAATTCCGGGCAATTGTCAATCGCTCGAAAGCGCTAGGAAAAACGCGACTTTCCAGTCATTTCAGAACCCCAACCCGCGGCCCACGCTTCGCCAATATTCAATTATTCACAAAATCAATAATGAACACGATGTTGAAAATGGCTGTACAGATCCGGATATCCGGCTAGGCTTGCGGCAGCCATGAAAGAATAGTCAAAACGCCTGGATGAATACCCGGCGTGGAACACACAGAGTTACCGGCCTGCCTGGCCAACCCCGCCCGATGATGATGTCGGGCTTTTTATTGCCCGGCGTTCAGGCCAGGGCCTTGAGCAACGCATCAATAGCCTGCAGATCACTCACCTCGCCCTTCTCGCCCCAGCACAACGCGATCATTTGCCGGTCCGCCTCGACTTTGTAGACGTTGGCCGGCAGCGTCGCAAAATGCGCCAACAACTTCTCATCCACGCACTGTTCCTGCCATTGATTGACCCACACCCCAGGCTCCAACTGCCAGTAACTCCATAGCGCAGGGACCTTGCCGCGCCGTGGCCGGTGGTATTGCGCACACGGGCTCGGTGGCTCCTGCTTGAGCCAGTGCGGCCACTCTTGAGGCGACAGTTGCATCGCCAGGCCCATGCGACGTGCCTCCATGCGCAGGGCCATGCGCCCGCTCTGATGACGCGACGGGCGCAGCCATGCCAGGGGGCTCAAAACCACCGCGAGGATTGACACCACTATCCAGACCGTCATATGTGTACTCCCGAATTTCTAGATGAGCGGATTTGACCTGACGCAATCCCATCCGCTTGTAAAGCAGCCATACTGAACTTATTGCAGTCCCCTGGAGGAACGCCCCATGTCATACGAACATATTCTGGTCGCCGTCGACCTGACCGAAGAGTGCGATCCAGTGATCAAGCGCGCCGTGACCCTGGCGGGCGACACTGCGAAGTTGTCTCTGGTGCATATCGTCGAACCGATGGCCATGGCCTTTGGCGGCGACGTGCCGATGGACCTGTCTCAATTGCAACAGCAGCAATTCGATCAAGCCAAGGAACGCCTTGAGCGCCTGATCGCCAAGTACCCGAGCCTGAAAAAAGATCAGAGCCACCTGACCTATGGCCAACCGCGCCAGGAAATCCATCACTTGGCCAAGGAACAGGGCTGCGACCTGATCGTCGTCGGCAGCCATGGCCGTCACGGGCTGGCATTACTGCTGGGTTCCACCGCCAATGACGTACTGCACGGCGCACCGTGCGATGTGCTGGCGGTGAAGCTGGTAAAAAGCTCGTAAGACCGATGGAGATCCAATGTGGGAAGGAGCTTGCCCTCTCCCACATTTTTGACTGCACTTCATATAAAAAACCCGGTGCTCATTCCAATGAACACCGGGTTTTTTAATGCACTGGAATCAATCAGGCATCCAGCTCGGCCCAACGCTCAACCAGCCCTTCCAGCTCCTGGTTCAATGTCTCCAGGGACGCGATGACCTTGGCGGTTTCCGCCGCCGGACGCAGGTAGAAACTCGCGTCAGCCATTTCCGCTTCGACCGCGGCGATCTGCTGTTCCTTGGCGTCGATGTCACCCGGCAAGGCTTCCAGCTCACGCTGCAGCTTGTAACTGAGTTTCTTCTTCGCGGCAGGCGCGGCTTCCGCAGCCGGTGCAGCGGCGGCCACAGGGGCCACGACAGCGGAGCTCAAGTCGGCCTTGCCGGACTTGCTCTCGGTCACGCCCAGCAGGCGCGGCGAGCCGCCCTGGCGCAGCCAGTCCTGGTAACCACCGACGTACTCGCGCACCTTGCCTTCACCTTCGAAGACCAGGGTGCTGGTGACCACGTTGTCGAGGAATGCCCGGTCGTGGCTGACCATCAGCACGGTGCCGTTGAAGGTCAGCAGGACCTCTTCCAGCAGCTCGAGGGTTTCCACGTCGAGGTCGTTGGTCGGTTCGTCGAGGACCAGCAAGTTGGCCGGCTTGCTGAACAGCTTGGCCAGCAGCAAGCGCGCGCGCTCACCACCGGACAAGGCCTTGACCGGCGTTCGGGCGCGCTGCGGGCTGAACAGGAAGTCGCCCAGGTAGCTCAGCACATGGCGGCTCTGGCCGTCGATATCGATAAAGTCGCGGCCTTCGGCGACGTTGTCGATCACGGTTTTTTCCAGGTCCAACTGGTGACGCAACTGGTCGAAGTACGCCACGTCGATGCGCGTGCCCTCTTCCACTTTACCGCTGGTCGGCTGCAGGCCGCTGAGCATCAGCTTGAGCAACGTGGTCTTGCCCGTGCCGTTGGCGCCGAGCAGGCCGATGCGGTCGCCGCGCTGCAGGACCATGGAGAAGTCCTTGATCAGGAACGGACCGTCCGGGTGATGGAAGCTGACGTTATCCAGCACCATCACCTGCTTGCCGGACTTATCGGCGGTTTCCAGCATGATGTTGGCCTTGCCGGTGCGCTCGCGACGCTCACCGCGCTCAACGCGCAGGGCTTTCAGTGCGCGTACACGGCCTTCGTTACGGGTGCGGCGCGCCTTGATGCCCTGGCGAATCCACACTTCTTCCTGGGCCAGACGCTTGTCGAACAAGGCGTTGGCGGTATCTTCGGCGGCCAGGGTGGCCTCCTTGTGGACCAGGAAGCTGGCGTAGTCGCCGTTCCAGTCGATCAGGCCACCACGGTCCAGTTCGAGGATGCGTGTCGCCAGGTTCTGCAGGAAGGACCGGTCGTGCGTAATGAACAGCACGGCCCCCTGGAAATCCTTGAGGGCTTCTTCGAGCCAGGCAATCGCGCCGATGTCCAAGTGGTTGGTCGGTTCGTCGAGCAGCAGCAGGTCCGGCTCGGACACCAGGGCCTGGGCCAGCAGCACGCGACGACGCCAGCCGCCGGACAATTCGGCGAGGGTCTTGTCGGCCGGCAGTTGCAGGCGGCTCAGGGTGCTGTCCACCAACTGCTGCAAGCGCCAGCCGTCACGGGCTTCGAGGTCTTGCTGGACGTGCATCAGCTTGTCCAGATCTTCTTCGGTGACGCAGTTCTGCGCCAGGTGATGGTACTGGGCGAGCAACTCGCCAACGCCGTCGAGGCCTTCGGCGACCACGTCGAACACTGTCCGTCCGTCGGCCACCGGCAATTCCTGCGGCAATTCACCAATCTTGAGGCCGGGGGCACGCCAAACAGAGCCTTCATCGGGCTTCTGGTCGCCCTTTACCAGCTTCATCATGCTGGATTTACCGGTGCCATTGCGGCCGATGATGCACACCCGCTCACCACGGGCGATCTGCCAGGACACCTTGTCCAACAACGGCATAGCGCCGAAAGCAAGGGACACATCGCTGAATTTGAGCAGGGTCATACGCTTCTCCAAAAACTGGGCGCGCATTCTACCTGAGTTGAGGGTTGGATGCGGCCGGCATTTTCGCTACTGACGCGTTCTGTAGGACAATTTCGGCGAACTTGAACGAACCGGTCAGCAAAGCTTTCACCGGCCGCAGGCAAAAGGCTAAGCTAGGGGTAATGAGTGTCGGCAGTGCCGGCGCTAGTCGTGATTTCTCTGCACGGACGTCTCATGCGCAGTCGCCTTTTCAACTTTTTTTCTTGTCTGCTTCTTACCGCCACTGCCGCTCAATCCGCCCTGGCCGTGGACATCACCACCCAACGTCAATATTACGATGAGGCCAAACGCGCCCTGGCCAAGGGCGATACCGGGCCGTACATGCAATACAGCCAGGCCCTCGCCGATTATCCGCTGACGCCATACCTGGCCTACGACGAATTGACCGCCCGCCTTAAGACCGCCAGCAACGAGGAAATCGAACAATTCCTCGCCAAAAACGGCGACCTGCCCCAAGCCAACTGGATGAAGCTGCGTTGGTTGCGCTGGCTGGCCGACCGTGGCGACTGGCAGACCTTTGAAAAGTACTACGACCCCAAGCTCAATTTCGTCGAACTGGATTGCCTGCATGGCCAGTTCCAGCTCACGCACAATCTGAAGGCCGAAGGCTACAAGACCACCGAGAAACTCTGGCTGACCGGCAAATCCCAACCGGCGGCCTGTGATGCCACCTTTGCGCAGTGGGCCTCAGATGGCCAACTCACCGAACAGAAAATCTGGGACCGCGCCAAGCTCGCCGCCGAAGCACGCAACTACGCGCTGGCCAACAGCCTGGTGAAAAGCCTGCCGACCCTCGGCGCCCAAGGCCGCCTGATGGTGGACGTGGCGCAAAAGCCCGAGATGCTCAGCGACCCGTCGCGCTTCCTACCGGCCACCGAGGCGATGTCTGACGCCGTGGGCCTGGGCCTGCGCCGCCTGGCGCGCCAGGACCCGGACAAGGCCATGGCCATGCTCGACGGCTACGCCACCAGCATGCACTTCTCCCGTGACGAAAAAGTGGCAATTGCCCGTGAGATCGGCCTGACCCTGGCCAAGCGCTTTGACCCACGCGCCCTTGAGGTGATGACCAAGTACGACCCCGAACTGCGCGACAACACCGTGTCCGAATGGCGCCTGCGCCTACTGTTGCGCCTGGCTCGCTGGGAAGACGCCTACCAACTCACGCGCAAACTCCCACAAGACTTGGCCACCACCAACCGCTGGCGCTACTGGCAGGCCCGCAGCCTGGAACTGGCCGAGCCGAAAAACCCGCAAGCCCTGGTGCTGTACAAGAACCTGTCGCGGGAGCGGGATTTCTATGGCTTCCTCGCCGCCGACCGCTCCAAGGCACCGTACCAGTTGATCAACAAGCCGCTGTTGATGAGCCCGGCGCTGATCAACAAAGTGCGCAACACCCCCGGCGTGCGGCGTGCCCTGGAGTTCTATGCGCGTGGTCAGGTGGTGGATGGCCGCCGCGAGTGGTACCACGTCAGCCGTCACTTCAACCGCGACGAAATGGTCGCCCAGGCCAGGCTGGCCTACGACATGAAGTGGTACTTCCCGGCGATCCGTACCATCAGCCAGGCGCAGTACTGGGATGACCTCGACATCCGTTTCCCGATGGCCCACCGCGACACTCTGGTGCGCGAAGCCAAGGTCCGCGGCCTGCATTCAAGCTGGGTGTTTGCCATCACCCGCCAGGAAAGCGCGTTCATGGACGACGCCCGCTCCGGCGTCGGCGCCAGCGGCCTGATGCAACTGATGCCCGGCACCGCCAGAGACACCGCGCGCAAGTTCAGCATCCCGCTGGCCTCCCCGGCCCAGGTGCTCGACCCGGACAAAAACATCCAGCTCGGTGCTGCTTACCTGAGCCAGGTGCATAGCCAATTCAACGGCAACCGCGTCCTCGCTTCCGCCGCCTACAACGCCGGCCCCGGCCGCGTGCGCCAGTGGCTGCGCGGTGCCGATCACCTGAGTTTCGACGTGTGGGTGGAAAGCATCCCGTTCGACGAAACCCGCCAGTATGTGCAGAACGTGCTGTCTTATTCGGTGATCTACGGGCAGAAGCTCAACTCGCCACAGCCGTTGGTGGACTGGCATGAGCGGTATTTCGATGATCAATAAAGTGTGACGCACACACAAAAATGCCCGCATCGAAAGATGCGGGCATTTTTTATGCGCGGTGATTTCAGTGCGAAGCCTGTTCCTCCACACCATCACTGAACTGCAACGCCGCCAACCGCGCATACAGCGGGTTACTCGCGATCAACTGCTGATGCGTGCCGATCGCCACCAGCTTGCCCTGGTCCATCACGGCAATCCGGTCCGCATGCTTCACCGTCGCCAGGCGATGCGCGATAACCAGCGTGGTGCGGCCGTGCATCAGTTGCGGCAGCGCCTGCTGGATCAGGTGTTCACTCTGCGCGTCGAGGGCGCTGGTGGCTTCGTCCAGCAGCAGGATCGGCGCGTCCACCAGCAACGCGCGGGCGATGGCCAGGCGTTGCCGTTGGCCGCCGGAGAGGCCCATACCGGCGTCGCCGAGGTGGGTCTGGTAACCATCCGGCATTTGCAGGATGAAGTCGTGGGCATGGGCGATGCGCGCGGCGGCTTCGACCTGCTCGCGGGTGGCGGTCGGGTTGCCGTAGCGGATGTTGTCCTCAACGCTGCCGAAGAACAGCGCCGGGCTCTGGGACACCAGGGCGAAGTGGCGGCGCAGGTCCTGGGGGTCGAGTTCGGTCAGCGGGTGGCCTTCGAGCAGGATGCGACCGTGCTGGGGATCATAAAAGCGCAGCAGCAGATCAAAAATCGTCGATTTGCCCGCACCGGACGGCCCCACCAGCGCCAGGGTTTCGCCGGGATTGATGGTCAGGTTCAAACCGTCGATGGCGTAAGTGTCCGGCCGCGAGGGGTAGGAAAAGCGCAGGTCTTGCAGCTCCATGCGGCCGCTGACGCGGTCTGGTAACTGCACGGTGCCGCTGGCGGGCGCCTGGATCTCGTTATTCGACTGCAGCAACTCGCCGATTCGCTCCGCCGCACCGGCGGCGCGCTGCAACTCGCCGAGCACTTCGCTCAACGTGCCGACGGCGCTGCCGACGATCAGGCTGTAGAACACAAACGCCGCCAGCTCGCCGCCGGAAATGCGCCCGCTGATCACGTCCATGCCGCCGACCCACAGCATCACCCCGACAGCACCGAGCACCAGCATGATCACCAGGGTGATCAGCCAGGCGCGCTGGGCGATGCGTTTGCGCGCTGTGGCGAAAGCGTCCTCGACGGTCACGGCAAAGCGTTGTTCGTCCTGTGCCTGGTGGTTATAGGCCTGTACGGTCTTGATCTGGCCAAGCGTCTCGGACACGTAGCTGCCGACGTCGGCAATGCGGTCCTGGCTCAAGCGCGACAGGCTGCGCACGCGGCGACCGAAAATCAGGATCGGCGCCAGCACCAGCGGCAGCGCCACCACGACGATGCTGGTGAGCTTGGGATTGGTGACGAACAGCAGCACGATGCCGCCGATGACCATCAAGGCGTTGCGCAGGAACAGCGACAACGAGGAGCCGATCACCGATTGCAACAGGGTTGTGTCGGTGGTCAACCGCGACTGGATTTCCGAGCTGCGGTTGTTTTCATAAAACCCCGGATGCAGGTAGATCAGGTGGTTGAACACCTGCCGGCGAATGTCAGCCACCACCCGCTCGCCGATCCACGACACCAGGTAAAACCGCGCAAACGTGCCGACGGCCAAGCCCAGCACCAAAATCATGAACAGGCCGATAGACTGGTTGAGCAAGTGCGGTGACTGGGTCATGAACCCCTGGTCCACCAGCAGGCGAATGCCCTGCCCCATGGACAAGGTGATACCCGCGGTGACGATCAGCGCCACCAACGCACCGAGCGCCTGCCAGCGGTAGGGCGCAATGAAGCGGCTGGCCAGGCGAATCGCGCGGCGTTGACGGACAGAGAACATGGAGGGCATCACCTGATGAGGGGAGATAGGAATCTGCAGACAACATTGGGGGAGCTTGGGCAAATAACAATGAGTCAGGTTAATTATGCCCGCCCACCCTGCCCCCTAGAGGTTATCGGTCTAACGCCCGTCTGGAAATTTGTAACGGTTTCTGGTGGACTGGGTATTCGAACCGATGACCTTGCAAGGAGTTGTAACAGCTTGGTCACGCGGTGGGTTTAAAGTAGGTACACAACCTGATGAGGAGACAGGCCATGACCTTGCAAAACAGCAGCGATGCCAAGATTGAAGTAATCCGCCAGCCGCAGCACTTGCCTTGCTCCGTCATCGACGCCCAAGGCCGCGAAGTGCAGATTACCGAAGAGATGATCCAGCAAGCGTGCCGTGAGCTGGAACAGCGACTGGTCAAGCCTGCCCCGCAAGGCTGAAGTGTCCACGCTCTTTCAGAACCGGCCTTGATGGCCGGTTTTTTGTGGCTTCGTTCCTACAACAGTTCAGCGCCCAATGCCTCAACGATGCCCGACAACAGCGCCGATTGCCCATGGATGCGCACCTTCAAGCCATCGATCTCACGGCGCTCCGGATAGTGCTTGCGCAACAGGTCGAACGCCTTGCGTTGCTCATCCACCGTTCCCACGAGGCTGCGACGGAAATCCGCATCGTCGCGACGCGGGTCGTACACGCTGCGGCATAACGTCGCCAGCGCCCAGGCCGGGTCGGTAGACGCATTCAAGTGGACCTCGGCCAGCCACGGCGGCGGCAGCAAATCGCTCAGTTCAATCGCGGGTTCCTGACCCAGATGCGCACAGAACGCCTGGTAGATCTGCGCCGTGCCGCGTTGCTTGCCATCCAGGCTGTAACCGGCGATATGCGGAGTGGCCAACACGCAGAGGTCGGCCAGGTCGACATCCACTTCGGGCTCGCCTTCCCACACATCCAGCACCGCTTGCAGGTCTTCACGCTCCAGCAGCACGTCGCGCAGGGCGGCGTTGTCCACCACCGGGCCACGGCTGGCGTTGATCAGCCAGGCACCGGGCTTGAGGCGGTTGAGGCGGTCGCGGTCGAGCAAGTGCCAGGTGGAGCCATTGCCGGACTTGGTCAACGGCGTGTGCAGGCTGATCACGTCGCATTGCTCGATGATCTGCTCCAGGCTGACGTAGTCACCGTCTTCGGCGATCTGCCGCGGCGGGTCGCAGACCAGCACGTTCCAGCCCAGGCCCTTGAGCACCTTGACCAGGCGCCCGCCCACTTCACCGGCGCCGACGACACCGTAAGTCCGCTGATTGAGGTCGGCCCCTTCGATTTCGGCCAGGGTCTGCAAGCTGCCCAGCACATAGTCCACCACGCCACGGGCATTGCAGCCAGGCGCGCTGGACCATTGAATGCCGGCCCGATTGAAATAATCGAGGTCCAAATGATCGGTGCCGATGGTGCAGGTGCCGACAAAGCGCACCTTGGAACCTTCGAGCAAGGCTCGGTTGACGTTGGTCACCGAGCGCACCAGCAGCACATCGGCCTGTTCGACGGTGGCGCGATCAATGGAACGGCCGGGCACCCGGCGGATTTCGCCAAATCCTTGGAAGAAAGCATCGAGCAGCGGAATATTTTCGTCGGCAACAATCAGCATGGCAGGCTCCTTTGGCGGATCAGCAGTGTACAGGGATGCGATCGGTGTTCCACCGCAGATCGAAGGTGGGAGCCGGCTTGCCAGCGCCCACGGGGAATTGCGCTGCCTGAAAGATCGCTTACAAATCGTTAACACAGGTTTTTTCCTGACCGTTGTGTCAACGCGTAGAATCCGCCGTCCTGCGCTTTTTTTTTGGACATCTGTACGTGAACACTGCCACCGCCGCCCTCACCCGTCCCGCCCGCATCAGCCGGGAAGTGCGCGGCCTGATGAGACTCGCCCTGCCGATCATGATCGGCCAACTGGCAACCACCGCGATGAGCTTCGTCGATGCGGTGATGGCCGGGCGCGTGAGCCCGCAGGACCTGGCGGCGGTGGGCCTGGGCAATTCGATCTGGATTCCGGTGTACCTGCTGATGACCGGTACCTTACTGGCCACCACGCCGAAAGTCGCCCAACGCTACGGCGCCGGCCACCACAGCGAGATCGGGCCACTGGTACGCCAATCCCTGTGGCTGGCGGTGGTGGTCGGCATCATCGCGTCGCTGTTGCTGCTCAGCGCCGAACCCATCCTGCACGCGATGAAGGTTGAACCCGACCTGATCAAACCGTCCATGGGCTACCTGCACGGCATCGCCGCGGGCATGCCGGCCGTTGCGGTGTATTACGTGTTGCGCTGTTTCAGTGATGGCCTGGGCCGCACACGACCAAGCATGGTCATGGGCCTGTGCGGGTTGGCGCTGAATATCCCGCTGAACTACATCTTCATCTATGGCCATTTTGGCGTGCCGGCCATGGGCGGCGTGGGCTGCGGCTGGGCCACGGGCATTGCGATGTGGGTGATGATGCTCGGCCTGGCAGGCTGGACGCGCTGGGGGCCGGCGTACCAGAGCAGCGAACTGTTCAAGCGTTTCGATTGGCCGCAATGGGCAGTGATCAAGCGCGTATTGGGCATTGGCCTGCCGATCGGCATCGCGATCTTTGCCGAATCGAGCATCTTCGCGGTGATCGCCCTGCTGATCGGCAGCCTGGGCGCCACAGTGGTCTCCGGCCATCAGATCGCCCTGAATGTCAGCTCCCTGGTGTTCATGATCCCCTACTCCCTGAGCATGGCCGTCACCGTGCGCGTCGGCCAGGCCCTCGGCCGTGGCCAGCCGCGCGAAGCGCGCTTTGCCGCCGGCGTCGGTATGGGCACGGCGCTGGCGTATGCCTGCCTGTCCTGCAGCCTGATGCTGTTGTTCCGCGAGCAGATCGCGACGATCTACACCCCGGACCCCGTGGTGATCCACCTGGCGTCGACGCTGATCGTGTTTTCAGCGCTGTTCCAGTTTTCCGACTCGATCCAAGTCACCGCCGCCGGTGCGTTGCGCGGCTATCAGGACACCCGGGTGACCATGGTGCTGACCCTGTTTGCCTACTGGGGCGTGGGGTTGCCGGTGGGTTACGCCCTGGGGCTGACCGACTGGCTGGGCGAGCCGAGCGGCCCCAGCGGTTTGTGGCAGGGGCTGATCGTGGGCCTGAGCTGCGCGGCGGGGATGTTGCTGGTGCGCCTGGCGCGCAGCGCACGCCGACGCATTCGCCGGGACAAGGCGCGGGCATAACCGCCTGTAGACGCTGCGCTTGTGGCGAAGGAGCTTGCTCCCGCTGGGGTGCGAAGCGCGCCCAAAGCAGGCGACTGCTGCGCAGTCGAACGGGAGCAAGCTCCCTCGCCACGGAGGCGGCGCATACCGGAGTCGGGGTTAAGCCGACTTCTTGCGAATCCAGTACAGGTACGTACCGGACTGCTCCTGTTGAGCCACCAGTTCGTGGTCGAGGAACACGCAGAACTTGGGAATATCGCGGCGGGTCGACGGGTCGGTCGCGATCACCTTGAGCAAACCGCCAGGCGGCAGGTCGCGGATGTGCTGGTGCAGCATCATCACCGGCTCCGGGCAGTTGAGGCCCGTTGCATCAAGGATGCCGTCGACGGCGGTGTCAGTCATATCGCTCATTGATTACTCCTGCAGCAGGCGCTCAGTTTAACGGGCCTTGGTTTTCTTCACATCCACCAGGCGGCGCAGGTGGCAGGTCACTTCTTCGCGGTCGTGGTACAGCTGCTTGCAGCCGATCTCCACGCGAATGCCGCGTGCCTTGAAGCCGTCTTCGATGCGCTCGAGCAAACGCTTGACCTCGGCGTAACGCTGTTTCATCGGCAGTTTCAGGTTGACCACCGCTTCACGGCAATAGCCTTCGCCGATCCAGGTTTCCAGCAAGGCGGCGTTGCGTGCCGGTTTTTCGACGATGTCACACACCATCCAGTCCACCGGCTGCTTGGGCACGAAGGTGAAGCCGTCGGCCATCAGGTGTTGCACCAGGCCAGTGTCCATCAGGCTTTCGGCCATGGGTCCGTTGTCGATGGCGGTCACCAGCATGCCCCGGTTGACCAACTGCCAGGTCCAGCCGCCGGGCGCGGCGCCCAGGTCGACGCCCGTCATGTCGCCGTGCAGGCGCTCGTCCCACTGGTCGCGGGGGATGAAGTGGTGCCAGGCCTCTTCCAGCTTCAGGGTCGAGCGGCTAGGTGCGTCGCGGGGGAATTTCAGGCGTGGGATGCCCATTGGCCACATCGCCGAGTTGTTCGATTCGGCCAAACCGATGAACGCTTCGCGGCCGCTCTTGAAGGTCAGCAGCAGGCGTGGCTTGCTCGGCTCGTCCACCAGCTTGCCAGCGTTGAGCAGGGCTTTGCGCAGGTGCACTTCGAATTTCTTGCAGAAATTCGACAGTTCCTTGCCGTCGTTGGTGTCGACCATCTCCAGCCACAGGCTGCCGCATACCGGAAAATCGCGCAGGTGCGCGAGGATCACGCTGATGCGGTCGGTTTCTGGCAGGTCGATGAACACCCCGCGCGCCCACTGCCGCGGGAAGATCAGCTCGGCAAAACGCTGGCCGCGCATCAGGCGCTGGGCGCCGTCTTCTTCGGTGCAGACAAATTCGGCGCAAGCGCTGCCGGTCTTGGCCTTGGCGTAGCCGGAAACGTTCAAGCGCGCGGCGTGTTCCGCGATCTCGGAACAGACTTCGCCTTCAAAACCCGGGCGGCAGTGCATAAAAAGGGTGTTCATCAATTCTCCTGGCGACTCAACGGACGTGCGCTATCGCAATGTCTGTCATGAAAACGCGCGCATGATAGCTGACTTCGGAACCTTGGATCTGTCCATAGAGTCCAGTAATTAGCCAGCTACTGAAAACAGCGCTAGTTTGAATGCTCTGTTCGTCCCGTCAGGTCCGTAGCCGTGCGGACCATAAGGAGTCATGTAATGTCATCCATTGATAGCCTGAGAACCCTTAAAACCCTGCAAATCGACGACAAGACTTATCACTATTTCAGCCTACCCGAAGCGGCCAAGAGCCTGGGTGGCCTGGATAAGCTGCCGATGTCCCTCAAAGTGCTGCTGGAAAACCTGCTGCGCTGGGAAGACAACAAGACCGTCACCGGCGCCGACCTCAAGGCCATCGCCGCCTGGCTCAAAGAGCGCCAGTCCGACCGCGAGATCCAGTACCGCCCGGCCCGCGTGCTGATGCAAGACTTTACCGGGGTGCCCGCCGTGGTCGACCTGGCCGCCATGCGCGCCGCCGTGGCCAAGGCCGGTGGCGACCCGCAGCGCATCAACCCGCTGTCGCCGGTGGACCTGGTGATCGACCACTCGGTGATGGTCGACAAGTTCGGTACCTCCGGCGCGTTCGAGCAAAACGTCGACATCGAAATGCAGCGCAATGGCGAACGCTACGCCTTTCTGCGCTGGGGCCAGAGCGCCTTCGACAACTTCAGTGTGGTGCCGCCGGGCACCGGTATCTGTCACCAGGTCAACCTCGAATACCTCGGCCGCACCGTGTGGACCAAGGATGAAGACGGCCGTACCTACGCCTTCCCCGACACCCTGGTCGGCACCGATTCCCACACCACCATGATCAACGGCCTCGGCGTGCTTGGCTGGGGCGTGGGCGGGATCGAAGCGGAAGCGGCGATGCTCGGCCAGCCGGTGTCGATGCTGATTCCGGAAGTGATCGGCTTCAAGCTCACCGGCAAATTGAAAGAAGGCATCACTGCCACCGACCTGGTGCTGACCGTCACCCAGATGCTGCGCAAGAAAGGCGTGGTCGGCAAGTTCGTCGAGTTCTACGGCGACGGCCTCGCCGACCTGCCCCTGGCGGACCGCGCCACCATTGCCAACATGGCTCCGGAATACGGCGCTACCTGCGGCTTTTTCCCGGTGGATGAGGTAACCCTGGACTACCTGCGCTTGTCCGGTCGCCCTGCGCAGACCGTCAAACTGGTCGAGGCCTACACCAAGGCCCAGGGCCTGTGGCGCAACGCCGGCCAGGAGCCAGTGTTCACCGACAGCCTGGCCCTGGACATGGGCAGCGTCGAAGCCAGCCTCGCGGGGCCGAAACGCCCGCAAGACCGCGTGTCGCTGCCGGATGTCAGCCAGGCGTTCAGCGACTTCCTCGACCTGCAATTCAAGCCGACCAACAAAGAAGAAGGCCGACTCGAAAGCGAAGGCGGTGGCGGGGTCGCCGTGGGCAATGCCGACCTGGTGGGCGAGACCGACTATGAAGATGACGGCCAGACCTATCGCCTGAAAAACGGCGCCGTGGTCATCGCCGCCATCACCTCCTGCACCAACACCTCCAACCCCAGCGTGATGATGGCGGCCGGGCTGGTGGCGAAAAAGGCCGTGGAAAAAGGCCTGACCCGCAAACCCTGGGTAAAAACCTCCCTGGCCCCCGGCTCCAAAGTGGTCACCGACTACTACAAGGCCGCCGGCCTCACTCAATACCTGGACAAGCTCGGCTTTGACCTGGTGGGTTATGGCTGCACCACCTGCATCGGCAACTCCGGCCCGTTGCCCGAGCCGATTGAAAAAGCCATCCAGAAAGCCGACCTTGCCGTGGCGTCGGTGCTGTCCGGCAACCGCAACTTCGAAGGCCGCGTACACCCGCTGGTGAAAACCAACTGGCTGGCCTCGCCGCCGCTGGTGGTGGCGTATGCGTTGGCCGGTACGGTGCGCATCGATATCAGCCGCGAACCGTTGGGCAACGATCAGCAAGGCAATCCGGTCTACCTGAAGGACATCTGGCCGAGCAGCCAGGAAATTGCCGACGCCGTCGCCCAGGTCAGCACCAGCATGTTCCACAAGGAATACGCCGAGGTGTTTGCCGGCGACGAACAGTGGCAGGCGATTGAAGTGCCGCAGGCCGCGACCTACGTGTGGCAAAAGGATTCCACCTACATCCAGCACCCGCCGTTCTTCGACGACATCGCCGGCCCGCTGCCGGTGATCAAAGACATCAACGCTGCCAACATCCTGGCCTTGCTGAGCGATTCGGTGACCACCGACCACATCTCCCCCGCCGGCAACATCAAGGCCGACAGCCCCGCCGGTCGCTACCTGCGCGAACAAGGCGTGGAACCGCGTGACTTCAACTCCTACGGCTCACGTCGGGGCAACCATGAAGTGATGATGCGCGGCACCTTCGCCAATATCCGTATCCGCAATGAAATGCTCGGCGGCGAGGAAGGCGGCAACACGCTGTATATCCCCACCGGCGAGAAAATGCCGATCTACGACGCGGCCATGAAGTACCAGGCATCCGGCACACCGCTGGTAGTGATCGCCGGCCAGGAATACGGCACCGGATCAAGCCGCGACTGGGCGGCCAAGGGCACTAACCTGCTAGGGGTCAAGGCGGTGATCGCCGAGAGCTTCGAGCGGATTCACCGCTCCAACCTGGTAGGTATGGGCGTGCTGCCCTTGCAGTTCAAGCTGGACCAGAACCGCAAGGCGCTCAAGCTCACCGGCACTGAGAAGATCGACATCCTGGGCCTGCGCAACGCGGAGATCGTGCCGCGCATGAACCTGACCCTGGTGATTACCCGCGAGAATGGCAGCACGGAAAAGGTCGACGTGCTGTGCCGGATCGATACCCTCAATGAAGTGGAATACTTCAAGGCCGGGGGCATTCTGCACTATGTGCTGCGCCAGTTGATCGCCAGCTAAAGGTCGCTGGAGGCCAAATGTGGGAGGGGGCTTGCCCCCGATGGCGGTGAATCAGGCACAGTTATTCAACCTGACACACCGCCATCGGGGGCAAGCCCCCTCCCACATTTTTGACCGGGCTCAACCTTTCAGGTCAGCCGAAGAGCCACTTCCACAGCAGTACCAAGACGACAACCGCCAGCACCGGCCGCGCAATGCGGTAGGCCTTGGGATGCTTGCGCTTCCACTGCTTGACCACACCGCTGATCTTGTCGCTGAACGACTTGCTCCAGGCATAGGCCTGGTTGATGCCGCCGACGCGTTCGTCATCCAGGTTCTGCGGCGCGGTGGCGCGGCCCAGTTGCGCGCTGACCCAGCGGTTGACGCGGGTCATCAGGGGACTGCTCAGGGGGCGCTCGATGTCGCAGAACAGGATCACGCGGGTCTTTTCAGTCTCGTTCTTTACCCAGTGTACGTAGGTCTCGTCGAACATCACGTCTTCACCGTCGCGCCAGGCGTATTCCTGGCCATCGACGAAGATGCGGCAGTCGTCGGAGTTCGGCGTAGACAGCCCCAGGTGATAACGCAGGGAACCGGCAAACGGGTCGCGGTGCGGGTTGAGGTGACTGCCGCCCGGCAACAGCGCGAACATCGCGCCCTTGACGTTGGGGATGCTGCTGACCAGCGCTACGGTTTTCGGGCACAGGGCCTCGGCCGATGGCAGCGGTTTGTCGTACCACTTGAGGTAGAAACGCTTCCAGCCCTTCTTGAAGAACGAACCGAAGCCGGCGTCGTTATTCTTTTCGGCAGCGCGGATGTAACCCTCGTCGAACAGGTGCATGGCCTCTTCGCGGATCACTTCCCAGTTGTCCTTGAGCACGTCCAGTTCCGGGAACTTGCTGCGGTCCAGATACGGCTTGGACGGCACCGCCGAGAACAGGTACATCAAGGCGTTATACGGGGCAAACAGCGCCGAGTGATTGACGAACTGGCGCAACATCGGCAAACGGGCCTTGCCGCGCAGGTGCACGTACAGCGTACTGCCGATAAACACCAGCAACACCGACAGTTTGGCGGCCAAAGAAAAGGTCATGCAGCAACTCCTGGAAATAAGCGCCTGGCCAACAACCTCCCGTCGAGGGGAAACCAGACGTAGCAGCCGGCCATGATAAACACTTGGGCCATTATGCAGAAGGCCTTGGCCGACCGGCTGACATACATCAAACCTTGTGGCGAGGGAGCTTGCTCCCGCTGGACTGCGCAGCAGTCCCACTCTTTTAAACAAAGCACAGGGCCGCTTCGCGCCCCAGCGGGAGCAAGCTCCCTCGCCACATTTGCATCAAGCCTGGTTTTCTTGATCGGTAAACAAATCACTGAACAGCATGCTCGACAGGTAGCGCTCGCCGGAGTCCGGCAGGATCACCACGATGGTCTTGCCCTGCATCTCCGGCTTCTCGGCCAGGCGCACGGCGGCAGCCATGGCCGCACCGCAGGAGATCCCGCACAGAATCCCCTCTTCCTGCATCAAGCGCAGGGCCATGGCCTTGGATTCTTCGTCGCTCACCAGTTCCACGCGGTCGACCATCGACAGGTCGAGGTTCTTCGGCACGAACCCGGCGCCGATGCCCTGGATCTTGTGCGGGCTGGGCTTGATCTCTTGACCCGCCAGCGCCTGGGTGATCACCGGCGACACGATCGGCTCGACGGCCACCGACAGAATCGGCTTGCCCGCGGTGTTCTTGATATAGCGCGACACCCCGGTAATCGTGCCGCCGGTGCCCACACCTGCCACCAACACGTCGACGGCGCCGTCGGTATCGTTCCAGATTTCCGGGCCGGTGGTTTTTTCGTGGATCGCCGGGTTGGCCGGGTTTTCGAACTGCGCCGGCATGAAGTAGTTGGCCGGGTCGCTGGCGAGGATTTCAGCGGCCTTGTCGATTGCGCCCTTCATCCCCTTGGCCGGCTCGGTCAGCACCAGTTCGGCGCCCAGGGCCTTGAGCACTTTGCGGCGTTCGATGCTCATCGACGCAGGCATGGTCAGCAACAACTTGTAGCCACGGGCGGCGGCAACAAACGCCAGGCCGATACCGGTGTTGCCCGAGGTTGGTTCGACAATGGTCATGCCCGGCTTGAGTTTGCCGGTGCTTTCCGCGTCCCAGATCATGTTCGCGCCAATGCGGCACTTCACCGAATAACCCGGGTTACGCCCTTCGATCTTGGCCAGGATGGTCACGCCACGCGGTGCGATGCGGTTGATCTGAACCAGGGGCGTGTTACCGATGGAGTGCGCGTTGTCTGCAAAAATGCGGCTCATGACGGGTCCTTGAGGCGGCTTGAAGAAAGCCCCAAGGGTATGCCTCGTCTTCCAAAGCGTCCAGTCAGAGGAACGTTGGCAGCATCGTAATAGTCAATCTCCTACACGCACGGAGATCTGCCCCATGAAACGTCGCTACAGTTGGCCGATTTGGACCATCGCTACGCTGGTGGTGGTGCTGGTTGCACTGGACCTCGCCCTGCCCTACCTGGTGCGTAACTACCTGAATGACAAGCTCGCCGACATGGGCGACTACCGCGGCCAGATCACCGATGTGGACCTGGCCCTGTGGCGCGGCGCCTACCGGATCAATGGCCTGCAGATCGTCAAGGTCGACGGCAAGGTGCCGGTGCCCTTCGTCAAGGCGCCGTTGATCGACCTGTCAGTGAGCTGGCATTCGCTGTGGTACGACCATGCCGTGGTGGCCGAGGTCCGGTTCATCCAGCCCGAGCTGAACTTTGTCGACGGTGGAGCCAACAAAGAGGCGTCCCAGACCGGTCAGGGCACCGACTGGCGCGCGCAACTGAGCAAATTGTTGCCGATCACCCTTAACGAAGTGCGCATCCAGGACGGCAAGATCGCCTTCCACAACTTCAGCTCCAAGCCGCCGGTGAATATCAATGCCACCTCGGTTAACGCCAGCGTCTATAACCTGACCAATGTCGTTGACGTCAAAGGCAAGCGTGACGCCAGCTTCAACGGCAAAGCCCTGCTGCAGGGCCAGGCGCCGCTGGAAGCCACCGCCACTTTTGACCCACTGAGCAATTTCGAAGACTTTGAATTTCGCTTTCGCGCCCGCGATTTGCAGCTCAAGCGCATGAATGACTTCGCCTCGGCCTATGGCAAATTCGACTTCAAGGCCGGCACCGGCGACGTGGTGATCGAAGCCCAGGCGCAGAAAGGCCAACTGACCGGCTACATCAAACCGCTGCTGCGTGATGTGGAAGTGTTCGACTGGCAGCAGGACGTGGAAAACAAGGACAAGAACATCTTCCGCTCGATCTGGGAAGCCGTGGTCGGCGCCAGCGAAACCGTGCTGAAGAACCAAAGCAAAAACCAGTTCGCCACCCGTGTTGAGCTGAGCGGCAGCGTACACCAGCAAGACATCAGCGCGTTTTCCACGTTTTTGCAGATTTTGCGTAATGGGTTCATCCAAGCATTCACTGCGCGGTATGAACAGCCCAAGCCATCGGCGGATTGAGCGTGATCGGCCAGGCTCGCGCCCGCAGAGATCGGCTATGATGCCCGCGTCTCCCAACGAAAAAAGTAAGGATACTGCAATGCGCATTCTGGGCTGGATACTCACAATAATGGGCTATTTCTGGGCCTTTTCGGCAGCCGTGCTGCTCTCCACGACCGTCATGAACGGCCTGTCCGGGGCCGGACTGATCATCCTCATCTGCCTGGGGAAGCTGGTCTTGGCCGCCCTCGCTATCTGGGGAGGCAGCAAGCTCAGGGACAAAGCTGAAGCCCAGGCGCTGGACGCGCAAAAAAACAGCCAGCCATCCCCCGTGACCCGCCATTCAGAGGCTGAATAACCCGTCTGCGTTCACAGTCGCCGGGGCTGCACGGTATAGTCGGGCATTGATGAATTCGAGGAATGACCGATGAAGTTCGAAGGCACCCAGGCCTACGTTGCCACCGATGACCTGAAACTGGCCGTCAACGCTGCCATCACCCTGGAGCGTCCGCTGCTGGTCAAGGGCGAGCCTGGCACCGGCAAGACCATGCTCGCCGAGCAACTGGCCGAATCCTTCGGCGCCAAGCTGATCACCTGGCACATCAAGTCCACCACCAAGGCCCACCAGGGCTTGTATGAGTACGATGCGGTCAGCCGCCTGCGCGATTCGCAGTTGGGCGTGGACAAGGTGCATGACGTGCGCAACTACCTGAAGAAGGGCAAGCTCTGGGAGGCCTTCGAGTCCGAGGAGCGGGTGATCCTGCTGATCGACGAAATCGACAAGGCCGACATCGAGTTCCCCAACGACCTGCTGCAAGAACTCGACAAGATGGAGTTCTACGTCTACGAAATCGACGAGACCATCAAGGCCAAGAAGCGCCCGATCATCATCATCACCTCCAACAATGAAAAAGAGCTGCCGGATGCGTTCCTGCGCCGCTGCTTCTTCCATTACATCGCCTTCCCCGACCGCACCACGCTGCAAAAAATCGTCGACGTGCATTACCCCAACATCAAGAAAGACCTGGTCAGCGAAGCGCTGGACGTGTTCTTCGACGTGCGCAAAGTCCCGGGCCTGAAGAAAAAGCCCTCCACCTCCGAACTGGTGGACTGGCTCAAGCTGCTGATGGCCGACAATATCGGCGAAGCCGTATTGCGCGAACGCGACCCGACCAAGGCCATCCCGCCCCTGGCCGGCGCGCTGGTGAAGAACGAGCAAGACGTGCAATTGCTCGAGCGCCTGGCGTTTATGAGCCGTCGCGGTAACCGATAAGGGCGCCTGCCATGTTGCTCAACCTGTTCAATGAAATGCGCGCCGCCAAAGTGCCGGTATCGGTGCGCGAGCTGCTCGACCTGATCAACGCCCTGAAACAGCGGGTGACCTTCGCCGACATGGACGAGTTTTACTACTTGGCCCGGGCGATCCTGGTCAAGGACGAGCGCCATTTCGACAAGTTCGACCGCGCCTTCAGCGCCTATTTCAACGGCCTGGAAAAGCTCGACGAGCACCTGCAGGCGCTGATCCCCGAAGACTGGCTGCGCAAGGAGTTCGAGCGCTCGCTGAGCGATGAAGAACGCGCACAGATCCAGTCCCTCGGCGGCCTGGACAAGCTGATCGAGGAATTCAAGAAACGCCTGGAAGAACAGAAAGAGCGCCACGCCGGCGGCAACAAGTGGATCGGCACCGGCGGCACCAGCCCGTTCGGCTCCGGCGGCTACAACCCGGAAGGCATCCGCGTCGGTGATGCGGGCAAGCGCCAGGGCAAGGCGGTCAAGGTTTGGGACCAGCGCGAGTACAAGAACCTCGACGACCAGGTGGAACTGGGCACGCGCAACATCAAGATCGCCCTGCGCCGCCTGCGCAAGTTCGCACGCCAGGGTGCGGCGGAAGAGCTGGATATCGACGGCACCATCGACCACACCGCCCGCGATGCCGGCTTGCTGAACATCCAGATGCGTCCGGAGCGGCGCAACACCATCAAGCTGCTGTTGCTGTTCGACATCGGCGGCTCGATGGACGCCCATGTGAAGACCTGCGAAGAGCTGTTCTCCGCGTGCAAGACCGAGTTCAAGCACCTGGAGTACTTCTACTTCCACAACTTCGTGTACGAGTCGGTGTGGAAGAACAACCAGCGCCGCACCTCGGAGCGCACCTCCACCCAGGACCTGCTGCACAAGTATGGCGCCGATTACAAAGTCATCTTTATCGGCGACGCGTCGATGGCGCCGTATGAAATCACCCAGGCCGGCGGCAGCGTCGAGCATTGGAACGAAGAGCCGGGGTATGTGTGGATGCAGCGCTTCATGGCCAAGTACAAGAAGCTGATCTGGATAAACCCGTACCCCAAGGACACCTGGGGCTATACGGCGTCGACCGGGATTGTGCGGGAGTTGGTCGAGGATCAGATGTATCCGTTGACGCTGCGCGGGCTGGAAGAAGGCATGCGGTTTCTTTCCAAATAAACCGATATCTCCCATTCAACCCAACACCAATGTGGGAGGGGGCTTGCCCCCGATAGCAGTGTGTCAGTCAATACATCAGTGACTGAACCACCGCCATCGGGAGCAAGTCGAATCGTCGCACCGCCCCTCCCACAGTTTGGATTTCAGTGTTTTTCAGGCGGCGGTGAACCGCTGCAAAAAGTCCACATGCTGCCTATGCGCCGTCTCCTGCACCACCGGCGCCAACCGCACCTTCTCCCCCGGCAAACACTGCGCAAGCCGCGCCAGTGCCAATGGCGTCAACGCCCCCAGGCGCGGGTAGCCGCCGATGGTCTGCCGGTCATTGAGCAACACAATCGGTTGCCCATCCGGCGGCACCTGGATCGCGCCCAGCGGGATCCCCTCGGAGATCAACGACGGCCCCTGGTATTCAAGCGGCGTGCCCAGCAAACGCATGCCCATACGGTCGGCGCGGCTGTCGAGGGTCCACGCGGTGTTGAACGCATCGAACAGACTCTGCCCGCTGAACTGGCCGATCTGCGCGCCGATAATCACATCCAACGGCGCCTTGGCCGGCAGGCTTGGGGTGCTGAGCACTTTCATCGCCCCGCCACCACCGGAATAAGCCAGCCGCCCGCCTTGCGCCAACGGTTTGCCGAAACCGTCCAGCCCGCCGAGTTCCTCACGCACCACGGTGGCACAGCTGCCCAGCACCTGCGGCGCATCAAACCCTCCCGGCGCCGCCAGGTAGGCCCGCGCGCCGCTGAACGGCTGGGTAAAGCGCAGCCGCTGGCCCTTTTGCAGGATAAAACTGCGCCCGGGGCTGATGGCGCGCTCATCGATATAAGCGCCCAAGTCCGCACCGGCCAAGGCCAGCAGGCAATATTCCTCGGCCTGCACGGTAAAACCGCCCAGGGTGATTTCCACCACCGGCGCATCCAGGGCGTTGTCCAGCAGCCAGTTGGCCCAGGACATCGACACCCAATCCAGCGCGCCGCCCTGGGTCACGCCCAGGTGTCGCACGCCAAAGCGGCCGGTGTCTTGCAACAGGCACAGCGGGGTGCTGGCCTCAATGATCAAGCGGCTCATGCCTGCGCCTCCAACGGCGTGTCATCGCCACCCAGCTTGATGAATTCGGCGTGGTCGACCGCCTCGAAGCGCACCGTATCGCCGGGCTGCATCAGGCTGTAGCCGTCGCGGTCGCGGTCGAACAGCTGGGTCGGGGTGCGACCGATCAGGTTCCAGCCGCCGGGAGAGACCACTGGGTAGGCGGCCGTTTGCCGCTCGGCGATGCCGACACTGCCGGCCGCCACGCGTTTGCGCGGAGTGTTGAGCCGAGGAGTGGCGAGGCTTTCATCCACCAGCCCCATAAAAGCAAAACCAGGGGCAAAGCCGAGGGCGAACACCTGGTATTCGTGGGCGCTATGGCGGCGGATCACCTCATCGACCGCCAGGCCACTGCGCCGGCTGAGCAAGCTCAGCTCGGGCCCGACGCTCAGGTCGTACCACACCGGCAGCACATGGCAGTGGCCGCTGCCCCGGGCCTGGGGTTGCAGGTCGGTAAGGGCCTGGCCGATCAATTCCCGCGCCTGGGCCGGGTTCAACACGGTGAGATCGTAATGCACCATCAAGGTGGTGTAGGACGGCACCAGGTCCACCAACGCCGCGCCAAACCCTTGCCGCAGACGCTGGGTAGCGGCAAGCATCCACGGCATATTGGCTTCGGCGATCACCTCAAACAGACGCACCATCAAGCAGTCGATGGCCACCACTTCGATGCGTGGCTTCATTGGCACTTCAACGCCTCGCGAATGCGCTGCACGGCGGCGACCGAACTGGCGTTATCGCCATGCACGCACAGGGTATTGGCCCGCAGGACCAAAGGGCTGCCGTCGCTGGCGGTCAAGGGTTCGCCACGGAAAATGGTCAGGGATTGCTGGATGATGGTCTCGGTATCGTGGTGTACCGCGCCCGGCAATTGGCGGGAAACCAGATGGCCCTTGTTGTCGTAGGCGCGGTCGGCGAAGGCCTCGAACCACAGGATCACGCCGTATTCGTCGCCCAGCGCCTGGGCCGCGCTGTTGTCACGGGTGGCCAGCAGCATCAGCGGCAGGTCGCCGTAAGTGGCGACAGCCTGGATCACCGCACGCAACTGCGCGGGGTTGGCCATCATGTCGTTGTACATCGCGCCATGGGGTTTGACGTAGCTGACCCGTCCGCCCTGGGCGCGGCAGATGCCGTCGAGCGCGCCGATCTGGTAGTGCAACAGGTCCTGGATTTCCTCAGGCGTGTAGGCCATGGAACGGCGGCCAAAACCTTGCAGGTCCTGATACGCCGGGTGCGCACCGACCAGCACACCATGCTTGAGCGCCAGGCTGACGGTCTTGCGCATGATGCTCGGGTCGCCGGCATGGAAGCCGCAGGCCACGTTGGCGCAATCAATGAACGGCATAACCTCGGCGTCCAGACCCAGGGTCCAGTTGCCAAAACTTTCGCCGATGTCGCAATTCAATAGCAGGCGGCTCACGCTGGTTACTCCTGTAGGCTTTGTTTTTTTGTAGTGTGGGATCTTTTACACAAGACTCGCAACTTGTCCTGACACCCCAACGACGCTTATCGTGGAACGGCTCGATTTTTGGCGTTTGCCCGGTGCGGCGTCCAACTAATAAAAACCGATCCATGCATAAGAAAAAGTTGATCCCATGAATTTGAAGTTCCTTGAAACCTTCGTCTGGGTGGCCAAGCTCAAGAGTTTCCGCCTGACCGCCGAGAAACTGTTCACCACCCAGGCCTCGATCTCCAGCCGCATCGCCGTGCTGGAGAGCGAGCTGGGGGTAAAACTGTTTCTGCGTGATTCGCGCGGCGTCAGCCTGACGCCGGAAGGCTTGAAGGTACTCGATTACGCCGAGCAAATGATGGTGACCATGCAGGGTTTGAAACAGTCCCTGGAGACCACCAGCAGCAAGGTCGGGCGGATTCGTATCGGTGCAATGGACACGGTGATCCACACCTGGCTGAGCCCGTTGGTCGCCGAATTGATGGACCATTTCCCACGGGTGGAAATCGAGTTGGTCGCCGATACCGCACTCAACCTCAGCGACCAACTGCAAAAAGGCTTCCTCGATCTGATCCTGCAAACGGACCTGCTGCGCCTGGAAACCGTGCGCAGCCTGGAACTGGCCAGCCACCCCATGGCCTGGATCGTCGCCAGACAGTCGATCTATAACCGCGACTACGCCTCCCTCGCCGAACTGGCCCAGGAGCGCATCATCACCTACTCGAAAAATTCCCACCCGCACCAGGATGTCTTGAGCCTGATGCAGGCCAACGGCGTCGCCGCACCGCGTATGAACTGCGTGAATTCGGTGTCGGCCATTACCCGCTTGCTGCGCGATGGTTTCGGCATTGGTGCACTGCCGCCTGTGTTGGTGCGCGAAGAGCTGGCACGGGGGGAACTGGTGATGCTGCCGATGGCGCAACGCTTACCGAACCTGCAGGTTGTGGTGTCCTGGCGCGTGGGGGTGGAACTGGTCGAAGAGATTGTCGGGCTGTGCCAGAAAGTGGTGGCGCGCTATGCCGAAGAGGTCGGCGAAGAGCGCATGGTGCTGCCCCTCCTGACAAAACCCGATTAAAACTATGGGAGGGGGCTTGCCCCCGATAGCAGGGTGTCAGTCAGCCTGTTTTTAGCTGATCCACCGCTATCGGGGGCAAGCCCCCTCCCACATTTGACCGAGTTGGGCGTTAGAGCCCCTTGAGGTCGCGCTCTTCGATCGGCCGGCTCTGGCGCAGACGCTTGCCGCCCAACACCACCCAGTCGATCAAGCGGAACAGGCACTCCAGGCCGAACGACAACAACATCGCCCCGCCCAAGCCCCAGCCCATGGCCTCGGGGGTCAGCAGGATCTGGTAGCTGTAGCCGTTCCAGGTTTCCAGGCGGATCGCCGGGTCGGCCGCCACCGCCACCTGCAGGGCGCGGATGTACCAGGGGCCTTGCATGGCCTGGAATTGCTTGTCCAACGCTAACTGGCGATCCAATAACGTGCCGAGGCTGTTGGCATCGCTGCGAAATACCGGGTCGTCGCTGGCGCGGTAGTGGGCCACCAGGGCCTGCAAGTCGCCGTTGAAGAACTGTTGCGCGGTGGATTCAAAGCCGCGCAGGCCGGTCTGGGCCTCGATCAGGTGGGCTTCGACGCGCTTGGCGTAGTCATTGATAAACCCAGGCACTTGCACACCGACCAACAAGCCAATGGCAAACAACACCAACCGCAGATAGCTGAGCAACATAGTCGACTTCCTTACTCGGTAATGCCCTGGCTGACGCATTCACCGCGCCGCCACAGGCTCCACTGGCCCGGTTCGTAGCGGGTCCAGTTTTCGTTGTCGGTCAGCGGTTCGGTGGCGATCACCGTTACCACATCATTAGGCGTTGTTTCGGCCTGAAAATCGACGATCACGTCGACATCTTTCAAGCGCGCCGGGCCAAACGGAGCGCGTCGTGTGATCTGCGCCAGTTTGGTCGAGCAGTAGCAAAACAACCAATCACCGTCGCTGAGCAGGCAGTTGAACACACCTTTGCTGCGGTATTCGGCGCAGGCGGCGATCAGGTCCGGCAGCATCTGTTCGATGTCCACCGGCTCCGGGAACGCCTCGCGGACGCGGTTGAGCAAGTCGCAGAACGCCGCTTCGCTGTCGGTGTCGCCCACCGGGCGGTAAAACGTGGCGCGTGGGTTGAAGTCCGCCAATTGGCCGTTGTGCGCAAAGCACCAGTTACGCCCCCACAGTTCGCGCACGAACGGGTGGGTATTGGACAGGCACACCTTGCCCACGTTGGCCTGGCGGATATGGCCAATCACCACTTCACTTTTGATGGGATAACGCTGCACCAACAACGCGACTTCCGACTCGCTGCTTGCGGCCGGGTCCTGGAACAGGCGCAGGCCGCGGCCTTCATAGAAGGCGATGCCCCAACCGTCGCGGTGGGGGCCGGTACGTCCGCCGCGCTGCATCAGCCCGGTAAAGCTGAACACGATGTCGGTGGGGACGTTGGCACTCATGCCCAATAATTCACACATGCCAGGGCTCTCGCTGCAGGGCAGACAACGTTAAAGGCGCGGTTCGACCCGCATACCGCCCACAGGCGCGGGGCGACGGAACGGCTCGTCATCCTCTTCCGGCTCGGCGGCCAAGGCAGCATCGACCGCAGCCTTGCGTTCACGGCGCGCCTTGGCGGCGCGCTCGATGGGCCAGCGTATCAACACAAACACGAGGTACACGCCAAAAGCGATCATCGTGTACATGAACAAGTCGGAGACGGCCCGCCAGGCGTTATTGCCGACCTTGAGCACCAGGTCCAACGCGGTAATCGCCACGGCGGGCGCGAACTGGGTCTTGACCGGGTCAACGATGGTCGGGCTCAACAGCAGCACGGCCATCAGTAATTGCAGTGGCTCGCGCAACCAGCGCCAGATCCAGCGGGTCATGCGCCACCACACCAACAGGCAGCCCAAAGCGGCGAAGGCGTAAAGGCCCCAAGCGGTCAGATAGTCGTTCTCGGTCATGGTGTCCATGGCAAGGTAGGCAA